>OGME01000352.1_pt1 | contig 47869 bp, 48 predicted proteins | sample 1572981 | NCBI WGS metagenome assembly OGME01 (sample SAMEA2581902, study PRJEB24529) | metagenome | biome: Human gut stool | place: China | collected 2011
TCTCGGGGGATCAAAAGGGGGATACTCTCTTTCGTGAAAGAGAGTATCCCCCTTTTATTCGCGCCCCCCTGCTTGCAGGGGACCCTATTTCTCCACAGAATGTGGAAATCACTCACGCCTTGGTACGGTCGTAAGAAACGACCACACGACGGTTCGGCTCGGTGCCGATGGAGAACGTTGTCACACTCGGCGTATCCTGGAGCGCGGTGTGGATGACGTGGCGCTCGTAGGCGTTCATGGGCTCGAGGGTGACATTGCGGCGGTACTTCGTCACCTTGCCGGCGACCTTTTCCGCCAGGCGCTCGAGGCTCTGCTCGCGCTTTTCGCGGTAATTTTCTGCGTCGACCTGCACGCGGGCGCGGTTCTTCTCGCTGCCGCGGTTGATGCTGTAGTTCGTCAACTGCTGGATGGCGTCGAGCGTTTCGCCGCGGCGGCCGATCAGCGCGCCGAGTTTTTCACCTTCGAGGAAGACCTTGTAGCGGCCCTTCTCACTCTCGTAGACCTTGACCTCAGCGGCGGAGTCCATGTGCTCAAGAAGGCCCTTGAGGAACGCGCGGATCTGCTCGCTCTTCTCGTCGTGGCACTCTTCGCCGAGGTCGACAATGGGCTTGGGCTGCGGGGCGGGACGCTCCGCGCGCTCGGCACGGGGAGTGCGGTTCTCGCGGCGGTCTTCGCGCGCGGGACGGTCGCCGCGTTCGGTACGCGGCTTGTCGTTTGCACGGGATTCTTTTTTCTGCAGCACCTCGGGCGCGTACATGGGCACGGCCTTGGGCGCAGAAGCGGGTTCAACTTTCTTTTCGGGCTTGGGTGCGGCAGGCTTTTCCACCGGCTTGACCTCTTCGGCCTTGCCGTCGTCATAGCTCACGCGAACGCGCGCGGGCGCGCTGCCGATGCCGAGGAATCCGGCTTTCGCGCGCTCAAGAATTTCAACAGAAACGTCGTCTCTGTCCATCTTCAGCTGCGCGAGCGCGCTCTGGATGGCCTCGTCCTCCGTCTTGCCCGTTACGTCAATAAACTTGATCATTCAGACAAGCTCCTTACAATTATTCTCCGTAGTGCTCGGGGTCGTAGGAACGGCCGCGGGCATAGGGGCGGTCGCCGACGCGTCCGCTTTCGTTCGTGGAATTTTTCTTTTTTGTGGCCTTGGCAGCCTGCTTTTCCGCACGCTTTTCCTTGAGGCTCTTCTTCTCAGCCTCTTCGGCAGCGTACTTACGCTGCTGCTCGCGGGCGGCTTCCATGCGGCGCAGACGGTCGTCGCGCTTCTGCTTTTCCTTCTCGCTGAGCTCGTCCTCCATGTGGCTCTTATAGTACTTGGTCAGAACCTTTTCCTGGATGGCGTAGAGCAGCGAGTTGACGATCCAGTAGACGCCGAGAGCAGCGGGCAGCGTAAAGCCGATCCACAGCGACATGAGCGGCATCATCCACATCATCATGCGGTTGGAGCGGGCCGCGGCGTCGTTGCCCTCAGCGGCGACGTTGCCGGACATGGAGACCTTGGACTGCAGGAAGCTCAAAGCACCGGAAATGAACGGGATCAGCACAACGCCGATCACGGGCCAGCCGCCGGTGAAGAAATCCTTCCACACATCCCCCGGCATGACCGTGAGGTCAAGGCCGAGGAAATTGTAGTTCACGTTGAGAAGACCGTCAAACTTGCCGGAAAAATCCGCAAAGTTGTCGGAAATGAACTTGGCAAGGCCGATCTCCTCATAGCCCTTGCGCACGAGCTCGGCATTGTAGCCCAGGGTGGTGGCAAGGGTCGTGATCTCCGTCACGACGTCCTTGGAGAGCATCATGAAGCGGCTGAGCGGCTGACGGATGATGGAATACAGAGCGATGAGGATGGGGAAGGGCAGGAAGCTCCAGAGGCAGCCGCTCATGGGGTTGACCCCCTCCTTGGCGTAGAGCATCTGGATCTCATCGTTCATTTTCTGGGGATTGTTGGCATATTTCGTCTGGATCTCTTTGATCTTGGGCTGGAAGAGATTCATGCGCATCATGCTCTTTTTCGACTTCATCTGGAAGGGCAGCGTGATGAGCTTCACGACGAGCGTGAAGAGCACGAGAGCCCAGCCGTAGGAGCCGGTCAGCTCATAGAAGGTGCGCAGGACCCAGGCGAAGGGAACGCAAATGTAGTAGCCGATGGTTGACATTCTTCGGTTTCCTCCGTGGTTTTAGGTTCGGTCACGGGACCGGGTCGTAGATTTTTCCGCCCTTGTAGAACGGATGGCACCGCATGATACGCTTGAAGGCAAGCCAGCCGCCCTTGACCGCCCCGTACTTCTCGATCGCTTCGAGCGCGTATTGAGAACACGTGGGGATAAAGCGGCAGCAGGGGGGACGGTAGGGTGAGATGGCCCTGCGGTAAAACCGGATGAGAAACAGCAGAAAGCGTTTCATGCCTGCGTCTCCCACAAATCGAGCTTTTTGCACGTTTTTTCAAACGCGCGCTTAAGCTCCCAGTAGTCCGCGTGGGCGGCCCTTGTGCGGGCGACGACGATGCAGTCGTAGCCCTGCTTCATCTTCCCCTGGCTCAGGCGGAAAATTTCGCGGATGCGGCGGCGGACGCGGTTGCGCACGACGGCGTGGCCGAGCTTGGTGCTGACCGTGACGCCGAGGCGGTTGTGCCCGTACCGGTTTTTCCGGTAATACACCACAAGGCAGGACGAAACACCGGACTTGCCCTTGGCGTACATCCGGCGAAACTCGTAATTCTGCTTGACGGTGGTGGTGCTTTTCACGCGCGATCTCCCTGCTTTTGCGGATTTCTCCGCATAGCCTGCAAGGGACGGCGATCGAAACACATTCTCATCGGCCGTCCCTCATTGTTTCATGTGTAGCATACGATACGCAAGTTGCTCCCGCTTTAGTGGGTCAGACGGGCGCGGCCACGTGCACGACGGCGGGCGATAACCTTGCGGCCGTTGGCAGTGGACATTCTCTTGCGGAAGCCGTGCTCCTTGGAGCGCTGGAGCTTCTTGGGCTGATAGGTGCGAGAAGTAGCCATTTCGTTTTACCTCCTGAAAAAATTTTACCGGCAGCACCCCTTTTTGAGGCGCTGCACTTACTCGACGGCGGGCGGAGAAAACTCCCCGCGGACCGCAGTTGATAAAAATAGTGCCGTATTGATGCGGCATACGGGGAGTATTATATCGGTTTTGCCGCATTCTGTCAACCAAAAATACAAAAATCGGTGCATATTTCCATTTCCCGCAAAACCTTGTGGCGCGTATCGAAACATGCAACTATCTCTTGTGTCCTTTTGCCTGTTTTTCAGGGCTTTTGCACTGCAAAAAACAGCGTTTTATATTTAGAATATGTGTTGCGTTCATGCGCGTTTTTTGGTATAATGTAAGGAGTAAATTTTCGGCTGTCACAGCCGTTTATTCCAAAGAAAGAAAGGAGCGCTTCCGTGAACTCTGTTGCAGACATCTGGAAGATCGTTCTCTCCCGCCTCAGCCAGGACCTGTCCGAGACGACCATCTCCACGTGGTTCGACGAGGTGGAGGCCGTGTCCATCAAGGACCGCACGCTGTACCTCCACTGCCCGAACGATTTTAAGCGCAGCACGATCGAATCCATGTTCTCTGACCGCATCAAGGATTCCCTGCGGGACATTTACTCCGCCGATTTCGACGTCAAGCTCCTCTCCACCGCGGAGAGCACCGCCCTTTTCGAGCCCGAGGTCAAAAAGTCCACCGCGCTGCTCGATTCCGGCGAATTCACGTTCGACACGTTCGTCGTCGGCGAATCGAACAAGATGGCCTATGCCGCCGCGCGCGCCGTGGCCGACGGCGTGGGGCACTACAACCCGCTATTTATCTACGGCGACTCCGGCCTTGGCAAAACGCACCTGATCTACGCCATCGCCCACCAGATCCGCACGACGCGCCCGTCGGCGAAGATCATCTACATCAAGGGCGATGATTTCATCAACGAATTCATCGAGCTCGTGCGCGCGGGCCGCGGCAGTGAGTTCCGCGCGAAGTACCGCGACGCGGACCTGCTGCTCGTGGACGACGTGCAGTTCGTCGCCGGCAAGGAGCAGGTGCAGAACGAATTTTTCCATACGTTCAACACGCTCTACGAAGCCGGCCGCCAGATCGTCCTGACCTCCGATAGACCGCCCTCTGACATGCACCTTCTCGACGACCGCCTGCGCACGCGCTTTGAGTGGGGCTTACTTGTCGATGTGCAGCCGCCCGATTTTGAAACGCGCCTTGCCATCGTGAAGAATAAGGCTGCGCAGTGGGGCACCGTCATCGACGACGACATCGCCAAGTACATCGCCGAGAATGTTACGTCCAACGTCCGTCAGCTCGAGGGCACGATGAACAAGATTCTCGCCTACCGCGATCTCATCGGGCGCGAGATGGACGCCGACGCCGCGCACCGCGCAGTCGAGGACTTTATGAAAAAGAACGCAAACCTCGCCCCCACGGCGGCAATGATCATCACCGAAACGTCGCGCTACTTCGGCATCGACGAAGAGGTCATCAAGGGCCCGTCTCGAAGCCGCGAGGCCGTCAACGCCCGTCAGGCCGCGATGTACCTCGTGCGCCGCATGACGAATCTGTCGACGCCCGATATCGGCCGCGAGTTTGGCAAGCGCGACCATACGACCGTGCTCCACTCACTCGAGCAGATCGAAAAGAAGATGAAATCCGATCCCGTCTTCAACCAGACGATCAAAGAAATCACTATTAACATCAACTCCAAGAGATAACAAAGTTTTCCACATTATCCACAGGGTTGTGCAGAGGGAAGCTGTGGAAACATTTTTTCAAAATTTTGGGTGTGGAAAGTGATAGAACTTTTCAACAACCCGTGAGGGATAAATTTTCCTTGCCATTTCGGGCTAAAATTGGGTTTTCCACATTTTTGCGCCCCTACTGCTGCTATTTCTAAAAACTATCCTTTTTCTTTTCCAAAAGAGAAAAAATCATCCGTTTTACGAAAGGAACGCCGCTATGAAATTCTCCTGCGAAAAGCTGCTGCTGCAAAATGCAGTCAATACCGCCTCCCGCGCCGTCGCGGCGAAAAGCTCCATCCCTGCGCTCGAAGGACTGCTGCTGACCTGCGGCGGCGAGAGCCTGACCGTTTCGGGCTACAACATGCAGACCGGCATCCGCACGAAGTTTGCCGCCGAGGTCGAGGAGTCCGGCGAGCTGGTCGTCAACGCGCGCCTGATCAGCGAGATTTTAAGAAGACTGCCCGACGACGTCGTGACCTTCACCGCAAACGACAAATTTTTGATCCACCTGACCTGCGGCGACGCGGATTTCGACATCATGGGCCTCTCCGCCGCCGATTTTCCCGAGCTGCCCGAGGTCGAGGAGAAATACGCCGTCCAGATCGCCGAAAAGACGCTCAAGTCCATGATCCAGCAGACGAGCTTCGCCGTTTCGACGAACGAGGCGCGCCCCGTGCACATGGGCTCGCTGTTCGAGGTATCTGCCGAGGGGCTGACCGTCGTCTCCGTCGACGGCTTCCGCCTTGCGCTTCGCAAGGAAGCACTTGAAAAGATCGAGGGCGGCGCGTTCTCGTTCGTCGCGCCCGGCACGGCGCTCAATGAGGTCGAGCGCATCTGCGAGGAGATCGACGAGGTCGTGACCATCACGCTCGGCCAGCGCCATATTCTCTTCGAGGTCGGTGAGACCGAGCTCATCTGCCGCCGCTTAGAGGGTGAATTCCTCGATTATAAGAACGCCATCCCGCGCAGAAACCCCATCAACGTCGTCGTCGACACGAAGACGATGCTCCAGAGCCTCGAGCGCGTGAGCGTCGTCATCAGTGAAAAGCTCAAGAGCCCCGTGCGCTGCCAGTTCGGCGAGGACAAGGTGACGATGTCCGCCAAGACCTCCAACGGCGACGCAAAGGACGTCTGCCGCATCGCGGGCGACGGTCAGGGGCTTGAGATTGGCTTCAACAACCGTTATCTGATGGACGCGCTGCGCTACGCGCCCGCCGACACCGTGAGAATGGAGCTCAACACCGGCATTTCGCCGGCCATCATCGTTCCCGTCGAGGGCGAAGAGAACTTCCTCTACATGGTGCTGCCCGTGCGCCTGAAGGCAAATTGAGACAAAAAACTGAATCCATATCGTATAAAATGGTACAACGATTTCTGATAGGAATCGCTTTGTAAAGGACTTTTTATGACTGACATTACCATCACCACGGAATTTATCAAATTGCAGGACCTCTTGAAGCTGGCGAATTTAGTCGGCACGGGCGGCGAGGCGAAGATCGTCATCCAGAACGGCGACGTTTTGGTCAACGGCGAGGTCTGCACGATGCGCGGCAAGAAGATCCGCCCGGGCGACACGGTTGCCTTCGACGGCAAAGAGCTGACGGTATCCTATGCGGATTGACGCGCTGGCGCTGCAAAACTTTCGCAATTACGACGCGCTGAATGTCACGTTCGCGCCGGACTGCAACGTCATCGTCGGTGAGAACGCGCAGGGAAAGACGAACCTCTTGGAAGCAATCGTCTATCTCTCTTCCGCCCGTTCGCCGCGCGCGAGGGCGGAAAAAGAGCTCATTTCGTTCGGCAGGAGCGAATGCAGCATCAAGGCGAACGCGTTTGCGCGCAACCGAGATTTTCTGCTCGAGATCGCGCTCGCCGCGGGGAGAAGACGAAAAATTCTCATCAATAAGGTCCCTGCGAAAAAGGGCTCGGATTTGAGCGATGTGCTCGGTGCGGTCTACTTCTGTCCGGAGGATCTGCTGCTGATCCGCGATGGCGCGGCGGCGCGGCGCAAATTCATGGACGACGCGCTCTGCCAGCTGCGCGCGCGCTACGCGCAGGCGCTCAGCGACTATCACCGCGCCTACGAGCATAAGACGCGCATTCTGCGCGACAGCGAAGAGTATCCGTCGCTTCTTGATACTTTGCCGGAATTTGACCTGCGCATGGCGCAGAGCGGAGCGGTCATCATCTACTACCGTGCGCGGTTCTGCGAGCGATTGAAGGAATATGCGGGCATCGCGCACCGCGAATGCTCCGGCGGCAGGGAAGAGCTGGGCGTCGAATACCAGACGGTTTCGACCATTTCAGACCCGCTCGCGCCAATTGAAACGATTTACGACCAGCTGCGCGCGCATCAGGCATCGCACGCGGCGGCGGAACGGGCATCAAGAATGTGCCTTTCCGGCCCGCATAAGGACGATATCGCCGTGACGATCGGCGGTGTGAACGCAAGGCAGTTTTCGTCTCAGGGGCAGACCCGCACGGCGGCGCTGGCGTTCAAGCTCGCCGAGCGGGAGATTTACCGCGAGATCACATCCCGCACACCGCTGTTATTGCTCGACGACGTGCTGTCCGAGCTGGACCCGCGGCGGCAGGAGTATGTCTTGAACCGCATTTCAGGCGGGCAGGTGTTTATCACGTGCTGTGAAGAGGATAGACTTGGAACCTTGCTCAGTGGCAAGGTGTTTCACATCTCACAGGGAGCTGTCGTGTAGCTGCACTTCGTGCAGCGGAGGAATGCAGCGCGATACGCTGCTGCCCATCACACCCCCCATTTTCTTTCCCGAGAAAGAAAACGGGTGGTGTGACCGTCCAAAAGAAAGGCGTTTAGATTGGCGGTCTCGGGCTTGAACGGCCTTTATGCCTCCGGAATGGAAATGTCTGCGCGCGGCGTTGCCGCGTTGGGTGTTGCTAGACGATTTGCCTCTGCTCCTATTATCCGCTGTTGCGCAGCCGTTGGCGGCTCTGCTGCCTTACGGATGCGGCACACCCCTTGCGGGTGCCGCTCTGCTGATCTTGTAGAAGTGCTGACTAATTACCGTCTACCGCGGCACCCATCAATGCAGCGAGCGAAGCAATGCCGCTATTTCGCACGCAGTTTGCCGCCAAGCAAACGTCACTCGCGCCTCACGACAGTAAGGTGCGGTTGAGAGTGGTGACGACTCGCAGAAGATTCATGGCGAAGCCATGTACACCGCACCCACACTGCGCAGCGCGCGCAGTTATTCAAGCTGCAAACCCGCAATGTCGGGGGTCGAGGGGGACTCCCCTCGCATTTCTCTTGGGGTTCCAAAGGGGGGATTCTCTTTGGAAAGAGAATCCCCCCTTTGACTGCGCACTCCCATGCCAATGGGAGACCACCCCGCGCCCTTTGGGCGCGATATCTGAGGAGATACCATGTACCTGCACATCGGCAACAATGTCATGCTGCCAGAAAAGCACATCATCGGCGTCTTTGATCTCGAGATCACGTCGCAATCGAAGAGAACATCAGAATTTCTTAGGCGGGCGGAGGACGAAAGTCTGGTCATCGACGCCTGCGAGGATATTCCCAAGTCCTTTCTGGTGTGCGACCACCCGTATCACCCGCAATTGGTTTATTTATCCGAGCTTGCGAGCCAAACACTGCAAAAGAGAATGGAGGAGCAGACATGAAGATTCCCGTTGCTTTGACAATGCTGGCAAGTCCCTTTTCCCTTCCACACGATGAGCGCTGGATACTGCCCATCGCGCTCGGCTTTTTCACGCTGCTGACGGTGTATTTCACGTGGCGGCTCAAAACGGACGAGGGCGACAAGTGGCTCTTTCGGAAGAAAATGAAGGTGTCGGCGCTCTTCTGGCTTGCATGCGAAGTGCTCTGGCAGTTCCACGGTGCGGATTCGACGTTTCCCGTCGGGCCGATCACGGGCATTTTGTTTCTGTACCTAATGAGTCAGGCGCTGGTGTACGGTATTTACTGCGTGATTCAAAAGAAGAAAACAACAGCCGCGATGTAAGCGGCTTTCCCATCAAAATAGTGCTCGAGGCAGGGAGAAACGGGCCGGAAAGGGCTCCGACCCGGTTCTTCCTGCCTGATGACGAAAGGAGAACCCAAATGGCAGAAAATGAGATCCTGCAATCCACGGCGGTGGATGAAAACAACGACTATAACGCCTCAGAGATCCAGGTGCTCGAAGGACTGGAGGCGGTGCGCAAGCGCCCGGGCATGTATATCGGCTCGACGTCGGTGAGCGGCCTGCATCACCTCGTCTACGAAATTGTGGATAACTCCATCGACGAAGCGCTTGCGGGCTACTGCACGGAAATTCAAGTGACGATCAACGAGGGCAACACCATCACCGTTGTGGATAACGGCCGCGGCATTCCGGTCGACATTCAGGCGCAGACGGGCCGTCCCGCGCTCGAGGTCGTCTACACCGTGCTGCACGCAGGCGGCAAGTTCGGCGGCGGAGGCTACAAGGTCTCCGGCGGTCTGCACGGCGTCGGCGCGAGCGTTGTCAACGCGCTGTCCGAATGGCTGACGGTGCAGGTGCACAAAAACGGCAACATCTACGAGATGAAATTCTCCCGCGGCAAGATCACGCAGGAGATGACCATCATCGGCTCGACCGACCACACGGGCACGACCGTTACGTTCAAGCCCGATCCCGAGATGTTCGAAGAGCTCGAATACTCTTACGAAACGCTGCACACCCGCATGCGCGAGGAGGCATTTCTGAACGCGGGCCTTCGCATCACGATCGAGGATAAGCGCCTTGAGAGCGAGGAAAAGCCCGAGAGCGAGCGCCGCGACTCGATGTGCTACGAGGGCGGCATCCGCGAATTCGTCACGTGGCTCAACAAGAAAAAAGAGCCGCTGCACAATAACGTTATCTACATGAGCGGCATGAAGGGCGATTCGTTCGCAGAATTGGCGCTCCAGTATGACGACGGCTATCAGGAAAATATCCTGTCGTTCGCCAACAACGTCCACACGCCCGAAGGCGGCATGCACGAGACCGGCTTCAAGGCCGCGCTCACGCGCGTTTTGAACGCCTACGGCATCAAAAACGGCATCATCAAGGAGGGCGATAAGGTCAGCGGCGAGGACTGCCGCGAGGGCCTGACCTGCGTTATCTCTGTGAAGCTCACGAACGCGCAGTTCGAGGGCCAGACGAAGGCAAAGCTCGGAAATTCCGAGATCCGCACACTGGTCGACGGCATCGTCTCCGACAGGCTGATGCAGTTTCTTGAGGAGAACCCCGTCGTGGCGCGCACGATTTTGGATAAGGCCATGACGGCCAACCGCGCGCGCGAGGCTGCGCGCAAGGCGCGCGAATCCATCCGCCGCAAGAGCGCCCTCGGCGGCGCGGCGATGCCCGACAAGCTGCGCGACTGCAACGAAAATAACCCCGAGCTCACCGAGCTCTACATCGTAGAGGGCGACTCGGCAGGCGGCTCTGCCACCCAGGGACGCGACTCGCGCTTCCAGGCGATCCTGCCGCTCTGGGGCAAGATGCTCAACGTCGAAAAGGTGCGCGCCGACAAAATTTACGGCAATGACAAGCTCCAGCCCGTCATCATCGCGCTCGGCGCCGGCCTTGGCGAAGATTTCGATATCAATAGGCTCCGCTATCACAAGGTCATCATCATGGCGGATGCCGATGTCGATGGCTCGCACATCCGGACGCTGCTGCTGACGTTCTTCTTCCGCTATATGCGCCCGCTCATTGAAAACGGCTATGTCTACGCCGCCGTGCCGCCGCTCTACAAGCTCTCGCGCGGCAAGACGCAGCGCGTTGCCTTCTCGGACGAGGAGCGCGACGCCGTTTCCACCGAGCTGCGCGGCGACAATCCGAACGCGAAGGTCGATATCTCGCGCTTCAAAGGTCTTGGTGAAATGAACCCGCACGAGCTGTGGGAAACGACCATGGACCCCGAAAAACGCACGCTCAAGCGCATCACGCTTGAAGACGCGGTGCTCGCGGACGAGACCTTTACCGTTCTTATGGGCGAGAAGGTCGAGCCGCGCAAGGAATTTATCGAACAGAACGCGAAATACGCGGTCAATCTGGACTTTTAAGAGAGGAGGACGAAGAAAATGGCACACAAAAACGTGGATTACAAACCCGAAGACATTCAATTTCCCAACCAAAAGATCGTGCAGAGCGAGCTCGTGCACGAGATGCAGTCCTCCTACATCGAATACGCGATGTCGGTCATCGTCGGGCGCGCGCTGCCCGATGTGCGCGACGGCTTGAAGCCTGTCCACCGCCGCATCCTGTACGCCATGTATGAAGACGGCCTCACGAGCGACAAGCCCTTCAAAAAATCGGCGACCTGCGTCGGCGACGTGCTGGGCCGCTATCATCCGCACGGCGACGCGTCGGTTTACGACGCTTTGGTCCGCCTCGCGCAGGACTTCTCCATGCGCTATATGCTCGTCGACGGCCACGGCAACTTCGGCTCCATCGATGGCGACCCCCCGGCCGCCTACCGATACACCGAGGCCAGAATGTCGAAGATCGCCAACGAAATGCTGCGCGACATCGACAAGGAGACCGTCGACTGGGACCCGAACTTCGACGAGAGCCGCAAGGAGCCCCGCGTGCTGCCCGCGCGCTTCCCGAACCTCTTGGTGAACGGCTCAAGCGGTATCGCCGTCGGTATGGCGACGAACATCCCGCCGCACAACCTGACCGAGGTCATCAACGCCTGCGTCTGCGTGCTCGACAATCCCGAGGCGACGCTTTACGACCTGATGCAGCACGTCACGGGCCCCGACTTCCCGACCAAGGGCATCATTATGGGCCGCAGCGGCATCCGCGCGGCTTACGCCACGGGCCGCGGTAAGATCATCCTGCGCGCCCGCACGGAATTTGAAGAATTCGGCCGCGACCGCACGCGCATCATCGTCACCGAGCTTCCGTATCAGGTGAACAAGCGCATGCTCATCAAGAACATGGCCGACCAGGTGAACGACAAGCGTTTGGAGGGCATTTCCGACATCCGCGACGAGACCGACCGCACGGGTATGCGCATCGTCATCGAAGTCAGGCACGACGCGAACCCGCAGGTGGTCCTGAACCGCCTCTTCGCGCAGACGCAGTTACAGACGAGCTTTGCCATCAACATGCTGGCGCTCGTCGATAACCAGAAGCAGCCGAAGATTCTGTCCCTGCGCCACATCATCGACGAGTATCTTACCTTCCAGGAAGAGCTCATCACGCGCAGAACGCAATATGACCTCAAAAAGGCGCGCGAGCGCGAGCATCTGCTGCAAGGTCTTCTCATTGCGCAGGACAACATCGACGAGGTCATCCACATCATCCGCACGAGCTACGACGACGCGAAGGAAAAGCTGATGGAGCGCTTCTCGCTCTCCGACGTGCAGGCGCAGGCCATCCTCGATATGCGCCTGAAGGCCTTGCAGGGCCTCGACCGCGAGAAGCTCCAGAACGAGTACGACGAACTCGAAAAGAAGATCGCCTACTTTGTCGAGCTTCTCTCCAACGAGACGATGCTCAAGGGCGTCCTCAAGGACGAGCTCATCGAAATTCGCGACAAGTATGGCGATGAGCGCAAGACCGAGATCCAGGAGGTCGAGGACGAGATCGACATTGAAGACCTCATCGAGGAGGAGCAGTGCGTCTTCACCCTGACCCGCAACGGCTACATCAAGCGCACGAGCGCGAGCGAGTACACCGCGCAGAGTAAGGGCGGCATGGGCAAGAAGGGCATCACCACCCGCGACGAGGACACGGTGGTCGACGTGTTCACCGCCTCGACCCACGACTATATCCTCTTCTTCACCGATACCGGCAAGGTGTACCGCAAGAAGGGCTATCAGATCCCCGAGAGCGGCAAGGCTGCCAAGGGCACAAACATCGTCAACATCATCCAGGTGGAGACGGGCGAGCGCGTGCAGGCGATGATCCACTTCCGCGACCTGAATGCCGAGAATCTGTTCCTCACCATGGTCACGCGCAACGGCACGGTGAAGAGACTGCCGGTCGAGACGCTCAAGAACCTGCGCAACAACGGCATCCGCGCGCTGAACCTCGACGAGGGCGACGAGCTGGTGAGCGTGCGCGAGACGGACGGCGAGCAGAAGATTCTGATCGCCACGCACGACGGTATGGCGGTCGTCTTTGACGAGACCGATGTCCGTGCGATGGGCCGCACGGCGGTCGGCGTGCGCGGCATCAAGCTGCGCGAGGGCGACTACGTCGTTGGCGCCGCCCGCGCCCAGGAGGGCAAGGAAGTCCTGACCATCACCGAAAAGGGCTACGGCAAGAAGACGCCGGTCGAGGAATACCGCATCACGAACCGCGGCGGCCTCGGCATCAAGAACTACATGGTGACCGAGAAGACCGGCGGCATCGTCGGCGTCAAGGTCGTGGATGGCAGCGAGGATCTGCTGCTCGTCACGCGCGCGGGCATCCTCATCCGCACACCGGTGGAGGCGATCCGTACGACGGGCAGAGCCACGCAGGGCGTGATCGTTATGCGCTTTAAGGAAGAGGGAGATAGCGTGATCTCCATGGCGCTCACAGAGCATGAGGAGAGCGAGGAGTAAACTCCTCGAACCTCTTGTCCCACTGCGTGGGACGAAACCACACCCCCCATTTTCTTTCCCGAGAAAGAAAACGGGCGGTGTGACCGTCCAAAAGAAAGGCGTTTCCCATTGCAAGCGAGCAGCTCGAAGAGCTGCAATGCTTGCCGATTGCACTGCCCATAGCGCGGCGTTGCCGCGTTTGGAGTTGCTATACGATTTGCCGCTGCTTCTATCATCCGCTGCCGCTCTGCTCATCTTGTAGAAGTGCGCAGTAATTCCCGTCTATCGGGGCACTCCACAATGCGGCGAGCGCAGCAATGCCGCTATTTCGCACGCAGTCTGCCGCCGAGAAAACGTCACTCGCGCCTCACGATAGTAAGGCGCGGTTGAAAACGGTGACGAATCGCAGGGATTCATGGCGAAGCCATGTACACCGCACCCACACTGCGCAGCGCGTGCAGTCATTCAAGAATAAGACCCGCAATGTCGGGGGTCGAGGGGTCCCCCCCTCGTCCTTCTCTGGGGGGATACAAAGGGGGTATTCTCTTCGAGAAGAGAATACCCCCTTTGACAGCGCACTCCCATGCCAATGGGAGCCCCCCTTCAGCGCTTTTGCGCTGAAAAAACACGATGTAACATCAAAGTTGCATGCAAATGCAACCCATGTAAACCCCAGCTTGCTGGAAAGACAAAACTCTCTTCGGTAGAATAGAGCCAAAAGGAGGAGGGCATGGCAATGGCAAATATTTTGCAGTCGCTGGGCGACGCAATAGAGCGCCAGCAGCAGCGCAAACACGAGAACAATATGGAGGTGCTGCGCGCTATCTATACCCGCCCGGGCATGATCGTGCTCGGCGTGATTTTGCTGGGCGCGGCGCTGGCGTTGATCTGGCCGCAGATCGCGCCGGAGGCTGACAATACAAACAGCATTGTGATCGATATGAGCGACTTTGACTTCGGCGATGAAGAGATGAACCGCACCGTTCAGGAAATGGTGGAAAACGATCGGAAGCAGAAGGAACAGAGCGGACGCTCCGGTGCAATTTTCTTCGGCCTCGGTGCGGCGGTCTGCTTTGTCCGCGCGGCGATGCCGTGGAGAAAGAAGGAGCGGGCAGAAACAATTTCTGAGGATTTCGCGTCTAAAGAGGCAGAAGAGATCCCCGTTTCGCCAAAGCCTGTGGAAAACGCCGCGCCGCAGAGTGCGGAGACCGACAGCAGGGAGGACCGGCTTGAAAATCTCAAGCGGCTCTACGAGGCGGGAATTCTGAGCAGGGAAGAGTACGACGAACGCAGAAAGAAGCTGTGAGGAGGTCACCATGAGAAGAAACATCCACTATAAGCCCAGCAAAAGCGCGAGCATTCTGTCGGGCGTCATCGCGTGCGCGATGGGCGTGTTCGGCCTGTTTACCATTCCGAGCATCGGCGCGATGATTGGCTTCAAGGCCATCTGGTGCCTGATGACGTTCGGTATGGGCATCTACAATTTTCTGCTCGCGGCGGGCGTTGTGAAGTACAACGGCGGATACGAGATCACCGACGAGACGGAAAACGGCGCAAAGGACGGAAGATCCGACGCCGAAGCGCGGCTCGAGGAATTGCAGACCCTTTACGACCGCTGCCTCATTACGGAAGAGGAGTATCAGGAAAAGCGCAAGGACATTCTGGACCGGCTGTAAGAGAAAGGAGCGCGGACAATGGGAGAAGTTTTGATCCTTATTATCATCGCACTTGTCTGGGGGTTTAAGGCGGCTGTCGCCAACGAGGACAAAAAGGTCAACGATCGGGAAACGGGCAGCGTTTCGGCATCGCCCGACGAGCTCATCAAAAAGGCAAAGCGCACAGCCGAGGATCTTGATGCGCTGCGCGGGCAGACGGAAAAAAAGCGCCCGAGCCCGACAGAGATCAAGGCGCTCCACAAGCAGCACCGCGCCGACGAGTGGGAGAGAAACGAGCAGCGCCACGCCGATGAGCGCGCACACAGCGAAAAGCGCTGGGAGATCGCGCGCAGGAAGCAGGCCGACAGCGGCGAGGTGCATTCTGTCCACATGGACAGCTGCGAGGACCGGCTTGAGAGTTTGAAGGTCTTATATGACGCGGGCATTCTGGACCGCGAGGAATACGCCCAGCGCGTCGCGCGCGTCAAGAAGGCGCACGCGCAGAGCAGAGGGTAAGCAAAATAAAAGGAAGCGAATACACCATGTATGACGAACTGACACAGGTCGACATTGACAAGATGAAGGCAGAGCTGGAGCACCGCCGTTTGGAGCTTCGCCCCAAGCTCATCGAAGATGTGCAGACGGCGCGCGCGTTCGGCGACTTGAGCGAAAACTACGAGTACAAGGTCGCCAAGCAGGAGAAAAACCGCAATGAGAGCCGCATCCGTTACTTGGAGCGCATGATCGCGACGGCGAAGGTCATCGAAGTGAACGAAAAAGAGGGCACCGTCGGCCTTTTTGACCACGTGGCGCTCTATAACGAAAAACTGGGGAAAGAGCAGAACATCCAGCTCGTGACCACCCTGCGGCAGAACGCGCTCAAGGGCCTCATCAGCAAGGAATCGCCCGTCGGCAAGGCCATCCTGGGGAAAAAGGTCGGTGACCGCGTCGAGATCGTCGTCTCGCCGGAAATGAAGTACACGGTCGAAATTCGTTCGATCACGCCGGGCGAGGACGATGCATCGCTCGAGATCAGCTCTTATTGAGGAAACGCATGAAACAGGTCATTATCTATACCGACGGCGCGTGCTCAGGCAACCCCGGCCCCGGTGGCTGGGGCGCGGTGCTCAAATACGGCGCGCACGAGCGCGAGCTCTCCGGCGGCGAGGCGAGCACGACGAACAACCGCATGGAGCTTACCGCCGTCATCGAGGCGCTGCGGCTTTTGAAGGAGCCGTGCGTCGTGGAACTCTATTCCGACTCGCGCTACGTCATCGACGCGCTGGAAAAGCGCTGGGTCTACGGCTGGAAGCAGCGCGGCTGGGTCAAAAGCGACAAAAAGCCCGCGCTGAACGTCGATTTGTGGGAGCAGCTCTTGTCCCTCATCGCCCGGCACGAAATGCACTACCACTGGGTCAAAGGCCACGCGGAGAATGAGTACAACAACCGCTGCGACGAGATGGCGGTGGCAGAGTGGAAAGCGGTGAAGCGCTGTCAGTGACAGATGAAGCGAACCGCTTTCGAGGAAGCGGCACGATTGGCGCGCCCGAACGGGCGCGGGAATCGTAATGCCGCGACGGTGAATCAGTTTAAGTAAGAATAAAACCAACGACAATTACAGAAAGAAGGTTGATTCCGGAGAAGACGGTTGGAAAGCTCAGGCAGGGTTGGGACAGCATTTGCTTCCTTTTAGTGCCCTGGTGGAAATACGGCAAGACCTTAATGGTCGGCTCGTTTATCTCATCGGTGCTGTTTGTGCCGGCGGCGGGGTATTTTTCCGCGACGCTGGCGCAGGCGGTGATCGAAATGATCGAAGCGGGAAAGCCGTTTGAAGCGGCATTTTTGACGGGCCTGACATACCTTCTGCTCGCGCTGGCGCTCAATCTGCTCCACGCGGTGTACGAGGATTTTTACCTCCGGTGGAAAAAGCAGGAGATCGAGGGGACGATCGAGCGGTCGATCTACGAAAAAGCCCTGATGGTCGACTACCGGCACTTTGACGATCCGAGCTATTTCGACAGCTACAAGCTAACGACGGAGAAATTTGCCTCGCAGTCGTCGGAGACGCTGCAAAATCTCTTCTCGCTTTTGAGCGGCATCGCGAAATGCATTGTATACGGCGCGCTGATCGCATCGCAGGGCGTTGCGCTGCTGCTCATCGTTCTGGGCTGCTCTGCGTTTGTCGCGTATGCGCAAATTTACTGGAGCAGGGTGTCCGTGGAGCGTGAGACGGCCATGCTCAACGACCAGCGGAAGGCTGACTATCTGCGGCGGCTGTTTTTTGACCATACGGCGGTCGCCGACCTGCGCGCGTCAAACATCAAAAAGCCGCTTTTTTCGCTGTTCGACGGCTCTGTGAAGAGCAGGGCCGCGATCTATCGAAAATACGGCGCAAAGGAATTTTTGATCGATATTCTGGCGAACCTCGCGCAGCTCGGCACGACGTTCGCCGTGCCGGTCTATGTCGCATGGGGCGTGATGTCTGGCAATATCGGCGGCATTGGCGTCTATGCGACGCTGATCGCTTCGTCGCTCGCGCTCAAGGAGGCGCTCAACGCGCTCGGCTGGTGGAGCTCGCAGGTCGCCTTAGGGATTGCCTACGCGCAGAAGGTGCAGCGCTTTTTCGAGACAGATTCGACGATCGAAGCGTCGACGAACGGTGAAACAGCGTCGGACGGCCCGTTTTCCGTCCGATTCGACCATGTGTCCTACCGCTACGGCGGCAGCGATGAGTTTGCCATCCGTGATCTGAGTCTTGCCATCGCGCCCGGAGAAAAGATCGCCATCGTCGGCGAAAATGGCGCGGGGAAGACGACGCTCACAAAGCTCCTGCTCCGCCTGTACGACGCGGACGGAGGAACGGTGCAGATCAACGGCCGCCCAATCGCGGACTATGACGTGAGCGCGCTGCGCGGCAAGATTGGCATCGCGTTTCAGCAGTCCCGCCTGTATGCGCTGTCTGTCCGCGAGAATATGACGGCCTACGCATACGCGGACGACGCGCAGCTCAAATCCTGCCTTGAGGAGGTCGGCCTGCGGCTTTCTCTGGACGCGCAGGTCACGAAGGAGTTCGACGAAAACGGCGCGGTGCTCTCGGGCGGAGACGCGCAGCGCCTATGCCTGACGCGGCTGCTGCACAGCGAATTTGGGCTGCTCATCCTCGACGAGCCGTCCAGCGCGCTGGATCCGATTGCCGAGTACCGCATCGCAAAGCTGATCTTCGACCGCTCGCCGACGACCACCGTTATGGTCGCGCACCGGCTCTCCACGGTCGTGGACGCGGACCGAATTTATCTTCTCTCCGATGGAAGAATCATAGAATCCGGCACGCACGCGGAGCTGATGGCGCAGAACGGAAAATATCGGGAAATGTTTTTAAAGCAGGCCGAAGGGTACTTGAAAGCTTAGCGGAAGTGTGGTACAACAAAAGCAAATTTTTTCTCAGCAGGGAGGGGAGCCTTCCCGCTTTGCTGAAGTAATATGAAGGAGCAAAAGACTATGGCAGAATTCAACGCAAAGCAGCAGCTTCCGGGACTTCTCGACTGGATGCGCGCGCAGATGAAAGCCTGCGGAGGCAAGACCGCCGTCATCGGCATTTCGGGCGGCAAGGACAGCTCCGTCGTCGCGGCGCTGAGCGTGGCGGCCTACGGTCGCGAGAATGTCGTCGGCGTGCTGATGCCCGACGGCGTGCAGCCGGACATCGACTATTCCAACGGCCTTGTCGACGTGCTGAACATCCGCCACTACACGTTCAATATTCACGGCGGCACGAGCGGCATTCTCGACGAGATGGCGCGCGTGGGCATCGACGCGAGCCGCCAGATGAAGGTGAACCTGCCGTCCCGTATGCGCATGGCGACGCTGTACGCCATCGCGCAGAGCGAGGAGGGCGGCATCGTGCTCAACACCTCGAACCTCTCCGAGGACTGGGTCGGCTACTGCACGATCTACGGCGACAGCGCGGGCGCGTTCTCGCCGCTCGGCATGTACACGACCGAGGAGGTCATCGCGCTGGGCGCGGAGCTGGGTCTGCCCGAGCGCTTCCTCATCAAGCCGCCGTCCGACGGCCTGACCGGCAAGACGGACGAGGACAACCTCGGCTTTACCTACCACGCGGTGAACGAGTACATCCGCAAGGGCGAGGTCGACCCCGCCATCAAGGAGCAGATCGACCGCAAGCACAAGGTGTCGAGATTCAAGTTCCAGACGCTTCCGGTGTATCAGAACGGGCTGCCGATCGTCCTGCCGGAGGAGACGGATTATTATAATCCTAACAAAAAGTAAGCAGCGCGCAGCGCTGCACCTTAGTCCCTGCGTGCCGCAGGGGTGCGAACAAAGGGGGATATTCTCTCACGTGAGAGAATAACCCCCTTACCTGGCAGCAGCGCCAAGCGCTGCATTACCCCTCCGCGCATCGCGCGGATCAGCCAGTGCCCCTCTTTGGGCACAAAAAAAGAGCCATCCTTTCGGATGGCTCTCATTTTCGCTCGATTAGCCAACGCTGTTGAGCTTCAGGGTCAGCGCGCTCTTCTTGTGCGCGGCGTTATTCTTGTGCAGAATACCCTTAGCAGCAGCCTTATCGACAGACTTCACTGCGACCTTGTAAGCGCTCTCGGCCTCGGTGCGATTGCCTTCAGCGGCAGCCGCCTCGAACTTCTTGAGTGCGGTCTTCAGTGCGGACTTGTCGGCCTTGTTGCGCTCATTACGCACACCAGACACCTGAACGCGCTTCTTGGCAGACTTAATATTCGGCAAACCAAACACCTCCTCCGGTTGGAATTCGCGCCGGCGGACAAAAAATCCACCGTGCAGAATGGTATTTTAGCAAAGAATGCAAGAAATTGCAAGCATTTTTTCGAAATTTTCTGATTTTTTTGTATGACACAAAACTTTGTGGATAAAATAGGGAAAGAAAACAAGATTTAGTAAAAGGAGAGAGGCAAAATGCTCCAATACCGCACCGATCTTGCCATGGAGGCGCACGAGCTGCTCTGCGCGAAAAGCCGCGCGCAGACGCTCTCCGGCGTGGACAGCCGGACGGTTTTTCGCCGCGGGTGCAGCGTGACGAGCGTGCACATCGACACCGAGGGCGCGGCGCGCCAGCTCGGCAAGCCCCGCGGGCGGTATGTGACGCTCGACCTCTCGCCGCTGCAAAAAAACGCGGACGATGTGCTCGAGCGCGCGTCGCGCGCCGTGGGGGCGGAACTCAGGGCGCTGCTCGGCGAGAACGTCAAAAGCGTGCTCGTCGCGGGACTCGGCAACGCGAATATGACGCCGGACGCCATCGGGCCGAGGAGTGCGGAGCATGTGCTTGTAACGCGCCATCTGCGGCAAAACGGCGCGTTTTCCGCATTTTGCTCTGTCAGCGTGCTGACACCGGGGGTTTTGGGCCGGACGGGCATTGAGGCGATGGAGACGCTGCGCGGCACGGTGCGCGCGGTGCAGCCCGACGCGGTCATCGCGATCGACGCGCTCGCGTCCCGCTCGCTCATGCGGCTCTGCTCCACGGTGCAGCTTTCCGACACGGGCATCGTCCCAGGCAGCGGCGTCGGAAATCACCGATGTCCCCTCAGCCGCGATACGCTCGGCGTGCCGGTCTACGCCATCGGCGTTCCCACGGTCGTCGACGCGGCGACGCTGACGCTCGACGTGCTCGAAGAGGCCGGAAAGTCGGACGTCGATCCCGCCGCCCTGCGCGGCCACGAGACCGTCATGGTCACAACGCGCGACATCGACGCGCAGATCCGCGAGCTTTCCCGCATCATCGGCTACGGCATCGACCTTGCGCTCCAGCCGCTCGATTTTTCCGAGCTCTGCGCGCTCATGGGCTGAAGATGTGCAAAATTTCCGGTGGTATTCATAATTTGTTTACAACCGATTCAAACTTTAGCCAAGATTGACTGGTATCTTAATACTTGCAAAGGGGAACTCCCCCCGATGTGATTTTCTCCCTCCTAAAAATACACACACAACACAGCAAGAAGCCCTCGCCGATCCCGGCGGGGGCTTTTTGTTTCCCTAAACAGGGAAACGGGGAGGGTTCCGCGCGCTGCGCGGAGGGGGGGTGCAGCGCTTGGCGCTGCTGCCAGGTAAGTGGGATATTCTCTCACGTGAGAGAATACCCCCCTTGGACCTCCAAGAGAACGCGGGGGGTCTTGCCCCTCGACCCCGCTGCATTGGCAGTCTGTAGCTCGAAGAGCTGCGGCGCTTGCCAAATCGGGTGCGGTGTACGTGGCTTCGCCACGGGTCCCTGCGAGTCGATTCATGTTGCAACCGCGCCTTACTATCGTGAGGCGCGTATGACGGTAGTACGGCGGCGGACTGCCTGCGGGGGTGGCATTGCTGCGCTCGCCGCCGGACGGCAAAAAACGACCGCGTCAGCGGTCGTTTTAATCTTCGGTGAAGCGGAAGAGGTCGTTGGGGGTGCATTCGAAGATCTGGCAGAGGGCTTCGATATTTTCGTAGCGGATGGATTTGGTCTCGTTGTTGACCATGCGACTGAAATTCTGATAGCTCATCCCCAGCTGGTGGTAGAGCCAGTATTTCGTCTTTCCCTTTTTCTCCAACAGGGACAAAACATCTAATGTTACCATATCTGATGCTCCCATTCTCTCATGTTTTCATTAGTCTATGGCAGTTTTTCTCTTGACGTATAGACTAATACATTAGATAATGTTTACATCAGATATTTAGGAGGAGAAACGCATGGAAGACTACGCAAAGCTGTACCATTTACTTTTCAACGCGATCACAGACGCGTTGGAACAAATGAACGCCCAGAACTTCGGCAGCGCCAAAGAAACCCTCGTCTCCGCCCAGCAAAAAGCAGAAGACTTCTATATCACAGCAGAGAACTAAAAAAAGCGGCACCCCAAAGCGGCGAGCAGAGCAATGCCGCGCCGTCAGAAGGGCGGGGTGGATAATCCAAAAAGGAGGGGCCTTGCCCCTCCCTTTTGGTCGTTAGGGGTGCAGGGGCGAAATCGAAACGCCCCTGCCGTTCTCTTAGGGGTTCAAAAGGGGACCTTCTCTCACGTGAGAGAAGATCCCCTTTTATCACCGCTTGTCCTGTAAGGACAAATAATTTACAGATACTTCTGCATGCCGTCGGTGGCGAGGGCGGGGTCGCCGGAGACGGAGATGGTGAACTTGACGCCGGTGGCGTTGCTGAAGCGCTCGAGCTCGTTCAGGAAATCGTCGGCCGCCTGGTTGCACTCGCCGCCGGTGATCTTGAACAGGTTGTCGATGAAGATGTGGGAAATATCGTAATTGCCCGCGTACAGGCCGAACAGGAAACCGCGCAGGGCCTCGTAGTTGGACAGGTCGTACTCGTAGGCAGAGATCAGACGAACGTGATAGTGCAGGTCAAAGGTCATGGTAGACTTTGCTTCGACGCAGACGACGCTGCCGTTATCCTCCTGCGCAGTGGTATTGATCATTTCGATCAGCTTCTTGGTCTTACCGGTGCCCTTTTCACCCATGATGAGTCTGACCATAGAAATCACTCCTTTCAATAGATCCCCGCCTTTTTTGCGGGGGATGGTCTTTCTGATGGCATCAGCATAGCATAAATGAAACAAATTTGCAATGCTGAATGGAAAGTTTCAGGTTTATTCAAAAAATTCAGCGCAGGCGCTTACGCAGCTCCTCGCCCATTTCCTCGTATCCGGGCTTGCCGAGCAGCGCGAACATGTTCTTTTTATACGCCTCCACGCCCGGCTGGTCGAAGGGGTTCACGCCGAGGAGGTATCCGCTCAGGCCGCAGGCGTATTCAAAGAAGTAAATGAGCTGGCCCATCGTGCGGGCGTTGTTCTCATCGAGGTTCAAAATGATGTTCGGCACGCCGCCCTCGACATGGGCGAGCAGCGTTCCGTCCATCGCCTGACGGTTGATGAAGTCCATCGTCTTTCCTGCAAGGAAGTTGAGCCCGTCGCCATTCGCTTCGTCAAAGGGGACGACCATCTGCTGCTCCGCGGGCGCAAAGCGAACGACGGTCTCCATCAGCATACGCTCGCCCTGCTGGATGTACTGGCCCATCGAGTGCAGGTCGGCGGTGAAGTCGACGCTCGCGGGGAAGAGACCCTTTTCCTCCTTGCCCTCGCTCTCGCCGTAGAGCTGCTTCCACCACTCGGCCATGAAGCGGAACGCGGGCTCGAAGCACGCGAGAAGCTCCACCTTCTTGCCCTGACGGTAGAGCTCGTGGCGCATGGCGGCGTACTGCCACGCGGGATTGCTGTAATCGTTTTTCGAGCAGAGCGACATCATCTCCTGCGCGCCACCCATGAGTTCATCCAGATCAACGCCCGCGACGGCGATGGGGAGAAGGCCCACGGCGGTGAGTACGCTGTAGCGCCCGCCGATGTTGTCGGGCACGACGAATTCCTCGTATCCCTCCTGATCAGCGAGAGCTTTCAAAGCGCCCTTGTGCGCGTCGGTCGTGGCGTAGATGCGCTTCGCGGCTTCGGCCTTGCCGTATTTCTTTTCGAGCTTTTCGCGGAAGAAGCGGAACGCGACGGCGGGCTCGGTCGTCGTGCCGGACTTCGAGATGACGTTGACGGAAAAATCGTCGTCGCCGATGAGCTCCGTCACCTCGCGCAGCGCGTCGGAGGAGAGGCCGTTGCCGATAAAGTAGATGTTCGGCGTGGACTTCTTCTTTAAGTTGTAGTTCGGGGAGCAGAGGCATTCGATCACGCCGCGCGCGCCGAGATAGCTGCCGCCGATGCCGATGACGACGAGCGCCTTGGAATCGCCCTGAATCTTCTTCGCCGCGGCGAGGATGCGCGCGTACTCGTCCTTGTTATAGTCGCGCGGGAGCGTGACCCAGCCGATGAAATCAGAGCCCTTTCCGCCGCCGTTTTGCAGCCAGCCCGCCGCGCGCTCGAGACGCGGGCGCAGCGCCGCTTCATAAGGCAACGAGAGAAACGATGCGGCATGGGAGATATCAATAGACAGCATAAAAATGGCCTCCTGCGATCAAAAATTCTTGCTTGCATTGTAGCACACGGCAAAAAAAGAAACAAGCGTAAAGCGGGGAAAAACGGGAGGCAAACACCGCGCTGTCGTCCAGAAACCGTGAAAACTGTGGAAAGCGGCAAAAAACGATTCGCTTTACCGCTCCATCTTTGTAAAGTGCGTGTATTTACTGTCGCACGTTATTGTGTTATCGTGTTACCACACTAAATCGAACGGCCAAGCGCCGGAACTTACAGGAGGAAGAAACGATGAAAAAATTCTTAGCCATGGCGCTTGCCGCCGTGATGGTACTGGCCCTTGCCGCCTGCGGCAGCAAGAACGACACCGCCGACGATACCGGTGATGCGCAGGACGCGCAGGGCGGCGAGACGCAAAAGCTGATCGTCGGCTTTGATGCCGAGTTCCCGCCGTTCGGCTTCATCGCCGCCGACGGCACGTACGACGGCTTTGATCTCGCAATGGCCAAGGAGCTGTGCGCGCGCCTCGGCTGGGAGTACGAGGCCGTGGCCATCGACTGGAACAGCAAGGACGCCGAGCTTTCGAGCGGCACGATCAACTGCATCTGGAACGGCTTTACCTACACCGGCCGCGAAAATGACTACACGTTCTCCGACCCCTATGTGGATAACTCCATCGTGATGGTCGTGAAGGCGGACAGCGGCATTACCTCGCTCGCGGACCTCGCCGGTAAGAGCGTGATGGCGCAGGCCGCGTCCTCCGCGGTCGACGCGATCAACGAAAACGAGGGCTTCAAGGCGTCGCTCAAGGAGGTCGTGGAGCTGGGCGACTACAACATGGGCTTTATGGACCTCGCCCAGAGCACGGTGGATGCCGTGGCCGCTGACCTCGGCGTTGCGCAGTATCAGATCGCGAACAACGACGGCGACTATGTTATCCTCGACGAGCCCCTCTCCACCGAGCAGTACGCCATCGGCTTCCTCAAGGGCAACACCGAGCTGCGCGACGCGGTGAACGCCGAGCTTCTCAAGATGGCCGAGGACGGCACCATGCTGGAGATCGCGCAGAAGTACGTCGATCAGGGTCTCGTGCTCGACAGCCTGTGCCTCATCAAAAAGTAAAGACGATCACTTCGGGCGACTGTAAAAACCGATCATTGATTCATAGGTGCCCATCCTCTTCTCAGGGAGGGAGCGGGGGCGAAAGCCCCCGCTTTTTCCCGCTTATGACCGAATAAGGGAGAATCATTCCATGACTGTATCCACGATGCTTTCGCTATTATCCGAGGGCTTTGTCACATCGCTTTTGATCTTCGTGCTGACGCTGCTATTCTCGATGCCGCTGGGCCTTGCGGTGATGTTTGGCCGCCGCAGCAGATTGACGCCGCTGCGCGGCTTCATCAAGGCGTATATCTCCATCATGCGCGGAACGCCGCTGATGCTGCAGCTGATGGTCGTCTTCTACGGGCCGAAGCTCCTGCTTGGCGTCACGGTGCCGGGCAACTGGCGCTTCACGGCGGTCATCGTCGCGTTCGTCATCAACTACGCGGCGTATTTTGCCGAGATCTACCGCGGCGGACTTGAATCCATCCTGCGCGGGCAGTATGAGGCCGCGCAGGTGCTGGGCTACACCAAGGCACAGACATTTTTCAAGATCATCCTGCCGCAGATGGTCAAGCGCGTCATCCCTGCGGTGACGAACGAGGTCATCACGCTGGTGAAGGATACGTCGCTCGCGTCCGTCATCGGCACGGTGGAGATGTTCACGCGCGCCAAGCAGATCGTTGCCTCGCCGAATACGCCGGGCATGCTGGCGCTGGTGGCGGCGGGGGTGTTCTACTATGTCTTCAACTATGTGGTCGCCTTCGCCATGGAAAAATGGGAGCAGGCGCTGCGCTATTACCGCTAAAGGGAGGGGAGAGCAATGGCAGTTTTTGAAATGCGGAACGCCAGAAAGGCGTTCGGCGCGCTCGAAGTCTTAAAGGGCGTGTCGCTCAAGGTGGAAAAAGGCGAGGTCGTGTCGATCATCGGCCCCTCGGGCGGCGGCAAGTCGACGATGCTGCGCTGTGCGACGCTGCTTGAGACCATGGACTCTGGTACGCTCGCGTATGGCGAAAACGTCGCCGCGCGCGAGGAAAACGGCAAAAGCGTCTACGCCGGAAAAGCCGCGCTTGCGCAGGTGCGGCGGCAGTTCGGGCTGGTGTTCCAGCAGTTTGACCTCTTCCCGCACTACACAGTGCTGAAAAATGTCTGCGACGCGCCGATTTCGGTGCAGAAGCGCGATAGAGCCGAGGTCGAGGCCGAGGCGATGGCGCTGCTCGACAAAATGGGACTAAAAGGCAAGGAAAACGCCTACCCCTATCAGCTCTCGGGCGGGCAGCAGCAGCGCGTGGCCATCGCCCGCGCGCTCGCGATGAAGCCGGAAATCCTCTTTTTCGACGAGCCGACCTCCGCGCTCGACCCGCTGCTCACGGGCGAGGTGCTGCGCGTCATCCGCTCTCTTGCCGACGAGCACATGACGATGGTCATCGTGACGCACGAGATGCCCTTTGCCCGCGCCGTGAGCGACCGCGTTGTGTTTTTAGACGGCGGCGTCATCGTGGAGCAGGGCAGCCCCGAGCAGGTCTTCGAAAACCCGCAGCAGGAGCGAACCAAGGAATTCTTGCAGTCTTACCGCGAGACGAGCAGCGCTCAGGCGTAGTAATTCACGAGCAGGTCGACGACCGCACCGTAGCTCTGCGTGCCGAGTTCATCGCCGTAGGATTTGATCATCTTATCATTGAGCGACTGGGTGACGGTGGCCGTGAGGCCCTTGTACTGCGCCCAGTAGGCGCTGTTGTAGCGCAGGTCGAGCACGATCTCGTCGGGTAAGCTGTCGCGAATCTGCTGCCATGCGTCGGGGTCGACGCGGTAGAGCGCGTTGCCGAGGTGAATGTAGCCGAGCATCCAGCCCGCATAGTTGTAGTTTGCGTCGTCGCAGCGCGTGCAGGCGAGGACCGCAAGGAAGTTGCTCTGCTGCTCGGACGTGATGCCGCGCTGGTGCGAGAGCTCGTGCGCGCAGGTCGAGGCCAGCAGCATCGCGGGCGAGTCCATATTCACGTTTGACTCGCCCGTAAACGGGAAGTAGAAGCCCGTGAAGTTCATCGCGCTCATGATCTTCGAAAAGAAAATGCCCTTGGGCTTCTGGTCCGGCATGTCGAGGAACGGAAATTCGTTGTACAGGCAGTCGTACACCGTGTCGGCGTAGTCTAAAATCTCCTGCCGGTCGGCGGTGAAAAGGCCGTTTTCGTCGCGCGCGATGTGCATCGACGCCTCGGCGAGATGGTCCGCGAAATACTGCGTGACGCGCACTAAATCTTCATACGCGACGGGCTCGGGCGAAAGGCCGCTTCTGTCGCAGAAGTCGTCCGCGTAATAGTTCGCGCCCCAGAGAAGCGAGAACGCAGCGCAGACCGTGAGAAACAAGTCGAGCACGAAGAGCGCGCAGCGGTACGCGGCGCGCCCTTTTTGGCGCGACTTTATAAGATAGTGCACCATCAGCACGAGCAGCACGACCGCCGTGACCGCCGCGAGCACGTACAGAAGCTCTGCGACCGAAAACGGCAGCGCCGCGCACGCGCGGCCTAAGAATTGCTCGAAGGGCAGCGTGACCGAATAGACCCAGAAATTGACGGCCGCGCGGTTTCCACGGAAAAGATAGAAAAGCACAAGGACTGCGCCGCAGGCGAAAAGCCAGCGGTGCAGTCCTTTGTTGTCACGGTACAGGGTTTTCATGGGGAGATCAGTCCTTTTTTTCATCCGGAGAGGCGAGCGGCGCGGGGGCGAACATCGCGTCGTCCGTCACGCCCTTTTTCGTGAGGCTGCGGCCCGTAAACCAGTTCACGAGCGAGCTGATGCACGCGAAGATCGGCACGCCGAGGAACATACCCAGCACGCCGCCGAAGCCACCGCCGACCACGATGGCCACGATGACCCAGAAGCTCGAAATGCCGGTGGATTTGCCGAGGATCTTCGGCCCCAGAATATTGCCGTCAAACTGCTGCAATGCGATGATGAAGAGAATGAAATAAAGGCACTGCTTGGGGCTGACGAGCAGGATGAGGAATGCGCTCGGAATGGCGCCGAGGAACGGGCCGAAGATCGGAATGATGTTCGTCACGCCCACGAACACCGAAATAATTGGCGTATACGGGAACTTGAGGATCGAGCAGCAGATGAAGCAGAGGATGCCGATGATGAGCGAGTCGAGCAGCTTTCCGCGCACGAAGCCGCTGAAGATACGGTCAGCCTCGGCCACGGCGCGCAGCGTGCGGCGGTACGGCGTTTCGGGCAGAATGGCGAAGAGGATCTTCTTCGACTGCTTGGCAAAGCTCTCCTTGCGCGCGAGCAGATAGACCGAGATCATCATGCCGATGAGAAGGTTCTTGAGGAAGATGACGACGCTCCAGATGCCGCCGGTCACGGCGACGATCGCGACCTGCGCCTGCGGGATGACCGTGTCGGTGACCCACTTGACGAGCTTATCGTAGTAGCCGTTGAGTGCGGAGAGCAGCTGGTCGGAGTAGATGTCGTCGGAGAAGATCGTCTGATTCTCCACAAGGCTGTTGACCCAGTTGTAGACGGTTTTATAATAGCTTTCAAAGTTGTCGGCCAGTGTCTTCGTGCTGTCGACCAGCTCGGGGATGAGGATGCTGAACATCAGGTAGATGAGGGCGATGACGCAGATCCACGCGACGAGGATGCTCAGCCCCCGGACGAGCGAGGACTTGACCTTCGGCAGCCCCTTTTGGATATACCGGTCGAAAAAGTCGACGATGGGGGCGAGAAGGTACGCGAACACAAGGCCGTAGATGACCGGCGAGAGCACGCTCATCAGCTTGTCGAAAAAGTCCAGCAGCACGCGGGACTGGAAAAACGTGTCGTAAAACATCAGCACCGCGCAGGCCGAGACGATCAGCGTTACGCCGAGGTGAAGATAGGTTTTGTTCTGCTTCATGGGCTCCCCCTTTTTTTGGGTAAAATGCGTTAAATGACTGCTAAAAAGATACCAAAAACAGCTTACTATTTTTTGCTGGGAATTGCAACCGCTCATTTCGTGTGTTATGATAATCTTTACTCTCTGTTAATGAAGATGAACAGAACTTGACTTTTTTGGCAGAGGGTGATTTTGACCGACAGGGCGCAGGGTGCTTTGCCGGTCTGATGCTGTGAAGAGCAAACGAGGAGGAACCCATGGACGACAAAAAGCTGCTCTTTATCGTCAATCCCCGCGCGGGAAAGACCAAATCCCTCGCACCGCTGTTTGACGCCGCCGCGATCTATTCCGAGGCGGGCTATCTCGTCTCCGTGCGAAAGACCACGCACCGCGGAGAAGCGACGGAACTCGCCGAATCGCTCGGGCCGGAATTCGACGTCGTCGTCTGCCACGGCGGCGACGGCACGCTCAACGAAACGGTGAACGGTGTGATGCGCATTCCGCGAGAATACCGCCCGCTCGTGAGCTATCTGCCCGGCGGCAGCACGAACGACTTTGCCGCGAGCCTGAATATCTCGTCGAATCCCGCCGAGGCGGCGGCCTCTGCCATGCGCATGAAGCCGAGATCTCTCGATGTGGGCAAATTCGGCGAGCGGAACTTCGTCTATGTCGCGTCGTTCGGCGCGTTCACGAAAACGACCTACACCGTCCAGCAGGACATCAAGAATATGTTCGGACATTTTGCCTACTTACTTGAGGGCGTCAAGAATCTCGATACGCTCTGCCCGTACCGCATGAAGATCACGGCGGACGGCGAGGTCTTCGATGGGGAATATCTCTTCGGTGCGATCAGCAATTCGACGTCGATCGCGGGGCTGATGAAGCTCTCGCCCGACGAGGTGTCGTTCGACGACGGCAAGTTCGAGCTGCTGCTCGTGCCCGTGCCGAGAACACCCGCGGCGATGCAGGCGCTCATTTTAGCGCTCATCAACAAGGACTACTACGACTCCGAGGGGCTCATCTTCCGCCACGTCAAGCACGTGACGGCGGAGACGGCCGAGGACATTCCCTGGACGCTCGACGGCGAGTACGACCCCGGCGCGCCGGTCGTGGAGATCGGGATCGAAGATAATGGGGTCACGATGCTATTATGACTTCAAAAAAGAGAGGCTGGCCTATGGGCCAGCCTCTCTTTTTTGAGGGGGGAGGCAGCCCGCTGCGCGCATAATTCGCCCGCCATTGGCGGGCGAATTCCACACTTGCGGGCTGAGAAGTGTTTTTTCTGACGCACATGTCGTCAGAAAAAACGATTGGAATTTATTTCGCGTCTGCGGACGCGAAAGTCTGCGACGCTTTGCGCCGTGCGCGGCGCGGGGAGCCTGTTTTCTGCCCGTGAGGGCAGAAAATGCGGCGGGTGGTGGATGGGAGATGCTGCGCCGATTTGGGTGCGGGGGCCTGTTTGCTGCCAGAGGCAGCAAAGGCGGCACGGGGGATTTTGCCTGTTTGTCGCCGGAGGCGACAAATGCGGCTCGGGAGTGCCTGTTTGCCGTCGAAGAAGGCAAAGGCGGCAGGAGACGGTTGCTTCTTTATTTTTCTGTCAGGTGGGCTTGTTCCATTTTGCGATAGAGGGTGCGGACGCTGATGCCGAGGGCTTGGGCGGCGCGGGCTTTGCCGGCGCTGTCCCAGCCGTACTGATTTAGTAGGTCGCGGATGACGCTGCCTTCGGCTTCCTTGAGGGCGGGCAGGGGCTGCTGTTCGAGCTCGCGCAGGAACGAGGGCGGCAGGTCATCGGGCTGGACGATGCTGCCTTCGGCCATGTTGACGCAGTATTCGACGATGTTTTCGAGCTGGCGGACGTTGCCGGGCCAGCTGTAGCGGCGGAACAGCGCGAGCACTTCGTCGCTGAAGCCCTCGACAGCGGCGCCGAGCTGGTGGTTGAACTTCTGCAAAAATGCGTCGAGCAGTTCCGGTAGGTCCTCCAGACGCTCGCGCAGCGGGCACATCTCCATGTCGATGACGTTGAGCCGGTAGAAGAGGTCGGCGCGGAAGCGCCCCTCGGCGATGCGCTGGCGGATGTCAGCGTTCGAGGCCGAGATGATGCGCGTGTTGAGCGGGATGGGGCGCGTGCCGCCCACGCGCTCGAACTGGCGGTCCTGCAAAACGGTCAAAAGCTTTGCCTGCATGCTCATCGGCATCTCGCTGATCTCGTCGAGAAAGAGCGTGCCGCCCTCGGCGAGCTCCATTTTGCCCTGCTTGCCGGATTTGAGCGCGCCGGTGAATGCGCCGCCCTCGTAGCCGAACAGCTCGCTTTCAAAGAGCGTTTCAGGGATGTTGGCGCAGCTGATGATGACAAACGGCTTGTCGCGGCGGTTGCTCTCGTAGTGGATGGCGCGGGCGAGAAGGCCCTTGCCCGTGCCGGTCTCGCCGGAGATGTAGACCGACGAGGGGCTGTTCAAAATTTTGTTCATCCGGCGGCGGACGCTCGCCATCTGCGTGCCGCTGCCGCGCATGCGGCTGGCGTCGACATGACGCGTGGGGGGCAGGATGGGGCCGGACTTGGCGCTTAGGCGCAGGGCCGCGCCCTCGCTCGAGCCGTCCGCGCCCAGAATGGGGACGGATGTGATCGTGAGCTCGCAGTCAGGGCGCAGCGAAACGCTCCGATTCTGCACCGGCTGCGGGCTGAGCACTTCGGCGCTCAGCTCAGGCGGGAGAAAGTCGTGGATCGAGGTCAGGCAGCTGCCGCTGAGCATCGCGAGCGCGGGGGCGTTGCTCGCGGTGATCTCGCCGCGTGCGTTTGTGACAAGAAGCCCTTCGGACACGAGCGACGTGAGCGCGGCGAACTGCTTTTCAAAGACCGAGGTGTCGCCCGCGTGGGCATTTTTAATGAGCATGGCCAGAAGGTCGGAAAAATCGACCATGATGCGCTCGAAGTAGTCCATCTGCTCGGCGATGCGGTCGTGCGCGCTCTCGGAGAACGCGGAAAACGACAGAACGCCGACGGGTGTGCCGTCGATGACGATGCGCTTTAAGAGTTCGAGCGTCGCCGGACAGTTGCCGCTGAAGCGGCAGCCGATGCACGAGCGCATCTCTCCCGGGCGCAGGACGATGACCTCGTCATTTTCGATGACTTCCATGATGGACGGCTTGTGCACCGCCGTGCCCTTGCGCTCGAGATACCCCTTGCTTCCCGTGACCAGCACGGCGGAATCGTCAAAAACAGCCCCTTCTATATTAAATAAGTGATGAATAATCTGCAAAACCTGCGAAATCTCCGCATGATACAATGTCAGATCCATAAAAAAGCCTCATTCCTATCTGATCTCTGGGTCAGTATAGCAAGATTCGGCGGGAAAAGCAAGAAAAAACGACATGGGTTTGACACAAATGTCTGTCACATTGACACGGATGGCAGAAAAATGACAGATTTTGACAAATCAAAAATAGAAAACGGAATACTTGAGATGAAAAAGTCGAAGGCAATATTCGCGGTTTTCTATGAGGAACGTATGATTATTTGGATTGATATTTGTCTTTTACGACAAATATTTACTTTACTTGACAAAAGCGACAAAAGTTGGTACGCTCTTTGCTTGTAGGAAACCGGTAAGTAAAGCGCCGCGCGAAACCGGCGCTAACATTTGAAAGGAGTCCATACCATGATCCAGAAATCTGATCCGTTAAACCTGACCGGCAAAGTTGCGGTCATCACGGGCGCGGGTTCGGGCATCGGCCTCGGTGTTGCTCAGATGCTCTCCGCCTACGGCGCGGCTGTCGCCATCGTCGACGTGAGCCCCAAATCTGAGGCTGCCGCGCAGGAGCTGCGCGATGCCGGCCGCAACGCCGCGTTCTTCCAGTGCGACGTGACGAACGAGCAGAGCGTGATCGACACGGTTAACGCCATCGTCGCCAAGTTCGGCCGCATTGATATTCTGCACAACAACGCCGGCGTGACGGTGCGCAAGTGCATCGACGAGCTGAGCGAAAAAGAGTGGGACTTCGTTCTTGACGTGGGTCTCAAGGGCCTGTTCCTGATGAGCAAGCACGTCATCCCCGAGATGCGCAAGGTCGGTGGCGGCTCCATCGTCAACACCGGCTCCGGATGGGGCCTCAAGGGCGGCGACCAGGCGGCTGCCTACTGCGCCGTCAAGGGCGGCATCGTCAACGTGACGCGCGCCATGGCCATCGACCACGGCAAGGACAACATCCGCGTCAACTCCATCAACCCCGGCGACACTGTGACCGCCATGATGATCAGCGAAGGCCGTCAGACCGGCGAGATCAAGAGCGACGCCGATATCGACGAGTTCCTCAAGTCCTGCGGCAGCGGCCGTCCGCTCGCCCGCATCGGCCAGCCGGAAGACATCGCCAAGGGCGTGCTGTTCCTCTGCTCCGACCTCGCCTCCTGGATCACGGGCGCGGCGCTCGTCGTGGACGGCGGCGGCATTGCCTAAAGATAACCATAAATAAGAAAGGATAACTGCAATGAGTGTAAAAGGCTTCAAGAGCCATCCGTACATCCCGAACTCCGTTCCCGAAGTGGAGCAGGAGATGCTGCACGAGATCGGCCTGAACTCTCTCGAGGAGCTGCATGAAGAAGTCCCCGACGAGATCATCCTGAAAAACGAAATGAACCTGCCCGAGGCGTTCGGCTCCGAGTACGAGCTGCGCCGCCATGTTGAAAAGCTGCTCAAGAAGAACAGCTCCTGCGACGATAACCTCAACTTCCTCGGCGCCGGCTGCTATCAGCACTATGTGCCCGCCATCTGCGACGAGATCAACGGCAAGGGCGAGTTCCTGACCGCTTACGGCGGCGAGAGCTACAACGACTTCGGCCGCTTCCAGAGCCTCTTCGAGTATGAGAGCCTGATGGCCGAGCTCCTCGACATGGAAGTCGTCAACGTCCCGACGATGGACTACTCCCAGGCCGCTTCCACCGCTATCCGCATGGGCTCTCGTGTCGCTAAGCGCACCGGCGTTCTCGTTCCCGGCTCCATGGACCGCGAAAAGCTCGCCGTCATTAAGAACTACTGCACGCCCGACCTCACGATCGAAGAGGTCAAGTGCGACGAAAAGACCGGTTGCATGGATCTCGCTGACCTCAAGAGTAAGCTGAACGATTCCATCGGCGTCGTCTATTTCGAGAACCCCAACTACTTCGGCGCGTTCGAAGTGAACTCCCGCGAGATCGCGAACGCCGCGCATGACGCGGGCGCGCAGTGCGTCGTCGGCGTCGACCCCATCTCCCTCGGCGTTGTGGCCGTGCCCCGCAGCTACGGCGCAGACATCGTCTGCGGCGATCTGCAGCCGCTCGGCATCCACATGAACTACGGCGGCGGCCAGTCCGGCTTCATGGCCACGATGGACGACCCGACCTACGTTCTCGAATTCCCCTCTCGACTCTTCGGTATCTGCCGCACCAACACCGAGGGCGAGTACGCCTTCGCCGACGTTGCGTATGACCGTACCTCGTTCGGCCACCTGCGCGACAAGGCCAAGGAATATGTCGGCACGCAGACTGCTCTCTGGGGCATCACCGCGGGCGTTTATCTCGCGACCATGGGCCCCGAGGGCATGAAGGAAGTCGGCGAGACCATCATGCAGAACGCCCAGTACGCTGCAAGCAAGCTCGCCGCTCTGCCGAATGTGTCGCTGCGCTTCGAGACTCCGTTCTTCAAGGAGTTCGTGCTTGATTTCAACAAGACCGGCAAGACGGTCAAGGAGATCAACAAGGCGCTGCTCGAAAAGCACATCTTCGGCGGCAAGGATCTCTCCGGTGATTTCCCCGCGCTCGGCCAGTGCGCCATGTACTGCGTGACGGAAGTCCACACCAAGGAGGATATCGACACTCTCGTCTCCGCGCTGAGCGAGATCCTGGGTTGAAAGGAGAGGAAAGAACATGAAAAAGATCGATAGAAGCTCCAAGGTTCGCACCGGTTTCCATCAGGCAAAGTGGGACGAACCCGTCATTTTCGAACTGAGCAAGCACGGCGAGCGCGGCATCCTTGTCAACAAGGCTGACCCCAAGGTCGCCGAGGCTGTGGAAGGCGTGAACGCGCTGCCCGAGTTCCTCAAGCGCAAGGAAGCCCCTGCGCTGCCTGAGATCTCCCAGCCCCGCGTGCTGCGCCACTACGCGCGCCTGGCGCAGGAGACCCTCGGCGCCGACGTCAACATCGAGATCGGCCAGGGCACCTGCACCGTCAAGTACAGCCCCAAGGTCAACGACCAGCTCGCAAACCTCCCGCAGATGCGCGAGATGCACCCCCTGCAGGACGAAAGCACCTGTCAGGGCATCATGGAGATCATGTATAACACCGGCAAGTACATGTGCGAGATCTCCGGCATGGACCGTTTCTCTTTCCAGCCCAGCGGCGGCTCCCAGGGCATTCTGGGCATGGCGTCCCTCGTATACGCCTACTACAAGTCCCGCGGTGAGGAGAAGCAGCGCAACGAGATCATCACCACGATCTACTCCCACCCCTCCGACGCGGCGGCTCCGCACGTCAAGGGCTTCAAGATCATCTACCTGCACCCGGATGAGAACGGCTATCCCGACTACGAGGCCTTCAAGGCGGCTGTCAATGAGCACACCGCGGCCTTCTTCGTCGCGAACCCCGAGGACACCGGCGTTTACAACAAGAATGTGCTGAAGTTCACCAAGCTCGTCCACGAGGCGGGCGGCCTGTGCGCTTACGACCAGGCGAACGCCAATGGCCTTCTCGGCGTGACCCGCGCGCGCGACGCCGGCTTTGATATGTGCTTCTTCAACCTGCACAAGACCTTCTCCACCCCGCACGGCTGCGGCGGCCCCGCCTGCGGCGCTGTCGGCTGCTCGAAGGAGCTCGAAAAGTTCCTGCCCGCGCCGCTGATCGGCTTCGACGGTGAGAAGTATTTCTACGATTACGAGACCACGAGCAACCCGTCCGCCATCGGCAAGATCCGCGAGTTCAACGGCGTTGCGCCGGTCGTGCTCAAGGCCTATGCCTGGATCCGTTCCATGGGCCCCGACGGCCTGTATCAGGTCGCCAAGACCGCAGTCCTGAACAACAACTACATGTTCAAGAAGCTCATGGAGCTCCACTGCGTGGACGCGCCCTACATCCCCGGCAAGCAGCGCATCGAGCAGTGCCGCTACACGCTCGAGACCCTCGCCAAGGAGACTGGCGTCGGCACGGCGGACGTGCAGCGCCGCATGATGGACTTCGGCATGCACTATTGGCAGAGCCATCACCCGTATTACGTCCCCGAGCCGATGACGCTCGAGCCGACCGAGACCCCGTCCAAGGAGGATATCGACGAGTACATCGAGACCCTCAAATACGTCTTCGACGAGGCCTACAACGATCCTGAAAAGGTCAAGAACGCGCCGTATCAGAGCGTCTGCCACCAGCTCGACGAGTCCAACATGGACGATCCCGAGCAGTGGGCCGTGACCTGGCGCTGCTACCTCAAGAAGTTCCAGTGAAACACTTAGGCTTGATCGTCAACCCCATCGCGGGTATGGGTGGAAGCGTAGGATTAAAGGGCACAGACGGCGTGGCAGCGGAAGCTGCCCGCCTCGGCGCCGTCCGTCATTCCGGAGACCGCGCGCAAAAAGCCCTGTCTGAGCTCCTGCCGATCAAAGATGACCTCTGCGTGCTTTGCGCAAGTGGAGAGATGGGCGAGGCGCTGGCGCGAAAGCTCGGCTTCCCCAACGTGCAGGTCGTTTACCGCAGCGAGGGAGAGACGACAGCCGACGACACCATCCACGCCGCCCGCGCGATGGAGGGGGTGGACCTTCTGCTCTTCGCCGGCGGCGACGGCACCGCGCGCAACATCTATGAAGCGCTGGGGGAGAAGACCGTTGCCATCGGTATCCCCGCGGGCGTGAAGATCCACTCGCCCGTGTACGCCATCCGCCCCGAGGCGGCGGGAAAGCTCGCCCTCCGGTATCTGGAGGGCAAATGCCGCCGCACGCAGGAGGCGGAGGTCGTCGACATCGACGAAGCGGCGTACCGCGACGGCCGCGTGAGCACGAGCCTGTATGGCTATCTTTGTATCCCCGACGAGCGCGACTACATGCAGCACGGCAAGGCGCCCTCGCCCGTGAGCGAGCACGCCCAGCAGGAGAGCATCGCCTGCGACATGGTCGAGCGCATGCTGCCCGACACCTATTATCTGATCGGCCCCGGCTCCACCACGCGCACGCTGATGGACGAGATGGGCCTGCCCGATACGCTGATCGGCGTCGATCTTGTCTGCAACAAAAAGATCGTGCAGATGGACCTGAGTGAGCAGGAAATTTTGAAGCGGCTGGACGAAAAGCCGACGCACCTTATTCTGACGCCCACCGGCGGGCAGGGTTACCTGCTTGGCCGCGGCAACCAGCAGCTCAGCGGCAGGGTCGTGAAAAAGATCGGAAAAGAGAACATCCACGTTCTCGCCACGAAAGAAAAGCTGTTCCACCTGATGGGCCGCGCCCTTCTGGTGGACACCGGCGATGAAGAGGCGGACAGACTGCTCTGCGGCTATACCCGCGTGATCGTGAGCTACCACGAAGAGCAGATGTGCCGCATCGGTACAGAGTAAGACGCCAAAACAGAAGAAGGGAGCGGTGCGGAGCGTGACGCTTTGCACCGCTCCCTTCTTTCGCCGCAAAAAAGTGCGCTGCGGGTGAAATTTTTGCTCGACGGCGGCGCGCGAGTGTACTACAATAGAGGAAAATACCGTCGGCGCGCGCTCTGCGCCCGCCGCAAGACAGCGAAAGAGGGACTGCGATATGAAGATCGGCTTTATCGGCACGGGCAATATGGGCGGCGCGCTCGCGCGCGCCGCGGCAAAGAGCGGGGAGGTGGAGATCCTGCTTGCCAACCGCACACCGGAGAAGGCGCGGGCGTTGGCGGATGCCATCGGCGCGGCGGTCTGCGACAACACGGCGGCAGCGGGGGAGGCGGACCATCTGTTCCTCGGCGTCAAGCCGCAGATGATGGCGGGGATGCTCGCGGGCATCGCGCCGGTGCTGAAGGCGCGCGCGGAGAAGCCGCTGCTCATCAGCATGGCCGCGGGACTGACCATCCAGCGCATCCGCGAGCTTGCGGGCGGGGACTATCCCGTCATCCGCATTATGCCGAATATGCCCGCCGCCGTGGGCGAGGGCGTCATCTTCTACGCGTGCAGCGAAAACTGCGAAAAGGCGCAGCTTGAGGCGTTCCTCCGTTATATGGCGCCCGCGGGCAAGCTCTTCCCGCTGGAAGAAAAATTGCAGGACGCGGGTTCCGCGGTCGCAGGCTGCGGCCCAGCCTTTGCTGCGATGTTTTTAGAGGCGATGGCCGACGGCGGCGTCGCGTGCGGCCTTCCGCGCGCGGCTGCGGTGCAGTACGCCGCGCAGATGATGCTCGGCACGGCCAAGATGGTGCTCGAAACGAACCAGCATCCCGGTGCGCTCAAGGACAGCGTCTGCTCGCCCGCCGGTTCGACGATCCAGGGCGTGCGCACGCTCGAAGAGCGCGGTATGCGCGCGGCGGTGTTTGACGCCGTGATCGCCGCCTACGAGAAGAACGCGGACCTCAAAAAGGCGAACGACTGAGGCGGCAGGCATAGTATGCCGTGCGGGGCATCCCCAATTTTCAGTGAAAAGTGAGTGAAAAAACAATGGCAGCGATCTCTCAGCAGCTCACCGATATCACGGTGCTCTCGATCGTGGTGCGCATCTTGCTCTCCACGTTCTGCGCGGGCACGCTCGGCTTTGAGCGCGAGCGGCACAATCAGGCGGCGGGCTTTCGGACGTATATCATCGTGAGCGATGCTTCGGCGCTCGTGATGATGACGAATATCTTTGTTGCCGGCATCGGCGAGACGGACCTTGTGCGCATGTCGGCCTCGGTCATCACGGGGCTGGGCTTTCTCGGCGCGGGTACGATCTTAGTGACGCGCAATCAGGAGGTGCGCGGCCTGACGACCGCGGCGGGCCTGTGGGCGGTCGCCATCATCGGCACGGCGTTCGGCGCGGGTTTTTACGCGGGCGGCATCATCTGCTATGCGTTCATCTTCCTTGCGATGCAAGTGCTGCGGCGCGTGGACCTTCGCATCCGCAAGACGCAGCGCGTCTCCACTGTGTATTTCGAGATGGAGAAAAAGAGCACGGTCGGCCAGATCATCCGCCAGGTAAAGGGCCACGGACACTACATTTGGGACCTGAACCTCTTCAGCGAGACGCAGGAGAAGAGCGGCGGCCCCGTGTGCGGCACGTTCACCCTCTGGGTGAACGGCAAAACGACGCTGGACGAGGAGATCCAGGCGCTTGAGGCGCTCGACGGCGTCAGCTATATGACGCTGATGTGAAAACGGAAAAGCAAAAAACGGCGCGGGAGACCGCGCCGTTTTTCTTTGCCGCGCCGCCTTTATACACCTTGTTAAGAAAAAGCCGCGCAGCGGGGCGGAATCCCGCCCGTTCGTCGATTGACAGGGGAAAGTGCGCGCCGTACAATGAAAATTAACACACAAAGAGAGGAAAAATCATGAAATATGTCAAGGAGTTCGGCATCATCCTCATCGTCTCGCTTGTTGGGGAGCTGCTGAATTATTTTCTGCCTCTGCCCGTTCCGGCGAGCATCTACGGCCTTGTGCTGATGTTTCTCTGCCTGATGCTCGGCGTCATCAAGCTCAGCGACGTGCACGATACGGCCTGCTTTCTCATTGAGATCATGCCCATCATGTTCATTCCGCCCGCTGTGGGGCTGATGGCTTCGTGGGACGTCATTCAGGCGAATCTTGTCGCCTATCTCATCATTGCCGCGGTGACAACGATCGTCGTTATGGTCGTGTCCGGCCTTGTGACGCAGGCGGTACTCAAAAAGGGCAAGAAGGGGGCGGAGAAGAAATGACATTTTTTGAACAGTCCGTCTTTTTCGGCGTCTCTGTCAGTCTTGCTGCCTACGGCATCGGCGTGCTGCTGCAAAAAAAGTTCAAGTTCGCACTCTTCAACCCGCTGCTCATCTCGGTGGTGCTGACCATTGCGGTGCTTTTGACGGCGCACATCAGCTACGACACGTTCTACGAGGGCGCGAAGTATTTGAGCTACCTGCTCACGCCCGCGACCGTGTGCCTCGCCGTGCCGCTTTATGAAAAGCTATCGCTTCTGAAGAGCAACTGGAAGGCCATCTTCGCCGGTATTCTCTCCGGCGTCATCACGACGCTTTGCAGCGTGTTTGTGATGAGCAAGCTCTTTCATCTTACACACGAGGAATACGTGACGCTTCTGCCTAAGTCCATCACGACGGCCATCGGCATGGGCGTTTCCGAAGAGCTCGGCGGTTACGTGACGCTGACGGTCGCCATGATCATCATCACCGGCATTTTCGGCAACGTGATCGCAGTTTCGGTGTGCAGGCTTTTCCGCATCACCGACCCCATCGCCAAGGGCGTGAGCATCGGCTCGGCCGCGCACGCGCTGGGCACGGCCAAGGCGCTCGAGATCGGCGAGGTCGAGGGCGCGATGAGCAGCCTGTCCATCGTCGTGGCGGGCCTTCTCACGGTCGTCGGCGCGTCGATCTTCGCAAACTTCATGTGAAAAAAGGAGCATTCGAAAGAATGCTCCTTTTTTGCGCGTTTCCCCCGCGATGCGCGCCGCCGCGCCGGAGAACCAGAAGAACATTCAGGACGATCTCTCCGCCTACTGCTTCGGCGATTTTTATACGAGAAAGTTTTTGCCCATCCACGAGCGCGAGCTGCTGACGTTCTCGATCCTCGCTTCTCAGGGCGGCTGCGAAGGGCAGGTCAAGGCCCATGTCGGCGGGAACGCCACCGTCGGCAACGGGAAGGAGGTCCTGCTCGCGGCGCTCACGGTGTGCCTGCCGTATATCGGCTTCCCGCGCACGCTCAACGCGCTTTCCTGCATTAACGAGGTCCTTCCGGAAGCGAAACAGTGAGAAATTTCAATAGATAGGAGTGCAGTAGAATGAAAACCTTAGTTGCCTATTTTTCCGCCAGCGGCCAGACCGCGAAGCTTGCCAAGACCCTTGCCGGTGTGACCGGCGGCGACCTCTTCGAGATCGCGCCCGAGACGGCCTACACCGCTGCCGATTTGGACTGGATGGATAAAAAGAGCCGCAGCACCATCGAGATGAAGGACCCCAAGAGCCGCCCCGCCATCGCGGGCAAGGTCGCGGATATGGCGCAGTACGACACGGTGTTCGTTGGCTTTCCCATCTGGTGGTATCGGGCCCCGCGCATCATCGAGACGTTCCTCGAAAGCTACGACTTTTCGGGCAAGACCGTCATCCCCTTTGCCACCTCCGGCGGCAGCGGCATGGGCGGCGAGGACGTTTTGAGATCCGCTTGCTCGAAGGGGACAAAGTGGCTCCCCGGCAAGCGCCTGAGCAGCCGCGAGAGCATGGCAAGCGTGCAGAAATGGGTCGAGAGCCTGGGGCTGTAAACAAAAAAAGCGGCCCAAGTGAACCTTTAAGCCGTCTGCGGAAAAACAAAAAAGCGTGCCAAGCGGCGCGTCACAAGCGTTTTCGCTGTGCGAAAACCTTGGTGCACAAGCAATTCACTTGCTTGTGCGCTGTTAAATGTCCCACGGATACCAAAAAGAAGAGCACCGCTTTGCGGTGCTCTTCTTTTTTGGTGGAGTAGCCCCATCAAAATCCGAACTCAGTGCCGACGCGATCTCGTCAAGTGAGATTGTCTGCGTCCCATGTTGATAGTTGTAGGTCAAGACCAGTTTATCATCGAACACATACACGGCGTTTACAAATGTATCAATCAGGCGTTTCTGAAAATCACGGTTTGCTGGATCGCCATGACGGAACTGCTCAAACCATGCCGTCATCTGTTCGCGGGTCAGCTTTGGCTTTTGCAGTTCGGCGGTCTGGATATTCGCAAGGATTTCTTCTTTCCGTGCTTCCAGCTCATCAAGCCGCTGTTTAGTGGACGGCGTGAAAATGCCCTGCTCGATTGCTTTCAGAATGTTTTCAATGGAGGACTCGGTTTCCGCAAGCTGTGAGCGAAGCGCAGGGGTTGTTATGTCTTCCTGCTCCTGCATAACAAGAATTGCATCGATGAGCCTGTTAATCTTCTCTTCATCCATGACGCGCTGCATGGTCAGGCGGACAACAACACGTTCAATCCAGTCTTTGCGAACAGCCTTCTTGTCGCAATCCTTCAGGCGCTTCGCACCGCTGCATTTGTAATAATAGTGCATAGCGCCGGTATGGCTCTTGCCGCTTTCACCAACCATCATGCGCTCACATTTACCGCAGAACAGCTTTGTTGTCAACAGATAGTCCTCTTTTGCTTTTGCCATTGCGGGAGCATGGCGGTTCTTCTCCATGCGTTCCTGCACACGGTTGAACAGGTCTTCCGGAACGATAGCAGGAACGCCGCCCTCAATTACAACATCCTGATAGCGATACTCGCCAATGTATTTGCGGTTTTTCAGCAGAGAGTTGAAACTATTGATATTGAACGGCTGTCCCCTTTTCGTTTTAAGTCCGCGGGCATTGAAATCCTCAACAATGGAACGAATCGTCTTGCCATCAGCATACTTTTCAAATATCTCAACCACTAATGGTGCAGTCACGGGATCGATCACAAGCTTCTGTGCTTTCTTGTCCAACAGATAGCCGAGCGGAACGCCACCGCCGTTGTTTTTCCCTTTCAGCGCGTTCTCTTTCTGTCCACGATGGATCTTTTCTGATAACTCGGCAGAATAGAACTCGGCATAGCCTTCCAGCATTGCTTCCAGAATGATTCCTTCCGGACCTTCGGAGATATGCTCTTTCGCAGAAACAACCTTCACACCATTCTTTTTCAGAATGTGCTTGTAGTGCGCGCTGTCGTAACGGTCACGGGAAAAGCGGTCGAGCTTCCATACAAGGACAATCTCAAACAGCTCTTTTGCGCTGTCCTTGATCATGTGCTGGAACTCCGGTCGATCTGCTGTTTTTGCAGATAATACCCGGTCAATATACGTTCCAACGATGGTCATATTATTGCGTTCAGCATATTCCCGGCACTCGCGGAGCTGACCTTCAATGGATTCCTCGCGCTGGCTGTCAGAGGAATAGCGGGCATAGATGACAGCGTTCATTCTTCATCACCCTCGTTGCCTTCGCCACTTTCCAAAGCAAGCTCTGTCAGTTCACGCAGCTTGTTTTGCAGAAGCGTCTTGTCGGGAAGACAAAGCCGATAATCTGCAACAAGTGTGGGCGACATACTGCGGCTTAAAGCATATTCGACAACCGCGTCATCCTTGCTGGCGCAAAGAATAACGCCTACACTTGGATTTTCATTTGGCTTCTTTACATCGCGGTCAAGCGCTTCGAGATAAAAATTGATCTGCCCGATGTGTTCCGGCTTGAATTTTCCGATTTTCAGTTCAATCGGGACAAGGCAGGAAAGCGCACGGTTATAAAACAGCAGGTCAATAAAGAAATCTGTATTGCCAACCTGAACGCGGTACTCCTCACCGATAAAGGTAAAGTCCCGGCCAAATTCAAGTATAAACTGCTTCAGATTTTCGATGATTGCTTTACGGAGATTCTTTTCAGAAAATTGCTCCGGCAAGTCCAGAAACTCAAGCACATAGGTATCGAGGATGCTTTCACGCACATCATGCGAAACGGATTCAGGCATCGGCTTCTTGGCAGAAATCATTGAACGCTCATAGTACGATGTGCCGATCTGACGCTCCAACTCGCGTTTGGAATAATGTTCCTTCGCACAGAGCGCCATGTAAAAATGCCGTTCGTCTGCCGTCTTGGAGCCAGACATAATAAGCAGATGGTTTGTCCAGCTGATTTGTGTCACCAGTGGTGTCACAAATTCATCGTCCTTGTAAGTCTCGTAGAATTGCTTCATACGATAGAGACCGCGACGATTGAAACCTTTGATGTTGGGGTTCTCTTGCGCAATGTATGCGGCAACTTCGTCAATGATCTTATCGCCAAAGCTTGATGCAGAACAAAGCTCTGACAAATACGCACCGACGCTCCAATACATCTGAATAAGCTCTGCATTGACCGCTTTCATGGCGCGGCTGCGGGCATTATCGATGATATGGATGACCTCGTCAAACTGACCCGGATTATGGGTTAATTCATTGCTCATGTCTTCGCCTCCCCCAGCATTTTCAGCATCGCTTCTTTCAGTTTTTCGTTCATCGGTGATTCCGGATCGAAGCACATCTCAACGAACTTCCTCAGTTCAGGATTGTTCGCGTCAACCGGAGGTTTTGCCTCATACAGCTTGCCGTGCGGGTCATCGCAGCGGGCAAAGATATAGTCCATTGAAACGTCAAAGTAGTCCGCATACTTGCGCAGAAGGTCGACAGTCGGCGTTGCCTGGCCATTCTCATAGCGGTTAATGCTGGACTGTGTAGAGCCGATCACATCGGCGAATTTTGATTGGGATAAACCAATGCCTTCCCGCAATGCGCGAAGGCGCATACCCAGTTGTTTCATGCTGTTCAACCTCCAATTCGGGTTAAGTATAGTATAATCAAAATCCGAGCAGATGTCAACCCGGATTTTGAAACTTTTGCGCGAACTTATTTCAAAGATTTTTGCACTCAGGCAGGAGTAGTAACAGGAACCTTGATTATCTCCTTGATCTTTTCATATAAGTCTTGACGTTGTAATTCCTCAGCAATAAAGGGATACTTCGATTCCAAAAAAGCTTGACTAATATTTCCACATATGTACTCCATAACAATCTCGCATCTGCGGTTAGCCTGATCCTCGTCATTAAGATGCAGAATTTGAATTGTTGCTTTTGCCTTGCTTTTTTCGGCAGGAGTCATATCTTTTCTTGGCTTTACGAGACAAGACGGAAAATCTATTACTAAATCTCCATTTTTGATTTCAAATGGATCGAGTACAATTTTATCGCCTTTATATCCATTCATTACTTGGGTTGTCAATCTGTAATTATCCCATTCGTAAGCCATTTCCTGATGCGAACTTTTAGGGTAAAAATGGTCAACTGAAACAGAAGCTGTTGTTCGTGAAAACCACTCACCACTATACGCGCACACACCGCCGTATGCTTGGTAAAGCTGCGCACTACATCTGGACCAATAGTTGTTTTTGCTCCACTGCTTACTATTCGGTGTTGGAGTGGTACTCAAAAATGCATTTCCAGGTTGTCTTACTCTAACGTCAAAGTCAACTGGCTCCGGTTTTAAGTCAACATGAATCATAGCGTCACCCCGTGCTGCTCTGCAAAGTAAATCCATCGCGGCCAGAAAGGATCATTTTGAGCCAAGCTCTGCAACAATTTTTGATGCACCGCTTGTACTTCTACATCGGACGGATCATCCTCTAACTGAAGTGTTTTTGCTTCATTAATTGCTTGTTCTGCTCCTGTTGCTCTAGCTTGATTTAAATTAAAAATTGGTGATGTCAGCCACGCGTTTACCTGACCATATTTTATAAAATTCTCTTCTGTAACAACAGCATCTGAAGTTTCCGCCGCAAGCCTGATCTGAAATAGTTTATCGGTATCAATATCAAAAACTGACTCCGATGAAGCCATAATAAGCGGAGAGTGAGTAGCAATGATAAATTGCACTTCGAGTTCATCTGCTAAATACTTTTGGACTTCAATTAACGCAGGTAAAATTGTTCGTTGCCATTTAGGGTGCAAATGTGCCTCTAATTCATCAACCATAACTACGATACGCGAATCTGGTTTTATTCCTCGCAGTTTGCAGTTTTCTTTATGTTCGTTCCAAGCCCATACGATGAGATATGCAAGAGTAATAATTCTTCCAACACCGGCTGATGAATTTGTAACCGGCACTGTGCCATATGGATATTTGATTGTTGGAATTTCCCGGCTGTCATTAGGAATTCTAACCGTATCCCCGGGTATAAGGGCGCCCATATCCGGTGGTGACATTTCTGCCAGCACTTTCTTAAAAATCTCAAAAGGATATTTTTCGGGTGTATTCTGCCACTTTACCCAGTCTCTTATCAGTCCTTCGATATTACTTTCATAGCCATTCCATACTTGTTGCCTTGTAAAAACATTTGCCCCGGTTAATCGGGTAATATTCTTTGAAGGATCCCACACAGCATAGGAGCCATCGACCAAAGCATATATAATAAGACCTGGAATAGTAGCTGTATCTGCAGAACGTTTCCACGTTAAATTCTTGTTGTCATATAACACTCTTTTTTCTTTGGAGAGCTTAGATTTTCCTGCGATTGCAAAACTAATTGATGCTCTTTTACTGCCTTCTGCATACTTTGGTCGAGCTTCATTGCCCGTCCATGTGTTGGTAAGTGCCCACCAAGCGCAATCCATGAGAAAGGTTTTCCCTAAGCCATTATCTCCTGTGACAATATTCAATCTAGGCGAAAGTGCCATTTCTATGTGGTCGCACGGACCGACATTTATCAATTCGATCTTCGATAAAGTTCCTTCCTGTTCAGGAACTGCATCTGGCGGGTTTGATAGGCTATTGGATAATTGATTCCATGACACAGGTTCATTTTGAAAAGCGGGCACATTTGGGAATGCCTGTTCACAAGAAAACAGCGAGTTGATTTCCTCATTCGTCAGATGATAGTCTGTTATAAATCTACTGACAACGTCCTCTAAGGTAGCGGTATCTTTCCATTTATAATCCTTTAATACCCAGACTGCCATAGCATAGATCGATGCTTTTTTCTCTTCTTTAGGAATGGCTACTCTTTTAATCTGCTCGACATAATCATTTGTCCATGCCCACAACTTGCTTTTTCTATCATGGATAAACGCAGAACTGAATGTTTGCGTGTTAATTGCTTGAAGACCTGAAGATGGATATTTAGCTGCAAGCCACTGCTTTCCGCGAATCGTTTGATACGGTTGGAAATAAAAATCCGAAGATGGGCAAATTTTATGAACGCTCGTCATAAAATGCTTGGTATTACTGTCCATCAAAAATTCAGTTGGTATGCCAACCGGAAGCTCATGCTTTTTACAGGTCAAAAATGTAATGCCAATAAAAGTGTGAACAGCTTCTAATTGCTGAATAGCGCTAAGAATATACTCAGCAGATAGGTATATCATATTTAGCCCTCCAAGTGTTCCAAAATGTACTGGCAGAAATTTTCGCTGATGTCAACACCGATTGCGGATCTCCCGCTTTTTAACGCAACATTCATTGTTGTACCACTACCCGCAAATGGATCAAGCACAATCCCATCATCTGGGCATCCAATATCTAAACAACGTGAGACTAATTCGTCTGGATATGGTGCCGTTTCTATTTCTGTACCTGATGGACGCGGAGTAATTGTCCACACATCTTCATCTATCTGCTTATCTACAAGGGGCTGCCTATTGAAATAGTATTTTCTATCTTTAGCAAACATAAATATATATTCATAGCTTCTGTGCGGGCGATCGCGAACTGATTCTGGAAGTGCCTTATCTCTGTGCCATATTATAGGCGCTCTGAGTACCCACTTCCTTGATGTCATTTCGATCGCGACTCTCCACGGTATACCGATTATGGATTTCCTTTCAATATTTTCTCCAAGCCCGCCGCTTTTATCAACCGGACGCAATCCGAAGCGACGCTTATGACTTTTTGAATCTTTTCCATGGGATGCACCCTTTCCAGAATAATATGTATCGCCTAAATTCAAAAACAGCAACCCATCTTTACGAAGAACTCTATATAATTGATCCATTACACCGCATAAGGACATTACATACTCATTTACAGTATCTTCAAGTCCAATTTGTCCGTCCACACCATAATCCCGCAGACTGTAGTACGGTGGAGAGGTAATTATGCAGTGAACACTTTCATCTGGAATGTGGCTCAGTGCAGCCGCTGCATTTCCACAGAATAGAGTCCATGCTTTTCCGTCGATACTTCCACTCCATCTGTGAACCCCGTCATTTAAAATTTCATCTACAAGAATCTCCATTTCAATACTCCAAATCATATGTTTTTTTGCAGTTTATTGTCATTCCTCGTCATCGTTTGTCGAATCGACGATTTAGGTAGATTCGTGACAAGGGGGCAGTGCGCCCATTCGCACCCGCGAG
>OGME01000417.1_pt1 | contig 42359 bp, 33 predicted proteins | sample 1572981 | NCBI WGS metagenome assembly OGME01 (sample SAMEA2581902, study PRJEB24529) | metagenome | biome: Human gut stool | place: China | collected 2011
GCGGAGGCATCTGCCGGGGAGTTTTTGGTACTTTTTGCGGTCAAAAAGTACATAAGTTTCCGCGGGCGGAGACCGCGGTTAACCGCTGACCAAAAAGCGGCAAAAAACGCAAGTCGCCGGACTGCGAACACCCCCGAGTGCGCCGCGCCCCTCAAAAACCGCTTTTCAGGCGGGTGACAAAATGCCGTGCGCCATGACGTTGCACGGCATTTTTCTGCCATCGGGCTGACAATTTGGCAGGGATTGCCGATCGGCACGACCTTTGTTCGGTTCGAGGGCGTAACCGGCGGCCGGAGTCGGAAAAAGCCCGGACCGGCGGATACGCAACCGAAAAATAAACAATTAAAACATATTACTATTATGGCAAAGATTATCGGTATTGATTTAGGAACCACGAACTCCTGCGTGGCAGTGATGGAGGGCAACGAGCCTGTTGTAATCCCCAACTCCGAGGGACACCGCACGACCCCTTCGGTCGTGGCTTTCACGGCCGACGGCGAGCGTAAGGTCGGCGACCCCGCGAAGCGTCAGGCGATCACCAACCCCAAGCGCACGGTCTTCTCGATCAAGCGTTTCATGGGTGAGACCTACGACAAGGTTTCGGCCGACATCGCGCGCGCTCCCTATGCCATCGTCAAGGGCGACAACAACACCCCGCGCGTGGACATCGACGGACGTCAGTACACCCCGCAGGAGATTTCGGCCATCATCCTCCAGAAGATGAAGAAGACGGCCGAGGATTACCTGGGCCAGGAGGTTTCGGAGGCCGTGATCACGGTTCCGGCCTACTTCTCCGACTCGCAGCGTCAGGCTACGAAGGAGGCGGGCGAGATCGCCGGTCTGAAGGTCCGCCGCATCATCAACGAGCCGACGGCCGCCGCATTGGCCTACGGCCTCGACAAGAAGTCCAGCGACCAGAAGATCGCCGTGTACGACCTGGGCGGCGGAACGTTCGATATTTCGATCCTCGAACTGGGCGACGGCGTTTTCGAGGTGAAGTCCACCAACGGCGATACGCACCTCGGAGGCGATGACTTCGACCACGTGCTGATCGACTACATGGCCGAGTCGTTCAAGGCCGAGCACCAGATCGACCTGCGTCAGGACCCGATGGCCTTGCAGCGTCTGAAGGAGGCCGCCGAGAAGGCGAAGATCGAACTGTCGTCCTCGACCACCACGGAGATCAACCTGCCGTATATCATGCCTGTCAACGGCATTCCGCAGCACCTGGTGATGACGCTCACGCGCGCCAAGTTCGAGCAGCTGTGCGACCACCTGATCCGCAAGACCATCGAGCCTTGCAAGCTGGCGCTTCGTGACGCGGGTCTGGACGCCTCGCAGATCAGCGAGGTGATCCTCGTGGGCGGTTCGACGCGTATTCCCGCGATCCAGAAGATCGTCGAGGAGTTCTTCGGCAAGACCCCGAACCGTTCGGTCAACCCCGACGAGGTCGTGGCCATCGGCGCCGCCATTCAGGGCGGTGTGCTCACGGGCGAGGTGAAGGACGTGCTGCTGCTCGACGTTACGCCGCTGTCGCTGGGTATCGAGACCCTGGGCGGTGTGATGACCAAACTCATCGACGCCAACACGACGATCCCGACGCGCAAGTCGGAGACCTTCTCGACGGCTGCCGACAACCAGCCTTCGGTGGAGATCAACGTCTGCCAGGGCGAGCGTCCGCTGGCCCGCGACAACAAGTCGATCGGCCGCTTCCACCTCGACGGCATTCCCGCCGCACCGCGCGGCGTTCCGCAGATCGAGGTTACGTTCGACATCGACGCCAACGGCATCCTGAACGTTTCGGCCAAGGACAAGGGCACGGGCAAGGAGCAGAAGATCCGCATCGAGGCCTCCTCGGGCCTTACCGAGCAGGAGATCCAGCGCATGCGCGACGAGGCCAAGGCCAACGAGGAGAAGGACAAGGCCGAGAAGGAGCGCATCGACAAGATCAACGCCGCCGACTCGAACATCTTCACCACCGAGAAGCAGCTCAAGGAGTACGGCGAGAAACTTCCCGCCGACAAGAAGGCCGCCATCGAGACGGCGCTCGGCAAGCTGAAGGAGGCGCACAAGAACGCCGACGTGGCCGCCATCGACACGGCGATGGCCGAGCTTAACGCCGCATGGCAGGCCGCTTCGCAGGACATCTACGCGCAGCAGCAGGCACAGCAGGGCGCACAGCCCGGAGCCGATGCCGGTCAGCAGTCGCAGTCGAACGCCGGCGGCCAGCAGGGCGGCGGCGACGGGCAGCCCGAGGATGTGGAGTTCGAAGAGGTGAAGTAGGGCTTCGCCAATTAAAAATTAAGAATTAATTCGACGCGAAAGGGCGCGATTCCTGCGGGAGTCGCGCTCTTTATTTTGCCCGGGATGTAAAATTTGCTATCTTCGTCCGTAAAAATCGTTTCCGATGGCTTGGCTGTATCTGATTCTGGCAGGACTTTTCGAGATGGGGTGGCCGCTGGGGTTCAAACTTGCGAACCTCTGCCCGCGTTACCATTTTCTTTTTCTGGCCCTTTCGGTCGTGTCTATGGGCGTGAGCGGCTGGCTGCTCTACGTGGCCCAGAGGACGATCCCGATGGGTACGGCCTACATGATCTGGACCGGTATCGGGGGCGTGGGAACCGTGGTCCTCGGCATCGTTTTCTTCCACGACGCCGTGACCTTCTGGCGGATGTTCTTCCTGTCGCTGGTCTTCGTCGGCATCGTCGGCCTGAAGATGGTGCATTAGGCCCGCTCCGCCCGCCACATTCCGTAGAGGATCAGCGCCGCTCCGGCCAAAGCGGCGAGGGTGATCCGCTCGCCGATGCAGAGTGCCGCCGCGACGATCGTCACCAGCGGGTTGAAATAGATGTAGTTGGTTGTCCTGACGGCTCCCAGACGATGCATCGCGGCGTTCCAGAGCACGTAGCAGAGCATCGAGGCCACGACGCCCAGAAAGAGCAGGTTGCCCCACACGACGGGCCGCGACAGCACCTCCCAGTCCGCGCCGAAAGGCCGGAACGCAAAGACCGGGAGGATCGTCACGAGTCCGTAGAAAAAGACTTTCCGGGTGATGAAGATAGCGGGGTAGCGGCCTCCGAGGCGTTTGATCACCAGCGAATAAACCATCCATAGCATCGCCGCCGAGAGCGCCAGCATGTCGCCCCGCGGCGAGAGGCGGAGCACGAAATGCCCGTTGAGTACCACGAGCACCATCCCCGCGAATGCCAGCGTCGAGCCTGCGATCTGCCGCCGCGACATCCGCTCGCCGCGATAGAAGAGGCTCATCACCACGGCGGTCCACACGGGCGCCGTGCAGACGATCAGCGAAACGTTCGAGGCCGGGGCGTACTCCAGAGCCATGTTTTCGGTAAGGAAATAGAGCGACCCTCCGCTCAGCCCCGCGGCCGCCAGCAGCAGTTCGTCGCGCAGGTTCGCGGCCCACATGCGTCCGCGGGCGAAGGGCAGGATGCAGACGTATGCCATCGCGAACCGGAGCAGGAAAATTTCCGCCGGAGTCAGCGAGTTGGCGATCAGGACCTTCGTCGAAACGAACGTCGCGCCCCATACGGTCACCGTGAACAACGCCGCGAGGTGGTATTTGTATTCCGTGTATTTTATCATACGGCTCCAAAAATACGGATTTTTTTGCGCCGGCGCACTACTTTTCACCTTTCACCTTTCACTTTTCACTTTATTTTTCTATCTTTGCGTGCTATTGTGCGTAATGACAATAATTACAACAAATAACAATAACTATTTTTCACTCAAATGCAAAGTAAAGGTTTTATTAAACTCATTGCGGTCCTGCTGGCTCTCGCGTGTGTTTATCAGCTCTCGTTTACGTTCAAGACGCGTGGCGTAGAGAAGCAGGCGGCCGCTTATGCCGCGCAGTTCCCCCTCGACCAGCAGGGCGAGGCCGAACAGCATTACCTCGATTCGGTGCAGAACCTGCCGGTTTACAACCTGGGCTTCCGCAAGTTCACCTACAAGGAGTGTAAGGAGAAGGAGCTGAACCTGGGTCTGGACCTCAAGGGCGGTATGAACGTCATGCTGGAGGTGCAGGTCGAGGATGTCGTGAAGGCTTTGGCCGGCGACAGCCAGAACGACCCGGCTTTCATCGAGGCGATCGGCGTGGCCAACGAGGCGATGAAGCAAGGCTCTTCGACCGACTATATTTCCGACTTCGTGAAGGCGTATTCGCGCCTTTCGAACGGCCGTCCCATCGCCGAGCTTTTCGTAAGCCCCGACCGCAAGGACATCACGCTCGAAAGCTCGGACGCCGACGTCGAGAAGATCCTCAAGAAGGAGACCGAGGCTGCCATCGGCGCATCGTTCAACGTGCTTCGCAGCCGTATCGACCACTTCGGCGTTACGCAGCCCAACATCCTGCGCCTCCCGAACTCGCACCGCATTCTGGTCGAGCTTCCGGGCGTGAAGGAGCCGCAGCGCGTCCGCGACCTGTTGCAGGGAACCGCTTCGCTGGAGTTCTGGACCACCTACGACGCCAATGAGATCTTCCCCGCGCTTTCCGCTGCCGACAAACTCATCAAGGCCGAACTGGCGCAGGCTCCCGCCGCTGCGCCCGAGACCGCTGCCGCCGAGGCTGCCGTTGCCGCCGGGACTCCCGCCGTCGAGGCCGAGGGCCTGATCGCCGAGGTCGGCGCCGCCGATTCGACCGCCACGGCCGAGACCGCCGTTCAGGAAGGCAACTTCGACCACTCGCAGAACCCGCTCTTTGCAGTCCTCAATCCCCGCTTCGCAGGCGGCGCCTCCATCGGAGCCGCTTACAAGGCCGACATGGCAGCCGTCAACGAGTACCTCGCCCAGCCGGCCGTCCGCGAGCTGTTCCCCGCCGACATCATGTTCAAGTGGGGCGTCAAGGGCGACGACAAGATCGACGGTCGTTTCTACCTCTACGCCATCAAGGTTTCTACGCCCGACGGCAAGGCTCCGCTCGACGGTTCGGTCGTTACGGAAGCCACCGAGCAGTACGCCCAGCGCGGCGCCACGGCCGAGGTTTCGATGACCATGAACGCCGAAGGTACGCAGGAGTGGTCGCGCATGACGGGCGAAAATATCGGCAAGTGCATCGCCATCGTTCTCGACGGCTACGTCTATTCGGCTCCCCGCGTCAACTCGAAGATCGACAAGGGACAGTCGCAGATCACCGGCGATTTCACCATCCAGGAGGCCAAGGACCTGGCCAACGTGCTCAATTCGGGTAAGGTTCCCGCTCCGGCCAAGATCATCCAGGATACGGTCGTAGGTCCTTCGCTGGGCCAGGAGTCGATCAACGCCGGTATGATCTCGTTCGTGATCGCCTTCATCCTCGTGCTGCTCTACATGGGTCTGTTCTACAAGACGGCGGGCTGGATGTCCGACGTCGCGCTGCTCACGAACGTCTTCCTGCTGATGGGCGTTTTGGTGTCGTTCGGCGCCGTGCTGACCCTTCCGGGTATCGCGGGTATCGTGCTGACGATGGGTATGGCCGTCGATGCGAACGTGATCATCTACGAACGTATCAAGGAGGAGCTTCGCGGCGGCAAGGGTCTTTCGCTGGCCATCAAGGACGGTTTCTCGAAGGCCTATTCGGCCATCATCGACGGTAACCTGACGACGATCATCACGGGTATCGTGCTGTTCATCTTCGGCAACGGTCCGGTTCAGGGCTTCGCCACGACGCTGATCATCGGTATCATCACCTCGTTCTTCTGCGCCATCTTCATCACGCGCCTGCTGATCGAGTGGATCGTCGGCAAATGGGGTCACATCACCTTCTCGCGCCGCTGGTCGGAGAACTTCCTCAATAACACGCGCGTCGACTTCATCGCCAAGCGCAAACTGGCTTACGGCATCGCCGTTGCCCTGATGGTTCTGTCGTGCGTTTCGTTCTTCGCCCGCGGTCTGAACCTCGGCGCCGAGTTCACGGGCGGCCGCGCTTACGTGATCCGTTTCGACAAGCCCGTTTCGGCTGAAGAGGTTCGTCAGAATGTGGAGAAGGCTTTCTCGCAGTTCGCCGATGCCGACGCTTCGTCGATCAGTTCCGAGGTGAAGCAGTACGGCAAGGAGAACCAGATGCGCATCGTGACCCAGTATCGCTACGACGACACGTCGGACGAGGCTACCTCGGAGGTCGAGCAGATCATCTACGACGCTCTGAAACCGCTCTACTCGTATGACATCACCTTCGAGCAGTTCCGCAATACGCAGACCGACGCCAACGGTATCCTGACGGCCGACAAGATCGGTCCCTCGATCGCCAAGGACATGACGTGGAACGCCATCTATTCGGTGCTCTTCTCGCTCATCGCCATCGGTCTCTATATTACGTTCCGCTTCAAGCGCTGGCAGTGGGCTTCGGGCGCCACGGCGGCCCTGGCCTTCAACGCCCTGCTGATCATCGGCATCTTCTCGATGTTCTACGGTCTGCTGCCCTTCAACCTCGAGGTCAACCAGGCGTTCATCGCCGCGATCCTGACGATCATCGGCTATGCCATCAACGACACGGTGGTCGTCTTCGACCGAATCCGCGAGTACCTGGGTCTCTACCCGAAGCGCAACCTGAAGGAGACCGTGAACAACGCCATCAACTCGACGCTGTCGCGTACGATCAACACCTCGGGCACGACGCTCGTGACGCTGCTGGCCATCTTCTTCTTCGGCGGCGAGACGATCCGCGGCTTCATCTTCGCGCTGATCATCGGCGTGGTCGTAGGTACGGCCGCCACGATCTTCCTCGCGACGCCGATCGCTTACGATCTGATGACGAAGCGCGCCAAGACCGACGTGGAGAAGTAATGGATAGACTCCCGATCCGACAAAAACGGACCGCACCGAGAGGTGCGGTCCGTTTTTTCAAATAAATTTGGCATTGCGGCCGGCTTGCACTATCTTTGCGGGCAAGCAGACGCCCGCTTGGGCAGGCTGCGGCTCGGCAATGTGCAAAATAAATTTGATATTGCCCCGCCTTGCACTATCTTTGTCATACGGATATTATAGGTTCCCATGATGGAAAATTGGTTGAAATGGATGCACCGCTACGTGTCGCCGGTTTTTCTGGCGCTGCTCGTCGCGTCGTTCATCCTTTGGTATATCGCGAAATTGAGCTATACGTACACCACCGAGCAGACCGTGAGGGTGAGTGTCGACGGACAGCCTTTCGAGGTTACCTGCGTGGTCGAGGGCGTCGGTACGAACCTTTTCGGCTACCGGGTCTACATGAACAAGACGCTGCGCATTCCGCTTGCGGAACTCAAGACGAAGCGTTCGTATGAGGAGGGGCACGAGGGTAAACTCATCATCGACCCCCAGTCGCTGCAAAACGCCCTTGCGCCGCGGTTCAGCGACATCAAGATCATTTCCATCGGGGACATTCCCGAAATCGACGTTCCCCGTAACCCATGATGAAGGTCGGAATCACAGGCGGCATCGGCAGCGGCAAAAGCACCGTTTGCCGTCTTTTCGCGCGTTTGGGCGTCGCGGTCTATGACTCCGATGCCGGGGCCAAACGGCTGATGACGGAGGATGCGGAGCTGCGCCGGCGCATCACGGACCGTTTCGGGGCCGAAGCCTATGCGGACGGGACCTTGAACCGTACCTACCTTGCCGGGCGGGTCTTCTCCGAGGCGCAGGCCCTCGCCGACCTGAACGCCATCGTCCACCCGGCCGTCCGGGCCGATTTCGCGGCGTGGGCCGAACAGCAGGAGGGCGACTACGTGATCCTCGAAAGCGCCCTTCTTTTCGATGCGGGGTTCGATGCCTGCGTCGACCGCACGGTTGCCGTCCTCGCCCCCGAGGCGCTGCGCATCGAACGCACCTGCCGCCGCGACGGGCGCACACCCGGGGAGGTCCGCCTCCGTATCGCCGCCCAGACGGACGACGATACGTTGAGCGCGAAGGCCGACTACACCCTTGTCAACATCCTCGAATCCGACCTTGAACCCGCTGTCGCGGAATTGCACCGAATTTTCAGCCATGAAGCCCATGAACATTGATTTTTCCTCGCCGCAGGTGATGGCGATTCTTAACGTCACCCCCGATTCTTTCTATGCCGGCAGCCGCACTCCGGAGGCCGAATCCGTCGAGCGCCGCGTCCGCGAAGCCGTGTCCGAAGGGGCGCAGCTGATCGACGTCGGGGGCTACTCCTCGCGTCCCGGGGCCGACGAAGTCCCCGCCGACGAGGAGTGGCGTCGCGTCCGGCTGGGCGTCGGGACCGTGCGTCGGCTGGCGCCCGGCATGACCGTCTCGGTCGACACGTTCCGCAGCGAAGTCGCGGCGAAGGCTGTCGAAACGTTCGGGCCGCTCGTCGTCAACGACATTTCGGCCGGGGAACTCGACCCTGCGATGCTCTCCGTCGTTGCGGACTGCGGCGTACCCTACATCGCCATGCACATGAAGGGCGATCCGAAAACCATGCAGTCGCAGACCGACTACCGGCGCGACATCGTCACCGAGGTCGTCGGCTATTTCCGCCGCCGCACCGACGAGATGCTCGCCGCGGGCATCCGGCGTGAAAACATCATCCTCGACCCCGGCTTCGGCTTCGCCAAGACCACGGAGCAGAACTACGAATTGCTCGCGGGTCTGCACCGCCTCTGCGCGCTGGGTTACCCGGTGCTGGCGGGGCTTTCGCGCAAGTCGATGATCTATAAGGTCCTCGACGCCACTCCAGCCGAATCGCTCGCCGGAACCGTTGCCCTGGGCTGGGAGTGCCTGCGCCAGGGTGCGGCGATACTCCGCGTCCATGACGTGCGGGAAGCTGTGGACACGGTCAAACTGTTCAATATGTTCCGCCAATGATACGGGCTACCGACATACACAAGAGTTTCGGCACGCTGGAGGTGCTGAAAGGCGTTTCGCTCGACGTGGCGCAGGGCGAGGTGGTCTCCATCGTGGGGGCCAGCGGCGCTGGCAAGACCACGCTTTTGCAGATCATCGGCACGCTGTCGCGTCCCGACGGCGGGCGCGTGGAGATCGACGGCCGCGATGTCTCGGCCTTGGGCGATCGGGCCTTGTCGCAGTTCCGCAACGAGCGCATCGGCTTCGTGTTCCAGTTCCACCACCTGCTTGCGGAGTTCACGGCTTTCGAGAACGTCTGCATTCCGGGGCTGATCGGCCGGCGTCCGCGCGTCGATGTCGAACGCCGTGCCGCCGAACTGCTCGACATGATGGGCCTCGCGGCGCGGCGCGACCACAAGCCCGGACAGCTTTCGGGCGGCGAGCAGCAGCGCGTGGCCATCGCCCGTGCGCTGGTCAATTCGCCCGCCGTGTTGCTGGCCGACGAACCCTCGGGCAACCTCGACTCGCACAACCGCGACGAGATCCATCGCCTGTTCTTCGACCTGCGCGAACGGCTCGGCCAGACCGTCGTGATCGTCACCCACGACGAAAACCTCGCCGCAATGGCCGACCGGAAGATCACCATGTCCGACGGTCTGATCCTCGGCTGCGAAACGGTCCGGTAACATGAAAAAACTGCTTTGGCTGCTTCTTCCGGCTCTTGCCGCCTACGGTGCGTGGGACCTCGTGCGCGAGGTGCGCGGGGCGTGGACCTCGGACTACTCCCGGACCTATTCGCGCGCCGTGGGGCAGACGATGTCCCGGGCGTTCGATTCGCTGAACCTCTCCGGACGGGGCGTCCGCATCGGGGTGCTGGACGCGGGTTTCGGGGGCTTCCGCACCGACCGCTGGACGCGGGGGCTGCACGTCGCCGCCTGGCGCGATTTCACGGGCGGCGACGAGACGGCATTCTTCGACGACGCCACAGACCACGGCACAAGGGTCTGCACCAACCTCGGAGGCCGTTCGGGCGATACGATCCGCGGGCTGGCATGGGGTGCGGAGTATTATCTTGCGAAAACCGACCGTGCCGAAGTGGAGCCTCGCGCCGAGGAGCGGCAGCTGATCCGCGGCATCGAGTGGCTCCTGGCGCATGACGTCGACGTGATCTCCTCGTCGTTGGGCTATACGACGTTCGACGATTTCAGCGGCTATACGCCCGCGATGCTCGACGGCTGCACCTCGACGCTCTCGCGCTACCTCGACAGCCTGCTCACGGCGCGCCCCGGACTCGTTTTCGTGCAGAGCGCCGGCAACGAGGGCGACAAGGCGTGGCGCAATGTCTCCTTTCCGGCCGATGTCCGGCAGGTCATCACGGTCGGTTCGTGCGATTCCGACGGTGTTTCCCGCTCCCGCTCCAGTGGTGTCGGACGCGAAGATGTCGGCTATGTGAAGCCCGATTTCGTCGCCGGAGCCTCGCCGTTGGGAACTTCGTTTTCGACGCCGGTTATCGCGGGGCTTTGCGCCTGCCTGCTCGAATACCGTCCTATGGAACGCGGCGAACTCATCGGACTGCTGCACGCTTCCGGCACGCGGGCCGCAGCTCCCGGCTGCGAACTGGGTTACGGCATCCCGCAAACCGATGTCTTGCTCCGAATGCTCCGCACGCCATGACGAACACCGATCTGAAGGAGCTGCTCGACGCGCTCCACGACAAATACAACAGCCCCGACTTCATCGCCGACGATCCGATTTCGGTACCGCACCGCTATACGGACCGCGCCGACCGCGAGATCGCGGGATTTTTCTCCGCGACCATCGCCTGGGGCAACCGTAAGGCCATTGTCCGCAGTGGCCACCGCATGATGCACTTCATGGACGACGCTCCGGCGGATTTCGTGCGCAACGCCTCGCAGCGCGAACTGGCGCTGCTTTCGTCCTACGTCCACCGCACGTTCAACGGCGGGGACCTGCGCGATTTCGTGCTGGCCCTGCGGCGTATGGAGGAGCGTCACGGCGGCATCGGGAATTTCTTCGAGACGCGCTATGAGGCCGCGCAGAGCATGCCCGCCGTGCTGGCCGACTTCCGGCGCGAGTTTTTCGCCGGGGAGCACGCTCCGCGCTGCGAGAAGCATGTTTCGTCCGTCGAGCGCGGCGCGGCCTGCAAGCGGCTGTGCATGTATCTGCGGTGGATGGTGCGCCGCGACGACCGGGGTGTCGATTTCGGTCTGTGGCGGCGTATCCCGATGTCGGCCCTCTACCTGCCGCTGGACGTCCATGTCGGCGAGACGGCGCGTGCGCTGGGACTGCTTGGCCGCCGCCAGAACGACTGGCGGGCCGTCGAGGAGTTGACGGACGCCCTGCGCGCATTCGATGCGGAGGATCCTGCGCGGTACGATTTCTCACTGTTCGGCGCAGGCATGGACGGCTATTTGAATGAACAATGAATAATACTCATAAATCCCGCTTCTTAAGCGGGTTTCGGTTTAAACAATTCACGGTCCGTCAGGACCGCTGCCCGATGAAGGTCGGGACCGACGGCGTTCTGCTGGGTGCATGGGCCGCGGTGCGGCCGCAGGACCGGCGGATGCTCGACATCGGCACGGGCACGGGGCTGATCGCCCTGATGCTGGCCCAGCGCGCCCCGGAGGCGCATGTCACGGGCGTCGACATCGACGATGTCGGGCAGGCCCGCGAGAACGCCGCCGCTTCGCCCTGGAGCGGAAGGGTGGCGTTCGCTCAATGCCCCGTGCAGGAGTTCGAGACCCCGGAGCCGTTCGATCTGATCGTCTCCAACCCGCCGTTTTTCGTCGACTCGCTCACCTGCCCCGATCGGGGGCGCACCGCGGCCCGCCATGCCGTGCACCTGCCGTTCGGCGACCTGCGCGACGCCGTCCTCCGCCTGCTGGCTCCCGGAGGCCGGTTTGCCGTCATCCTTCCCACGGCCGAAGCGGAGCGTTTCCTCGCGGTCTGTGCCGGACGACTGGCCCTCGTGCGCCGCACCGACGTGCGCACCACGCCCCGCCGCCCGGTCAAACGGGCGCTGATGGAGTTCGTCCGCGCCGACCGCCCCGCCGATCGTTCTGCCGATTGTTCCGCCGCCGCGCCCGAGGTCTCGGAACTGGTCGTCGGCACGGGAGAGCACGAATGCTACACGCCCGAATACCGCGCCCTGACCCGTGATTTTTACCTGAAATTTTGACGGCACGCGAAAATAAGCTACATTTGTGAAATCGCAATAAAATTTTCGGACCATGAAATTCAGACTTTTGGCATTTGCCCTGCTGCTTTCGGGCGGCGTCTCGGCCCAGAACCCATACATCTCCCTTCAGGGCGCGAACGAAACCGCCGGCGGCCTTACCGTCGCCCAGCCGCGCACGATCCTTGCCGTCGACGTCACCGTCGAACACGACGTCACCTTGAGCGGACCCTATGCGCGTTATGCGCAGAAATACCTCGGGGTGCGCGCTCCGCTCACCGACAAGACCGTGTGGAGCGTCACCGGGGCGCAGATCGCCCTGCTCGACGGCGACACCTACCTCAATGCCGCGGCTCCGGCTCCGGCCTCGACCCGCGTGCTGTCGCACACCGCCTCCGAAAACAAGTTCGCGCGCTTGCAGCCGGACAAGACTGACATGACGACGCCCGCGCTGGAGGACGCCGCGCGCACCGCCGCCGCGCAAATCTTCTCGCTGCGCCGCCACCGCATCGAGCTGGTCACGGGCGAAGCGGGCGAGAACGTCTTCGGCGAGGGCCTGAAGGCCGCGCTGGAGGAGATCGACCGTCTGGAGCAGAGCTATCTGGAGCTGTTCCTCGGCAAGCGGATCGTCTCGACCGAGACCCGCCGCTACGTGGTCTGCCCGCAGGCCGACAAGAAACAGTATATCGTCTGCCGCTTCAGCCCTGCGGCCGGACTGCTTCCCGACACGGACCTTTCGGGCGACATCGTGCTGTTGCAGATCGAACCTTCGGGCGTCGCGAAGAGCGACCTCGAGGCCGGTCCGAAGGAGACGCAGGTCGTGGCGTGCCGCGTGGCCGATCCCTCGACCTGCATCGTCGTCTCGGGAGGCCGCGAGTATGCCCGCGCCGTGCTTCCTGTTTTCGAATTCGGCCGTACGATCAACGTCGCCCTGCCGCGCCGCAAATAATCTTCCGATGGATTTCACCTCCCGCATGGCGGTGCTGCTCGGGGCATTCCGCCGCGAGCGCAACGGCGCTGTTGCCGATTCGATGCGCTTCTACGGCGCACCCTGCGGCCTGAATTACGGCGTGAGCCTGCCGACGCTCCGCACGCTGGCGCGTGCCGAGGCCGCCGATCACGATTTCGCCAAATACCTCTGGCGGCAGGATGTCCGCTGCCTGCGCCTTGCCGCGCTGCACATCGCCGATCCGGCGCGCCTTACGCCCGGGGAGTTCGCCTTCTGGGGCGACGGGCTTCTCAATTCCGAAATCGCCGCGGAGGCCGCCTTCGCGCTGTTGAGCCGCATCGGGGCGTTCCCCGAACTGTTCGCGGCGTGGATTGCGCCCGATGCCGGGTGGCTGCGGCAGTATGCGGCCCTGATGGCCGCGGCCCGCGTTCCGCATCCTTCTCCGGCGTGGGCCGTTCCGGCTGCGGCCGTCGTGCACGGGGCCGCTGCGGCCAGCATCCCGGAAGCGCACCTGCTGGCTCATGGCGCCGTGGCGCTGTTCACGGCCCTCGGGACGCGAAACGAAGAGAACCGGCAGGCGGTTCTCCGCGCGGCCGGCTCTCTGGGTCAGCTCCCTGCCGAAGCCTGCGTCCACGAGGAGCTGGCCTGGCGACTGGAGGTTTAGGGCTGCATCACCTGTTCGCGCTTTTCGAGTTCGTTCAGCACGTTGATCAGGTGTTCGTACCCCACGCGGCCGCTCTCGCGCCACAATACCTCTCCGCGGCAGAAAAACATCAGTGTCGGGACCGACATGATGTTGTAGCGCCGTATGATTTCACGCATCGAGGGGTCGTCGATGTCCGCTTTGTAGACGTCGACGCGGCCGTTCATCCGCTCCCGAAACTTGTCGATGGCCGGCATCATCATCCGGCACGGCCCGCACCAGGTGGCGAAGAAGTCTACGAACGTCAGCGCGTCCCGCCAGATGATCTTGTCAAAGTCCGTCATGGTCATATCTTCCGATCAGTTTATTTCCACCCACGATATTCCCGCATAGTTCTTCTCCGCAAGTTCCTTTTCGACGTAGCTGATCGTGCGCCGCAGGCCTTCGATGAGCGGTGTGCGGGGCGCCCAGTCCAGTTCGCGCCGTGTCGCCGAGATGTCGGGCGTGCGGCGGCGTATGTCGTCGATGCGCGCTTCGGCGTGGACGATGTGCGAGCTGCTGCCCGTCAGGGCGATGATCTTCTCGGCCAGCGAGCGGATCGTCACCTCGTGACTGCTGCCGAAATTGGCCGTGCGCGTCGTCTCGGCCGGCGGGGCCTCCATCAGCCGCACCAGTCCGTCGACCACGTCTTCCACCCAGCAGAAGGTCCGCAGCTGCTCGCCGCTGCCGTTGATCGGAATGTCGCGGTTCTGCAACGCCGCCACGATCATCTTCATCACCACGCGCTGGTCCATCAGGTCGGCGCCGCTGCCGTAGGTGTTGAAGATGCGCGCGATGCGTGCGTCGACCCCGAATTCATACTGGTAGGCGCGGTGCAGGGCCTCCCCGGCCCGTTTGCCTTCGGCGAGGGTGCGGTGTGTCGGACAACCGTCCGCCGCCTCGACCGAGGTGTCGCGGTATCCCGTGCCGTAGATGTCTCCGGTGGATGCGTAGAGGATGCGTGCGTGCTCCGAACGGGCCGTGTCGAGGGCGTTTATCGACCCCAGTATGCTGACCTTGAGCGACTCGACGGGCAGCGCCTTGTTGTAGCGCACGCGCGAGGGCGCCGCGAGGTTGTAAATCTCGTCGCAGCGGATGCCGAATGCGTTGACGATGTTGTGGCGGACGTACCGGAATTCCGGGTGCGGCGGCATGTCGCGCAGCAGCGGCGAATCGGCGGTGTCGCGTATGTCCACGCAGAAGACTTCGTGCCCGTCGTTCAACAGACGCAGGCACAGGTGGGAGCCGATGAATCCCACGCCGCCCAGTACGACTATTCTCTTTTGCATTTTCTTCCCTTTTACCGGGGAAAAAGCAAAATCCATTCCATACCGGCGGCAATCCGGCCGGAAGCCCATGCGAGGTCGGAAGATTCGCTCTCCGGAACTTCTGTCGCGTTTTCAGGCGGCAGCTCGCGGTGGTCCGCTCGAAGGGCTGTTACGAGCGGGTGCGCAGGGCGGAGCTGCGGCCTGCCGATTCACCCGAGGCGAATCGAAAATCTTCCGGCCGCGACTGCCAGAAGCCGCTCCTTTCCTTATCTGTTGTTTTTGATGTCGGCCTATTCTGTGAAAAGCGCCTTCGGGAGCTGGTCGACGCTGTTTATCGGGACTACCTCGATGCCTTTGGGACGCTTGCCGCCTTTGGCCAGATAGCCCGACACGATGATGCGCCTGAATCCGAGCCTTGCGGCCTCGCTGATGCGCTGTTCGGTGCGGGGCGCGGGGCGCACTTCGCCCGACAGGCCTATTTCGCCGGCGCAGCAGACCCCCTCGGCCACGGGACGGTCGTAGTAGGACGAGATCACCGCCGCCACGACCGCGAGGTCCAGCCCCGGGTCCGCGACCTTGAATCCGCCCGCGAAATTCAGGAAAACGTCTTTCTGGAACATCTTCATCCCCACGCGCTTCTCCAGCACGGCCAGCAGCATGTTCATGCGCCGTGCGTCGTATCCGGTCGTCGAACGCTGGGGCGTGCCGTACGCCGCACCGCTCACCAGCGCCTGCACCTCGATCAGGTAGGGCCTCACGCCGTCGGCCGATGCCCCCACGGCGATGCCGCTCAACGGCTCCTCATAGTGCGTCAGCAGGATTTCCGACGGATTGTCAACCCCCCGCAGTCCGGCGTCGAGCATCTCGAAGACCCCGATTTCGAACGTCGCTCCGAACCGGTTCTTGATACCCCGCAGGATGCGGTAGATGTTGTTGCTGTCGCCCTCGAACTGCAACACCACGTCGACGATGTGTTCGAGTATCTTGGGACCGGCTATCGAGCCGTCCTTGGTGATGTGGCCGATGATGAAGATCGACGTTCCGGTCGATTTGGCGTATTTCAGAAGCGTCGCCGCGCATTCGCGGATCTGCGACACGCTTCCCGCCGACGAGTCCAGGAGGTCGGTGTAAATCGTCTGTATCGAGTCGATCACCACCAGGTCGGGACGGTGCTCGGCGATCTGCGCCACGATGTTTTCCAGCAGCGTTTCGGGATAGATCAGGCACTCGTCGTTGCCGATGCCGATGCGCGCGGCGCGCATCTTGATCTGCTCGGCCGACTCCTCGCCCGAGACGTAGAGGGTTTTCAGTCCGTTCGCCGCCAGCGCGATTTGCAGCGAGAGGGTCGATTTGCCGATTCCCGGCTCGCCGCCCACGAGGACCAGCGACCCCGGGACCATCCCGCCGCCCAACACGCGGTTTACCTCGGCGTTTCCCAGATCGAGGCGGACGTGCTCGCTTTCGCGGATGTCCCTCACGCGCTGAGGCTTCGCCGCGGGCAGGGGACCCGCCGCGACCGCCGGGACCGAACCGCTCTCGCGGGCGATGATCTCCTCGGCGAACGTGTTCCATTCGCCGCACGAGGGGCAGCGTCCCAGCCATTTCGGGGCTTCGAACCCGCAGTTTTTGCAGAAAAATGCCTTTTTGACCTTTGCCATACGTCCTCCTATTTTGCGTTTGCCGAGGTGTACTCCCGGCGCACGGCCTTCGTGATTCCGGCTTCGGGGTAGAGAGCTTGGTACTCTTCGGTCAGGTCGACCGTCAGGAGGGTCTTGCTCGTGCCGTCCTCGGCCTTGTAGGCCGAGACGACGCAGGTGTACTTCATCGCCGGTTCCGGACAGTAGACGAGGATGTCGGTTGCGCCCGGGTCCTTGAAGAAGACGCCCCGCACCCGGTCCGCCTCCGCCGTCTGTCTGATCCGGAGGCGCCCGCCGTTGTATTTGGTGAATTCCAGCACGTAGCTTCCGCCCGCCTTCACGGGAGCCGCCGCTTCGATCTCCTCCCTGATCCGTTCGACCACGGGGTCCGTTTCGTTTTCCCCAGCCTTCGTCTCCGGTTCCGTGGGATCGGTGGGGTTCGTGGGGTCTGTTGGGTCTGTTGGGTCTGTTGGGTCTGTTGGATCGGTGGGATCAGTGGGGTCGGTGGGATCGGTTGGGCCCGGTTCGGGGTCCGGAAGGGTGATTTCGGCCTCGACGCGCACGACGGGATAAACCGCCGTGTAAAATGCGTCGGAATCGTCTCCGCAGGCGGCTGCCAGCAACAGCAGGCAGGTCGTGCCGTATTTCAGTTGTTTCATCATAATCCGGAATCTTCGTCGATCAGTATTACCAACACCCGTTTGTCGGGCCAGCATCGCAGCATTTCCATCCGGGTGTTGCAGATGCGGTCCTGCGAGTTGCAGTCCGCGCAGACGCCCGTTTTGGCGCAGGGGGTGCGGAATCCGGGGTGTCGCGCTACGTTCTGCGGGGCGGCGATCCGGCGGATGCGCTCCTCGGCCTCGTCGCGGTCGGCCACGATCTTGTTGCGTCCCGCCACGATGATCACCTTTCGGGGACCGAATGCCACCGGTGCGATGCGGTTGCCCACCTTGTCCAGCCAGTGCAGTGTTCCCTGCTCCGTCACGGCGTTCACGCCCGTGATGAAAAGGTCCGACAACAGCGCGCGGCGGCGGATTTCCAGCCGCTCCTCGTAGGGCTTCGAGGCGTCGAATCCGTCGAGCAGCGTCAGCCGCCCGTTGCTCCGCAGCCACTCGACGATGCCCGTTCCGCGCATCGTCATGGAGTCGCCGAACGACACGAGTTGCGGGTTTTCGGCCTCCACGACGGCCTTCATCAGGGCGAAGGCCGCTTCGGCGTCCTTCACCACCTCGGCCTCGAAACGGTGTCTCCGCAGCGCCGCGGCGCAGGCTTCCGTTTTTTCCGCAGTTCGGTTTGTCATCGGCTCCGCATTTATTTGATAAAGAACCGGTAAATGTCGTTGCCGTTGGCGTAGAGCAGCAGGAACAGAATGATGATCAGTCCGACATACTGCGCCGCTTCGAGCACCTTGTCGCTCACCTTGCGGCCCGAGATCATCTCCCAGAAAGTGAAGATCGCGTGCCCGCCGTCGAGTCCCGGGATCGGCAGAATGTTCATCACCGCGAGGATGATCGACAGGAAGGCGGTCTTCATCCAGAAGTCCTGCCAGTCCCACGTGGAGGGGAAGATGCTGCCGATGGAGATGAATCCGCCCAGCTCCTCGTACATCTTGGTTTTGGGCTGCACGATCATCTTCAGCTGGTCCCAGTAGGAGGAGATCACCTTGCCCGTCCTTTGAATACCGGCCGGAATCGCCTCCAGGAACGTATATTTCTGCGTGCGCAGCGCGAGGCCCTTGCGGATGACTCCGAGCGTGCCGTTCTCCGAGACGGGCGCTTTGAATTCAAAGAGCATGTCCCCTTCCCGCAGGACTGTCAGCAGCACCGAATCTCCGGCGTGCGCCTTCAGGTATTGGCCGTAGCCCGCAAAGTCGAGACCCGAAACGTTGTCGATGGCTACGATCTCGTCTCCCTTCCGCAACTGTGCGACGGTCGGGTTTACGACGCTGTCGATCAGAAAGGGGATGCGGGGCAGGAGAAAATTTTCGTATCCCTTCTGCTGGCGCATCGAGATCAGCTCGTCGAGCGGGAGGATCAGTTCCACCTGCCGTCCGTTGCGTTCGACCACGACGCTGCGGTCGCTTTCGGTGATGATCAGCGAGTTTACGACCTTGTTGATGTCGTCCGCCTCTTCGCCGTCGATGCTCACCAGCCGGTCTCCGTCGTGGAATCCGAGTTTGTGCCCGGCCTCGTTGAAGTTGTAGCCCCACTTGGCGTCGGCGTTCGAGAAATAGGTGTCGCCCCACGTGTAGCAGATGCCGATGTAGATGGCCACGGCCAGCACGACGTTCATCACCACGCCGGCGATCATCACCAGAAAACGCTGCCAGGCGGGTTTGGCGCGGAACTCGTCCTGTTTGACGGGCTGTTTCATCTGTTCCGTGTCCATCGACTCGTCGATCATGCCGGCGATCTTGACATATCCGCCCAGCGGCAGCCATCCCAGACCGTACTCGGTGTTTCCGCGTTTGAATTTGAACAGCGAGAACCATGGGTCGAAGAAGATGTAGAATTTCTCGACGCGGATTTTGAACACCCGCGCCATGATGAAGTGACCCATCTCGTGAATGCCTATCAGGATGGTGAAACAGAGGAAGAACTGAATGATTTTTACAAGAATGTCCACAAGCTTTAATTTTTAATTTTTTAATTGTAGGAACTCCGCCGCCAGCGCGCGGGCTTCGGCGTTCGCCTCGGCGTAATCGGCCAGGGTGGGCGAGGGGACGAATGCGGCGTGCTCCAGCGCGTAGCGGATGGCGCGCACGATGTCGAGCCATGCGCATTTGCGGGCGAGGAACGCCGCCACGGCCACCTCGTTGGCGCCGTTCATCGTGCAGGCCGCCGTGCCGCCGCGCCGCAGACAGTCGTAGGCGATGTCGAGCGCCGGGTATTTCGCGCGGTCCACTTCGGCGAAGGTCAGCTGCGGATGGTTCAGGAAGTTGAACCGCTCGCCGGGACGGTTCGCCCGGTCGGGGTACAGCAGCGCGAAGCTGATCGGCAGGCGCATGTCGGGCGTTCCGAGCTGGGCCTTGATCGCGCCGTCCTCGAATTCGACCATCGAATGGATGATCGACTGCGGGTGGAGCAACACCGAAATCCGTTCCGCCGGGGTCCCGAACAGCCAGTGGGCCTCGATCACCTCGAACCCCTTGTTCACGAGCGTCGACGAGTCGATCGTGATCTTCGCGCCCATGTCCCACTGGGGGTGGCGCAGGGCCTGCTCCACCGTGACGTTCGCCAGCTCTTCGGCCCGGAAGTCGCGGAATGCGCCGCCGCTGCACGTGACGATCAGCCTTCTGACCGGGGCGCGCTCGCCCACGAGACACTGGAAGATGGCCGAATGTTCCGAGTCGATCGGAATCACCGGGGCTTTCCGCTCCCGGGCCAGCGGCATCACGCAGGCGCCGCCCACCACGAGCGACTCCTTGTTGGCCAGCGCGAGCTTCTTGCCCGCCTCGATGGCCGCCACCGTGGGAGCGAGTCCGGCGTAGCCCACCAGGGCGTTCACCACCACGTCCGTGCCGCCTCCGGCCGCGACCTGCGCCACGGCCTCCTCTCCGGCATATACTTTGGTGTCGGTTCCCGCGAGTGCGTCGCGCAGCTGCGCGTAGTGCTGTTTGTCGGCGATCACCGCCGCGTCGGCGTCGAATTCCCGGGCCTGCCGGGCCAGTCGTTCCCAGTTGCGGTTGGCCGTGAGGACGCGGACCTCGAAGCGGCCGGGGTTTTCGCGGGCGATGTCGAGCGTCTGCACGCCGATCGAGCCGGTCGAACCCAGTATTGCGAGTCTTTGTTTCATGCGTTTGTCAGAAGACGATGTACCCCTCGGGGTCCACGGGTTTGCCGTTGTTCCAGAGTTCAAATTCGAAGAGCCGGACCTCTCCGTCCTGCACTTCGGCGTTGTAGCCGATCAGTTCGCCCGAACGGATGGTCTGGCCGGTCGTTACGAGCGACTGCGAGAGGTTCTTGTAGACCGAGATCAGGTTCCCGGCGTGTTGCAGGACCACGATGTAACCCGTCTCCGGGGTCCAGAGGCTCTGAACCACCGTGCCGTTGTCGATGGCCGTGATGCGGTCGGCGGCGGTCGCGGCGATCTTCACACCGAAATTTCCCTGCCGGATGTCGAATTTTCCGGTTATGATTCCCTCGACGGGCGTCGCCAGCTCGATGGCCTCGCGCACCTTGCGCCGCGAGCCGCCCTGTCCGGCGATGGCGTATTCGCCGTCGCCCTCCATCTGGGCCCGCAGGAGCGAGTCTTCGTGCGAGGGCATCACCAGCACCTTGCTGATGCGCGACGAGTCCGACGAGGCGAGCACGCGCGCCACGGGCGTGCGTCCCTCCATGATCAGGGCTATGTTCTCGTTGTAGGTCAGCATGTCGTTCATCATGCGCTCCATCGAGTCGAGCCGGATGATGTTCTGCACGAGGCTTTCGCGCGAACGGTCGGCCTCGGTGCGGTATCCGGGCAGGAATTCCAGGATGGGGGAGTACGCCACCAGCGACAGCGTGAGGATGAAGAGCATCAGCATGAACGCCACCAGTCCCGCGAGGATACTCGCCGGCGAGAGGTGCATGTGCCACTCTTCGGTGTTGTCCGTGGCGTTGAGCATGTTGAACCGGCGTTTGCGGAACAGGCCGCGCCACCATGCCCGTATGGTTTTCAGAAATTTCATCTCTCCGGGTACGATTTCTCTTTGTTAACCCTACAAAGATAGGCAAATTTGCATAAATCCTTTGCGGGGCGCGCTTAATTTTTTACCTTTGTGGATGTTTTGAACCAATGTCATAAACAGATAAAATAACATGGTAAAACCCACATTACTGGTACTCGCCGCGGGCATGGGCTCCCGCTACGGGTCGCTCAAACAGATGGACGGTGTCGGTCCCAACAACGAGGCCATCATCGACTATTCGGTCTACGACGCCATCCGCGCCGGTTTCGGCAAGGTTGTATTCGTCATTCGCCACTCCTTCGAGAAGGAGTTCCGCGAGGTCTTTTCGGCCGAGCGTTTCGGCGGTCGCATCGCCGTCGAATTCGTTTTCCAGGAACTCGACTACCTGCCCGAAGGTCTTGCCGTTCCCGAAGGCCGTGTCAAGCCGTGGGGTACGAACCACGCCGTGATGATGGCAGCCGATGCGGTTCACGAACCCTTCGCCGTGATCAACGCCGACGATTTCTACGGCGCCGAGGCCTATAAGACCATCGGGGACTACCTGGCGCAGCTTGGCGAGAGCCGCAACAGCTATTGCATGGTCGCTTACGACCTGAACAAGACGCTTTCGGAGAACGGTACGGTTTCGCGCGGCGTCTGCGGCGTCGATCCGAAAGGCGACCTCACGTCGATGGTCGAGCGGACGCAGATCGAGCGGATGCCCGACGGCCGGATCGTCTTCCACGACAACGGCGCCGACGAGCCTCTTGCCGAGGACACTCCCGTTTCGATGAACCTCTTCGGCTTCACGCCCGACTTCTTCACCTACTCGAAGGAGTACTTCAAAGTCTGGTTCGAGGCCAACAAGGACAATATCAAGTCGGAGTTCTACATCCCGACGATGGTCAACAAGCTGATCGGCGACGGCACGGCTACGCTCCGCGTGCTGCGTTCGGCCGCCCAGTGGCACGGCGTCACCTACAAGGAGGACAAACCCGCGCTGATGGCCGCCATCGAGAAGATGATTGCCGAGGGTAAATATCCCCGGAATCTCTGGGCGTAGTTTTCGATTCTCACGGGCATCTTTCGCCCTGCCTTGTCCGGCCCGAACGGGAAATACTTCGGTATGTCCCGTCCGGGCCGAACTGCGTTATGGCAAAATCTGCTCCGCGATAATCAAAAACCGGTTCCGCTTCAGATGCAGTCATTTCCGTAATTCCCTCGAACGGGACGAATGGGACGTACTCGAGTACTACCCATCCGTCCCGTTCTTCGCGATGCCCGGAACTTGCCAGCTCCTATTGTCTCTGTCATTATAGGCCTACCTCTGCCTGTTTTTGCCACCGCCTGTATACTTCTGCCCGCCGCTCTGCCGCTCTGCCGCTCCAGCCCGCCTGCAAAAAAAGCGAGACTTTCCAAAGTCTCGCTTTTTTATTATCCGGTTTGGGCCTTCGTCAGCCCCCCCCCGACTTTCTGCGCGTCAGTCCAGAAAACCTTCCCGGACGAGCTGCTCGCGGATCTTGGCCCAATCGGCCACGGGATGTTTCTCTCCGTCGACGAACCGCAGCGGACAGCCCAGATTGCAGTCGTCGATGTAAAGGTCTGCATGAATCTTCGGCGACGAGGTCCAGCGCTTCTGCGACGGATTTTCGTTCACGGCGTAGAGCGGAATGCCCCGGACGCGGAACCATTCCACCGCGCGGTCCAGCAGTTTTCCATGCCGCATCGAGTAGAGGATCAGTCGGCAACCGTTGTCCGTCAGCTCTTTCAGCACGGGCGCCGCTCCCGCATCCTCACCGATCTCCGGGTAGGCATGCGTTACGACCGTACCGTCGAAGTCGATGGCTATTGTTGCGTCGTGAATGGCCATCGTTACCGTTTTACTTTATGTGCCAGCGACCGGAAGAAGTGCTTGATGCGTTTGCGGTAGCTTACTTCCTTGTAATCGTCTCCGTAGCCGTATCCATAACCGTAGCCGTAGCCATACCCGTATCCATATCCGTGACGGCGGGCGCGGGTGCTGTTTAGAACGATGCACATGTTGTGGAGCTTCTTCTCGCGGTAGAGCCGCTCGATGTCGGGCAGCTGGCGCCGGTCGAGCACACCCTCGCGTACGATGTATATACAGAGGTCCGCAAGCCGGTCGGTGATAATTGCGTCGGCCACCGACATGGCGGGCGTACTGTCGAGGAAGACATAATCGTATCTGCCGCGCATTTCGGCGATGAGCTTGTCGAGTTTGTCCGAAAGGAGCATCTCCGCCGGGTTGGGCGGCTGCACTCCTGCGTAAATCACGTCGAGATTCTGGTGGAATCCGGAGTTCTGGATCATGCTCTCCACATCGGAGACCGTTCCTGCGAGATAGCTCGTGATGCCGGTTTTGCTGTTGCTGTGGCCCAGCTGGGACGACAGGGCATGGCGGCGCAGGTCGAGGTCGATCAGCAGCACGCGCTTGCCGGCCATGGCGAGGGTCATGGCCAGGTTCGTCGCCACGAAGGTCTTGCCTGCGTGCGGGTCCGACGAGGTGAAGAGAATGGTGCGGATGTCGGTTCCGGCCGAGACGCTCATAAACGTCATGTTCGAGCGCAGAATGCGGAAAGCCTCCGACAGGGCGTCGCGGCCCGTTTCGCGCACCACGATCCCGGCCTTGCCGCCGCCCTCGTGGTAGGGGATGTCGCCCAGGAACGGGGCGTTGACATTGTCCTCGATGTCCTTGCGACCGCGGATGGTCGTGTCGAGCATGCCGATCAGGTAGAGCAGGCCGAAGGGAATGGCCAGACCCACGATCAGGGCGATGCCCAGAATCATCATCGGTCGGGGCGATACGGGAGCGTTGCTGCCGTAGGCGTAGTCGATCGACCGCGAGTTGCTCTCTGCCACGGCGTAGTTGAGCTGGTTCTCCTCCTGCTTGTTCAGCAGGTAGAGGAACAGTTCTTCCTTGATCTTCTGCTGGCGCGTGATGCCCAGGATGATCTTCTCCTGCGAAGGCATGGTCGAGATGCGGATGTTGGCCTGCGTCTCCTCCTTGCGCATGGCGTCGCGCTGGATTTCGAGCGTCGAGATGTTGGAGTCGAGCGACGAGATGATCGAACGCCGCACGGCGGCCAGCAGGTTGTCGAGGTCCTGAATGACGGGGCTGCGCTCCGAACTGTTCTCCAGCAGTTTCTCGCGGCGCAGGATCGCCGAGTTGTAATCTTCGATTTGCTTGGCGATGGCCGTGTTGGTTCCCGCGGCCGCCATCGCCGGAATCAGTTCACCGACGTTTTTCGGGTCGTTCAGGTAGGTGCGAATGTACTCCGCCACGTTGATCTGGTTTTCGAGCGAAAGACCTTCCGTCTTGTAGCGCGAACTTTCCGACACGCTGCGCGCGGCCTCCGAGGTGATGTCCACCATCCGGTTGTCCTTCTTGATGTCCTCGATATTGCGGTCCACGTCGCCCAGCTCGCGTCCGATAACGTCCAGACGGGCCTTGATGAACTTGCCCGTGGCGACCGACACGCGGCGCTTGTCCTCGATGGCGTCTTCGTTGTAGGCCTCGATCAGCGTGTTGATCACGTCTTCGGCGCGCCGGGGGACGGTGTTGTTCATCGAGATGGTCACCACCGAAGCCTGCTTGTTGGCCACGTCGCTTTTCACGGCTGCGCGGTAGGCGTTAGTGGTCCGTCCCAGCGAACTCTTGGTCACGCGGATCGGAACCCCGATGTAGTCGGGGGCCATGTAGAGCGACTTCTGCACCACGACCTGACCCACGGGAGTCGGGATCGTGTCACCGTAAGCCGCCGTGATGACGCTGCGGCTCTCGTGCTTGGTGACGAACTGGTCTTTGAATTCGCTCAACCGGATTTTGTCGTCGTCGATCGGCGTGATCTCCATTGCGAGCGACTGGTTGTCGTTGTCGTTGATGAACTTCACGTCGATCGGGGCCTGGCCGTAGAGGTCGCGCCGGCGGAGCCCGTCGCTCACCGAATAGTTGACCGTCAGGTTGAGCTGCTTGACCACGTTGGTCATCAGACGCCGCGACTGGAGGATGAATACTTCGTTGTCGACGTTGCGGCGGTTCTGGAATCCCGCCAGATCGCTGAATGCCGTGAGATCCACGTCTCCGCCCTTGCGGCTGTCCTTGACCAGAATGGTCGCCGTGCGGCTGTAAATCTTCGGGGTGCTGGCCAGATAGTAGTAGGCCGCGCAGAGACAGCATACGGTCGAAAGCACGAACCAATACCAGTTGGCGATCACCATGCGGATGATGTCGTGCAGGGTGATCGTGTTCGTCAGTTCTTCGTTGTTGGTCTGTATCTGTGAATTGATCTGTTGTTCTGCCATGGAGCCTTGCTATTTGGTGAGGGTTACGATGAGTGTCGCCACCGAAATCGCCGTTCCCACCAGCGAAAGGTAGAAATTGCGGTTCTGGCTGATCTCGCCCGTCTGCGCCTTGTACTTGTTGGGTTTCACGTATACCACGTCGTTCTGCTGGAGGTAGAAAGCCGGGGAGTTGAAGATGTCGGTCGATGTGAGGTCGAGGTATTCGATCGTGCGCACGCCGTCCACCTCGCGCGTCACGGCCACCTCCGAACGCACGCCGTATACGGTCATGTCGCCGGCCATCGCCAGAGCGTCGAAAATCGAAACCTTGTCGCGTGTGACATCGTAGAATCCGGGGCGGGCCACTTCGCCGATGACCGAAATCTTCATGTCGGCGAACTGTACGTTGACCGTGGGGTCGTTGATATATCCGCCGTCGATGATCTTCTTGGCGATGGCCTGGGCCAGTTCGCTGCGGGTCTTGCCCTTGCATTCGATCTTGCCGATCACGGGCATTTCGAGCATGCCGTTCTCGTCGACGGTGCGCATCTGGAGCGCCTGCGAGTTTGCCGCGCTGGAGACGTTGGTTCCCGTGAGCGAATTGTAGGAGGTCGCCGAGTTGAACGGCACTGCCAGTTCGGGGTCCTTGCTGTTGACGACGATCGTCAGCCGGTCGAGCGGCTTGATGCGGATCTGTCCGTTTTCGGCGATTTGTTCGGGTGTGAAGGGCTGGGCGTCCTGCAGATACCATACGCGCTTCTGTGCGGAGCACGAAACGAGCAGTATGCCGAGGACCGCTGTCCCGATGAGAAGGCAGAGTTGCTTCATTTTTAATAAGGCGTTGATTGTAATTACGTGCGCAAAGATATAAATTAATTCTGAAAAACAGCCGCTTTTCGAAGGTGATATTTTACAAGTATGTAGGTAATGCGTTGCCGGATACGTGTTTTTTTTGCAAAAAAATCGTATCTTTGGTATCCGAAATTCAAAAAATGATAGACTGCTGCATATTCGATTTGGACGGAGTTGTCGTCGATACGGCCCGCTACCACTATCTGGCGTGGGCCGCGCTGGCTCGTGAACTGGGCTTTGAATTCACGCCCGTGCAGGGCGAAGCGACCAAGGGTGTGAGCCGCATGGCGTCGCTGGAGATCGTCCTGCGCGCCGGAGGACTTGAGGGGCGTTTTTCCGCCGCCGAGAGGGAGCGTCTCGCCGCCGAAAAGAATGCGCGTTACCTGCGTTTTGTTTCGCAAATGACACCCGCCGAGGTGCTTCCGGGCGTGGCGGCGTTTTTGCACGACGTGCGCAGCCGCGGCGTGCGGACGGTGCTCGGCTCGGCGTCGAAGAACGCGGGGACGATCCTCGACCGGTGCGGCCTTCGGCCGCTGTTCGACGCCGTGGTCGACGGCAACGAGGTTTCGCGGGCCAAACCCGATCCCGAGGTTTTCCTGAAGGGTGCCGCCGCCGTGGACGCCGCGCCTTCCGTGTGCGTGGTCTTCGAGGACGCCGCCGCGGGTATCGAGGCTGCTTCGCGTGCGGGCATGCGTTCGGTGGGCGTCGGGGGCGGTGCGTCGCTTTCGGCCGCCACGATGCGGCTGGAAACCTTCGCGGGGTTTACGTTTGAACAATTGGCGATGAAGATCGACCGGGACTGATTGCAACCCCGGCGCAACGCCGCGGAAGGCTGCGGCCGGGGCGGTGAAACGAGCGATAAAGAGTATAGATTATGAACGACGGATATGTAAAAACCGATCCCTGGCGCCTCGTCGAGGATCGCTTCGACCCTTCGCGGGCGCTCTCTTCCGAGTCGCTCTTCGCGCTGGGCAACGGCGTGATGGGCGGCCGGGCCAATTTCGAGGAGCGTTACTCGGGCGAGACGCTTCAGGGCAATTATATCGGCGGGGTCTATTATCCCGACAAGACCCGCGTGGGGTGGTGGAAGAACGGCTACCCGGAGTATTTCGCCAAGGTCCCGAACGCCGCGTTCTGGATCGGGGTCGATGTCGCGGTCGACGGCGAGCCGCTCGACCTGGCGACCGTCGCGGAGGTGAAGAGCTTTTACCGCGAGACGGACATGCGCCGCTCGGTGCTGACGCGCCGCATGAGGGTCGTGCTGAAAAACGGCGTCGAGGTGGCCGTCGAGACGGTTCGTTTCCTCTCGCTGGCGCGCCGCGAACTGGGCGTCGTGAAATACGCCGTCACGCCGCTCAACCGGGCGGCCCGGATCACCTTCTCGCCCTATGTCGACGCCGACGTGCGCAATGCCGACGCCAACTACGACGAAAAGTTCTGGGAGGAGGTCTCGACCGAGGCCGACGCCACGCAGAGCCGTACCAAAAAGAGCGGTTTCGAGGCGGCCTGGGCGCAGGCCGTCGAGCTGGACGGCGCCGAGTGGCATTGCGAAACCCGCCCCGAGAAGGTCCGGGCCACCGCAGCGGTCAGCCGTGAAAAGGGCTGCGCCGCCGTCTTATATAAATATGCGGGCATCTGCTCGTCGCTCAACCACGCTCCGGCGGACCTTATCGCCGCGGCGCGCTGCGTCGCGGCTTCGGGACAGGAGGCGGGCTTCGAGGCCCTGCTCAAAGAGCAGACGGCCGCCTGGGCCGCCCGCTGGCACGGCTGCGACATCGAAATCGGGGGCGACGCCCGGGCGCAGCAGGGCATCCGCTTCTGCATCTTCATGTTGCTGCAAACCTATACCGGGGTGGACACCCGTCTGAATATCGGTCCGAAGGGCTTCACGGGCGAGAAATACGGCGGCGTGACCTACTGGGACACCGAGGCCTACTGCCTGCCGTTCTACCTGGCCACCGCCGGGCGGGCCGTCGCCCGCGAACTGCTCGTCTACCGCTACAACCAGCTCGACAAGGCCATTGAAAACGCCGCGAAGCTGGGCTTCCGCGACGGTGCGGCGCTCTACCCGATGGTCACCGTCAACGGCGAGGAGTGCCACAACGAGTGGGAGATCACCTTCGAGGAGATCCACCGCAACGGCGCCGTCGCCTACGCGATTTTCAACTACATCCGCTATACCGGCGACACGGCGTATTTGGCCGACTGCGGGCTGGAGGTGCTGCTGTCCGTGGCGCGCTTTTGGGCGCAGCGCATCACGTGGTCCGGGGCGCGGCAAAAATATGTCATGCTGGGCGTCACGGGTCCCAACGAGTACGAGAACAACGTCGACAACAACTGGTATACCTCCTACATCGCCTGCTGGTCGATGCGCTATGCCGCCGAGTCGGCGGCGTGGGTGCGTGAAAACCGGCCTGCGGACTACGCGCGCATCTGCGCGAAGCGACGTTTCGACGAGACGGCCGAGACGAAGCGGTGGCTCGAAATCGCCGACGGCATGTACTTCGGCGAGGACCGCGAACTGGGCATCTTCCTCCAGCAGGACGGCTATCTGGACAAGGAGCAGACGTTGGCCAAAGACCTCGACCCTGCGGATCGCCCCATCAACCAGCGCTGGTCGTGGGACCGCATCCTGCGCTCGTGCCTGATCAAGCAGGCCGACGTGTTGCAGGGGCTTTATTTCTTCGGCGACGATTTCGACCTCGACACCGTCCGCCGCAACTTCCGCTTCTACGAGGCGCGCACGGTCCACGAATCGTCGCTCTCGCCCTGCGTCCACGCCATCCTCGCCGCGCGTATCGGCGATCTGGACAAGGCCTACGAACTCTACCTGCGCACGGCGCGCCTGGACCTCGACGACTACAACCGCGAGGTCCGCGAGGGCTGCCATGTCACTTCGATGGCGGGTTCGTGGCTCTCGGTGGTCGAGGGTTTCGGGGGCATGCGCGTCCGCGACGGCGTGCTGTCGTTCGACCCGCAGCTGCCGGCCGCGTGGGAGTCCCTCTCGTTCAAGGTCAATTTCCAGGACCGGGTCCTGACGGTCCGGATCACCCGCAATGCGGTCGAGGTGGCGAACGAAGGTGCCCCCGTCGAACTTGAAATCCGCGGCGTGCGCCGGCTGATCGCGGACAAGGTAATTATGAATTGTGAATTATGAATTGTTTTTGGCCGCAGGCTGTCCTGTATGAAATGAACGTGCGCCAGCTCACGCCCGAAGGCACGCTGCGCGCGGCAACTTCAAAACTGCCTTTCCTCAAAGACCTCGGCGTCGACGCCGTGTGGCTCATGCCGGTCTATCCGATCGGGGAGGCCGGGCGCAAAGGCTCGCTCGGCTCCTACTATTCGATCCGCGACTACTGTGCCGTGAACCCCGAGCTGGGCACGATGGCCGACTTCGACGCCTTCGTCGCCGAGGCCCACCGCCTCGGCATGCGGGTCCTGCTCGACTGGGTGGCCAACCACACGGCGCGCGACGCGCGGTGGATCGCCGAAAAGCCCGCCTCGTGGTACGAACGCGACGCCGCGGGCCGTCCCGCCGTGCCGTGGGACTGGTCCGACACCGCCAAACTCAACTACGCCGACCGCGACGTGTGGCGCGCGCAGGCCGACGCCATGGAGTTCTGGCTCACGCAGCACGACGTCGACGGATTCCGCTGCGACATGGCGATGCTGGTTCCCATCGAGTTCTGGAACGAGACCTCGCTGCGCCTGCGGCGTGTGAAGCCCGATCTGTTCATGCTGGCCGAGGCCGAGGAGCGGAATCTTTTCGAGGAGGGGGCTTTCGACGCCTGCTACGCCTGGCGGATGCACCACCTGATGAACGACGTGGCCCGGCAGCGCACCCGCGTCACGGCTCTGCGCGACTACATCTACGCCGACCGCGACGACTATCCCGACTCGGCCATGCGGCTGGCGTTCACGTCGAACCATGACGAGAATTCGTGGAACGGCTCCGAATTTTCCAGATTGGGCGATGCGCGCGAGATCATGGCGGTCTTCACGTTCGTCGTGCCGCGCGGCCTGCCGCTGATCTACACCGGGCAGGAGATCGGCTACGACCATTCGTTCGCCTTCTTCGACCGCGATCCGATTCCCCGTTACGAGGCCAACGCTTTCACCGGGTTCTACCGCCGCCTCACGGCGTTGCGCCACGACAACCCGGCCCTGGCGGCGGGGGAGCGGGGCGGCGCGATGACCGAGATCCGCAACAACGCCGAGGACTGCCTGATGACGCTGGTCCGCGAGACGGCTGACAACCGTGTCGTTGCGGTGATGAACCTCTCGCCCTACGCCATCCATGCCGATTACTATACGGGCATCTACGCCGGGATGTACACCGACGCCATGACGGGCGAGCCTTACGAGCTTCGCGGCCGCGTCGAGGAGGATATGGCCCCGTGGAGCTACCGGATATTGTGTAATTAAAAATTGAGAATTAAGAATTAAAAATTATTATTTGCGAATGATTGGCTGTTGTAATGCTCTTTGCAGCCCGACTGTTCGGGCCGTTGTGATGCAGTCTGCGTTATAATTTTTCATTTTTCATTTTTAATTCTTCATTTTCTTTATCTTTGCCGCATGAGAAACATTGCGATCCTTTGCCTGCTGCTCGCCTGTGCGCTGCCCGCCCTTGCGGGAACCTACCGCGCGGACGAGATTCCCAATGTTCAGCGTATGGACCGGCGGCGCTATGTCTCCGATCCCGACGGTATCCTGTCGCCTGCCGCCGTGGCGCATATCGACTCCGTCTGCGCCTCGCTGCGTGAGCGGGGCCTCGCGCAGGTCGCCGTCGTCGCCGTCGACGACATCGCGGGCGGCGATACGTTCTCGTTCGCCGTCGATCTGTTCCGCAGCTGGGGCGTAGGCTCGGCCAAAAGCAATAACGGACTGGGCATCCTGCTGGTGAAGGACCTGCGTGAGATACGCTTCGTCACGGGCGGCGGCCTCGAAGGCATCCTTCCCGACGCGCTCTGCAAACGCATCCAGCTCAACTATATGCTTCCGGCCTTCCGCGAGGGGGATTACAGCGCGGGCATGGTCGCCGGGGTGGGGGCTGCGGCCACGATCCTCGAAGGCGGCGAGGTCGATCTGGGCGGCGACGCCGACGAGGACCTTCCGGCATGGATGATCTTCACGATCGTCTTCGGCTTCGTGATCTTCCCGCTGGGCATGGTGCTGGCGAACTACTATTTCTCCCGCCGTTGCCCGAAGTGCCGTAAGCTGACGCTGAAACAGCAGTCGCAGCAGGTGTTGAGCGTCACGCGGAACTACCGGCTGGTCGAATATACGTATGTCTGCCCGAACTGCGGTGCGGTCGTGAAGCGGCGTTCGCGCAACCTGCGCGACGACAATTTCGGCGGCGGGGCCGGGGGCGGCACGATCATCGGCGGCGGCTTCGGACGCGGCATGGGCGGCGGCATGGGCGGCGGCTTCGGAGGAGGCTCCTTCGGCGGCGGCGGAGCCGGTTCGCGCTGGTAGTTTAAGGTGCAGAGTTCCGGGGCGTTGCATGTTGGGCTGAAAAGCGTCTGCAATTCGGTTGCGTCGCGACAAGCCCTTCCCCTGAAGGAAGGGTTTGGGACGGGGTCTGGCTTGTAAACGGCGCCGGAGGCTGCGACTGCAGCGGTTTGATGCGAAATGAGTTTAAATATATAAATAGCTTCTGTTATGAAAAAATGGATTTGGATCGGCGTAGTCGCCGTGGTGGCGATCTTCTTTTATGCGACCTATAACGGTTTTGTGAACAGGGAGGAGGGGCTTAAAAGCGCCTGGTCCAATGTCGAGACGCAGTACCAGCGGCGTGCGGACCTGATTCCCAACCTGGTCAACACCGTGAAGGGCTACGCGGCCCACGAGACGCAGACCTTGAACGAGGTTACCGAGGCGCGCGCCCGGGCCACGTCGATCAACCTTTCGGCCGACGACCTGACGCCCGAGCGGCTCGCACAGTTCCAGCGGGCGCAGGCCGAGGTGCGCTCCGCGCTGGGCCGCCTGATCGCCGTGTCGGAGAGCTATCCCGACCTGAAGGCCAACCAGAATTTCCTCGAATTGCAGGCCCAGCTCGAAGGGACCGAGAACCGCATTGCCGTCGCCCGCAAGGACTTCAACGCCGCGGCGCAGCAGTACAACGTTTCGGTGCGCCGCTTCCCGGCCAACCTCGTCGCGCGGATGTTCGGCTTCGGCCAGAAGCCCTATTTCGAGTCGGCCGAAGGGGCCGCGGCCGCTCCGCAGGTCACCTTCTAAATGATCTCGGAACGTTCCCGCGGTTATGTGCTGGGAGCCATAGCCGCGGCCAGCTACGGACTGAATCCGCTCTTTGCGCTGCCGCTTTACGGCGCGGGCCTGGGAGTGGATTCCGTGCTGTTCTACCGCTATGTGCTGGCTGTGGTGATGCTGGGTGCGCTGATGCTGTTCCGGCGGCAGTCGTTCGCCCTGCGGCGGCGCGACGTCCTGCCGCTTGCGGCTATGGGCGTGCTCTTCTCCGTCTCGTCGCTGCTGCTTTTCGAGAGTTACAACCTCATGGACGCCGGCATCGCCTCGACGATCCTGTTCGTCTATCCGGTGATGGTCGCGGTCATCATGGCCGTGGGTTTCCGCGAGCGGGTCACCGCCGCCACGGTCGTCTCGATCGCCCTGGCGTGCGGGGGCATCTCGCTGCTCTACAAAGGGGGCGACGGCGCGACGCTCAACCTCGCGGGCGTCGTGCTGGTCTTCCTTTCGGCGCTCTCCTATGCGGTCTGGATCGTCGCCGTCAACCGCTCGTCGCTCAAGGACCTTCCGACCGAGAAACTCACCTTCTACTGTCTGGTTTTCGGCTCGCTGGTCTATGTCGTTCGGCTGCGGGGCTGTGCCGATCTGCAACCCGTCCCTTCGCCCCTGATGTGGGTCAACGCCGTTGCGCTGGCGCTTTTCCCGACGATCGTTTCGCTGGTCGCGATGGCCGGGGCCATCCGCCGCATCGGCTCCACGCCCACGGCGATCCTCGGGGCGCTGGAACCCGTCACGGCGTTGTTTTTCGGCGTCGCGGTCTTCGGCGAGCGGTTCACGCTGCGCATCGGAACCGGCGTTTTGCTGATCCTCGTCGCCGTGACGCTCATCATCGCCGGCAAATCAATCCGCATCCCCACCTCCGTCACGCACCTGGCCCGGTGGATGGCCCGTCCGCGCCTGCCGCGCTGGGCCGTGCGCTGGGCGCGCCGCCTGCCGCTGCCGCGTATCCGCCGTACCCGCTGACGGATTTTGCAAAAACGCGCCGGCGCCGGAGGAATCTCCTCCGACGCCGGCGCGTTTGTCTTCGTACCGTTACAGCCGGCTCTTTTCGTCGGCCGACCCCGCCTCGACGGCTTTGCGCTTGAAGGCCTTCCCCGACTTGAAGTTGTAGGTCAGCCCGATTCGGAACGAGCGGTTGCTCCACGTCTGCCGGGCGTTCATCGTGCGGACGAATCCGTCGCCGTGCGCTCCGATCACCTGTCCCTGGTCCAGAAGGTTCTGCACCGAGAACGAGGCGGTGAACCGGTCGCCGAAGCGTTTCTTCACGCCGGCCTGCAACCGGTGGTCGGGTTCGACCCAGCAGTTGCCCAGGTCGATGCGGCTCTGATAGTTGTACGAGAGGTCGATGTAGAATTTAGCCGGGAGCGTGAAGGTCGTCGAGATGCTGCCGAATGCCCAGTTGTAGAAAGTTTCGGCGCCGTGCTGCTCGACGCGCTCACCGTGGCGCATGTAGGTGAAGTTGGCGTTCAGTTGCCACCATTTCGCGGGCTGGAAAGGCAGATTGACCGAGACGTAATAGTTTTTGGTGCGGTCGTAGTTGACCCATGCCAGTTGCAGCAGGTCGGGATTCTCCGGGTCGGCCTGTATCGTCTGCTGAATCTCGCCGCTGACGAGCTGCACGCCGGCCGTGAGGGTGTATTTGTGGGCGGCCACCAGCGTGAGGTTCACGTCCTGCTTGAACGCCGGGTCGAGCGACGGGTTTCCCGTCTGGTAGGTGTAGTCCGAAATCTGCATCCGCTGGGGGTTGAGGCACCAGAAGCGCGGCCGTTCGATGGTCCGGGCGTATTGGGCGATCAGCGACCATCCTTTCTCCTTCGAAAGGGCGAAGGAGACGTTGGCGTTTGGAAAGAGCGAGAAATAATCCTGTCCGACGCTTTTTCCCGTCGTGTGGGTGTATTCGCCGCGCAGACCAGCCACGAGGCCCCAGCGGCCGAGCTGCGCCGAGGCGACGGCGTAGGCCGCCGCGATGTTCTCCGTGTAGTCGATCGTGAAGCTCTGGTTGTCGTTGCGCGTCCATGCGTCGCCCTTGAGGTATTCGTAGAGCGCGTCGTTGTGCATGTCGTTGTAGGTGTATTTGGCTCCGGCCTTGAGCGTCCAGCGGGGCGAAAACCTCTTTTCGAGGGCCAGCGTCGCCGTGGCGATGTTGTAGACGCTCTCGGTGTTGTCGCGGTAGGTCGAATCCGCCGTCGCTCCCGGAGCCGTCATGCGGCTGAAGTTGTCGTTCTCGGAGTCGGTTTCGCGGCGCGTGTAGTCGGCAAGGAGTTTGAGCGTCGAGCCGAGCGTGTCGATCTTGCGGATGTAGTTGAACGTCGCCGAGTAGTTGTTGCGGATGTCGAGTTTGTCGAAATGGCTGTCCGTGCGTGTCACCGTGCCGGCGTTCCGGAAATCCGTGTAGGTGTCGTTCGGCTCCCCGTTCCGGTTGCGCCAGTACTCGAACTCCGCGCCGACGCTGTTCCTGCCGTCGATCTCGACCACCGCGCCGGCGCTGGCCCCGAGGCTGCGGTTGCGGCCTTTCATCGACGAATGTGCGTTCAGCTCCTTGTCCGCGGCCTCGTAGCGCGTCTGCTCGCCGGTGGTGGTCTCGTCCTTTCCGAAAGATCCCCATGCCGAGGCGTAGAAGTCCACGCGGCCCGAATGCAGGTTGATGTTGGCCGACGGATTGTACCTGTGTACGATCTCTCCCTGCGTCGTGTTGAACGCCACCGAGCCGTTGACGCCGTTCTCGCGGCGTTTTTTGAGCGTGATGCGGATGATGCCTCCCGCCGAGTCGGCGTCGTAGTCGGCGCCCGAGGTGGGCACGACCTCTATTTTCTGAATCTCCTCGGCCCGGAGCGACCGCAGGTAGGTCAGCAGCTGTTCCGGCTCCATGCGCAGTTCGCGGTCGTTGACGTAGACCTTCGAGCCGCTCTTGCCGTTGATTGATATTTTCTCCCCGTCGATCCATACGCCGGGGGCGCGTTCCAGCAGTTCGATGCCGTCCTTGCCGATGGCCGCCGGGGCGTTCGCCACGTCGACCACGAACCGGTCGGCCTCGCGGCGCACCAGCCGGGCCTTTACCTCCACGCTTTCGATGCCGGTCGCCGAGGTCCGCATCACGAAATCGCCCAGATGGTTCTCCTGCTCCACGCGCACCGGCTTTTTCACGGGGTCGAATCCGAGGTACTGAATCAGAAGCGTGTATTCGCCGGGAGCTGCTTTCAGCGCGAAACGTCCTTCGGCGTCGGTGGCCATGCCGGCCACCTGCTCGGTTCCTTTCAGCAGGACGACCGTTGCGTATTCGACGGCTTTTCCCTGTTCGTCCACCACGCGGCCCGTCGAGGGGCAGAGATGCGCCGCAAAGAGCCGGGTCGCGGCCGCTGCGAGCGTTACGATAAGGAGGATCAGTCTTTTCATAATATTCTGTTTTGCACTTTATTTGTCGGTGCAAAGATATGTAATAATATTTATACTATGCAAGACATAGTACTGTAAATTTCAGAAAATTTTCGATACTTATGTATATGGAGGCCCGCGGTTCTTGCGGGGGTGTTTTCCGGGTGTAAAGATACCCCCCCCCGGCTGCGAACCAAATTTTTCCGCAACTTTTTTTCGCGGTCCCGCTTTTTCGCCTCCTGAAAACAGGTGCAGTGAATATTTTGTTGAAAATTCGCCGACTGGCGGGGTAGGAATCCCGGGAAATAATTCCTAAATTTGCAGATTGAATTAATGTGGCTAATTGTCCCCGGACGTCTGATACGGGCTTTTTTCAACCGGCTGCGCCCTTTGCCGGGTCCCTCCCGGAGGCTGGAATCCGGGGCGGGCCGGATTTGTGGACGCGGCCCGCGGCCGCGGGTTCGGACAGTCTGTTTTACAAATGCTGTAATAGAACGATGATCGTATGTTAAGTGCTTTATACTACCTTTTGCTGGTGCTTTTGTGCACGCTTTTTATGATTCTGTCGGCCCTTGCGCTGGTCGTCTGCTATCCCTTCGACCGGGGGCGCCGGACGGTGCATGAACTGTCGCGCATCCTGGTGCGGATTTTCTTCTTTCTGCCGCCTTTCTGGCGGCAGCGGGTCATCGGCCGCGAACTGATCGACCGGAAGAAGCGCTACGTCATCGTCATCAACCACAACACGGTGATCGACATCCCGGCGCTCTACTACATTCCGCTCAATTTCCGCTGGGTGTCGAAGCGCGAGGTCTTCAAAACGCCCTTCTTCGGCCAGTTCCTCCTGCTGCACGGCGACATCTGCATCGACCGCGGCCACGCCGCCGAGGCGTTGGAACAGCTGGTCCGCGACGGGAAAAAGTGGATTTCGCGCGGGGCTTCGGTGGCGATTTTTCCCGAGGGCACGCGCTCGAAGGACGGTGAGATCCACCGCTTCAAGGCCGGGGCCTTCACGCTGGCCAAGGAGGCCGGCGCGGATATCCTTCCCGTGGTGCTGGACGGAACCAAGACGCTGATCAAAAAGAACCTGGCATTCAACTGGGGCAACCGGATCACCGTCCGCGTGCTGTCTCCCGTTCCGGCCGAACGGGTCGCCGCGCTGGAGACGCATGAACTGATGCAGGAGGTGCATGAACGGATGTGCACGGCGCTGGGAGAAGTGAGAAACGAAAAGTTAAAAGTGAAAGATCAAAAGTGAAATGTCGCAAATAAAGGTTGGAACACGAAAAATTCAAAAAAAGTTGCGTTGAACTTCCCGCCGATTTTTTAATTTCTCACCTTTCACCTTTCACTTTTCACCTTAATTAAGTTATGGCAGATTTACTCAATAATACCAACTCGAACGCAAACAATTACGGCGACGACGCCATCGTGACCCTCTCGCCGAGGGAGCACATCCGCCTGCGCCCCGGCATGTACGTCGGCGTGGTGGGCGACGGTTCGCAGCCCGACGAGGCGCTCTACGTGCTGATCAAGGAGGTCGTGGACAACTCGATCGACGAATTCATCATGGGCGCGGGCCGGCAGATCGACATCACGCTGGCCGACAACGTCGTTACGGTGCGCGACTACGGCCGCGGCATCCCCCTCAAGTCGCTCGCGGCGGCCGTCGGGCAGATGAATACGGGCGGCAAGTACGGAGGCGACGCCTTCAAGAAGACCGTGGGCCTGAACGGCGTGGGCGTCAAGGCCGTGAACATGCTTTCCGAAGAGTTTACGGCCCGTTCGGTCCGCGACGGCGAGGCCCGTACGGTGACCTTCGCCAAGGGTCTCGAAGTGAGCGACAGGTGGGAGAGCGGCGTCAACGAGAAGAACGGCACGTTCATCTCGTACCGCGTCGACAAGGAGATTTTCGGCGAATATGCCTACAACCTCGAATACGTCGAGCAGAAAATCCGCAATTACAGCTACCTGAACCTGGGTCTGACGCTCAATTTCAACGGCAAGAGCTACGTTTCGAAAAACGGTCTGCTGGACCTCGTGAACGACAACATGACCGAGGACCCGCTCTACCCGCCCATCCACCTCACGGGGGAGGACATCGAAGTGGTGATCACCCACGGCACGGGCTACGGCGAGAGCTACGACTCGTTCGTCAACGGCCAGCACACCACGCAGGGCGGCACACACCAGACGGCCCTGCGCGCCGCCGTCGCCAAGACGGTCAAGGAGTTCTACCACAAGGACTACGACCCGTCGGACATCCGCACGTCGATCATCGCGGCCATTTCGATCAAGGTCACCGACCCGATCTTCGAGAACCAGATGAAGACCAAGTACGGTTCGAAGGAGGTCGAACCGGGGGTCTCGGTCAATAACTTCGTGGCCGACTTCCTCACCAAGCACCTCGACGACTACCTGCACAAGCACGCCGAGACGGCGCAGATTCTCCAGCGGAAGATTGTCGAGAACGAGAAGGAGCGCAAGGCGATTTCGGGCATCCAGAAGAAGGCCCGCGAGACGGCCAAGAAGGTGAGCTTGAACAACAAGAAACTGCGCGACTGCAAGATCCACCGCACGGACCGCAACGAGCTGGCCGAACAGTCGATGATCTTCATCACGGAGGGCAACTCGGCGTCGGGCTCCATCACCAAGAGCCGCGACGTGCGTACGCAGGCGGTCTTCTCGCTGCGCGGCAAGCCGCTGAACTGCTACGGGCTGACGAAGAAGGTGGTCTACGAGAACGAGGAGTTCAACCTCCTTCAGGCGGCGCTGAACATCGAGGAGGACATGGACAACCTGCGCTACAACAAGGTCGTCATCGCCACCGATGCCGATGTCGACGGCATGCACATCCGCCTCTTGATGATGACCTTCTTCCTGCAATTCTTCCCCGAGGTGATCCGCCAGGGGCATCTGTTCGTGCTGCAAACCCCGCTGTTCCGCGTGCGCAACAAGAAGGAGACGCTCTACTGCTATTCCGAGGAGGAGCGCCTGAAGGCCGTGGCCCGGTGCGGCGCGAACGCCGAGATCACGCGATTCAAGGGTCTGGGCGAGATTTCGCCCGACGAGTTCAAGGAGTTCATCGGCGAGAACATGCGCCTGGACAAGGTCCGCATCACCAAGGACGACCCGATCCACGACCTGCTGGAGTTTTATATGGGCAAGAATACGTATGAGCGTCAGGGCTTCATCATCGACAACCTGCGCATCGAGGAGGACATCGTCGAGCAGGACCTTGCGATTAATTAAAAATTAAGAATTAAAAATTAAAAATTCCGATTTCATGGCGGAAGAGAACGATAAGACGGGGCGCGACGAAGCGCTCAACGAGGACGCCTCGACTCCCGAAACCGCGGACGACGCGACGGACGAAACGCCTGTGGCCGAGGCTCCGGCCAAGGCGGGCAAATTCGACCGCCTGACGCAGGAGGAGGGCGGCGTCCGCAAGCTCACGGGCATGTATAAGAACTGGTTCCTGGACTACGCCTCGTACGTGATCCTCGAACGCGCCGTGCCGCATGTCGAGGACGGACTGAAACCCGTCCAGCGGCGTATCCTTCATGCGATGAAGGTCGTCGACGACGGCCGTTACAACAAGGTCGCCAACCTCGTGGGTCAGACCATGCAGTACCACCCGCACGGCGACGCGTCGATCAAGGACGCGCTGGTGCAGCTGGGGCAGAAGGACCTGCTGATCGACTGTCAGGGCAACTGGGGCAACATCCTCACGGGCGACGAGGCCGCCGCGGGCCGTTATATCGAGGCGCGTCTTTCGAAATTCGCCCTCGACGTGGTCTTCAACAAGAAGACGACGGAGTGGATGCTGTCGTACGACGGCCGCAAGGAGGAGCCGGTGACGCTGCCCATCAAGTTCCCGCTGCTGCTGGCCCAAGGGTCCGACGGCATCGCCGTGGGACTGGCTTCGAAAATCCTGCCCCACAACTTCGTGGAGCTGATCAACGCCGCCATTGCGCACCTCCAGGGACGTGATTTCCAGCTTTACCCCGATTTCCCGACGGGCGGCATGGCCGACGTGAGCCGCTATAACGACGGCCTTCGCGGCGGCACGGTGAAGGTGCGGGCGAAGATTTCGAAGATCGACAAACGGACGCTTGCCATCACCGAGATTCCCTATACCACGACCACCGAGTCGATCAAGGATTCGATCATCAAGGCCAACGACAAGGGCAAGATCAAGATCCGAAAGGTCGACGACAATACGGCCGACAAGGTCGAAATCGTCATTCAGGTCTCGCCCGACGAGTCGTCGGACAAGACCATCGACGCGCTCTACGCCTTCACCGACTGCGAGGTGTCGATCGCCCCGAACTCGTGCGTCATCTGGGACGAGAAGCCGCACTTCCTCGGGGTTTCGGAGATCCTGCGCCGCTCGGCCGAGCACACCAAGTCGCTGCTGGGGCTGGAGCTGAAAATCCGGCTGGGCGAGTTGAGCGAGGCATGGCACGCCGCCTCGCTCGAACGCATCTTCATCGAGAACAGGCTCTACCAGTTGATCGAGGGGTGCAAGAGCCGCGAGGAGGCTTATTCCGCCGTGGATAAGGGTCTGGAACCCTTCAAGATGCGGCTGCGACGTGAAGTGACGCTTGAAGACGTGCAGAAGCTCACCGAGCTGAAATTTATCCGTATTTCGCGTTACGACAGCGAGAAGGCCGACAACGAGATCCGCCAGATCGAGGAGGACCTGAAGTCGACGCAGTACGACCTGGACCACCTCACCGAATACGCCGTGGCCTACTACGAGCGCATCCGCGACAAGTACGGCAAGGGCAGGGAGCGTCGCACCGAGTTGCGCGAATTCGACTCGATCGAGGCGACGAAGGTGGCCGTCACGAACGCCAAGCTGTACGTGGACCGGGCCGAAGGGTTCTTCGGCATCGGCAAATCCATGAAGGACGCGGAATTCGTCTGCGACTGCTCGGACATCGACGACGTGATCGTCTTCACCAAGGACGGCCGCTACGTCATCACCAAGGTCAGCGACAAGGCTTTCTTCGAGAAGGGCATCTATTATATCGGCGTCTTCAAGCGCAACGACGAGCGCACGATCTACAACGTGCTGTACCGCGACGGGCGCAACGGGCCGGTGATGATGAAACGTTGCGCGATCAAAGGAATCACGCGCGACCGCGAATACGACATCACCAAAGGAACGCCGAAAAGCGATATCTTGTACATGAGCGTCAACCCGAACGGCGAAGCCGAAATCCTGAAGGTTTACTTCAAACCGAGGCCGAGGCTCAAAAAGCTGATCGTCGACCTGAACTTCAGCGAACTGGCGATCAAAGGGCGGCAGTCGCAGGGCAACCTGTTCTCGCGCTACGCGATCCATAAGATCGTATTGAAGGAGCGCGGCGCATCGACCCTCGGCGGCGTGGACGGATGGTACGGCGACGAAATCCGTCGGCTGAACACCGACGGGCGCGGCGAATTGCTCGGCGAATTCGTCGGCGACGACAAGTTGATCGTAATGACCGGCAAAGGGCTTTATTACACGGCGAACTACGACCTGGGCCTGCATTTCCCGGAGGACACGATCCGCGTCGAAAAATACGACAGCGACCGAATCTATTCGGTCGTCTATTTCGACGGAGAACAGAACTACTACTACGTCAAGCGGTTCAATGCCGAATCGAGCGACAACAAAATGCAGAATTTCGTCGAAGACACCGCCGGATCGTACATGGTGGCGATCAACAGCGACACCTATCCGCAGTTGCAGGTCGTTTACGGCGGACACAACGCCGGGCGGCCCGACGACACGATCGACGTCGACGAGTTCATCGGAGTGAAGAGCCACCGGGCGAAAGGGAAACGAGTCACGACGCTCGACGTGGATAAAATCGTATTCGCCGAACCGCTCGACAAGGAACCGCGGCCGGAGGAGACGCCCGGACGTCCGGACGACGAAAACGGAGCGGAAGAGACTTCCGGAGAGACCGGGAAGACCGCGCCGGAACGCAGCAGCGCGCCCGACGCCGGCGGTGCCGGCAAAACCGCTCCCCCGAAAAATTACGTCGCGGGGGATACCGTCGAGTTCGACATCGCCGCCGAAGAAGAACAGCAGCAGAACACCAAACAGATGAACCTGTTCGGGGAAGAATAATGTAAAACCGATCCGAAAGATGCTGATATTTTTAGTGGGATACATGGGCTGCGGCAAAAGCACGATCGGCCGGACACTGGCAAAACAACTCGGCGTCCGGTTTCTGGATATGGATACGCTGCTCGAACAGCGCTGCGGCAAAAGCGTTGCCGAAATCTTCACAGAAACAGGCGAAACCGGATTCCGGCAGTCCGAACGCGAAGTGCTGGCCGAGCTGACCTCCGAACGGGAGGCCATCGTGGCGACCGGCGGCGGCGCGCCGTGTTTCTTCGACAACATGGAAACGATGAACCGCGCGG
>OGME01000431.1_pt1 | contig 41250 bp, 35 predicted proteins | sample 1572981 | NCBI WGS metagenome assembly OGME01 (sample SAMEA2581902, study PRJEB24529) | metagenome | biome: Human gut stool | place: China | collected 2011
TGTTGCTCAGGTACTTAAAAAAAATATTTTATAATAGTGTTGCGGAATTAAGGATCACATTTATAAGTAATACAAGCTATGGCATTTATCTGAGCCATTTCTTGTTTATTTCTGCATTATGCAAGGCTGGATTTGAACAAATGGTCCCTGCATACATGGTTCCTTTACTGATGGTATTCATCGTATTATGTTTGGAGATAGGATTACAATATGGTATAAAACGCTTTAAACTAGGAAAATTATTACAATAAAGTTTAAATTAAATCAAATATGTCTAATTTGTTTTTCAGAACCAACATCGCTCCATATCGGATTGATACATACAATACACTTCATAAGAAACTTGGTTGTGAAATGTATTTTTACTGGCAACAAGATACGTCACAGAACTTTAATGAAAAAGGGATGGTGAAGTCATGCCATTTCACTCCACACTATTTAAATGGAATCAGACTCGGTAAACAATCGCGAAAACTGTGTACTGATGTCTGGAAAATACTAAAAGAAAACAAGCCGGAAATTGTAATTGTTCCTGAATTCCAAATTCTGACAATACAAGTTCTATTATATAAATTCTTATACAGAAAGAAATTTAAAATAATATCAATGTGTGATGATAGTTACGATATGGTAGCTAACAATAATGATTTTACTTTAGTCCATAAATTGGCTAGAAAATTAATAGCCCCAATAGTGGATGATATTTTATTAGTAGACAGCAGAGTCAAAGACTGGTATCAGACAAATTATGGAAAAGGCATTTGGCTACCCATCATACGGGACGAAAAAAATGAAGAAAACAGATATAGACTTACTCTTCCTATAAGCCAGTCATACGTGGAGAAATTCAAATTGCAAGGCAAAAAAGTATTATTATATGTTGGACGTTTTGATGTAGTTAAAAATCTAGACACGTTAATCAATGCCATAAACAAATGCAATGAAGATTTTATTACCATATTTGTTGGCAGTGGAGCACAAGAGAAGTACTTGCGGGAACAAGCATCCAAATGTAAAAAAGAAATCATTTTTGCCGGCCACTATGTGGACGACGAAGTGAGAGCATGGTATAATGTCGGTGATGTTTTCATTCTTCCTAGCAAACAAGAAGCTTTTGGTGCTGTGACAAATGAGGCATTAATCGCAGGATGTAAATGTTTAATATCAGAAAAAGCAGGGTCTGCATGTTTAATAGATGGTAAAAATGGAAAGCAATTAAATCCTAACAATCCAGATTCAATGGCACAAATGATTGATGAATTTATGACCCAAATCACAGTTAGAAAAGAAATAACCCAACGCCCAATGCAAATGAATATCACATTTGATGAGACATTGGACAAAGTTATACAGGCAATTATATCATAATTTCATTTATACCTTGTCCGCTTATAGAAATTCCATTAAACTAATATTATCAAGTATGGCAACAATAAATACACCAAAAGGCTTATTCCATTATAAACCTATAACCATATATTTAGGAATAAAGCAAATCAACCGAGAAGTAGCCTTTGAGAACTTTAAATTATTAATGTCCATATTAAAAAAGAAGGGAATTAAAGCCGATCCTTTTTTAGGTACTCTTCTTGGAATTGTACGTGAAAACGACTTCATCGAATGGGATGAAGATATTGATCTTTTCATCATGAAAGAGCAAGAACAATTGTTATTAGAAACCTTATGGGAACTTAAAGAAAATGGATTTGAACTTGTAAGATACGAAAGACGAGGATTATATTCTATTATGCGTAACGGTGAATATATAGATTTCTACGTAATGTATCGTATTGCAGAAAACCTGAGATATTCAGGAGGAGCCGATTTTATGTTTGAAAATTACATGACAGACACTATCACCTGGAACTTTAAAGGAGTTGAAGTTCAAATACCAAGACAATATGATGAATTCTTAACCTTTCAATACGGAGACTGGCGTACCCCTGTGAAATATGCAGATTTTGATATGTCCCCATTAAAAAAATTCTACATAAAACTTCAACACAAAATTAAAAATCATTTACCTGATTTTTTATACTATCCAATGCTCAAAAAATATCACCAAAAACATCTTGAAAAATTCAAGAAAAAGTGTATGAATAAGGGCATCAAATTATCAGATAATATTAAATTATAAAACTTATGAATATCGCGTTATTAATTGCTGGAGGTTCAGGCAATCGAATGGGGCAAGACATACCCAAACAATTTATGCATGTAGATGGATGTCCTATCATAGTTCATACAATGAAATGTTTTCAGCAACATCCTGATATTGATTATATCGCAGTAGTTTGTCTAAAAGGCTGGGAAACTGTACTCCAAGCTTATGCTAATCAATTTATGATAGATAAATTGAAGTGGATTTTCCCTGGTGGCAATACGGGGATGGCATCTATACACAATGGGATATATGGATTAAAAGAGTCTGGTTGCTCTGACAATGACCTTATTTTAATTCATGATTCAGTAAGACCATTGTTAAGTCAAGAAATTATCAGTAGTAATATCGCTACTTGCCAAGCATATGGATATGCTATTACAGGAATCCAATGCAGAGAAGCCATTCTCGAAAGTGAAGATGGCTTTACTTCTACAACAAGCATCCCTCGTGATAAATTAATTCGTACTCAGACACCACAAACATTTAGATTAGGTAATATAATCAAGGTTCATGAAGAAGCTAAAATCAAAGCTATAACTGACAGCGTTGCATCTTGTACATTAGTCGCTGAAGTCGGAGGAAGAGAAATGCACATTGTTCCTGGATCAGAGAAAAACATAAAGATAACAACTGTAGAAGACCTTGAAATATTAAAAGCATTAATGCATACTAGCAAAGACGAATGGTTAAAATAATATGACTTACAAAGAAGAACTTCTAAAAGTCGCAGCACTTAATATTCCATGGGAAAAGCTGCAAGGATGTAATATATTAATAACAGGGGCAACAGGATTAATAGGCTCATGTTTAATTGAAGTATTAATGCTTCAGTCTAATATAGAATATAATGTATATGCATCAGGAAGAAATGAAGACAGAGCAAGAAAAAAATTTGCACAATATGCCAATGATTCCCGATTCCACTTTTTAAAACATGATGTGACTTTACCTCTTGAAAATGATATTGAATTTCAATATATTATCCACGCTGCCAGCAATGCAAGTCCTAATTTCTTTACTTCCAACCCAGTAGAAGTAATGCTATCCAACATAGATGGAGTAAAAAACTTAATGAACTATGGAATCAAACATGGACTGAAACGTTTTATATTTGTTTCTACAGGTGAAGTATATGGAGAGGGAAATGTACAAAAGTTTACTGAAGATTATAGTGGGTATGTAGATTGTACAAAGCTAAGATCCTGTTATCCCACATCTAAACGTGCTGCCGAAAATTTATGCATTGCCTATAGCGTGGAATACGGTATAGAGACCGTAATTGCACGGCCCTCTCATACATATGGTCCTTACTTTACAGAATCTGATAACCGTGTTTATGCACAATTTATCAGAAATGTTCTAAAGGGACAAAATATAGTAATGAAAAGTACAGGCTCTCAGTTCCGCTCATGGTGTTATGTTGTAGACTGTGTTTCTGCATTGCTGCACATTATGTTAAAAGGAGAAAACCAACAAGCTTATAATATCGCAGATGACAGTTCAAACATATCCATAAAAGATTTAGCAGAAATGATAGCAGACATAAGCGGGAAAAAAGTTATCATAGAATTAGCATCAGATACAGAAAAAGCAGGCTACAATGTAGTTACTAAATCTATATTCTCCACAGAAAAATTAAGAGAGTTAGGATGGACTATTCAAGGAACAATGAAAAGTAAAATGGAAACGACTATAAATGAATTAATGTATTTACATAACGATTAGCAAAGCTTATGCATTGTTATATATTACACTTAACATACCCTTAAAAGATAATCACAATTAATCATTCCATGTTACAACTAAAGAAGTTATCTATAGTCAGCAATAAACAAGAGCTAGAAAAATTACCTGAAGGTAAATTACTTATTAATACCATTAACGCCCATTCTTATAATACAGCCCTAAAAGATCCAATATTTGCTGAAGCATTATGTAACGGTGATGCACTACTTCCAGATGGGATTAGTATAGTTAAAGCATGCCATTGGCTAAAAGCTCAATCACAACCTATAGAGCGTATTGCCGGATGGGATTTCTTTGAATTTGAGATGAACTGTTTGAATCAAAAAGGTGGAAAATGCTTTTTTATGGGTAGTAGTGAGAAAGTCCTAGCTCTAATAAAAGAAAAGGCAAAGCAAGTCTATCCCAACATTATAGTTGAGACCTATTCTCCTCCTTATAAACCAGAATTCAGCGAAGAAGATAACAAAAAAATTATTGAGGCCATCAATCAAGCAAATCCGGATTTACTTTGGATAGGGATGACTGCTCCTAAACAGGAAAAATGGACTTACAGTCATTGGGATGAACTGAATATTCATTGCCATGCAGGTACAATTGGGGCCGTATTTGACTTTTTTGCAGGAACAGTTGAACGTGCGCCGATATGGTGGCAGGAACATGGGTTGGAATGGTTATACCGTCTAATAAAAGAGCCTAAACGTATGTGGAGAAGGTATATCATTGGCAACATAAAATTCTTAATTAATATACTTAAAGAAAAGCTCAATAATTAATACTGTTTGTCATGCAACATTACGACTACCTCATAGTAGGTGCAGGCCTATTCGGTTCTATATTTGCCTATAAAGCTAAACAACAAGGCAAGAAATGCCTGGTTATTGATCGCCGTCCTCATTTAGGAGGAAATATTTATTGTGAAAAGATGGAAGGTATCAATGTTCATAAATATGGTGCCCATATCTTCCATACATCAAATAAAACAGTATGGGATTTTGTAAACTCCATTGTAGAATTTAATCGCTATACGAACTCCCCAGTAGCAAACTATAAAGGTAAACTGTACAACCTACCCTTTAACATGAACACGTTCTATCAAATGTGGGGCGTAACTACTCCTGCCGAAGCAATAGCTAAAATAGAAGAGCAAAAAGCTGAAGCTGTGGCACGCATGAAGGAACAAGGAGTGACTGAACCACGCAACCTGGAAGAACAGGCGCAACTGCTTATTGGAAAAGATATTTACGAAGCCTTAATAAAAGGTTATACTGAAAAACAATGGGGACGTAAATGTACAGAATTACCAGCTTTTATCATTAAACGTCTGCCTGTACGTCTGGTCTTTGATAACAATTATTTCAACGACAAGTATCAGGGTATTCCTATTGGTGGATATAATGTTTTGATAGAGCGTCTGTTAGAAGGAGTAGAAACGCGCCTGAATTGTGATTTCTTTACCAACCGTGAAGAGCTTTCGGCACTGGCTGACAAGATTGTGTTTACAGGAGCCATTGACGAATTTTACAATTATCAGTTTGGCAAATTAGAATATCGTACCGTAAACTTTGAAACTGAAGTATTGGACATGCCTAACTATCAAGGTAATGCAGTAGTGAATTATACTGAGAAAGAAGTGCCCTACACACGTGTCATCGAGCACAAACATTTTGAAATGTTTGGTACAGAAGTAGAAGCTTGCCCAAAAACGGTTATTTCAAAAGAATACAGTTCGGAATGGAAAGAAGGTAGTGAACCCTACTATCCTGTAAACGATGATAAAAACAACTCACTATACCTAAAATATAAAGAATTAGCTGATAAAGAAACTAATGTGATTTTTGGCGGTCGTTTAGCTGAATATAAATATTACGATATGCACCATATAGTTGAGAAAGCGTTGAATTATTTCAACAACTAAGAATCTTACATAAACAATGTAATTTCTTTATCCTTTATGACTACATTCAAACGTAACATACTGATTACCGGCGGTGCAGGATTCATTGGCAGCCACGTGGTGCGACTGTTCGTGAACAAGTATCCCGAATACCGCATCATCAACCTGGACAAGCTGACGTATGCGGGGAACCTGGCGAACCTGAAGGACATTGAGAACCAGCCGAACTATGTGTTCATAAAGGCGGACATCTGCGACTATGAGAAGATGCAGGAGCTGATGGAGCTGTATCACGTGGACGGCATCATTCACCTGGCGGCGGAGAGTCACGTGGACCGCAGCATCAAGGATCCGTTCACTTTTGCCCGTACGAACGTAATGGGTACGTTGTCTCTGCTACAAGCTGCCAAAGTGTACTGGGAAAGTCTGCCGGAAAAATACGAGGGTAAACGTTTCTACCACATCTCTACAGATGAAGTGTACGGAGCATTGGAACTGACACATCCGGAAGGTGTGGAACCGCCGTTCACTACCACGGCTTCCTCTTCTGAACACCATCTGGCTTACGGAAAGGATTTCTTCTATGAAGATACGAAATACAACCCGCACAGCCCCTACTCTGCCAGCAAGGCGAGCAGCGACCACTTTGTACGGGCCTTCCACGACACCTACGGCATGCCGACCATCGTAACGAACTGTTCGAACAACTACGGGCCGTATCAGTTCCCGGAAAAGCTGATTCCGCTGTTCATCAACAACATCCGTCACCGCAAGCCGCTGCCGGTATATGGTAAGGGAGAAAACGTGCGCGACTGGCTGTATGTGGTAGACCATGCACGTGCCATCGACGTGATTTTCCACAACGGTAAGATTGCAGAAACATATAACATTGGTGGTTTCAATGAATGGAAGAACATTGACATCATCAAGGTGGTGATTAATACGGTAGACCGTCTGCTGGGCAGAAAGGAGGGTGAAGACATGGATCTGATTACCTACGTGACCGACCGTCTGGGCCACGACATGCGTTATGCCATCGACTCAACCAAGTTGCAAAAGGAACTGGGCTGGGAACCAAGCCTACAGTTTGAAGAAGGTATTGAAAAGACGGTACGCTGGTATCTGGACAACCAGGAATGGATGGACAACGTAACGAGCGGTGACTATCAGAAGTATTATGACTCGATGTACAAGGGACGGTAAAAAATTGCCAGTTGAAAATTCTGTAGTAAGTGCAGGTTATACAAGTTTTTCTACTATATCAACTGTTTGTCCAATTCAAAAGTATTTTATAGCTTTGTAGTGAATATCTAAGAATGCATGAATTCTGACAAGGAAAACATATAATATACAAGTAGAATGTTTGATGAAAAAACGATAGAACAAGTTTGGGAACTTGCACGTACGGTAGAAGGATTCAATCCAGATATGGTACGAAAAGATGCCTGCGGAGCATGGATTATGAAAAACCAGTATGGCAACAGAGATTCTATCTATGGCTGGGAGATTGACCATGTCTATCCTCTCTCAATGGGAGGCACAGACGATATAATCAATCTACGTGCCATGCAATGGGACAACAATCTGTCGAAAGGTGATGATTACCCAGTCTACAAGTCTAAGGTTCAGTCTGAAGGAAATAAAAATATCTATATAGAAGAACAATATACAGTAAATGACAACCTTCAGGAAAAATTGAGACAGTTATACAATTAACAGAATCTTTTTACGCTTTACAACAACCATGCAGTTCAAATATATCCGAATAAAAAATCTTTTTGGCCTGTACAACTACAATATTGAATTTTTCCATAAAGACGAGGACAAACTGACAATTCTTACTGGTCCTAACGGATATGGGAAAACAACTGTATTGACAATATTGGACAATCTGTCGCCTGAATCGTTATATTATTTCTATCTACTGAAATATGAAACTATTGAAATAGGACTGAGTGACGAGACTTATCTGCTTATTGACCAGTGCTTCTCCCAGAAAAAAGACGAGGAAAAAGATAAGACAAGCGACACAAAGCAGGCATCAGTAAAGGAGGTAAGATTTAGCTGGCTGAATAAAGACAACGTGCTGTTGTGTTATTTCCTGTATAATGATAATGTCATACGGAAAGCTAAAAGAAATGCTGGATTCTATCACAGATTTCTGATTGGAAGTTTAGAAGAAAGCACAAACAATACAGATAACGAGCTTCTGAAAAACAAACGGTTCAACGAATATATAGCTCATGACATAGGGCAGGATATTTTCCTAATGCAACTTGAGAGTTTGCGAACAAAATTCATCCACGCCAACCGTATCTACAATGAAGCAAACGAAGAAAATGATGTCCTCCCAATTCAAAGAATACGCCAGACTTTACAAAAAGAATTGAGCCTGGCTTATCAAAATTATTTGCAACAATCGCAGCGGATTGACAGCCAGTTTATCAAAAGAGTTATTTCAAAAGAAAAAACGACCATCTCAGAGCAAGAGTACAACCAGCTGGCTGAGAAGGTGATACAAAAACGCGATGAACTGTTTTATTTCAGACTGACCGACAACATCTCCATTCCCCCGTATGATAAGGATGACAGTTTTATCTTATATAATTACATCAAAGGCCTGGGAGAAAAATATGCCAATTATGGAAACTGGACAGAGAAGTTGAACTTGTTTAACAAACTCCTTAAAACAAAAAGATTTGCCCAAAAAAGCATTACATTTTCTCCACAACATGGATTCCAGATTATTTCGGCCAACGGAGATATTCTGAATGAGAGTCTTTTATCAAGCGGAGAACAGAATGAAATTATCTTGCTCTTTCGGCTTATATTCGAGGTTTCGGACAACTCTGTACTCCTGATTGACGAGCCGGAGAATTCATTGCATGTAGTCTGGCAGCAGAAATTTCTTGACGACATTCAGGAAATCGCAAAAACAAAGAATCTGCAAGTAATTGTCTCTACTCACTCCATCAGTATAGTAGCAAGAGGACAGGATAATGCAATCGATTTATATTATCTTCAACAAAAATAATTATGAGGAATACAGTCTTAGAAGCGACCACATTACAAGACAAAAAAATGGAGATAATAGAGATGGGACACCATGAGGATAGCGAAGGGAAAGTTTTTATTCTCATAGAAGGAACCGATGATGAAAAAATATACCGACATTTTTTGAATGAACAGAAGGTTATATTTTATGTAACAAAGAGTTGCTTGTATGTGGTGGAACTTTTAAGAATCTTAAAAACTAATCCTTACCTTAAAAATAAGGTAATTGGGATTAAAGATGCAGACTTTGATCATATTCTGCATAGAAGTTATCCAGATCTGGATAACTTATTCCTGACTGATTATCATGATATTGAAATGACCCTCCTTTCTGTTTCAGAGGGATTTGAAAATTCTTTACAAGCTGAATGTAGTCTGCAGACCACCACCCCACTTGTAGAGAAGGTGGCAAAAGATCTCAAAAGTCTCTCCTATTTAAGGCTGTACAATGAAGTGACGGTTGCAAATAATGAATTGGAAGGAATAGAACTGGATGGGATAAATTTTAATGACATTACTTATTCTGCATTATATGACGGGGAAAACGCAATAACATGGGAACAATGTCTCGGGCATGTGAAATCGACATGCAATAACAGCAGACTCGAACACTACCCCACCACTGAAATGATCAAGCTTTTTGCAAACAGCTACATTAACCCTGATTTAAAACAATTGACCAGAGGGCATGATTTGGTCTTTGCCTTGCAAGTACGCCTACAAAAACTTAACAGAAAAAATTCATTGGGATACAAAGATTTATGTTTAATCTTAAGAAATACATGCCCAAAAGAAAAATTTGAAGAAACTAATTTGTACCATCAGCTAAATGAATGGATGAACCAGCAAGGTCGCTATTTATGGCATAACAAAGTAGCATAAATGTACAAAAGGAGCCATACAAAGTAACGCTATTAAATTGAAAATAAAATGGCAGATAATGTAACAGCACAAGGCGCAAATACACAGGAATGGCCGTTACCAAGTTTTTATTTCAAAGTTTCTATCTCGAACGTAGGCGATATTTCCTGCAGTGAAGTATCGGGATTGGAAACGGAATATGAAGAGATAACCTACCGCGCAGGGGATAGTCCGGTATTTACCAAGCTGAAAATGCCGGGACTGAGAAAATCGGGCGACCTGACAATCAAGAAAGGTATCTTCAAGGACGACAAGGCTCTTTGGGACTGGGTGAACAAGGTGAAGCTAAACACGATCCAACGCGAGGTGGTAACGGTCAGCCTGCTGGACGAGTCGGGTAACCCGGTGAAGACCTGGGAGGCTGTGAACGCATGGCCCAAGAAACTCACGGTGGAAGGTTTCAAAGCAGACGGCAACACCACGGCCTTCGAGACATTGGTCATTGCACATGAGGGGGTGAGTGCAAAATAAATATTCTATTATCATAAATGACAGGCAGGGTGCTGTAAAAGGTAAAAGCGAAGAGATACCGCTCGCTTTTACCTTTTCTTATTTTTTGCTCAGCACGGTTTTCTGTGAATTATTTGTTCTCTTTACAGGAAGAGCTATAATAATAAAATTTGCCCGAAAGGGTTTCAAGAATTGTAGATGAATACAACAAAATGCTGGATTTTTCAAGAGATGCATTGCTAAACAACTGGAAAATTTCAGATTGGCCAAAACTCCAAATGTATATCTGAGCGACTAACTTCAAAAAACAGACAAAATCTTTTATTTTTATGGAACTCTTTTTCTACTCACATTTGTATTTTTCGCAAATTATTTATTTCCTTTGTGGAAATAAATGAAAAAACAATTATGAATAAAATTATTTTATTGTCATTTTTATGGCTCATATGTTTTACAAACAATGCAATACATGCAGAAAATAGTTTCAAAACATACTTTGGTAAAGTCTATAGTATCGGCGATACGATTACAATAGGTAGAAATAATGGATATATATATGAGTTTGATAATAGCCAAACAAGAACCATTAAACAAGACCTTTCAGGTAAAAAGCTGACTATATCCCAGTTTTATAACATAAAAAAGTTAAATACACTACAACGAATGCTCTTACCCTTCGACATGAACAGCAACGGCGTTATCATCGCCAAAGGAAATGGAAAATCTTATCTGATAGATCTTGACAATGCCATATTCAATGGAAGCATCATGTTATCATATAAGAAATCATACTTTGATGGAGCTACTGATCTAACGTCTGATATATTATTCGCATATAGAATTAAAATATATAATATTAAAATTACAGACAACATCGTAGAGCAATATCTGAAACTCTGCATAACACCGAAAGAATATGGAAGAATCCAATCTGACCCTTTCATAATGTCTGACATTAGAAAAAAATATAGGGCCAAACTGAACGAGGCGATAAGTCAAATTGATTTCAATAAAGTCTTCAGATTAAAATGTATCACAAATGTCAAGCAATACGACATGGACAAAAATGCATTTCCTATATGGAAAATGGAATTTACAGACAGAGATTTTAATAAAAACAGACAGTTAAATGATATAGGATATTGTACATTTGGAGAGGCAGCATTCACTTTTAAAAATTCAAAAGAGTTTACTAATTTATATTGCCCGCCAGAAAAGGCTAAATTCTTGTATTCTTTGGCCAGATATAAAAGCTATACATTAAACGATAAAACAGACCTTGTCAGTTATGTATACATAAGAATTCAAAACAAAAGAATTGATACGTACCAAATCCCCGGATATAAAAAGCCTATTGACCGTTCGGACGATAAATTAAAGGATTTCTGCATCGACATGAATATAATTAAAGTGGATGGATATTATGTGAAACTAAATCGAAAAGACAAAGAAGAAATATCAGACTTCTATGTAGGGTCTATCACTTCCAATACAACCTTACACTAAAAGTTGCTTTCTTTTCAACAAGGGTTACCTGATGAACGTAAAGTGGTATTGGAAGGCTTGGATGGCTATATTGTGGCTGAAAAGAACGGGCAACTATTGATCTGTCGTCTAAGTGAAGAACAACGTATCAAGGAATTTTCACAAGCATAAAATTAAAAAAATTATTTACTAATATCGTAACCTTATATTTATGCAACATTACGATTATCTCATAGTAGGTGCAGGGCTGTTCGGTGCTGTATTCGCCTACAAAGCTCAACAAAAAGGCAAAAAATGCTTGGTAATTGACCGCCGTCCTCATCTGGGAGGAAATATCTATTGCGAGAAAATGGAAGGTATCAATGTGCATAAATACGGGGCACATATTTTCCATACTTCAAACAAGACAGTATGGGAGTTTGTGAACTCCATCGTGGAGTTCAACCGTTATACGAATTCACCCGTAGCAAACTACAAAGGTAAATTGTATAATCTGCCTTTCAACATGAACACGTTTTATCAGATGTGGGGAGTAACTACTCCTGCTGAAGCCACTGCTAAAATTGAAGAACAAAAAGCTGAAGCTGTTGCACGCATGAAAGAGCAGGGAGTGACTGAGCCGCGCAACCTGGAGGAACAGGCACAGCTGCTTATCGGGAAAGATATTTACGAAGCGCTGATAAAAGGTTATACAGAAAAACAGTGGGGACGTAAATGTACGGAACTACCTGCCTTTATCATCAAGCGTCTGCCTGTACGCCTGGTATTTGATAACAATTACTTCAATGATAAATATCAGGGTATTCCTATCGGTGGATATAATGTACTGATTGAGCGTCTGCTGGAAGGTGTGGAAATTCGCCTGAACTGCGATTTCTTTGCGAACCGTGAAGAGTTTTCTGCTATGGCCGACAAAATTGTGTTTACGGGAGCTATCGATGAATTTTATAATTACCAGTTTGGTAAGTTAGAGTATCGTACGGTAAATTTTGAAACTGAAGTGCTGGATATGCCTAACTACCAAGGCAATGCGGTGGTAAACTATACAGAAAAGGAAGTGCCCTACACACGTGTGATTGAACACAAACATTTCGAAATGTTCGGGGCGGATATAGAAGCTTGCCCTAAAACGGTGATTTCGAAAGAATATAGTTCAGAATGGACTGAAGGCAGTGAGCCGTATTATCCGGTGAACGATGAAAAGAACAATTCGTTGTATCTGAAATACAAGGAACTGGCAGATAAGGAAACTAGCGTAATATTTGGTGGTCGCCTGGCTGAATATAAGTATTATGACATGCACCATATCGTAGAAAAGGCACTGAATTATTTCAAATAAAAAATAGAATTCATAGATTTGTAATCTCCTGCTTGTTTTTTCATTTCTGCCATTATCTCTTTTTGTCATATCTGTGGTTACGAAGGATGGACATACTCAATTTACAAGTGCCTTTATATATTTGGAAAATTTTATTCTTCTCTCAGCACGTTTTTCTGCAAATTATTCATTTTCTTTGTAGAAAGAATGACTGAAAACTGATTGCCGTATGGAAAATTATATTCGTTTTGACTGGGCCATGAAGCGCTTGCTGCGTAACAAGGCTAACTACGCGGTGCTGGAAGGACTGCTCACTACCCTGTTCGAAGAAAAGGTGACCATTCACAAACTGCTGGAAAGTGAAAGCAACCAGGAGGATGAGTTTGACAAGTACAACCGCGTGGACATGCTGGCTGAAAACTCGAAGGGTGAACTGGTGCTCATCGAGGTGCAGAACAACAATGAGTATGCGTATTTCCAGCGCATGCTGTTCGGTGCGTCCAAGCTGGTGACGGAATACATCAACCGGGGTGAGGGATATGAGAAGGTGCGCAAGGTGTACAGCGTGAACATCGTGTATTTCTCGCTAGGCCACGGGAAGGATTTTGTGTATCACGGAAAGACGGAATTCGTGGGAATCCATAATGGGGATGTACTGGAACTGAGCCCGTTTCAAAAACAGACTTTCAAGGTGGACAAGGTGAGCCAACTCTATCCGGAGTATTATATCCTGAAGGTGAACGACTTTAACCGGGTGGCCAAAACGCCGCTGGAGGAGTGGATTTACTACCTGAACACGGGAAATGTGCCCGAGAATGCAACTGCTCCGGGACTGGACACGGTGAAGGAGCAACTGAAACTGGACCACATGAACCGGGAGGAACTGAGGGCGTATTACAAGCATCTGGACAATATCGTAATTCTGCGTGACAACATCATGACGGAACGTGCGGAAGGTCGTGCGGAAGGTCGTGCGGAAGGTCGTGCGGAAGGTCGTGCGGAAGAAAAAACCGCTATTGCCCGTAACCTGAAAGCACTAGGACTGACTACCGCGCAAATTGCACAGGCTACCGGCCTGACAGAGGATGAAATCAGAAGAATAGAACAAACTATATGAAAAAACTGTTGTCGCTGCCACCGAATCTGGTGGAGTGTTTTCACGATATTATGCACGCAGACCACAAGGAGTGGTTCTGCACATCGGACCCGGTGGGAAAGAAACTGGGTTCGGGAGGTGGTACGGCCTGGCTGCTGAATGCTTGCCGGGAGGAAGAGGATAAGAATGCCACACTGGGCGACTGGCTGGCACGGGAGAAGCGTATCCTGCTGCATGCCGGAGGGCAGAGCCGCCGTTTGCCGGGCTATGCGCCGTCGGGCAAGGTACTGACGCCGATTCCGGTGTTCCGCTGGGCACGGGGACAGAAGCTTACACAGGACTTACTCTCGCTGCAGCTGCCGCTGTATGAGGAAATCATGGAGCGGGCGCCGGAGGGACTGCGCACGCTGATTGCGAGTGGCGACGTGTACATCCGGGCTACCCAGCCGCTGCAGGAGATTCCGGATGTGGACGTGGTGTGCTACGGATTGTGGGTGGACCCGGAACTGGCGAAGAACCACGGGGTATTCGTGTCGTCGCGGAAGGAACCGGAGAAGCTGGACTTCATGCTGCAGAAGCCGAGCGTGGAGGAAATGGCGGGGCTGATGCAGGATTACCTGTTCCTGATGGACATCGGCATCTGGCTGCTGAGTGACCGTGCCATCGAGCTGATGGTGAAACGTTCTACCGACAAGGACGGGGGCGTGAAGTTCTACGACATGTATTCGGAGTTCGGGCTGGCACTGGGGGCGCATCCGCGCATCGTGGATGAGGAGCTGAACAGCTTGAAAGTGGCTATCCTGCCCCTGCCGGGCGGTGAGTTCCACCATTACGGTACGAGCCGGGAGATGATTTCGTCGACACTGGCGGTGCAGAACTGTGTGACGGACCAGCGGGCGATTATGCACCACAAGGTGAAGCCGCATCCGGCGGTGTTCGTGCAGAATGCGGAGATGGAGTTCCCGCTGACGGCCGACAACGCGGAGGTGTGGGTGGAAAACAGCCACGTGGGCAGGAACTGGAAGCTGCACAGCCGGAACATCATCACGGGGGTGCCGCGCAACGACTGGGCGCTGAACGTGCCCGAAGGGGTGTGCATCGACGTGGTGCCGATGGGCGAACGGGAGTTTGCCGCGCGTCCGTACGGTTTTAACGATAAATTCAAGGGAAGCCTGAAGGAGGCTTCGACTACATACCTGGGCCGTCCGGTAACGGAATGGCTGGCGGAAAGAGGGCTGACAGCGGACGAAATCCGGGGCTGTGAGGACTTGCAGGGGGCAGCGATTTTCCCGGTAACGGACTCGATAGAGGACTTGGGCACGGTGTTGCAATGGATGACGGACGGCGGACAGGGTGAAGCCGGACGGACTATCTGGATGAAGGCGCGCAAGGTGTCGGCCGACGAGATTTCGGCGTATGCCAACCTGCGACGGCTGTTCGCCCAGCGGGAGGTGTTCCGCAAGGAGAACTGGAGCCTGCTGGCCAGGAACCAGGAACGGAGCGTGTTCTATCAGATAGACTTGCAGGAGGCGGCCGGGGCGTATGCCAAAGGGGGCATCGCCTTGCCGGAGGAACTGCCGGAGGGGTCTCCCCTGCTGAAGCGAATCAGCGACGCGATGTTCCGCGCGAAGGTGTGCGAACTGGAGGGCAAACCGGAGGCGAAGGAACTGGAGGCACGGGCGTTCGGCCTGATGCGAGAGGGACTGACCGGCACGATGGATTACCGTCAGCAGCCGAAGCTGTCGGTGTATGCCGACCAGATTGTGTGGGGACGCAGTCCGGTGCGCATCGACATTGCGGGGGGATGGACGGATACCCCACCCTACAGCCTGATGGAGGGCGGAAATGTGGTGAACCTGGCCATTGAACTGAACGGACAGCCGCCGCTGCAGGTGTATGTGAAGCCATCGAAGGAGTACCGCATTACGCTGCGCTCGATTGACCTGGGAGCCATGGAGGTGGTTTCCACCTACGAGGAGTTGCAGGATTACCGCAAGGTGGGTTCGCCGTTCTCCATTCCGAAAGCGGCACTGGTACTGGCAGGATTCCATCCGGATTTCTCCACAGAACGGTTTGCTTCGCTGGAAGCACAGCTGAAGGCGTTCGGCACGGGTATCGAGGTGACCTTGCTGTCGGCCATTCCGGCAGGTTCGGGACTGGGTACCAGCTCTATCTTAGCGGCTACGGTATTAGGAGCGCTGAATGATTTCTGCGGCCTGAACTGGGACAAGCAGGGCATCGGCAGCCGTACGCTGGTGCTGGAACAGTTGCTCACCACAGGGGGCGGCTGGCAGGATCAGTACGGAGGTGTGCTGCACGGGGTGAAGCTGTTGCAGACGCAGCCGGGATGGCACCAGGAGCCGAAGGTGCGCTGGCTGCCGGACTACCTGTTCACGAGCGACGAGTACCGCAAGTGTCACCTGCTGTATTACACGGGCATCACGCGCACGGCCAAGGGCATTCTGGCAGAGATTGTGAAGGGGATGTTCCTGAACTCAAACCGTCACCTGCACTTGCTGGAGCAGATGAAGGGCCATGCCATGGATATGTACGACGCCATCCTGCGGAATGACTTTGAGGAGACGGGACGACTGATACGGAAGACGTGGATGCAGAACCAGCGGCTGGATGAGGGTACGAACCCGCCGGCCGTGCAGGCGCTGACGGAACGGATTGACGACCTCTGCCTGGGATACAAGTTGCCGGGTGCCGGTGGGGGTGGTTACTTGTACATGGTGGCCAAAGATCCGGATGCGGCGGTGCGTATCCGCCGGATTCTGACGGAGCACCGGGCGAACGACCGGGCACGCTTCGTGGAGATGAGTTTATCGAACAAGGGACTGGAAATCAGCAGGAGCTGACGGAACTGGCTGCTGTCACAAGAAGCTGAATATTGAATATATAACATTATTAAATAGAGCTGAAATCATGAAACAATTAAATATCGCCGTAGCCGGAACAGGGTACGTGGGTTTATCCATAGCGACTCTGCTGGCACAGCATCACCGGGTAACGGCCGTGGATGTGATTCCGGAGAAGGTGGAGAAAATCAATAACCGCATCAGCCCGATTCAGGATGAATACATCGAGAAGTATCTGGCGGAGAAGGAACTCGACCTGACGGCTACGCTGGACGGGGCTTCGGCTTATAAAAACGCGGACTTTGTGGTCATCGCGGCTCCTACGAACTATGATCCGGTGAAGAATTACTTTGATACTTCGCACGTGGAGGAAGTTATCGACCTGGTGCTGGAAGTGAATCCGGATGCGGTGATGGTAATCAAGAGTACCATCCCGGTGGGATATTGCCGCAGCCTGTACGTGAAGTATGCGGAGAAGTTCCGCAGCGTTCCTGCCCTGGCAGGTAAAAGATTCAACCTGCTGTTCTCGCCGGAGTTCCTGCGCGAGAGCAAGGCACTGTATGACAACCTCTACCCCAGCCGCATCATTGTGGGCTATCCGAAGCTGATTGACGGACGGAACGAGGAGAATGAGGCCATCAAGGCCATTGCTGGGAGAGACCTGAAGGAGAAGGCGCAGGAGTTTGCGGCACTGCTGCAGGAAGGGGTGCTGAAACCGGACGTGGACACGCTGTTTATGGGACTGAAGGAGGCGGAAGCGGTGAAGCTGTTTGCCAACACTTACCTGGCTCTGCGCGTGAGCTACTTCAATGAGCTGGATACGTATGCGGAAGTGAAGGGACTGGATACGCAGGCGATTATTCAGGGTATCTGTCTGGACCCGCGCATCGGTACGCACTATAACAATCCGTCATTCGGATACGGAGGATACTGTCTGCCGAAGGATACGAAGCAGTTGCTGGCCAACTATGCGGATGTACCGGAAAACCTGATTCATGCCATCGTGGAGAGCAACCGTACGCGCAAGGACTTCATCGCCGACCAGGTGCTGAAGAAGGCGGGATATTATGATTATTACAACCGGGGTGATTTCAGTCCGGAAGCTGAAAAGCAGTGTGTAATCGGGGTGTACCGCCTGACCATGAAATCGAACAGCGACAATTTCCGTCAGAGCTCGATTCAGGGGGTAATGAAGCGTATCAAGGCGAAAGGGGCTACGGTAATTATTTACGAACCGACACTGGAAGACGGTACGACGTTCTTCGGCTCAAGAGTGGTGAACGCCCTGGAGGCATTCAAGCAGCAGGCGGATGCCATCATTGCCAACCGTTACGACACGTGTCTGGACGACGTGAAGGACAAGGTGTACACACGGGATATTTTCAGAAGGGATTAGTTACAGTTAATAATTAATAAAGTGAAAATTAAAAACGAGAGGGTGTCTACCGTTATTAATTTTTCTTTTTTCATTATTCATTATGAAAAGATATTGTCAGACACTGGAGCTCTATGATGACAAAGAGCTGATTGAAGCATACGTGGCGGAACATGCACACGTGTGGGAGGAAGTGAAAGCGGGTATCCGCGAAGTGGGTATCACGGACATGCAGATTTATATCGACGGGAACCGCCTGTTCATGATTATGGACACGACGGATGAATTTGACATGGAACGGGACTATGCACGCCTGGCTACCCTGCCCCGACAGGCGGAATGGGAGGCACACATGGCGAAGTTCCAGAAGGCTGCACCGGGGGCAACCTCGCAGGAGAAATGGAAATTGATGAAACGGATTTTTAAGTTGTAGCATGTAGTAAAATTTAATCTATTTGTCATATTTTCATGTCAAAAAGTACAATTAAAGGGGTAAACGCAAAATTTTCAGACTGAAAACGTGCGATTTACCTCCTTCTTTTCTACCTTTGTAGAAATTATTTTTACTGAATGTTTGCGAACATGAGTTTATTGAAATCATTGTTATTTATGGCCCTGGCAATTCCTGCTGCGGCTCAAGAAAAACCACAAGAATTCCACTATCGGGTAGAAGCTACTGCCACTGCATCGACGGGGACGTATGCCCCGCTCTGGCTGACGGCGAACCGGTTTGGAATGGAGAGTGAAAAGCCGAACAGCGGATACCTGAGGGCGGGAATAGAATGGAACAAGAAATTGAACAGAGGATGGCGTATTGATGCCGGACTGGATCTGGCAGGAGGCGTGAAACAGACGTCGGACTTCTGGATTCAACAGGCGTATGCGGACTTCTCATGGAAAATGTTGACACTCAGCATAGGAAGTAAGGAAAGAATGGGATTCCCACTGGAAAAGAACAGTGAACTGACCAGCGGATGGATGGCGGAAGGACCGAACATGCGGCCGATTCCGCAAATCAGAGGGGAAATCAAAAACTATCTGGCCATACCGGGCACACGGAACTGGCTGGCTTTCAAAGGGCATCTGGCTTACGGAATGTTTACAGACGGTAACTGGCAGGAGGATTTCACTGCTGCCAACCAGCTATTCGTCAAAAAGGTGATGTATCACAGCAAGTCGCTGATGTTCCGCCTGGGAAACAAGGAGAAGCTGCCCCTGGAATTTGAATTCGGCCTGTATATGGCCACACAGTTCGGAGGCGACCAGTACAAGATACTGGCCAACGGGGAATCGGAACAGACCATTGACATGCCCGACGGACTGAAAGCGTACTGGCATGCTTTGTTCCCTACTGCCGGCGGAGAGGATACTCCGGAAGGGGAACAGGTGAACGTGGAAGGAAACATGCTGGGAAGCTGGAACTTCGCACTGAATTATTACTTCGGCGACTGGAAGGTTAGGGCTACGCTGGATCATTATTTCGAAGATCACTCGCAGATGTTCTGGGAATACGGACGCTGGAAGGACGGACAGCTGGGAATCGAGCTGTATCTGCCTAAAAACAAGTGGGTATCGGCCGTGTTATGGGAAGGTATCAGCACGAAGGATGCGTCGGGACCGATTCTGTATGACGGTTTCTGGGGCTCTTTCTCGGACTTGCAGATGAGCGGTGGGGATGATTATTATAACCACTATATCTATCAGGCATGGCAGCACTACGGGCAGGGTATCGGCAATCCGCTGCTGGCAGGACCGATTTATAACGAAGATGGAGAAATCCGCTTCAAGAGTAACCGAATGAAGGCGCAGCATGTGGGCCTGTCCGGAAATCCGACGGAGGAATGGAAATGGAGAATCATGGCTTCGTATGCCCGTCACTGGGGCTCGTATGCTCACCCGCTGGATAAGATGCGGAAGCAGTTCAGCAGCATGGCCGAGGTGACTTATATGCCGCAATGGACCAAAGGATGGAGCCTGACCGCCACACTGGGCGTGGACCGGGGAAATTACCTGGGAAACAGCACGGGAGGCATGATTACACTTAGAAAAACAGGAGGACTGGGAAGATGAGAAAATGGATATATATGCTCATTGCGGCTGCCGGACTGCTTGCTGGTGCAGCCGGATGCAAAAAGGCACCGATAAACAGTGACGTGGAAGGGCTCTGGGTGCTGGAACGATTCACCGTGGCGGAAACGGGGGAAACCGTGGAATGTGAAAGACTGTACTACAGCATTACCCGCATGGTGACGGAGGTGGCCAAGAAAGACGACTCAAAAGAATATGCTTACATAGGACGTACGGAATACCGCAACGGGGAAACACAGCTCGTGGTGAAAGACTTTAAAGTGAGACAGTCTACCGGTGACAACGGAAAGGATGCCCCGGTAGAGAAACTGAAACACTTCGGTATCGGGAATCAACAGGAAACCGTTTTCGATATCGAATACTGCAACGGAAAAAAAATGACCTTACAATCGGACTATGCCCGACTGGAACTGACAAAATTCTAAGTAAGAGAGAGAATTTTAGCTAAAAATTTGGAAGGAAAGAGGAAATATCATTAATTTACGAATTGTAGTCTTAAATTATTCAAATCGTATGAAAACAAAGTATGACACATACAACAGATGGGCCAGCCTCTTTGTCGTAACTTGCGAAACGCTGATCACAGGGGGACTGTTTTATGCATTGTTCTTGGCCACGGAGGATACGCCATGGCACAAAATCCTTAAAGCTCCACACCTGCAGGTGATTCTGACCGTGATGCTCTGCTATTTTGTTTCGGCCATACAGATTGGTGTGGTACTTTACCGCCGAAAAGTATATGCTTACCAGATTATAGGACGAGTATTAAGAAGTACGATTTTCTTTGGGGTACTGTCGGGAGTAGTACTTGAACTGGGAGATTTTATGGATGCCTGGTCATACTTCTACCTCACATTCCTAGGGCTGATCTTTGTATGTCTGGCTATCTTCCGTACCACCATGAGATGGGGACTAAAAAGATACCGTTCCAGAGGAGGAAATGTACGTTATGTAGTACTGGTGGGTAGTTCGGAAAACAACCGGGAACTGTATTATGAACTGACAACCCAGGGCTGGATGGGCTTCAAAGTGAAGGGATATTTCGACTTCCAGCCTAATCCGGAGTTTCCACAGGAATGTCCGTACCTGGGACAGCCTCAGGAGGTAGAAGAATATCTGGAAAAGAACGGAAATACGCATTATCTGTTCTGCTGTCTGCCTTCAAAGGAACATGTGATTATCCGTTTGCTGATTGATTACTGCGAGAACCATCTGGTGCATTTCTATAGTGTGCCGAATATTTATAACTACCTGCACAACCGCGTGTACTTCAACATGCTGGGTAATGTGCCTTTCCTGAGCCTGCGACCGGACCCGCTGAGCAAGACCGGAAACAAGACTCTGAAACGGACGTTCGACATCGTGTTCTCACTGCTGTTCTTGTGTACGTTCTTCCCTATCATTCTGATAATTGTGACCATTGTGACGAAAATAACCATGCCGGGCCCTGTGTTCTTCAAGCAGAAACGAAACGGACTGAACGGCAAGGAATTTTATTGTTACAAGTTCCGTAGCATGAAGGTGAACGCACAAGCCGACACGCTGCAGGCGACCAAGGATGACCCGCGCAAGACACGCTGGGGAAACATCATGCGTAAGACGAACATCGATGAACTGCCGCAGTTTATCAACGTGCTGCTGGGTGACATGAGTATCGTAGGACCACGCCCGCACATGCTGAAGCATACGGAGGAATATTCAAAGCTGATCAACAAGTACATGGTGCGGCATTTCGTGAAGCCGGGTATTACAGGCTGGAGCCAGGTGACGGGCTTCCGTGGGGAAACCAAGGAACTGAAGGACATGGAAGGCCGCGTGCGCGGAGATATCTGGTACATTGAACACTGGAGCTTCGGACTGGATTTGTTCATTATCTACAAGACCGTGGCCAATGCCCTGCACGGTGAAAAGAATGCATATTAAGTATAGTCACTACTAAAAAAAGAAGCTGTTTCACGCACGGAACATTCCGGCGGTGTGAAACAGCTTCTTTTATTTTAGCTCTTTTCAGGAGGGTTATTCTACGTAAAGCACCAGTCCCTTGAGGTATTCGCCTTCCGGATGGTAGATATTGACCGGATGGTCGCCCGGCTGGGTGAGCTGGTGAAGGATGCGCACGCTGCGTCCGCTCTGTGCAGCAGCGGTAAACACGGCGTTACGGAAGTCCTGCTTGTTCACCACCTGCGAACAGGAGAAGGTGAAGAGGATGCCGCCCGGACGTATCTTTTCGAAGGCCTTGGCATTGAGCTTGGTGTAACCGCGAAGGGCATTGCGCAGGGCATCGCGATGCTTGGCAAAGGCCGGCGGGTCGAGGATAATCAGGTCGTACTGGTCGCCCATGCGGTCGAGGAACTTGAAGGCATCTTCCGCAAAAGCCTGGTGACGGGTATCGCCGGGGAAGTTGAGAGATACGTTCTCGTTGGTCAGGTCGATGGCTTTGGCAGAGCTGTCTACCGAGTGAACGAGGTTGGCCCCTCCCCTCATGGCATAGAACGAGAAGCCGCCGGTGTAGCAGAACATATTGAGCACGTTACGGCCCTTGGCATAGCGTTCCAGCAGGGCACGGTTCTCACGCTGGTCGACGAAGAAACCGGTCTTCTGTCCCTTGAGCCAGTCTACGTGGAACTTCAGTCCGTTCTCCATGGCCACGTTCTCCGGACTTCCGCCTTTAAGGAAGCCGTTTTCAGTAGCCAGCAGGTCGGCCTTGAAGGGCAGCGTGGTTTCTGATTTATAATAGATGTGCTGGATGACGTCGCCCATCACTTCTTCGAGGGCTTCGGCCACCGCCATACGGTCGAGGTGCATGCCGGCAGAGTGTGCCTGCATCACGGCGGTATGGTCGTACACGTCGATAATCAGTCCGGGCAGGTTATCGCCCTCGCCGTGTACCAGACGGTAAGTATTGTTCTGAGGATTGCCCAGCACGCCCAAGGCACAGCGGAGGTCTTTGGCCACCTGCAGGCGGCGTACCCAGAACGCATGGTCGATGGGTTCCTGACGGAAGGAAAGCACACGCACGGCGATGCTGCCAATCTGGAAATGTCCGCAGGCAATGAATTCTTTCTTGGAGGTGTAGACATCTACTACTTCACCTTCTTCCGGCTCTCCTTCCACGCGGGCGATGGCGCCGGAAAAGACCCAGGGATGAAAACGCTTGAGCGATTCTTCCTTTCCGGGTTTGAGAAATACTTTCTTATAGCTCATTTGTATGGTTTAAGTGATTAATCTTCGAGAATGTGTTCAGGGGCTTCCGTGCGTATCACGCGGTACTTGCCCGAAAGGCGAAGTTCTTCCAGGTACTGGTAGATGCGTACGCAGGCCCAGGCATCGGTGGCGGCATAAAGCTGCTGTGCCTCGGTCAGGGTGTCGGCCTCCCAGTTAGACAGGCGCTGGCTCTTGGAAATCTTTTCCTGAAAAAGGAGGGCATAGATTTTCTGGAGGCTCTTTTCTTCGATGCCGAAAGAGGCTACGTAGTCCTGCAGTTCCACCCAGTTGCCCATGCGCGGGTCTTTCTTGTTGCGGCGGCGGAGCATGGCAAAATCGTCTTTCAGCGACAGGCCGATCTTGAGCACGTTGTTCTGAAGGAACTCTTCCAGGAAGTCCGGCAGCCCGAGGTGATTCAGACGGAACAGGAAGCAGGTGTCGTAAGTAGAGACCTGCAAGAGGGCCACCTTGTTGACGGCTCCCTTCCGGAATGAAGGACGTGTTTCGGTATCCACTCCCACCAGTACATGGGTATTGAGGTAATCAATGGCCTTGCGGGCTTCGGCCTCGGTGTAGATTACGAAGATGCGACCGGGGAAAGAAACCTTAGGTAACTCCGCAACGATTTTCTTATCTATTTTACTCTGTAGTTCTACCATTCAGTTTACGGGTTTAGGGTTATTCGTCGTCGCCCATGTCAAGGCCTTCGTAGAGTTCTTCTTCGGTGCAGTTGTCTTCGTAGAGTGCAGAATCTTCCTCCTCCTGGCTGCCGTGTGCCAGCTGGCGGTACTTCACATCGTGAAGGGCACGCATCACATTGACCAGGCGCTGACCCCAGAACTCGGCAAAGAGTTCACGGCAGATGGCCAGAGAATCGTTCATGGTGTGCTTCAGGCCCAACTGGAACACGCAGATAAAATCCTTAACAGGCTGGTAAATGTCGGCCAGGCTTTCGGAGATGTTCTGATGAATGGGAGTATCACTATAGGCCATGTCATCGAGGAACACTTCGAGGTAGTCATCGTATTCGCCCAACAGGGAGGCAATGGAACCGCGAAGCACTTCGTAATCGGTCTCGGTCACGAAGGTTTCCGGATCAGCTTCTTCCATCCGCTCGCAAGCAGGAAGCAGCGAAGCCTTCAGATATAAAAGGGGAAGGAGTTTCAGGGACTTGTCGACGAAATCCCGACAGCGCATATCGGAAACACGCTCCAGGAATCCACAGAACTCGGCAGCCACTGTCACGAACTCGACCGCATTTTTATCGAATATTACTTGAGATTTTTTTTCTTCCATAATCATGCTAATTGAGACGCAAAGGTACAAAAAAAATTTCTCAGTTCTAGTTTTATTCGTACATTTGCACGTATGTTTAGCTAATTCGAATCATCATGCAAACCAAAAAAACAGATACAAGCAAAAGTGGAAAAGCGGCAACCATGGCCGGAAAAACATGGACTATTCTTAAAAGTGAAACTACGGGGTTCGTCATCGGACTGCTTTTTGTAATCTTTGGCGTGTACTTGCTGCTGGCTTTCAGCTCGTTCTTCTTTACGGGAGGAAATGACCAGAGTATTCTGTCGCATCCCAACCCGTCGGAACTGCTGGAAACGAGCAACCGCATACAGAACTATGCCGGAGCACGGGGAGCGCAGCTGGCACAATACCTGATTAACGACTGCTTCGGGTTTTCGGCTTACTGCATCATCATCTTCTTAGTGGTGGCCGGCATGAAGCTGATGAAGGCGTATGAATTCCGCACCCGTTACTGGTTCTTAGGCTGTGCCACGGTGATGGTGTGGCTCTCTATCACCCTGGGATTTGCATTCGGGGGACTGCTGGAAGATTCTTATATTTATCCGGGGGGACTGCATGGCTATAACGTGAGCCTGTGGATTCGCTCGCAAATCGGTGCACTGGGATTGATTCTGGTGCTGCTGGCTACGGCCATACTGTTCGGCGTGGCACTGACCCGACAGACCATGGGCGTGGTGAGAAAGGCACTTCATCCGCAAAAGGGCAATAACGCAGCCATGGCAGAGGAAGTAACTCCCCAGCCGGAACCGACATTCCGGAAGCCGGTAGTGGACGAAGCGGAAGCGACCGTTGCGGAGGACGAATCAGATAAGAAGGAAAAGAAAGAAAGTTTCTGGAAGAGCTGGACGCACCGGAAACCGAAACAGAAAGAGGAGGAAGAAACTCCACAGGAAGAACCGGAGAAAGCGGCTGAACCTGTAAAGGAGGAACCGGAGAAGGTGATTGTGAAAGAGGAACCGGCACCGGAACGCGTCATCGACCTGCCCCTTGATACCGAGGAAGAGGATGAGAAGAAGCACCCTTTTGAGGTGAAGCCGGCCCTGGTGGAGGAAGACTTCGACAAGGAAGAAGAGGAGCCGGCATTTGAGGTCAGCAACGATACCAAGGAAGAGGATCAGGCTTACCGTGGAGACGTGTCGCAACCGTATAACCCGCGTCTGGACCTGGAGTTTTACCGCTTCCCTACCCTCGACTTGCTGAATACGTATCAGAACGACGATCCGGACATCGACATGGAGGAACAGAATGCCAACAAGAACCGCATCATCAAGGTGCTGCGCAGTTTCGGCATTGAAATCAGTTCCATCAAGGCCAGTGTGGGTCCGACCATTACCTTATATGAAATTACGCCGGCAGAAGGGGTACGTATCTCGAAAATCCGTAACCTGGAAGACGACATCGCCCTGAGTCTTTCGGCACTGGGTATCCGTATCATCGCACCGATTCCGGGCAAGGGTACCATCGGTATCGAGGTGCCGAACGCAAACCCGCACATCGTGCCCATGAGTTCTATCCTGACCAGCAAGAAGTTCCAGGAAACCACGTTCGACTTGCCGGTGGCACTCGGAAAGACCATTACCAACGAGGTGTTCATGGTGGATCTGGCCAAAGCGCCCCACATGCTGGTGGCCGGTGCGACAGGTCAAGGTAAGTCTGTGGGACTGAATGCCATCGTGACCTCCCTGCTCTACAAGAAGCATCCCAGTGAACTGAAGTTCGTCATCATCGACCCGAAGAAGGTGGAATTTGCCATCTATGCGCCGATTGAGCGTCACTTCCTGGCCAAGTTGCCCGACGGAGAGGATGCCATCATCACCGACGTGACGAAGGTGGTACAGACACTGAACTCGCTGTGTGTGGAAATGGACAACCGTTACAAGCTCTTGCAGAACGCGGGATGCCGTAACATCAAGGAATATAACGCGAAGTTTATCAACCGCCAGCTGAATCCGGAGAACGGTCACCGCTTCCTGCCTTACATCGTCATCATCATTGATGAGTTCGGCGACCTGATTATGACAGCCGGCAAGGAGGTGGAACTGCCTATCTGCCGTATTGCCCAGCTGGCCCGTGCGGTGGGTATCCACGCTATCATCGCTACCCAGCGTCCGACCACGAACATCATTACGGGTACCATCAAGGCCAACTTCCCGGCACGTGTGGCTTTCCGTGTGGCTTCCATGATGGACTCACGCACCATTCTGGACCGTCCGGGTGCCCAGCAGCTCATTGGTAAGGGTGACATGCTGTACCTGCAAGGAAACGACCCCGTGCGCGTGCAGTGTGCGTTTGTCGATACGCCGGAAGTGGAGCGCATCGCAGAGTTCATCGGCAAGCAGCAGGGTTATCCTACGGCCTTCATGCTGCCGGAATACGTGGATGAGAATGCAGAACCCAGCAGTGCAGCCGACGTGGATATGAACCGTCTGGACCCGCTCTTTGAAGAAGCGGCTCGTCTGGTCATCTACCACCAGCAGGGTTCCACTTCGCTGATTCAGCGTAAATTCTCCATCGGCTACAACCGTGCAGGACGTATCATGGACCAGTTGGAAAAGGCGGGCATCGTAGGCCCGGCCAACGGTAGCAAGGCGCGCGACGTGCTTTGTCTGGATGAAAACGATTTACAAATGAGAATGAGCAGCCTGAAGGATTAAACGGGCTGCCCTCTAACCCCTAAAAACGATTGTGACAGGTATGAAAAAGATTTTTCTTCTCGTCCTGCTGATGGGAGTCGCCTTGTGTCAGGCTGTGGCCCAACAGGATGCAAAAGCTGAAAACATATTAAGCAAGATGGCGGACAGCTACCGGAAAGCCGGCGGCATCAGTCTGACTTTTGGAGGTACACAACAAGGAAAGCTGTTGCTGAAAGGCAACAAGTTCTGTCTGGAGAGCGGAGGCATCAAGACCTGGTTCGACGGAAAGACACAGTGGAGCTACGTGGAGCAGAATGAAGAGGTGAACGTGTCATCCCCCACTCCGGAGGAAATACAGAGCGTCAACCCGTATGCATTGCTGACGGCCTACAAGAAGGGCTTCAACTACCGCTACGTGGGCGAAAAGACCCGTCAGGGAAAGCGGGGCCATGAAATCATCCTGACCCCGAAAACCTCGCAGGACATTAAAAGCATCACACTGAACGTGAAGGAAAACAGCTCGCCCGTGTACATTGCCATCCAGTTGCAGAACGGAGAGAAACAAGAGTTTCAGATTTCGTCGTACCGCACGGGAGTGAATCTGCCCGACGCGGTGTTCCGTTTCGACAAAAGCAAGTATCCGGAAGCAGAAATCATTGATTTACGATGACATCATCCGATGTATCGAGAATAAAACTTTGAGCTAAGTAAGAGGGGGTTTCGGCATAGATATACATGACGCTGCCCCCTTTTATCGCATCTATAATGGGGCGCGACACGGAAGTAGGCAGTGCCGGACATCCGAAACTCCGTCCCAACCGTCCGCCACGACTGGCCACGGAGGGATCTGCATAGGCGGCCCCGTGCACCACAATGGCACGTTCGCGGGCCCGGTCGTTAATCCCTTTCTCCAGTCCGTCAAGAATGAGCGAATAGCCGTTTCGTCCCTGATAGGTGGAAGCCGTCAGGTAAAAACCCAGTGAGCTCTTGTAGGAGCCGTATTCGTTGGAAAAAGAGGTAGCATAGTTTCCGCCGCTGTTCTTGCCGTGCGACACTACCGAGGAATACAGCATCCGTCGGTGCTTCATGTCGAACACGTACAGGCGCTTTTCCGTGGAAGGCTTGGAAAAGTCAATCAGGGTCAGTACATCGCGTTTGCGGTTCTTGATGCGGTTATATCCCGTCACCGCCTGCTTGAAGGCCCGCCAGTTGACCACCCCCTCCAACTGCATGGAATGGTAGAGCGACACGACCTCATCGGCCGCCTTGACCGCTGCTGCGGGGGATTCAGTAGGAACAGACTCTCCTTCCGCCGTGAAATACGCACAGGGGAAAGACAGGAACATGGCAGAAAGAAAAAATTTGATGATATGATTTTGCATGACTTTTTACGACCTGAAAAATATTCGGCCGCAAAGTTACGGATTTTCCGCCCTTCTTCTTCCGTAAAGAGAGTTAATTTTATAGAAATCACTCGATTACAATCACCAGTGACCGTTCTGTCGGTGCCCAGTCGTACACAAACTTGGCATGCGAGGTGGCATTGCGCACACACATGTGCGAACGGGGCGTGGTGCCCAACGACCAGCTGTATTCAATCATCGCCGTGCGAGGCACGTTGACCGGCACCCCGTGAATATAGGCTCCGTTGGTGAAGCGGCTGGCATACGGTGCATAGCCTCCGGTGGCTGCAGAGCCGTCTTTCAGGAACACCATGCGCGACTTTTTCTGCTGCACCACAAACATGCCGAGCGGGGTTTCCTGCGCGTACGGCGGACGGTGCATGCCCGTAGTGGCCGGATTCATGCTGCGGATGGCCCAGGTACCTTCTTCCAGACGTTCCAGCGTGGCAATGTTCTGGTCGCCCCGGTCTACCACGACCACGTGGTTAAACCGCGTGCTGTCGGACAAGAGTTTGACATAGCGGCGCGGCACCCACCATTCTCCCTCGATGGAGACCGGTGACACACGATAGAAGCTGCCCGTCTCGCCCAGGAAAGACACCAGCGCCCCGTCGCGTCCGTAGCGTTCGGGCACCAGCGTATCCGAAGGAAGATACAGCGGCACCGACTGATAACGCTCCACTCCCAGCGTATCGGCAATGCGCCGGTACACATTCTGCGTGTATTTCCGCACCAGCGGAGCTTCACGGTTCACATTCTTGTAATTCTGGAATATCGCCCAGCGGTTGGCATCGTACTGAAGGTTCTCGATAAAGGCCAGGCATTTGCGTATGGCATCCCATTTGAATGAACGGACGGTGTCCTTATACGGATACTCATCCTTCAAGGTATATTTGTCAAAAAGAAGTTCCTTCGCCAAGATGATGTCGGAAGCGGTCAGCGGTTTACGCTCAAACGGCAGAATATCTTCCACCTCCATGCTGTCGGGAGATGCCGTCTCCGACACGATGGGTTGCGACATCGGTTGTTCCACCTCACGGCCTGCTTCCTCCCGGCAACCGCAAAGGAGACACAAGAAGCATATTAAGCCTGTCAGTCGTTTCATAATGAAGAGTTATAAGGTTGGAACAAAGATAATAATTTTTGCTAAAAAACCGCAGGAAAATGCAAAAAATCAGCGACTTTCTGCAAAGAAAGCACGACTTCCGGCACTTCCTCCAATTACTCGTCCAGGATACGGGCCGTCTCCACTTTTTCCAGTCGCGCACGCAACTTTCCCATCATCGACTTGCGGATGCGCAGACGCATCAGGCAGTCCATGTCGTACGACTGTTCCAGTATCTCGGGCGACTCTTCCTTGACGATGCGCATGATGTCGTTCATGAAAGGATATTCGAATGCCACGGCCACGTCTTCGTCCACCGTCTTCTCGATGACCGGAGCTTCATCCAATGCCAGCGAAGCCGCCATGCGGTAGGCCACAATCAGACCGCTCGTCCCCAGCTTGATGCCGCCGAAATAACGCACCACGATGACCAGCACATCGGTCAGTTCGCGCGAGTTAATCTGTCCGAGGATGGGCTTTCCGGCCGTGCCCGAAGGCTCCCCGTTGTCGTTGGCCCGGAAATCCTTCCGTTCCGCCCCCAGCATATAGGCATAACACACGTGGCGGGCATCGTAATATTTCTTCTGGTACTCTTCCAGAAGGGACTTCACTTCGGAGAGCGTACGCACCGGCAGCGCAATGGCAATGAACTTGCTGCGCTTCTCGGTATAGATGGCTTCCGCGCTTTCCTGAATGGTCTTATAGGTATCTTCTTGCATCGTTTTTTATTCTTTCAGGTGGCAAATTTAATGATTTTTCTCGCATTTTTAAAACCGGAAAGCGTATCTTTGCTCCTGCATTAATCCCTTAAGAAACTAATGGCATGAAAAAATTACAAAAACTAACCTACTGTATGGGACTGGTTGCCGTGGCTGCACCTCATGCACAAGCTGCAACCCCCGATTCTGAAAAACCCAATATTTTGTTCATTCTCTGCGACGACATGGGATACGGCGACCTGGGATGCTACGGTCAGCCTTTCATCCAGACACCCTGCATCGACCAGATGGCACAGGAGGGCATGCGATTTACGCAGGCATACGCCGGAAGCCCCGTCAGTGCCCCGTCGCGTGCCACCATCATGACCGGACAGCACAGCGGACACGGACACGTGAGAGGCAACAAGGAATACTGGCTGGGCGAGGTGTGGTACGGACAGAACAAGGAATATGCCGTCACGGGACAGGAGCCGTATGACCCGCAGCACATCATCCTGCCGGAAATCATGAAGAAGAACGGCTATACCACCGGCATGTTCGGCAAATGGGCCGGCGGCTACGAGGGCTCTACCTCTACTCCCGACAAGCGGGGCGTGGACGAATACTTCGGCTACATGTGCCAGTTTCAGGCGCACCTCTACTACCCGAACTTCCTGAACTCCTACAGCCGTGCCGCAGGTGATACGGCCGTCAGCCGCGTGATTCTGGAAGACAACATCCGCTACCCGATGAGCGGCGAAGACTATTTCAAGCGTACGCAGTATTCGGCCGACCTGATTCACCAGAAGGCACTGGAATGGCTCGACAAGCAGGACGGCAAACAGCCTTTCTACGGCTTCCTGACGTACACCCTGCCGCATGCCGAACTGGTACAACCCAACGACTCTATCCTGAAGAAATACAAGAAACAGTTCTTTCATGACAAGACCTGGGGCGGAGATGCAGGTTCCCGCTACAACGAGAGCGTGCATACACATGCCCAGTTTGCCGGTATGATCAGCCGACTGGATGCCTACGTGGGCGAAATCCTGGCCAAACTGAAAGAAAAAGGACTCGACGAGAATACCATCGTCATTTTCAGCAGTGACAACGGTCCTCACGAAGAAGGCGGTGCCGACCCGACATTCTTCGGACGCGACGGCAAGCTGCGCGGCCTGAAGCGCCAGTGCTACGAAGGAGGTATCCGCATCCCGTTCATCGTACGCTGGCCGGGAAAAGTAAAAGTGGGTGTGGTGAACGACCATCAGCTGGCTTTTTACGACATCATGCCGACCTTCTGCGAACTGGTGGGCGACAAGCGCTTCCCCAAGAAGTACCTGAACAAGAAACTGGAAGGTGACTGCTTCGATGGAATTTCTTTCGCTCCTACCCTGTTGGGAAATGACGAAGCTCAGAAGGCACACGACTTCCTCTACTGGGAGTTCCACGAAACCGACCAGATTGGTCTCCGCATGGGCGACTGGAAAATGGTGGTAAAGAAGGGGGTTCCTCACCTCTACAACCTGGCAGAAGACATCCATGAGGACCACGACGTGGCTGCCCAGCATCCGGATCTCGTGAACCAGATGAAGCAGGTAATTCTGCGCGAACACCGCCCGAACGACCTCTTCCCCGTGACCTTGCCGAAATAAGATATTTCACTGGAAAAACGCACTTACGTTTCGAACTAAACGCACTTGCGTTCCAACTCAAACACCGAAGAGTTTTAAAGAAAACGCACTTACGTTTAGCTGAACACGTAAGTGCGTTTTCTTTTCAGCTTGCTTCTCGCCGTCCGTCCCGCAAGTATATCCACAAAAAAGGCCCTCCCAAATGCAACTTTGAGAAGGCCCTGTATCGTTCAGAAGAAAAATCTTATTCCAATTTGTGAATCACCAGTCCCGAACGCAATTTCGGTTCAAACCACGTGGTTTTCGGCGGCATGATGTTGCCCGTATCGGCAATGTCCATCAGCTGCTTCATGGAAACCGGATAGAGTGCCAGCGCCATCTTCATTTCGCCACTGTCCACCCGTTTCTTCAGTTCACCCAGTCCGCGGATACCGCCCACGAAGTCGATACGCTTGTCCGAGCGCAGGTCCTTGATGCCAAGAATCTCGTCCAGAATCAGGTTGGAAGAAATCGTGACATCCAGTACCCCAATCGGGTCGTTATCGTCGTAAGTGCCCGGTTTGGCCGTCAGACTGTACCATTTGCCCTCCAGGTAAAGCGAGAAGTTGTGCAAGGCTGCCGGCTTGTAGATGTCCGCACCCTTTTCTTCCACTACGAAGTTCTTCTTCAGCGCTTCCAGGAACGCCTGCGGAGTCAGTCCGTTCAAATCCTTCACCACCCGGTTGTAGTCGATGATAGTAAGCTGCTCGGCCGGGAAACATACCGCCATGAAGTAGTTGTATTCCTCGTCGCCCCGATGGTTCGGATTCTGAGCCGCCTTTTCAGCACCCACCAGTGCCGCTGCCGCACTGCGGTGATGACCGTCGGCAATGTAAAGCGAAGGCATTTCCTTGAACGCCTCTGTCACCGCCTCAATGTCCTTGTCGTCGTCAATCACCCAGAACTGATGGCCGAAGCCGTCATCCGGTGCCACAAAGTCATACACCGGCTTCTGAGCCGTATATTTCGCCACTACGGCATCCAGCGTCTTGTTTTCCGGATAAGCAAAGAACACCGGTTCGATGTTCGCATTGTTCACCCGTACATGCTTCATACGATCCTCTTCCTTGTCACGGCGCGTCAGCTCATGCTTCTTAATCACCCCGTTCATGTAGTCGGGCACGTAAGCTCCTACCACCAGTCCATACTGCGTCTTGCCGTTCATGGTCTGGGCATAAATATAATAACACGGTTTGTCGTCCTGCACCAGCCAACCCTTTTCCTGGAACATCCGGAAGTTTGCTACCGCCTTGTCGTACACACGCGGGTCGTGCTCATCCGTTCCCTCCGGAAAGTCAATCTCCGGCTTGATGATGTGATACAAAGATTTCTCGTTGCCTTTCGCCTCTTCGCGGGCCTCAGCCGAGTTTAACACGTCGTAAGGGCGGGAAGCCACCTGCTCCACCAAGTCCTGCGGCGGACGAACACCCTTGAAAGGTTTAACTATTGCCATAATGCTTGGGGGAATCAGAAGTTATTTCTTGTTTACACGGAATTTCTCACAACCATCTTTCAGGAAGCCCACAATCTGACGGGCCGCTGCGATGCCGGCATTGATATTTGCCTCAGCCGTCTGTGCACCCATCTTCTTCGGAGTAGAGAAATAACGTCCCGGGAAATGATCGGCAAACTCATCGTGATGAGCCGGCATGATGTCGGTCACATACTTCAAGTCCGGACGGTCACTCATCAGGCGAAGCAAATCCACTTCATTAATCACTTCCTTACGGGCAGTATTCACCAGCAAACCGTTTTTCGGCATACGGTTCACCAAATCATAATCAATGGAGTTCTTGGTTTCGGCAGTAGCCGGAATGTGCAATGACACCACGTTGCAAGTAGCATACAGTTCTTCTGCAGAATCTACCGGTTTCACACCGTCGGCCACCATGGCTTCCTTCGGACAATATGCATCGTAGGCATAAATGTCCATACCGATGCCCTTTGCAATACGAGCCACATTGCGCCCTACGTTACCGTATGCATGGATACCCAGTTTCTTACCCATCAGTTCCGTACCCGATTTGCCGTCGTAGAAATTACGAACCGCCATGATCATCATACCGAAAGCCAGTTCGGCCACCGCATTCGAGTTCTGTCCCGGCGTATTCATCACGCAAACCCCGTGAGCCGTAGCTGCCTCCAGGTCTACATTGTCATATCCCGCACCGGCACGTACCACGATTTTCAGTTCCTTTGCCGCATCCAGCACTTCCTTGTCAATGATGTCACTTCGGATAATCACTGCATTCGCATCCTTCACTGCATCGAGCAACTGCTGTTTTTCTGTATATTTCTCCAGCAAAGCCAGTTCATAGCCCGCAGCTTCTATCTCTTTCCGAATACCGTCGATAGCTACTTTAGCAAACGGTTTCTCTGTCGCAACCAATACTTTCATAATACTTAATTTTAAAAAGAAAACAAGGACGTGTTATCGAAATTCCACGCCCTTATCTTCGGGTATAACAACAATTAATGCATTTTCTCAAATTCCTGCATGCAGTCAATCAGTGCCTGCACACTTTCTACCGGCATGGCATTGTAGCAAGAAGCACGGAAACCACCCACAGAACGGTGACCCTTGATGCCCACCATACCTTTTTCGGTAGCGAACTTCAGGAAGTCGGCTTCCAGGTCCTTGTATTCATCGGCCATGACGAAACAGATGTTCATGTACGAACGGTCTTCCTTGGCCGTTACGGTGCCACGGAACAGCTTGTTGCGGTCAATTTCGGCATACAGCATGTCGGCACGCTGTTTGGCACGGCGCTGCATTTCTTCCACACCACCCTGTGCCTTGATCCAGCGCAAAGTCTGGAGAGCCGCATAAATAGGCACTACCGGCGGAGTATTGAACATAGAACCCTTGTCCACGTGTGTCTGATAATTCAGCATGGTCGGGATGTGACGGGAAACCTTACCCAGCGCATCGTTCTTCACGATAACGAAAGTCACACCTGCAGGAGCCAGGTTCTTCTGTGCACCTCCGTAAATACAGATATATTTGGAAACGTCTACCGGACGAGAGAAAATGTCCGAAGACATATCGGCCACCATCGGCACATTGACATCCAGGTCGGCATGCAATTCCGTACCGTAGATGGTATTGTTGGTCGTGATATGGAAATAATCCACGTCGGCCGGCACTTCATAATCTTTCGGGATATAAGTGTAGCCTTCTTTTTCAGAAGAAGCCACCTCTACTGTTTCGCCGAATGCTTTCGCTTCTTTCAGCGCTTTCTTGGCCCAAGTACCCGTATTCAGGTAAGCTGCCTTCTTTTCCAGGAAATTATAGGGAACCATACAGAACTCCATGCTTGCACCTCCACCCAGGAACAATACCGAGTATCCTTCCGGAATATTCAGCAATTCCTTGAACAAGGCCACTGCTTCATCTACCACCGGCTGGAAGTCTTTAGCGCGGTGACTGATTTCCATCAACGAAAGTCCTGAACCATTATAATCAAGAATAGCCTGAGCTGTCTTTTCTATCACTTCGCGAGGCAAAATAGACGGTCCCGCATTAAAATTATGTTTCTTCATTGGAAGTTTGTTTTGGTTAAACAATCATTTTAGCTAACACTTGCGAATTTAGTGATTATTTTTAGACTTCCAAAAGTTTTCGTGATAATTTTACAGCTTTATTGAATTCTATCTTTCAAATTACATACACAAACGCCATTTTAGTGACATATTGACACGAGAATAGTTAACTATGGCATGGGGATGCTCACGAGTCATAGCAAAATGCGAGACAGCCTTCACCGCCGGAAGGCTGTCATGACACAAAGTTATTATTTTGCCAGTTCTATCAAAGTTTTTACCCCCTTTATCTTTTCATTTTGCATGAGTTTTAACGTTTGTTTTGCCTTTTTCCGAGAAATTGCCGCAAACGCATAGTGGTCTTTCACGTCCACACGTCCCACATCGTCCCGGCCCAGTCCACCTTTCTTCGACAAAAAGCCCACGATGTCAATCTTGTTGATTTTGTCTTTCTTGCCCTTCCCTATATATAAGGTAACAAACTCCGGCAAGGCTGGCTGCGGCGTCGGCTCCGGCAGTTCAAACTCTTCCAGCGGACGGGGCACATAGTCGGGGATACGCTCCTCATCGTGCAGAATCAGAAAGGCATTTCCCTCGGCCTCCCAGCGCGCCGTACGTCCGTTGCGGTGAATGAACCCGTCCTCGGCCACCGGCAAGTGATAATGCACCACGTGACGGATGTCCGGAATATCCAGTCCGCGGGCTGCCAGGTCGGTCGAGATAAAGATGTGGCAGCTTCCGTTACGGAACTTATACAGCGCCCGTTCACGGTCGTCCTGCTCCATTCCGCCGTGGAACGTCTCGCAATACACCTTCATGGAGTGCAGGTACTTCCCTACCCGGTCCACACTCTCGCGATGATTGCAGAACACCAGCGTCGATTCGTTGCCCAGCGTACACAGCAGCTTGTAGAGCGTTTCCAGCTTGTCCTTCACCGGCGAAGTGACCCGATACACCGACAAGCGCTGCGACACCGTTTCCTCCGGATTCAGGAAATCCAGTTTCAGCGTGCGGTTCATGCCCGTAAAGCGCGGAATCTCCTCCGCATCGGTAGCCGACAACAGAAAGCGGCGACGCAATGCCGGCAACTTTCCGATGACCTCGGCCATCTCGTCCTGAAAGCCGAATTCCAGACACTTGTCGAACTCGTCGATGACCAGCGTACGCACGGTGCCCGCCTCGAAATTCTGCTTGTTCAGGTGGTCGTTCATACGTCCCGGCGTACCGATAATTACCGCCGGCGAAATGCCCTTCATGGTGCGGTGTTCCTCCATGGCCGGACGTCCGCCGTAACAGCTCATCACCGGAAAGCCGGTCGCCATGGCCTTGAACACCTGCTCAATCTGCAAAGCCAGCTCGCGCGAAGGTACCAGTACCACGGCCTGCACGCCTTCCACTCCCTTTTTCAGCGAGCTCACCAGCGGCAGCAGGTAGGCCAGCGTCTTTCCGGAACCCGTAGGCGAGAGCAGAATCAAATCGCTGCCCTCCTTCCACGCATCGATGGAAGCCTCCTGCATGGCGTTCAACTGGTCAATCTTCAGGTTTGATAGTATTGTTTGTATGTCCATAATTCTTGGTTTTTTGTGGGTTAGTTAGCAAAGGTAAAAAAAATTATGTTATACCGACATTCTTATCATAGTACATTTAGTCATTATTCTTATACTAAAATCTTATCCATCTTCTCCAGCGGAAGATTCTAAAGAAACGAGGAAACCAGTTTATCACTGGTCGAGGGCAATCCCAGTTCCGGCTTTGTACGTCTGCCACATGGCTCGCCACGATGGCCGGATTCTCCCCGTTGCGCACAGCCTCACGAAGCACACGGGCCACCTCTTTTTTATCCGTATACTCCGCCTCACCGAATCCTTTGATAGTTTTCAATACCCGCATGATATTGCCGGCATAGCCCACAAACGTACCAAACTGCGAATAGCTAACGTCTTTCAGCGTACAATCCCCGTCAAACAACACAATGTTGTAAATGGGAAGTTGAGCAAACTGTGCCGACTGTTCTTTCAATGCTTTTATGTGACCGGCATTCTGCATAATCGGGTTGTAGAACCGGTATTTCTCCTTGCCATAATTCAAAATCTGTGTCCAATAGCGTTGCCTTTCACTTCCAAACAACCAGCCGCTATAGTCCTTTACTTCTATCACCACCAATCCCTGTGGAGTAGCCACCACAAGGTCTATTTGAGAGTAACTCCCGCTTTTTCTTTTCAAATATAAGTCATGAAAAATTGCTTTCGGATGTACTCCTTTCTTTAACATCTTGATAATGAGCTTTCGTTCCGACCTTGTTCCTCTTGTAGGAGAAGACACAGAGCAGAGCAGTTTCATATCTCTTCGGTGACTGAGATACGAAACGATGGCAACAGCTATGATTAAGGAAAGTAATAGATATTCCATAAACGACTTATACAGAAACAACAGCTCCATTAATAACCATTGGCTACAGCTTCGCACTTTCTGCGTAACTCTACCAATTCGGATAATTTTACTGGATTCTTATCCAGATTCAGCAAAGGCACATATTTGACAATCAGAGATTCTTCTATCTTTTCTAAATTCTCAGAATGAACAATAAAGTTTATTTCCAAATTATCCTCTATCCAACGAATTATTCCAGCAGAATCCTGTGCGGAAAACTTATAATTTCTTTTATTCCTATTCCCCAACAAAGATCCAGTTTCCGGCAAATAACCCAATATAGCACCTAATGAACGGAAAAAAGTGCCATGACCCTTTGCATGCAATTCATTTCCCCACAGCCTTCTCCTTAACGAGTTCGTAGAAATCCCAATATACAAAATCTTATGCTTCCTCTCTTTCAACACCTTACTAAAGGTAAGCGGAAGTTTATCAATATCCTTTATCTTAACAACATACACACCTAAAGAATCAGGTATATCTGAATCATTCAACTGTTTTACACTGAGGAAATTAGACGAATTCATTAACTGTTCTTCTGATATTTGAGATGTAGCAACTCCAACGGGCTTTTGTATAGATTTTTCATACTTTCCATCAGAATGTGGTATAAACCATCTTCCATTACTAAGTTGGTAAGCATGTGTAATATATCCAGCCCTTAGAATATCTCGTAAAGGTTTTCCAGGTCTGCTCAATGAATCTTTGAGAACTCCAGCTTTATCTAACAATTCTGCTGCTTCAACGGCTGTTAGTACATCTTTTTTATAATCGTATTCAAGGTATTTATCTATAATAGATATGATTAATTCTAACTTCTGAGTATTCATAAACATGTACCTTAATATAAATTCCTGATTATTGATTGATAAATCTATAAGTAACTTTATACAATTCTATCATTCGTATATTCCACCTCAGATTCAGCAGCCATCGGTATATCCTCATCTTCCGATGTCGTATAAGTCTTGATTTTACGGTCTTCCAGAAAAATATGGTTCAATGTAAAAGCCAATGATTCAAGGGTCTGCACACGGATTTTAGGTTTTAACTGACACTCCCAGATGGTTATACAATGCCACCCCATTGCAGCAAGCTGACGCTGTTCCTCCACATCCCGCTTCTTGTTTCGTTCCACTTTCTTCCGCCAGAAATCCACATTCGTTTTAGGAAGATGATAATATTTGCAATTATCATGTCCATGCCAGAAGCAGCCGTTAACAAAAATGACCGTACGATACTTACGAAGCACAATATCCGGATGTCCAGGCAGACGCGGATGGTTCAGCCGATAACGGAATCCCCGTCCAAACAAGAACTTACGTACCACTATCTCTGGTTTTGTGTTCTTGCCACGTATTGCCGACATACAACGGTGTCGTTGTTCCTTCGTCAGTCTGTCCATATGACCTTACTTGTTTTTATCAATCCTCAATCCATCAAGCTCATCAAACGTAGTATCAATAAAAGTATGAAGAATCATTTTATGAGTATTAATCATCTGATAATCATCAAAAAGCCTGCGATTGAAACGTAATTCAAAAGCCAAACGCAAATCATTAACAAGTGAATCATCATATTCCGTACGCTTAGCTTCCTGCGCCGTGATTGTCCGTATCCGGATTATCTCATACACATCTCTGATACCCTTTCCCTTAATGTAAGGTATGAAAAAATGAAGATCCTGTAATGCGATGGTCGTCGGAAATTGTCTTCCGGTATAATACAACGTAGCGGTTCCATTTTCAAAATGATCCGAATAACCGGCACGACCTTCAACCACATACCCAATAAGTACACGATTACCAACTTCAACGAAAGTTCCTTTCTGAGGAATTACACGCGCTATGACTTCCTGCGATTTGTTTTTTATGAGTCCTTCTATAAAATGCTCCAATAACATCCTGTTCTCCTCATCTCTTGGACGCAAAGGGAAAGCACCGATATTCACTTTGTCAATACTTTTATAAAATCTGGACATCTCCACATCTACAGAAGCTCCATCTCCCGGGAAAAGTATATAACCGCCAATCACTTCTTTCTTCAATGCATCTGATGAATAATCCTTATAATAAATGGCATCCCGATACCGATGCATTTGGTTTATCGCATCATCAGGCGGCACATCAACCCCATTCACTTTTCCGTCAATCCGATATTTCGCATCAAAAAGATATGTAAACTTCATCCCTTCCTGTAAGTCATTTTTAGTCAGTCTCAAAACGATGTCAGGCTTCTGAGGAACGGTAGGTACCACCAATTCTTTTATACCCACTGAACTGCTATCCTTTTCCGTACTCTTCGGATTATATACCAGTTCTGCCAGTTCCACATCATCTTTCTTGAACAAGATACGTGAATGCTCTCCCTTTCCCAATTCCCAAGTGAAAAGCCCGTTCATCTCCATTCGGTTACGATGCTCCAAATCCTCATCGGCAAGATGCAGCTGTTCTTTCACAATATGGCTCACTTCAATAAAGCACCAGATCTCATACAATGTAGCGATGTCTTTTGTCTGAAGCCGATACATACCGTCATTCAGTGAATACGCACGACGCAATATATTCCATGTGCGATAAACCTGACTATATCCTGAGGCTTTCTGCAAAACAAGACTTTCCTGTGTGAATCCCTTAAACCGTCCGACTGTCCGGAAAAACGGATGGCTGTTCAACCGTTTAAATGACATTGCAACCGTCTGCATATCCAATCGCATTACCTCCGAAACACCCTTTAACTTTTCCTCAAATCCGCAACTAAGCTCTTCAGCGTCCTTCTTGCGTCTAAACGTCCTC
>OGME01000450.1_pt1 | contig 39987 bp, 35 predicted proteins | sample 1572981 | NCBI WGS metagenome assembly OGME01 (sample SAMEA2581902, study PRJEB24529) | metagenome | biome: Human gut stool | place: China | collected 2011
TGCCGACAATACTTGGCTGGAGACGGCCCGGAAAGATAGGTAGCGCCAACATGAAAGAAGACACTCTTTTGAGTGTCTTCTTTTTATATTTACAGCCGACGTAACGGCTGCACGGAAAGCAATCCGCATCTGAAAGAAAGACTTGTATAAGAAAAATCGGGGATTGTCCGTTATGCGACGCTGAATGCCGTTTCTCCGGGGTCAGATCTGCGGAAAATTTTATGGAAAAGGACGGCCTGATATTCCATGACGAAAATTCATGGGTAATACAGTTTCCACTATATTCACAACAAATAGGCCCAAAAGAGAATGCCTTCCGGTGTTTGCAGCGCGGCAGGATGCATGCAAAAGCGCCGCGATGCGACGATTTTCACAGCAAAATCCCGTTTTTTGATCGAAAAACGCGAATTCCCTTGCCTTTGCCGGAAAGTTGTGCTATGCTAAAAAACAGTTAAGGGAGCAGAGGAACATCCGCGCCGCCTCTGCATATACGGAATATCATTCCGCCCCGCGCGCGGATTACGGGCAAACCCGCCGAAAGGCGGCGACGCAAAGCCAGATGGGTCTAACGCCGTTCTTCACGCGAAGAACACGCTATGACAGCTGGTTACGATCATAAGGGGGAGGCGTACGCGCGCTGACCCGACCGCCGCCTGCTTCTGGCCCGTGCCAGAAGAGGCGGATTTTTTTGCCTCAATGCCGGTAAATTGCGGTGCGACGGAGAACGACCACGTCAAGTGGAGCTTTGATAGCCGCACGGGTGTGCTGACGATCTCCGGCACGGGCGCGATGGCGGATTATAAAATCCTTAAAGAAGATGGTGTAATGCATACGAGTGCTGGATGGAAAGATTTTGATGAGGATATTACCGCTGTTGTGATTGATCGCGGTGTAACATCCATTGGTTCCTATGCATTTTTCCGCTGTACGAATCTTGAATCCGTTTCTATTCTGGAAGGAGTTGAGTCGATTGGTGATCGCGCGTTCTGGAATGATTTTGCGCTAAAGGGAATTACGATTCCAGCCAGCGTGAAGAAAATCGGCAATACAACTGATAACAGCAGAGAAGTATTCTATCAGTGCTATGCCTTGGAAAATATCTCTGTTTCCAACGGAAATACTGCGTATAAGTCTGTAGACGGCGTGCTGTACACTGCTGATGGGACGACGCTGATTCAGTATCCGCAGAATAAGACGGATAAGGCTTACAAGATGATTGATGAAGCGACAAAAGCGGCAAGTCTGGGCAATCAAGCGTTTTCTGGCAATAAGGAGGTAACGAGCGTACTTTTGGAAAAAGCACCGACCACTGTAGGCGAAAGTGTTTTCAGTAGCTGTACAAGTCTGACAAATGTGACACTACCGGACGATATGAAGGAATTGCAGGACGGTATGTTCGCATTTTGCACTGCGCTGAAAACACTGAAATTTCCTGCGCAATTAAATAGGATTGGTAAGGCTTGCTTTGATCGGGCTGGTTTGGCAGGCGATTTGGTTATCCCTGAAAGTGTAGAGAATATTGGTTTTGTCGCTTTTAGAAATTGCCATGGACTTACAAGCATTACAGTAGAAGGAAACCCTACCTTTAGTAAGGGGGATAAAACTTATGCTTTCCAGTATTGCAACAATTTGCTTTGGATGAAGGCAAACTTCAATATAATTAAACAGGTTGTTAACATTACCACTCCGGATCAATATAAGGGTGAAACGTTTGAGCCACAAAATTCTTCATGGTTTACGGCTGATGGCAAAGAGGTTGGCAGTAGCACGAACATCGACCAAGAAACGACTTTCTACCGCTGGTTTACAAAGAAAGTTCTTCTGAATGCAAACGGTGGACAGAATAACGGAGATATTCAGGAAGTCTATGCTTTCTTTGCTCCGGCATTAGGAGAAACCAAGACGATCCAGTTCCCGAGTCGGTATAATAGAGGCCAAGTTAGTTATGTCGTTAAAGTTGACGATACCAAGTTTACACGTGATGGCTACACCTTCAAGGAGTGGACTGGCGATGCTGCTGGCGAGAAGCCCTATGAGATCGGTAAGCACATCTACAATTACATGCCTGATGCCATCTATGCGCAGTGGAGCAAGGTGATTGATGAAGATACCTACTTCGTTTCTCCCGTTATCGCCGACCAGACTTACACCGGTTCTGCTCTGGAACCCGCCGTCAAGGTCACCAAGAATGGTGAAGTAATTAGTGATACTGAATATTCTGTCAAATACAGTGCCAACACCAATGTCGGTACGGCTACCGCTACCGTTAAGGTTGGCGATACGGTCATCGGCACAGCCACCTTTAATATCGTCAAGGCCAAGCCCACCGTCAGCATCACCGCTGAACCGGCTTCGCTTGTCGGCGGCGGCAAGGTCACGCTGACCGTGACGGGCGTGCCCGAAGAGGGCAATGTGACTGTGACGTGCGACAACGGCATCACCGTCGATAGCGAGAATAGCACATATTCCGCTGTCCTGCCCAACCGCACAGTGTCTTATACCTTTACGGCCAATTATGACGAAAGCACGAACTACACGGCGGCTTCTGCCAAGTGTGAGGTTTCCGTCACCCGCCGTTACAGCAGCCCGTCCACGCCCGTTACCCCCGAGCATGAGCCGACGCCGGAGGAGACCGTCAAGTTCGCCGACGTTTCGACCTCTGCCTACTACTATGACGCGGTGAAGTGGGCCGTTGAAAACGGCGTCACCGATGGCCTGAGCGCGACGACGTTCGGCCCCTACGAGTCCTGCACGCGCGCGCAGATCGTGACGTTCCTGTGGCGCGCGGCCGGCTCCCCTGAGCCGAAGACAATGAGCAGCTTCGCGGACGTTCCTGCGAGTGCTTATTACGCCAAAGCCGTCGCCTGGGCGGTCGAAAACGGCATCACAAACGGCATGACCGATACGGCCTTTGCGCCCGATGCGACCTGCGCCCGCGGCCAGAGCGTGACGTTCCTGTATCGCGCGCTCAAGGGCACCGCGAGCGGCAGTGCAAGCTTCACTGACGTGAAGTCCGACGCGTTCTACGCTGACGCCGTCAATTGGGCGGTCGCGAGCGACGTGACGAACGGCACTTCTGCCACGACGTTCAGCCCGAACGCGGATTGCACACGCGCGGAGATCGTGACGTTCCTCTATCGCGCCTATCAGGGCAAGTAAATCCAACTGAAAAAGCGGCGGTTCTGATGAACCGCCGCTTTTTTGCGCCGCCTTGACAAGCGCGCCTGCCCTCGGTATACTATGACCAAAAGCAAGACGGCAGTCAAAAATGCAGACGAGTTTGAGGCATCAAACTCAAAAAGGGGAGAGCAAATGAAGTATCTTGGAAAGCCTGCGGGCATGTGGGCGCTGTTTGCCGGATCGTTTGAAAAGCACCTGACGGTCGAATTCGACCTGACCGCGGAGCAGGCGAAGGTCGTTGCGGCGCGTGCCAAAAAGAAATATCGCGAGATCATCGCGAAGCTGCCGGAATTTGACAAGCGCGACCGCTTCGAAATGAACATCGTCAACTGCGCGATGCTCGCCGCGTTTATCCTGTGCATGCCGCAGCGGCCGGACATCAAAACGCTGACGGACTACTACGCCGCGGCGATGATGACGCCTACGATGAAGGCTTTCTGCCGCGCGAGCGGAAAGAAAAAGTTCACGCCCAAGGACATCGAGGGCATGAAGGCGACGGCGAAGCTGCGCGCGGGCGATCGCAACCCCTATTCGTGGAACATGGACTTTTTCGAGTACGAGGACGGCAGCGGCTACGAGGCGCGCTTCACGACCTGCGGCATTTGCACGCTGATGCAGGTGTTGGGGCTCTACGATCTGACGCCCGCGCTGTGCCATCTCGACTACACGATGAGCGACGCGGGCGGCGCGTCGGATTTCGTGCGCGAGTACACGCTCGCCTCCGGCGGCCCCTACTGCGACTGCGGGTATCACAAAAAGCAGTGAAAAAGGAAAAAGGATGCATCTTTCGATGCATCCTTTTTCCTTTATGTAGGGGACTCAATCCTCGTTGTAGGCATCCGAGGCCTTGATGCGCTGGTACATGTCCTGCATCTGGCGGTCGATCTCAGCAATCTTGCCCGCGCATTCGAACATCTCCTCGTTGATGCCCTCGGGCAGCTTCGTTTTGTCGACCTTGTAGCGGATATCGTGCTCAAGGCTCGCCCAGAAGTCCATGGCGATCGTGCGCAGTTGAATTTCCGCCACGACGTACTCCGTCCGGTCGGAGAGGTAGACGGGCACCTTGATGTCCATGTGCAGCGAGCGGTAGCCGTTGTAGTTCGGCGTCTGGATGTAGTCCTGCTTTTTGACGATCTCCACATCCGTCTGCCGCGCCAGCATCTCGCCCACGCGGTAGACATCGTCGATGTAGCTGCAAACGACGCGCACGCCCGCGATGTCGTTGATGTTTTTTCGCGCGGACTCGATCGAGAGCGGCAGGCCGCGCTTGATGAGCTTGGCGACAATGCTCGATTGCGATTTGACGCGCCCGTCGATGTGATGAATGGGATTGCGTGCATAAAGAACATTGAATTCACTGTTGAGAATATTGAATTTCAACGTGAGCTGCCGAACCGCCGCGTCATAGAGATTCTGCATGACAAGAAAGTCGTGCGGGTCCTCGCAGAGTGCGGCGCCGTTCCCCGTTCGATTCATTCTGAGCCTTCCTTTCCATCGGAAGCGTCAACGCCCGCCCGATGAGCTTTTGTTCCTTTCAGTATAGCAGACGATCACCGCCGCGCCAAGGGGAGAAATGTTGATTTTCCGCAAAAGTCTGCGCGAAAAAAGCAGCGGGCGGGAGAAACTACCAAGCGACGGGCAAAAGAACTTGCAATGCAGCGCAAGCCATTCTATAATTAACCTGAAAGGATATGCACAGCGTTCGGCACTTCCGCTCCGGTGGCAGAGCGAACGCGCGGAAGGTGCAGAAAAGAACAATGGATAAAAAAGGAAAACAGCAATTTCTTCTGGTCGCGTTCGGCGTGGCGCTCTATGCCGCGCTGATGAATCTCAACGAAGTCGCGGCGTTTCTCACGAGGCTCGCTACCCTCTTCACGCCGGTGATCATAGGGTTATTGATGGCGTTTGTCCTCAGTGTGCCGATGCAGGGCATCGCAGGACGTTTGACGCGCCTGATGCCAAAGGCAAAGGAAAAACACATTGACCTTCTCAGCCTGCTGCTGACGCTTTTGTGCGTGGTCATCGTCGTGGTACTGCTGTGCGTTCTGGCGCTGCCGCAGCTTGCCGCGTCGCTCAAGAGCATCGGCACACTGGTCAGGGAGAACTGGCCGGACTGGGCGCGCCTTCTCTCGGATCACGGCGTGGATACAAGCGAGCTCACCGATCGCATCGCCGCGCTCGATTGGAAAACGGTGCTGGAAAAGGCGCTCACCGGCGCCGGCGCGCTGATCGACTCGGTGGTGGATCTTGCCGGTACCACGGTCTCGGCGGTGGCCAACGTCACCTTTGCCATCGTCATCATGTTTTATGTGCTGCTCGACCGGCGCAGCCTTGCTAAACAGAGCCGCAGACTCCTCTACGCCAACCTGAGCGAGCGAAAGGCCGATCAGGTCTGCCGCATCGCGCGCCTGACGCACACCACCTACGCCCGTTTCCTGTCCGGGCAGTGCGTGGAGGTCGTGATCCTCGGCACGATGATCTTTCTCGCGTTCTCCCTGTGCGGCATTCCCTACGCGGGGCTGACCGCCGCGCTGACGGCGGCCTTCGCCTTTGTTCCCTACATCGGCGCGCTGGCCTCCTGCGCAATCGGCGTACTGCTGACGCTGCTTGCCCAGCCGGAGAAGGCGCTGCTGTGCCTGATCGTCTATCAGGCGGTGCAGTTCACGGAAAATCAGTTCATCTACCCGCATGTGGTTGGCAGCAGCGTGGGGCTTGCGCCGCTGTGGACGCTCCTTGCGGCATTGCTTGGCGGCAAGCTCTTCGGCCTTGTCGGTATTGTGTTTTTCATTCCCCTCACGGCGGTAGTACTCCAGCTCGTACATGAGCACACCGCACAGCAGCTTTCGGAAAAGAAACTCGACCGCGAGGATCTGATCGAATAACAAAAAAGGACGACAGCTAAAAATAGCTGTCGTCCTTTTTTGTGCGGTCACGACTGCGCCATGCGCTCGAGGAGCTGGAAGGCCTCTTCGAGCTTGGGGTCGATATGGTCGGTCTGCAAAGCCTCGCGCACGCAGCCTTCGATGTGCGCGCGCATGATCTGCTGGTTGGCGCTTTTGAGGAGCGACTGCGTGGCGAGAAGCTGGTTGGAGATGTCCACGCAGTAGCGGTCGTCGTCGATCATCTGCAAAATGCCGTCGAGCTGGCCGCGGGCAATTTTCAGCTTGCGGCGGACGGAATCACGATCGGCTCTCATGGCCTTAGCGGATGGAGACGGCCTGATAGCCCGCCTCATCCACGGCGGCCTTGAGCGCCGCGTCGGTTACGCTGCCGTCCACGCTGACGGTGGCGGACTTGCTCTCGAGATCGACCTTTGCCTCCTTCACGCCGGGGACGGCGGAAAGCGCCTGCTGAACGTGATTCACGCAATGCATGCAGGCCATGCCCTCAATGCTGATGACTTTTTCCATGTTCGTTTCTCCTTTTTCATTACTTGCCATAATTTCCTTGCTTGCTATCTCCACTCCGCGATCCGACGGAGAAGAAACCGTTTTCGGTGCTGCCTCCGTGTGCTTGGCCTTGAACCAGCGCAGGCGCAGCGCATTGCTTACCACGAACACCGAGCTGAAGCTCATCGCGAGCGCGCCGAGCATCGGGTTCATCTTGAGTTGGAAGGCGGGGTAGAAGATGCCCGCCGCGATGGGAATGCCGATGGCGTTGTAGAAGAACGCCCAGAAAAGGTTTTCCTTGATGTTGCGGATGACCGCGCGGCTCAACTGCACGGCGGTCGAGACGTCGAGAAGGTCACTGCGCATCAGCACAATATCCGCCGACTCGATGGCGACGTCCGTACCGGCACCGATGGCAATGCCGACGTCTGCGCGCGCAAGGGCGGGCGCATCGTTGATGCCGTCACCGACCATGGCGACCTTCTTGCCGCCCTCCTGTAAGCGGCGGATCTCGCACTCCTTATCCTGCGGCAGCACCTCGGCCACCACGCGGTCGACGCCGACCTGACGGCGGATGGCCTCGGCGGTCTTGGCGTTGTCGCCCGTGAGCATGACGACTTCAATGCCCATGCTCGAGAGCTCGGCGATGGCCTGTGCACTCGTGGGCTTGACGACGTCGGCCACGGCGATGAGGCCGATGAGCTTGCCGTCGAGAGCAAAGTAGAGCGGCGTCTTGCCGTCCTCAGCCAGCGCTTCGCCTTGTGCGAGCAGGTCGCTCTTTTCGATGCGGTTTGCTTCCATCATGCGGCGGTTGCCGGCAAGGCAGAGCTGGCCCTCGACCTCGCCGCGGATGCCCTGACCGGGGATCTGCTCAAATTTGTCGACGGACAGGAACGTGAGCGATTCCTTCTCCGCCTCGGCCACGATGGCCCCGGAGAGCGGATGCTCGGAGAGCTTTTCGAGCGACGCGGCGACGGAGAGAAGTTTGTCCCTGCCGATGCCGCCGTCGACGACGTCGGTGACGACGGGCTTGCCCTGCGTGATGGTGCCGGTCTTGTCGAGCACGACGGTGTTGACGCTGTGCGTCGTCTCCAGCGCTTCGGCAGACTTGATGAGGATGCCGTTCACCGCGCCGCGGCCCGTGCCGACCATGATGGCCGTCGGCGTGGCGAGCCCCAGCGCGCAGGGGCAGCTGATGACGAGAACGGAAATACCGATGGACAGCGCAAATTCCACGCTGTGGCCCGTCAGCAGCCACGCTGCCGTCGCGATGACGGCAATCGTGATGACGACGGGGACGAACACGCCGCTGACCTTATCGGCGAGCTTGGCGATGGGCGCTTTGGAGCTCGTGGCCTCGTCCACAAGGCGTACGATCTGGGAAAGGGCGGTATCGTCGCCGACTTTGGTCGCGCGCATCTTGAAATAGCCGGATTTGTTGATGGTCGCGCCGATGACGCTGTCTCCCGCCTGCTTTTCGACGGGGATGCTCTCGCCCGTCAGCGCGGATTCGTCAACCGAGGACGTTCCCTCGAGCACGACGCCGTCGACGGGGACGCTCTCGCCCGCCTTGACGATCAGCACGTCGCCGAGTTGGACCTCCTCGACGGGGATGACGCTCTCGACGCCGTTGCGCTCGACCGTCGCGGTCTTGGGCGCAAGGTCCATGAGCTTTGTGATGGCATCAGAGGTCTTGCCCTTGGCGCGGGCCTCCATCGTCTTGCCCATGGTGATGAGCGTCAGGATCGTGCCTGCGGACTCGAAGTACAGCTCCATCATATAGGTGTGCACCGTGTCCATGTCCATTCTTCCAAAGCCGATGCCGATCTTATAGATGGCGTAGATGCCGTACACGATGGCGGCGCTGGAGCCCAGTGCGATCAGCGAATCCATGTTCGGCGAGCGCTGCCACAGCGTCTTGAAGCCGACGATATAGTACTGGCGGTTGATATAGACGATGGGCAGCAGCAGCAAAAACTGCGTGAATGCGAACGTCATCGCATTTTCCATGCCGAGGAAGCACGCGGGCAGCGGCCAGCCCATCATGTGGCCCATCGAGAGATAGAACAGCGGGATGGTGAAGAGGAGCGAGAGGGCGAGACGCTTTTTCATGTCGCTGTACGCCTTCTGTGCGGCGCTGGCGCCGCCGGTCTCGGCAGTCTGCGCGGCGGGGGCGCTGCCGGGCTTTGCATGCAGAGACGCACCGTAGCCCGCCTTTTCGACCGCGGCGATGATCTGCGCGGACGAAAGCTGGGATTCGTCGTATTCGACGACCATGCTGTTTTTCAGCAGGTTGACCGCGACCTGCTGCGCGCCTGGCTGCTTGGCGACGGCCTTTTCCACGCGGCTGGAGCAGGCGGCGCAGCTCATGCCGGTCACGTCATAGGTTTCCTTTTTCAATTTGATTCCTCCTTCGTGACAAATACAATACCCGCGTGGGGTATTTTTGATTTGCCAACAGTATAGGTCGGAAATTGGCGGATTGTCAAGACCTCTTTTCGAGAAATTTCCGTTTGGGCGAAAGTTGCGGCGTTTCGGTCGGGAAAACTTACCGCCGCCGCGCCGCTGGACAGCTTGCATCCCTTATGATAAACTGACGGCATGAGTTTTATGATAAGCAGGTGAAAAATGAAGCAAAAACATATCTTGAAATGGCTTGGCATCGCACTGGGCGTGTACCTTTTATATGGGGTGCTGACAGCCATGCTCGTCCCGCTGCCGCAAAAAGAGGCGACAGGGGAGCTGTGGAGCCAGTATGAAGCCCGATTGAGCGAGGACGCATCGCAGGAGCGCGTGAGGAGCATCGAGGATACGGACAGTGCGCTGCTCTGGCGCTTGCAGCTCATCGAGAGTGCGGAAAGGGAGGTCATCTTCTCGACCTTTGACCTGCGCGCGGACGGCAGCGGACAGGATTTGATGGCCGCGCTCTATGGCGCGGCGCAGCGCGGCGTGCGGGTGCGCGTCATCGTCGACGGGCTGAACGGTTTTCTGCATCTGCAAAACAGCGGCGTTCTCCGCGCCCTCGCGGCGGAGGAGAATGTGGAGGTGCGCTTTTATGATCCCATCGACCTGCTGCGCCCGTGGAAGCTCAACTACCGTCTGCACGACAAGTATCTGATCGCCGACGGGAGCAAATACATCCTCGGCGGAAGAAATTCGAACGATTTGTTCCTCGGCTCATATCAGGAGAACCAGAACATCGACCGCGACGTGCTCGTCGTGTCGGATGGGGGAGAGGGCAGCTCGGTCTCCCAGCTTTTGACGTATTTTGAAAGCGTCTGGTCGCAGCCGGAGAATCAGACCATCACAGGCAAAGCATCCTCGCAGACCGACGCGCTGCAGGAGCGCTACGCGGCGCTATGCGCGGTGCATGGAAAAGAGCTTGCCGCCGTCGACTGGGAGGCGGAGACTACGGCAGTCACGCGCGTGAGCCTGCTCAGCGGTTCACCGCGTGCGGAGGCGAAAGCGCCCGAGCTGTGGGATGCGCTCGTCCGACTGATGGCGCAGGGCGATGACATTCTGCTGCAAACGCCGTACATCATCTGCAACGACAAAATGTATAACGATTTGGAAGCACTTGCCGAGACGCGGCAGCTGCGCGTGCTGACGAATGCCGTTGAAAACGGCGCGAACCCGAGCGGCTGCTCGGACTACTTACGCGAAAAGCAGAACATTTTGTCACGCGGCGTCGACGTCTATGAGGTCGTCTGCGGCCAGTCGCTGCACACGAAGACAATTTTGATCGGGGATGATCTGAGCATCGTCGGCTCGTTCAACGCCGACATGCGCAGCGCATATCTCGACACGGAGCTGATGCTCGTCATCGAGAGCGAGGAGGTCAATGCCGCGCTGCGGCAGGAGAGCGTACAGTACATCGACCAGAGCCGCCTCGCCCTGCACGACGGCGGCACGGAATACGGCGCGCGGTTTGAAGAAATGACACTGCCTTGGGCAAAGCGCGCGCTGTACGAGGTATTGAGTGTTATCCAGCGCCCGATCCGCCACCTGCTGTAACAAAAAAGTGCGGCAATGCGGAAAATGAGGGAAAGGAATGCGGACTTTGCCCGTATTTCCGTTTTTTCACCTTGCAAAAACAGACCGCGTTTGCTATGATAAAAACACGTATGGATACGTTCCGTGTTTTCACGGAGACAGAGGATAAGAAAGGAAGATCGTTATGATTTACACGACCGAAGTGCAGCATATGTGCCCCGTTGCGAAGGGCGCATATCACGGTCCGGCCCCGATCCCCGAAGAGGGCAAGTGGGTCCAGGCCAAGCAGATCGCCGATATTTCCGGCTTTACCCACGGCATCGGCTGGTGCGCGCCCCAGCAGGGCGCCTGCAAGCTGACGCTCAACGTCAAGGAGGGCGTCATTCAGGAGGCTCTGATCGAGACCATCGGCTGCTCGGGCATGACCCATTCTGCTGCCATGGCTTCCGAGATCCTGATCGGCAAGACCATTCTCGAAGCGCTCAACACCGACCTTGTTTGCGACGCCATCAACACCGCCATGCGCGAGCTGTTCCTGCAGATCGTCTACGGCCGCACCCAGTCCGCCTTCTCTGAGGACGGCCTTGCTGTCGGCGCGTCCCTCGAGGACCTCGGCAAGGGCCTTCGCTCCCAGGTCGGCACGATGTTCGCCACCGCCGAAAAGGGTCCCCGTTACCTCGAGATGGCCGAGGGCTACTGCTCCCGCGTCGCGCTCAACAAGGAAAACGAGATCGTCGGCTACGAGTTCATCAACCTCGGCAAGATGATGGACTTCATCAAAAAGGGTATCGATGCGAACGAAGCGCTCGAAAAGGCCAAGGGTCACTATGGTCAGTGGGACAACGCTGCCAAGTACATCGACCCGCGTCAGGAATAAGGAAGGGAGGACGAAACAATGGCTTTATTTGAAAACTACGAGAGAAGAATCGACAAGATCAACGGCGTCCTCGCTCAGTACGGTATCTCTTCCGTCGAAGAGTGCCGCGAGATCTGCAAGGCCAAGGGCTTTGACCCGTATGAGATTGTCAAGGGCATCCAGCCCATCTGCTTTGAAAACGCCTGCTGGGCGTACACCGTCGGCGCGGCCATCGCCATCAAGTCCGGCGTGAAGTCCGCGGCCGAAGCCGCCAAGATGATCGGCGTCGGCCTGCAGTCCTTCTGCATCGACGGCTCCGTCGCCGAGGACCGCAAGGTCGGTCTGGGCCACGGCAACCTCGGTGCGATGCTGCTGTCCGACGAGTCGAAGTGCTTCGCCTTCCTCGCCGGTCACGAGTCCTTCGCCGCCGCTGAGGGCGCGATCGGCATCGTCCGCAACGCCAACAAGGCCCGCAAGGAGCCCCTGCGCGTCATCCTGAACGGTCTCGGCAAGGACGCCGCTCAGATCATCTCCCGCATCAACGGCTTCACCTATGTTCAGACCCAGTTCGACTACTTTACCGGCAAGCTGAACATCGTGCGCGAGATCCGCTACAGCGAGACCGAGCGCGCCGACGTTCGCTGCTACGGCGCTGACGACGTCCGCGAGGGCGTGGCCATCATGCATTCCGAGGGTGTGGACGTCTCCATCACCGGTAACTCCACCAACCCGACACGCTTCCAGCACCCCGTCGCCGGCACCTACAAGAAAGAGTGCATCGAGCAGGGCAAGAAGTATTTCTCCGTCGCTTCCGGCGGCGGTACGGGCCGTACCCTGCACCCGGACAACATGGCCGCCGGCCCTGCCTCCTACGGCATGACCGATACCATGGGCCGCATGCATTCCGACGCCCAGTTCGCCGGCTCGTCCTCCGTGCCCGCGCACGTTGAGATGATGGGATTCCTCGGCATGGGCAACAACCCGATGGTCGGCGCGACTGTCGCCGTGGCCGTCGCTGTGGCCGAGAGCCTGAAGTAAGCGCTATTACGCTGCAAGAAGTTAAAAAAGGACGCATTCACTTGAATGCGTCCTTTTTACAACTGAAAAATATACAGAAAAACGAGGGGAAGCGGGTGCGCTTTCCCTCGTTTGTTTATGATGGGGAGAGAATTACTTCTCTTCGTCGTTCAGTTTGCCCTTCTTCGCTTTGATGCTGCTGTCGATGATGCCAACGGCAAGGATCACAACGATCGCGAGGAGGAACAGTGCGCCGCCTTCCATAGGAGATCTCCTTTCTTTGCAAGAACTTTATAAAGATAATATATACGTTCCAGCAAAGAATGTCAAGAATTTATAAAGCGTTTATAAAGAATTTTTAATAACGGAGCAGAATATAAAAATACAGGAGAGCAGATGACCTGCTCTCCTGCACGGTTTAGCCAATGTTAACGGCAATATTTTTCAATATAAGCGTTCTGGCACTTGATGATGATCTTGATGGCTTCCTCGCGGCCGAGGACGTCGCTGACGACGGTCTCCTTGCCCTCCAGGCTCTTGTAGACGCGGAAGAAGTGGCGGATTTCGCTTGCCACATGGTTCGGCAGCTCCGAGATGTCCTGATAGGTGTTGTAGGTCGGATCCTGGAAGGGAATGGCAATGATCTTTTCATCGAGACTGCCGCTGTCCTCCATCGAAATAACGCCGATGGGGTAGCACTCCACGAGGCTCAGCGGGCGGATGCATTCAGAGCAGAGCACCAGAACGTCCAGCGGGTCGCCGTCGTCCGCCCAGGTGCGGGGGATGAAGCCGTAGTTGGCGGGATAGTGAGTCGAGGTGTAGAGAATTCGGTCGAGACGCAGCGCGCCGGTCTCTTTATCCATCTCGTACTTGTTTTTCGAGCCCTTCTCGATCTCGATGACCGCGAAAAAGTCCTCAGGGCGCACGCGCGCCGGTGCAATATCATGCCAAAGATTCATAATAGTTCTCCCTTCGTGAGAAATGGTATTGAGAAAACGCGCAGAAGTACGCTTCTGCGCGCTTTCGCTGACGAAAATTATTTGCTCAGTGCCTCGTCGATGCTCTTCGCGCCGAGCTTGCCAGCGCCCATGGCGAGGATGACGGTGGCAGCGCCCGTGACGGCGTCGCCGCCGGCGTAGACGTTCTGATGAGAGGTGAGACCGGCCTCGTTCACGACGATGCCGCCCTTGCGGTTGACCTCAAGACCCGGGGTGGTGTTCTTGATGAGCGGGTTCGGCGTGGTGCCAAGCGACATGATGACGCAGTCGACCGGCAGATCGTGTTCGCTGCCGACCTTTTCGATCGGGCGGCGGCGGCCGGAGGCGTCAGGCTCGCCCAGCTCCATCTCCACGCAGGTCATGGAGGAGACATAGCCCTTCTCATCGCCGTTGATCTTGACGGGGTTATTGAGCGTCTTGAAGACGATGCCCTCTTCGATGGCATGCTCGACCTCCTCGTGACGGGCGGGGAGCTCTTCCATGCCGCGGCGGTAGACAACGTACACGTCCGCGCCCAGGCGCTTGGAGCAGCGCGCGGCGTCCATGGCGACGTTGCCGCCGCCGACGACGGCGACCTTCTTGCCTTCAAGCGGCATGATGGGCGTGTCGGAGCCGTCCTTATAAGCCTTCATCAGGTTGATACGGGTCAGGAACTCGTTGGCGGAGTAAACGCCGCAGAGGTTCTCGCCGGGGATGTGCATGAACATCGGAAGACCCGCGCCGCTGCCGATGAACACGGCCTCAAAACCGTACTCGCTCATCAACTCGTCGATGGAGACGACGCGGCCGATGACCATGTTCGTCTCGACCTTGACGCCGAGGGCTTTCAGGCCGTCGACTTCCTTCTGCACGATGGCCTTGGGCAGACGGAACTCGGGGATACCGTAGACCAGCACGCCGCCGGCGAGGTGGAGCGCTTCAAAAACGGTGACATCGTAGCCCTTCTTGGCAAGGTCGCCCGCGCAGGTGAGGCCGCTGGGGCCGGAGCCGATGACCGCGACCTTGTGGCCGTTGGGCGCGGGCTTGGCGGGCGCTTCCTGGACATTGGCATTGTGCCAGTCGGCGACAAAGCGCTCGAGGCGGCCGATGCCGACGGGCTCGCCCTTGATGCCGCGGATGCACTTCGATTCGCACTGCGTCTCCTGCGGGCAGACGCGGCCGCAGACGGCGGGGAGGGAGGAGGTCCCGTGGATGACCTGATAGGCGCCCTCATAGTCCTTTTCGGTGATCTTCTTGATGAATTCGGGGATCTTGACCTGCACCGGGCAGCCGGAGACGCAGGGATGGTTCTTGCAGTTTAAGCAGCGGGCCGCTTCATCGAGCGCCTGCTCCTCGGTATAGCCGAGCGCGACCTCCAGGAAGTTCTTGTTGCGGACGTTGGGCTCCTGAGAGGGCATTTCGTTCTTCTTCAGACTCATGTTAGGCATATTACTGAACCTCCTTGCTGAACAGGTTGCAGGTCTCTTCGTATTTGTGGCGCTCCCAGTCGAAGTACATCTTGCCGCGCTTGAGACTCTCGTCCCAGTCGACCTTGTGACCGTCGAAGTCCGGGCCGTCGACGCAGGCGAACTTCGTCTCGCCGCCGACGGTGAGGCGGCAGCCGCCGCACATACCGGTGCCGTCGACCATGATCGGGCTCATGGAAACGGTGGTGGGGATGCCGTAGGGCTCGGTGGTCTTGGACACGAATTTCATCATGATGGCAGGGCCGATGGCGAAGATCTCGTCATACTGGTTGCCCGCGTCGATGAGCTCCTTGAGCGCATCGGTGACAAGACCCTTCTCGCCGTAAGAGCCGTCGTCCGTCATCAGCTTCAAAACGCTGGACGCCGCGCGGAACTTGTCCTCAAGAATGACGAGGTCCTTATTCTTGAAGCCGACGACCGCGTGGACTTCCGCGCCGCAGTCGTGGAACTTCTTCAAAACGGGGTAAGCGATGGCGCAGCCGACGCCGCCGCCCACGACGCAGACCTTCTTCTTGCCTTCGGTCTCGGTCGGGCGGCCCAGCGGGCCGACAAAGTCCTGAATGTACTCGCCCTCGGTTTTATGTCTGAGCTTTTCGGTGGTGGCGCCGATCGTCTGCACGATGATGGTGACGGTGCCCTTCTCACGGTCGAAGTCGTGGATGGTGATGGGGATGCGTTCACCGTTTTCATCGACGCGCAGGATGATGAACTGGCCGGGCTCGGCCTTCTTTGCCACCATCGGTGCCTCGATCTCGTAGAGGGTCACGGTGGGCTTGAGCGCTTCTTTCTTCACGATGCGATACATGAATGATTCTCCTTTTTGTTGAGATTCAGCGCCGTGCCGTCCGGGGAGAACGGCAGGCGGGATTCCTGGACGCAGCGCCGGGAATATGGAATGATGCTATATTTATATCATGAAAGTTTTCTTGCGTCAATGAATGTCGAAATTCTGACGATGCAGGAAAACTTGCATTTACGAAAAATACTTGCAAAAAACTAAAGCAGCGTCACGCTGCGGCCCTCGGTGCTGATGAGGTCCTCCTCGCGCATCTTACGCATTTCGCGCATCATGGCGCTGCGGTCGGCGCTGATGTAGTCGGCAAGCATGCTGAGGGAAAACGGCAGGGGGAACGTCCGGCTGCCGTGCTCGTCGGCGAGCTGCTCGAAAAAGCACAGCAGCTTTTCGCGGATGGAGCGGCAGGCGAGCACCTCGATCCGGCGGCTCAGATGCAGAGACTTTTTCGAGAGCAGTTGGAAGAGGTTCGTTACGACCTGACTGTGGCAGGCGCAGGCGTTTTCGCAGCGCTTTGTGATCTGGTCATAGCGCATGAAGATGACGCGGCAGTCCTCGCGGCACTCGATGAGTGCGCTGCCGTCGCGAAAGCCGGTGAACGCCAGCTCCTCGCCAAAGACGCTGCCCTCGTCCATGCTTTCAAGCACGGTGCGGTTGCCGTCGGCGTGCAGGCGCAGAAGCGCCGCGCTGCCCGAGAGCAGCACGCCGATCATATCCTGCTGCTCTCCGCAGGTGAGGATGGTCTGTCCTGCGCTGAAGCGCTGCTCGTAAGCGCTGAAGCAGCGCAGCATATTTTCGCACGATGCTTCGTCCACGCCTGTAAACAGCGCGGAATCGCGGCAGTCCATCGCTTTCCCTCCCGTAAGGCCTGCTGCTTTACCGGTGCAGCGCAGCCGTTGACCTATTGCATTATCATATACCAGAGAGGGAAAAAAGTAAATGACAATTTCGCGAAAAAATCGGACAAAAAAGCGTGCGATCCCTGTAAAAAAGCATCCGCCTTATTTGGCGGATGCTTTGTCCTTTGCTTTGCGCGCATAGTCGTAAAACACCTGTGCGATGGGCGACAAAATGCTGTTTTTGTGCTTGACGATATAGAGCTGGCGGCGGAAGCGCGAGTCGGGGAAGGGGAAGGCAAGAAGCTTTCCGAACTGAACATAGTCCTGCGCGGCGCTCTGCGCGATGAGACCGACGCCGAGACCCTCGCTGACCATCTGCTTGACGCTCTCGGTCGAGCGGATCTCGACCGCGGTGCGCAGCTGGGCGATGTCGATGCCGAGCTCATTTAAGAGCTCTTTGCCCGCCTGATACGTGCCGCTGCCCTTTTCGCGGCTGATGAACGTCTCTTCCTTGAGCTGCTCGATGGGGAAGGGCTTGCCCGCAAAGGCCTGATACTTTTCGGTGTTCGGCGTGATGAGCACCATCGGGTCGCTGGCAAAATCCTGATAGACGCATTTGTGGCTCGCCACCATCGTGCCGCAGAAGCCGATCTCCACGCTGCGCGTGGCGACGAGCTCCACGACCTTGGGACTGTCCTCCATCTGGATGTTGAAGGTGATGTCCGGATAACGGGCGCGGAAGTCCTGCAAAAGGTGCGGCAGGTAATACTGGCTCGGCACCGTGGAGGCCGCGATGGAGATCGTACCCTTCATCTCCTGAGAGAAGTTGCGCAGCGCGATGGCCGCATTCTCGCGCACTTGTAAGATCTCCTTGGCGTATTTGTAGAGGAGCTTGCCCGCGTCGGAAGGGTAGGTCTCCTTCGTGGTGCGGACGATGAGCTTGATATTCAGTTTTCTCTCCAGTGCGGAGACGTGCGAGCTGATGGTCGGCTGCGTCAGGTGCAGCAGCTCCGCGGCGCGGGAAAAGCTGCAGTTTTCCACCACGTAGACGAACGCTTCGAGCTCTTTGATATCCATATCAATGTCCATGAAGTTCCCCCGTCAGACCGGCAAAAGCGAAATGTTTTGCGTTGATAGTGCGTTGAATGCTTATTTTTTAACAGTATACACAGTTTAGCGCCGTTTGTCCAGAGAGGGAAACGGTATTTTGCAGGATTTTATGCATTTTTGCCCGTGCGATGCACCGCGCGGGCAAAAAATGACGGCTTACGGCTTGTCCTGCGCCAGCGCCTCGCCCAGCGCGATGGCGAGCTGATCGGGGCAGGAGGTATTCTTGAAGCCGCAGCGGATGCCGCGCATGCGCGCGATGGCATCCTCGGCCTTCATGCCTTCGACCAGGCGCGAAATGCCCTGGAGGTTGCCGTTGCAGCCGCCGATGACCTCCACGCTCTTGATGGTGTGGTCATCGTTCAGCTCAATGTGCATTTCCTTGGAGCAAACGCCCTTGGTGCGGTAGTTATAGGTCATTTCTATCTCTCCTTTTCTGATAGTCCACGCCAATCATAGCACATTCGCCCTGTGTTCGCAAGGGATGTGCCGAAAAAGGAAAGAAAAAGAAGATGCGGCAATTCGGGGTGGTATTCCGCGAACAAGCGTGCTATAATTATCCTGTTAGAATATTGCCATTACAGAACAAAACGCAAAAGGAGTTGTTTTTTATGTCAGTTTTGACCGCCGTTATCCTTGGCCTTGTGCAGGGGATCGCGGAATTTTTACCGATCTCGTCCTCCGGACATCTCGCCATCGCGGAGCACCTGCTGAACATGCAGGGCGCGAGCAACGTGCCCGACTTTTTCGATGTGTTGCTCCACCTCGGCACGCTCGTGGCGGTGTTTGCCGCTTACTGGGACGATATCCGCGATATGGTCGTGGAGTTCTTTACCGGCATCGGGGATCTTGCCCACCACCGCACGCCGAATCCCGTGCCGCCCGCGCGCCGCCTGATTCTGCTCATCATCGTGGGCACGCTGCCGCTTTTTGTCATGGTGCCGTTTCGCCGTTTTTTCTCGTCCCTCGGTGATAACATGTACTTCATCGGCGGCGCGCTGATCTTTACGGGTATTCTGCTCTTTGTGAGCGACCGTGTGCACCATGGCCGCAAGACGGAAAAGACCGCCACGCTGCTCGACGCGCTGCTTGTTGGTATCGGTCAGGCCATCGCGCTGTGCCCGGGCATCTCCCGCTCTGGCATGACGATCACGGCGGGCTGCTTCACGGGCTTTGAGCGCAAGTTTGCCGTGCGCTTTGCATTCCTGCTCTCCATCCCCGCGGTGTTGGGGGCGAACATCTTGACGCTCAAGGACGCGTTCGAAGCGGGCATCGACTTCTCCAGCGTGCCGGTGTATCTCGTCGGCGTCGTCGTCGCGGCGGTGTCCGGCTATGCGAGCATCCGCCTGCTGCGCTATGTTGCCGACAAGGGCCGTTTCGGCGCGTTTGCCTATTACTGCTGGGCCGCCGGCGTGCTGACGCTGGTGCTCACGATCCTGCACTAATTTTTGATTCTGAGGTGAATCATGGCACAACAGAAGAAAAAAAACACCACAACGAAAAAGAAAACGACGGGTTCGTCCCGCTCCTCGTCTTCCGGCAAGCGCACGGCGAAGAAGAATCAAAAGCGCCCCATCCGCCGCGAGGTCGCGGGCGCGATCCTGCTGGTGCTGGCTCTGTGCCTGGGCTTTAGCTATTTCCAGTCGGGCGCGTGGCTGCTCGATCAGCCGGCGAAGCTGTGCCGGTCGCTCTTTGGCTGGGGCTATTACCTCGTCGCGCCCGCACTGCTGCTGGGGAGCTACATTCTGCTCTTCCACCGTGGGCGGAACGTCGCGTCCTGCCTTGTCGGCACGGCGCTGCTGCCGGTCGTGTTCGGCGCGATCATGCACATCGCCCTCTGCAAGGAGGAGTATGTCAACATGGATGGCATCTTGAAGCTTCTGTGGACGAGCGGCAACGCGCTCGAGTCCGGCGGCGCGGTGTCTGCATCGCTTGCGATCATGCTGGTGCTGCTGGTGAAAAAGGTGCTGGCGATGGTCCTGCTCGTTGTGCTGTTCGTCGCGTTTTTGATGATGGCGTTCCGCTTGACGCCTGCCGCCGTGATCGAGGCCGTGCGCTCGCACGAGCGCGTGCCCTATGAGCCAGTGGAGGAAGAGGACCTTCCGCCGCAGCGCACCCATGCACCGCGCCGCAGTGCGCCGGTCCACACGCCAGACGCCGCCATCGACATCCCGCTCGACGGCGAGGAGCGCGTCATCAAGAAAAATCCCACGGGCGGCTTCTTCCGCAAGAAGTCCGATAATATCAAGAGCCCCGACGAGCTGTTAGCGGGCGGAAGTGCCGCGGAGACAAAGATCGCTGCACCCGTTTCGCCTGCCGCCGCGCCGTCCGCACCCGTTAAGCCTGTGACGGTGGAGGCCGACGACTTCGACCTGCCGCCGTTTGATACAGCGCCGAGCGCGCCCGCGCCGGTCGTCCCGGCACCCGCACCTGTGATGCACACGCCGTTTGCCGCGCCCACGCCGAGCGTGCAGAGCGCACCCGTCGCCGCAGCCGCAGCAGCAACGACGGTTCCCGCCGTGCTGACCGACAAGCAGGAGGACAAGCTCCGCCGCGCCGAGGTCGATGCCGCGCGCGAGGAGGTCACGCGCGAGATCGAGGGCAGCGACGCGCAGCCCCAGCCGCCTGCATATCAGTATCCGCCCATCACGCTCTTAAAAGAGGGCAGCGTGACGAACGCCGCTGAGGCGGGCGCGGAGCTGCGCAACAACTCCCGCCGCTTGGCGCAGACGCTCACGAGCTTTGGCGTGGACGCCCAGCCGGGCGATGTGGTGCGCGGCCCGTCGGTCACGCGCTATGAGTTCACGCTCAGTCAGGGCGTGAAGCTCTCGAAGATCACGAATTTGCAGGACGATATCGCCCTTGCGCTGGGCGCGAGCGGCGTGCGCATCGCGCCCATCCCCGACAAGATCTCCGTCGTGGGTGTCGAGGTGCCGAACAAGCTTGTTTCGCCCGTCAGCATCCGCACGGTGCTCGAATCCACGGAGTTCACCACCCATCCTTCCACCACGGCCTTCGCCGTCGGCAAGGACATCAGCGGCAAGAACATCGTCGGGAATATCTCGAAGCTTCCACACGTGCTCATCGCCGGTACGACGGGCTCCGGTAAGTCCGTGTGCACGAACTCGCTGATCGTCTCGATGCTCTATAAGTCGACGCCCGAAGAGGTGCGCTTCATCATGGTCGACCCGAAGATGGTCGAGCTTGCGCCCTACAACGGCATCCCGCACCTGCTCATCCCCGTCGTCACCGACCCGAAAAAGGCTGCGGGCGCGCTGCAATGGGCCGTGTACGAGATGATGAAGCGCTACAAGATGTTCTCCGAGCACAACGTCAAGGACCTTGCCTCCTACAATAAGGTGGCAGAGACGGACGAAACGCTCAAAAAGCTGCCGAGCGTCGTTGTCGTCATCGACGAGCTGGCCGACTTGATGCTCGTCGCGGCGAAGGAGGTCGAAGAGTCGATCTGCCGCGTAGCGCAGATGGGCCGCGCCGCGGGCATGCACCTGGTTATCGCGACGCAGCGTCCGTCCGCGGACGTCATCACGGGCCTGATGAAGGCCAACATCCCGAGCCGCATCGCGTTCGCGGTCGCTTCCGCGATGGAATCGCGCATCATCCTCGACACCGCGGGCGCGGAAAAGCTCGTGGGCCGCGGCGATATGCTCTATGCCCCGCTGGGCGAAGGCAAGCCCAAGCGCGTGCAGGGCTGCTTCATCTCGAGCGAGGAGATCGAGCGCGTGGTCAACTTCGTCAAGGAAAACGGCGAGACGGACTACGACGAATCCGTCATCGACAAGATCAACGCCGCCGTCGCCGAAAAGGAGAAGGGCAGCGCCAAGGGAGGCGGCAATGCCGCGCCTGATCAGAACGCCGCCGACGATGTGGATGAGCTGCTCCCCGCCGCGATCGACGTGGTCATGGAGACGGGTCAGGCGTCCGTCTCGATGCTCCAGAGAAGACTAAAGCTCGGCTATTCGCGCGCGGCGCGCATCGTCGACGAGATGGAGACGCGCGGCATCGTGGGTCCGTTCGAGGGTTCGAAGCCCCGCCAGCTGCTTATCACCAAGGAGCAGTGGCAGGAGCTGAAGATGAAGGGCGCCTACGGCGCAGCGCCGCCGGAAGCGGAGGAGCTTCCGCCGCCGGACGAGGAAAACTGAACAAAGCAAAAGCACCGAAAGCAAAACGGCTTTCGGTGCTTTTTTTGTGTGTCTCGGTTTCCATGCGCACGGGAAGCGCATAGACTGTCGGGGAAGAAGAAATGGGGGAGGAGATCGACATGGCCTATTCCGACAGGGAGCTGCTCGCACGCCTCATCGAGTGCGAAGCGGGCGGCGAGGGCGAGAATGGGATGAAAGCCGTGGCGAGCGTCGTGATGAACCGCGTGCGCTCGACGGGCGGCGAATACGCGCGCGTGGGGCAGGGCAGCATCCGCAATATCATCTTTCAGCCGGGGCAGTTCGTCTGCGCGAGCGAGACCGAGCGCGGCAGCTACAACCCGCAGAACATCTACAACATGCGCCCGACCGATACCCATTACGAGATCGCGGACTGGGCCATCGCGGGCAACCGATTGAACGGCCTTGGAACGGCGCTGTGGTTCTTTAACCCGTTTTCGCCGTCCTGCCGCGCGAATTTTCCTTCAAATGTGGGGACGTTCGTCATGCGTATCGGCGACCACTGTTTTTATAACCCCACCGCCGCGTATTACAACACCTGAGAAAAGCAAATCAGCAGCAACGGGAAAGGGAGAGGACGTTTTTATGATCCAGATGGGAAAAAGCATGCCGTGCCTTTATGAGCAGATGGTTGCCGTGCCCGCCATGGCGAGCACGCAGCAGAGCGGCAACAGCAATAATAGCAGCAATAACAACAGTAACAACAACGCGAGCCAGAGCTATGAGCAGATGCTCGGCGGTTCGGCGGGGGCGGGGAGCGTATCGCTCGTGCCGCAGAACCACGCGGAAGGACAGTTTCAGCCGACGCCCGACGAGATCGAAGAGTCTCGGACGGTCGACAAGATGTCCTATAATTCATGGAAGGGAATGCTTGCGCGCAACATCGGCCGTGCGGTCATCGTGAGCTTTCTTGTCGGCTCACAGCATACGGTCGTGGCGACGGGAACGCTGCGCGAGGTCGGAAACGACTACATTACGATCTATCACCCGGGGCGCAGTGCCTATCTCACGGCCGATCTGTATTCCATTCGCTTTGTAGAGTTTCCGCAGGGGGACGCGGTGCTCACGATCAATTAAAAAGGGACGCTTTCGCGTCCCTTTCTTTTTTGAGTGTTAGAATCTCCTTCTGCGGCCGCGGTAGCCGCTGCCGGCTCTGCCGCGGCGGCGGTGGCCGTAGCGACGGCGGCGGGAGAACATCGTCACATAGACGACGAGCGCGACGATCAGCAGTACGACCACGATCAACAGAATGCGGACGAGCGGCTTTGCGAAAAAGTCAGACACCCTGCGCTGCGCCGTCAGGAACCACGAGGCCGATACATCGTTCAGCGCTAAGAGATCCGTCTCGGCGTAGACCTTACCATTGTAGGAGAGCGTCAGCTTGCCGAGCACGTCGCCCGCGGAAACAGGCGCGTCGACCGTGTCGTTCGTGAGCGTCACGGTGCGCTCAAGCATGTCGGGCTCGACATTGTCGGGCAGCAGGCAGGCGATATCCTCCGCCGCGTGGGTCGAAACGTAGCTCGCCTCGCTCGAAAGCGCGACGGGCACCTCCTGCACAAGGTCGGAGGAGGAGAGAATGTCGCGGAGAACAAAGTTGTCAAAGCCCCAGTCGAACATGCGCGACGTTTCGGAGAAGCTGCGCGTCTGGATGGTCACACCGTCCTCGAGCGTCACGCGCTCTGCGCCCAGCACCACGCTGATCATGTGGCGGCTGCCGCGCAGGGCGGACGAAATGAGGCAGTAGCCCGCCTCGGGTGTCGAGCCGGTCTTGATGCCCTGCGCGTCGCGGTACACATACCCGCGGGCGCGCCAGTTGGAAATAAGAAAGTTCGTCGAGTGCAGCTCACGCGGCTTGTCGGTCATGTTCGTGGCGGGCACGGTGTAGCTCTTGGAGTTGCAGATCTCCATGAATTTGTCATGCTTCAGCGCCTCGCGCGTGATGAGGTAGAGGTCCCACGCGGTCGTGTAGTGCTGGGAGTTGTGAAGACCCGTGGCGTTGGCAAAGTGCGTGTGTTCGCAGCCAAGTTCCGCCGCGCGCTCGTTCATGCGCGCGACAAAGGCGTCGACCGAGCCGTAGAGCGTTTCGCCCAAAATGTTGCACGCCTCGTTCGCCGAGACGATGAGCATGCAGTTGAGCAGCTGCTCGACCGTCATCGTTTCGCCGGGGACGATGTTCGCCGTGCTGCCGTCGCTGGAGAGCCCCTCGAACGCCGATTCCGTCGCGGTGACGGAGTCGGTCAGCGCGATCTTGCCCTCGTCGATGGCTTCAAACACCAGCAGCGCGACCATCACCTTTGTGAGTGACGCGGGGAAGTTCTCCTGATGAGCGTTTTTCTCATAGAGAATTTCGCCCGTGTCGGCCTCAATGAGAAGGCCGGCCTTCGCGTCGAGTGTGAAGTCCTCATAGGCGTCAGCGCTTGTGAGCGAAAAGAGCGGGAGCAGGAGCGCAAAAGATAAAAAAAGTGAAAACAAGCGGCGTTTTTTCATGGAAATATACCTCGTTGTATGATACAATCAAATATAGAATACAGTGAAGAGGAGCGCGCCGTTCGGCACGCTTCGACATCAGTATAGCAAAAAAGGCAGGCGAGCGCAACCGTGGAAAAGCAAGAAAAGAAAACCAAAGTCAGCGGCGTCTACCTTGTGCTCGCCGCGCTGACGGTGCTGTTCGCCGTATCGCTCATTTTTCTGCACAAAACGGCCTACGAGGGTGCCTCGCACGGGAATTACACCGTGACGACGCAGGACAAGACCGACGAGACCACCGCGCCCACGCGCGTTGTGACGCTTGTGAACGTCAATACCGCGACGGCGGAGGAGCTTGAAACGCTGACGGGCATCGGCCCGTCGCTCGCGCAGGCGATCATCGACTACCGCGCAGAGCACGGCGATTTTACGGCGGCGGAGGACCTTTTGAACGTCAAGGGCATCGGAGAGGCGAAGCTCGAGGGATTCCGCGCGGAGATCACATTCACGGAGGAGGATGGCGATGAAAATTCTGGTGGTTGACGACGAGCAGCTTCTCGTCAAGGGCATGAAATTCAATCTGGAAAACGAGGGCTACACGGTCGAGACCGCCTACGACGGCGCGACCGCCATCGACATGGCGAAAAGCGGCGGGTTTGACCTCATCATCCTCGATCTGATGATGCCGCAGGTGGACGGGCTGACGGCCTGCATGCGCATCCGCGAATTTTCCAATGTGCCCATCATCATGCTGACCGCCCGCAGCGAGGACGCCGACAAGATCATCGGCCTTGAGTCCGGCGCGGACGACTATATCACAAAGCCGTTCAACATCTTAGAGCTCAAAGCGCGCATCCGCGCGCTGCTGCGCCGCGCGAACGCCGCACCGCAGCAAAAGCAGCCTGAAACGCTCCTGTTGACCGCGGGCGGCATCACGCTCGACCCCGAGCAGCGCGTCGCCGTCAAAAACGGCGAGATCGTCGAGCTCACGGCCAAGGAATACGACCTCATCGAGCTTCTTGTCAAGAATCCGCGCCGCGTTTACTCGCGCGAAAATCTGATGGACCTCGTCTGGGGCTACACCTACGCAGGCGACTACCGCACAGTGGATGTGCACATCCGGCGGCTTCGCGAAAAGCTCGAGGAAAACCCCGCCGCGCCGCAGCACATCCTGACCAAATGGGGCGTGGGCTACTACTTGAAGGACTGATTTCCCACTAAAAGAAAGAGAAGGGGGGCAGCGCCGTGCAGATGCATGCGAGCCTGCAGCGAAAATTCAGCTTCAGCTATATCGCCATCATTCTGGCGGTGCTGATCCTGCTGAACACGTATCCGCTCATCACGTCGGAAAACCTGACGTTCCGCTCTAAGCAGAGCTCGCTGCAGGGCAGCGTCTCCGTGATGGTGACGGCGCTCTCGGGCCTTGAGGAGCTGAGCGAGGAAAATGTCGCGGGCGCGATGACGCTCGTGGAGGAGACGGGCATCTCCCGCGTGCTTGTGACGGACGCCTCGGGCCGCGTGCTGTATGACACGCGCGAAACCGACGGCGCGATCGGCCGCTACGCCTTTTATACAGAGCTTGTGCAGGCGCTTCGCGGAGAAGACGTCTTTTACACCGAATTTTCGGACAAGGCGTTCAAAAGCCGCGCGGCCTCGCCGGTCATCTACCACAGCCAGACCATCGGCGCGGTGTATGCCTACGAATACGACACCGAGCAGGCGGAGCTGCTATTGTCCTTGCAACGAAATCTCCTGACGATTTCCGCGGTCGTGCTGGTGTTCGCCGGCGGGATCAGCGTGCTCTTATCCCGTGTGCTGACGCGGCGCTTCGGCGTACTGGCCGACGCCATCCGCAAGATGCGCGAGGGCTCGTACAGCCACCGCGCCGAGGTCGGCGGGCACGACGAGATCAGCGAGCTCGCCGCCGAGTTCAACGACATGGCTGACCGGTTGCAAACGACGGAGGACGCGCGCCGCCGCTTCGTGTCGGATGCGAGCCATGAGCTCAAAACGCCGCTGGCCGGTATCAGGCTTCTGTCCGACTCCATTTTGCAGACGGAGAACATGGACGCGCAGACCGTGCGCGAATTCGTCGGCGATATCGAGCAGGAGTCCGAGCGCCTGGCGCGCATCACGGAAAATCTGCTGCGATTGACGCGCCTGGACAGCGGCATGCTGCCCGAGGCGCAGCGCGTCGATCTCTCGTCCGTGATGGCGCGCGTGGTGCGCATGCTGCGCCTTGTGGCCGAGGAAAAGCAGGTCGACCTCTCATATGAAATTCGCCGCGAGGGACAGACCCTTGCGAGCGAGGATGAAATTCACGAAATCATCTACAACCTGACGGAAAACGCCATCAAGTATAACCGCCCCGGCGGCTTTGTGAAGCTGCTGCTCGCGGGGGATGAAAAGGACTGCCTTCTCACTGTCAGCGACAATGGCATCGGCATTCCGGAGGGGGACATGCCCCGCATTTTCGACCGCTTCTACCGCGTGGACAAGATGCGCTCGCGCGCCGCGGGCGGTACAGGCCTTGGCCTTTCCATCGCCGCCGACACGGCGCGCCGCCGCGGCGGCAGCATCGAGGTCCGCGCCCGCGAGGGCGGCGGCACGGTGTTTACCGTGCGCCTGCCGCGCTGCGAAGAGGGAGGGGATGAGACATGAGAAGACGTCTTTCCCTGACTGCGGCATTAGTCCTCCTGCTTTCGCTTCTCTGCGCCTGCGCGGCCCAGCACGCGCAGGAGATGGACGAGAACGGCTACGAGCTCTATTTTCTCAGCGATCCCAACTCCGCGGGCGGCGGCGACGCCATCCGCACGCAGGAAAAGCGTCTGACGCTCGACGGCGCGATGGAGACCGAAGACTGTGTCCGCGCGCTGATGGAGGCGCTGCTCGCAGGGCCCGACGAGCCGTCGCTCTCGTCGCCCATCCCGGAGGGAACGGCGCTCAAGTCGCTCAAGGTGTCGGGCCGCCGCGCGCAGATCGACTTGAGCGCACAGTATGCGCGCCTGACGGGCATCGACCTGTCGCTCGCTGACTACTGCATCACGCTGACGCTGACGCAGCTGCCGAATGTGAACGCTGTGAGCATCACGGCGGACGGGCGCGAGCTGCCGTACCGCGAGACGCAAGTGCTGCTCTCGGCGGATACGCTGCTTTCCTCGCGTGAGAGCGGCCTGCGGCCGATCACCGTGTCGCTTTATTTCCTCGACAGCAAGACAGGCGAGCTGCGCGCCGAGCAGCAGACGCTCGCGCTCTACGAGGGCCAGACGCGCGTGAACGCGCTGCTCGAAGCGCTCGCGCAGGGGCCGGAGGACGATTCACTCGTCTCGCTCCTGCCGGAGGACTTTGCGGTCATCTCCTCTCGCATCGAAAACGGCGTGTGCTATCTGAATCTCCCTGCGAGCGGCTCACTGCCGGAGAACGAGGCGGAGCGCGATTTGATGCTGAGCGCGCTCGAGCAGTCCATTTTGTCGCTCGGCGGCGTGGACGAGGTGCAGTTTTTGATCGAAGGCTCGGCCGAGCCCGACGGCTACCGGTAAAAAAGGCTCTCCGCAGAAATGCGGAGGGCCTTATCATATCTTGCGCTATTTTACGCTCACTCGCGCGCGAGCATCGCCGCGCCGATCACGCCCGCGCGGTAGCCGAGCGTGCAGAGCTCGATGCGCGTGTGCGAGACGGCATAGCGCGAGCCGAACGAACGCTCGCGCACCCTTTCGCGCAGCGGCAGGAGCAGCGCGTCGCCCTGATTTGCTACGCCGCCCGAGAGGGCCAGCACTTCGGGGAAGAAAATGTTGACAAGATTTGTGAGCCCGCAGGCCAGATGCTCGATGTAGTCCTCCACGACCTGCGCGCCCGCCTCGTCGCCGCGCTCCTTGGCGAGAAACGCTGTGCGGCCGTCGACACCGCCCTGCTCCGCGGCAATCGCGTGCAGCAGGCTCTCGGGGTGCGCGGCCATGGTGCGCTTCGTGTCGCGGATCAGCGCCGTGGCGGAGGAGTAGGCCTCGAAGCATCCGCGGCTGCCGCAGGTGCACTCTTCGCCGTTTTCCGCGATGACCATGTGGCCGATCTCGCTCGCCGCGCCCGTGTAGCCTGTCAGGAGCTTGCCGCCGAGCACCACGCCGCCGCCGACGCCCGTGCCGAGCGTGACGACGATGGTGCTCTCCGCGCCGCGGCCGCAGCCGAACAGCGCCTCGCCCAGCGCCGCGGCGTTTGCGTCGTTGCCGAGGTGGATGGGAAGCGCAGTGTGCGCGCGCAGCGCGCTTCGCAGGTCGAAGTTTACAAAGTTCAGGTTCGCCGCAAAGCGCACGATGCCGCTCGCGTCGTCCACCGTGCCGGGGCAGCCGACGCCCACGCCGCCGACGGTGTCCTCGCCGATAGAGAGCTGCGCGATGACCTGACCGATGCGTCCCGCGACCGCCTCGGGGCCGAGATCGACGCGCGTCGGGATAGAATGCTCCTTTAAGATCTCGCCCTCTGCGCTCACGAGTGCGCCCTTGATGTTCGTGCCGCCGAGGTCAATGCCGATATAGTTCATAAAAACGCCCCTCCCGGGTAAAATGTGTCCTCATTGTATGCCGCATCGGTGGAAAATGCAAGAGCTCGCACAGGAAAGAAAAAAGTTTCTTAAAAAAATCATAAGGGTGAAACTTTTTGAGAAATTTCTCGTCTAAGAGAATGTACGGAACGAAAAAAGCTCCGCATAATCAAGATGGAAAGAAGACGATGAGATGAGAAACAAAATGAACCGCTGGGGACTAATGAGTGCCCTCGCACTTGCCGCCGCGCTGCTGCTCGCGGGCTGCGGAGGCGACTGCGGGCTTGACGATGACGACAGCGCCGACGAGCTGCAGATCACCTACGAAGACATCTGTGAGAGGAATAAGATCTCTGCGCTGCTTGAACGGCACAAGGTGGTGACTATTGTACGGGAGAGCACAGACAGCAGCAACGGCGGTCAGGACGTCAAGAGCACTGACCAGTACACGCGCGACGAAGAAGGCCGGCTGCAAAGCTGGAGCCACGGCTGGTATTATGATGAGTACGGCGCAGACGATATTTATAGCCTGAATGTCTGCCTGGATGAAGTGCCGGACGGTATGTGCATTATCGCTGGAACAAATGATGACGGCAGCGCTCGAATTGCCAGTGTGATCGCCTGCGGAACGGATGAGTGGTACGAAGAAAGTACCGCGCGGGAACCGTTTTTGCCCGTGGCCGGTGACGGTATCACGGTGGAGGTCAAAGAGCCGTATGAGCAGGACGGCCAGCTCGTGTTTCCAATCAAACATTATATCACCGACGATGACACTGACTACTCGCTGCGATGGCTCTATGTCGATCCAACCTCCGATGACCTGATATCGATCAAGTCGGAGCGGCACAGAAAAGACTTGCAGGGAAAAGACACCTGCTTTGCCACGGGAAGCTATACGTTCAGCTATGATCGCCCTTATGAACCGGAGGAAGACCTCTACGCACTGATGCTGTCGGACGATGTTCCCAAGCATGAAATCACGCTCGTGTGGGACCCGGGTACCGCGCAGGAGCACGAGCAGCACTTTACCGTGCCGAGCGCAGCGTACTTTTCCCCAGAGAGTGGTAAGGGCGTCATGCTTTACTACGACGCCGCCATGACGCAGGAGTATCAAACCCCTGAGATCGAGTGGCCGGACGGCGGCAGCACGACCGTCTATGTGAAAAGCGGCGATCAAGACTGACGGGAGATGAGAGAGGAGAGCACACCATGAAAAGCTGGAAGAGAGCCGTCACCGTTGCTTTATGCGCTGCGAGCTTACTTGTGGGCTGCGGAGTGCAGAGCGGCAACGTAAGCAACGACGACAGCACCGATGAACCGCAGCAGATCACGGTCGAGCAGTTACGGGCTGCGAACGATCAGCGCTCGCTGCTCGAAAAGCACGACACTGTGACCGTGACTGTGCAGGAGAGCGACCAGAATGACGCCGTGACGTATACGGCGAAGTTTCAGTACACCTACGTTGTGGATGAGGTACTGGCCTGGTATCACTATCAGTATACCGAGAACAGCGACGCAGGCGAGGATGAAGTGTGGGGCGAAGCAAACGAAAAAATGTATGCCGAGCGCAGGGCGAGCGACGATGCTGCAAGCCTGAGTATTCACTTTAGACACGATGACAAGCAATATATTCTTGACATGATGCCCCAATGCCCCACATCCGGAGAAAATGCAGAGCAGACGATTGACGGATGCAGTGAAGAGGACGGCGCGATCCTGCTTTCCGTCACCACGCGCTATCTGGATTCCAGCGGCTATTATTACACCACGTGCTACCGCGTTGACCCCGCAACGAGTGAACTGCTTGAGATGTCGGTGACCGACTACCATGAAGATGAAAATGGCGCGGTATCCAAGCAGGGAATAAGGCTTTACCGCTGGAGCTACGACGAGCCTTATCAAGCAGGGCGCAACCTGCTGAACGAGGTCCTGTTTTCGACGGACAGCAAGGAGGACGTCTGCGATCTGACGTACTTCTATCCCGCACCGGGCTCGGAGAAGGGCTGGGACGTCGGGGAGAACGGCTGGAGCGTCAGCGAGATGCGCGTGGCGCATGGCACGCGCATCCTCTTCCTCGACAGTGCGGATCTCGCGCTTTATGCGGACAGGGAGCTGGCCGAACCCATCGACTTCTACGACGGCGTCGACACGAGCGGCGAGAGTGCGACGGTCTATATCGTGCCGCTGGAAGAGAACCATTAAAAAGCTTTAGAATGCGGGCGTGAACCCGCACCAAAATAAGGAGGAAACCAAGGTGAAAAACTGGAAGAAAGCAGGCATTGGCGCGCTTTGCGTCGCGACACTTCTTGCCGGCTGCGGCACGCAGGGCGGCAAGGACGACAAAGAGGACGATACCATCGGCGCTGACACGCCGATGGACGTGACGCTCGAAACGCTGCGCGAGGTCAACGATCCGTGCGTACTGCTCGAAAAGTACGACGCCGTGACCGTGAACATTCAGGGCACCGACCGGGACGGCGAGGTGACCTACAACGCAAGATTGCAGTACACGGACGGGGGCGACAGCACGATCCTCATGTCCTCGCACTACAACTATACCGCCAACAGCGGCCCGGGCGAGGAAGAACTGTGGAGCGAGGGGCGTGGCAGACTGTACGCCACGCGCATGACGAGCGACGATAACGCAAGCCTGAACATCTATCCCATTCCGGGCGAGGGGACGGAGTATCTCCGTGAAATGCTGCCGCAGTGCACTGACCCCGCCGCCAAGAATGCCGAGGAAACGCTTGACGAGCGCAGCGAGCAGGACGGCGCGGTGCTGCTCTCGACCACCACGCGCTTTAAAGACGCCGGCGGCTACTACTATACCACCCTCTACTACGCCGATCCCGAGACGGGCGAGCTGCTTGCCATGTCCGTGACCGACTACATCGAGGACGGCGAGGGCGGCGCGACGGAGATGGGCACGACACTCTACAACTGGAGCTACGATGAACCCTACAAAACAGAACCCTACAAGTCAGGCCGCTACCTTCTGAACGATGTCGTGTACGCGACGGACGACACGAGACCCGCCTGCCTGCTGACGGTCTGCCTCCCTGCGGAAGAAGGGGGCGAAGACTGGTGGGTGAATGAATACCATGTGGCGAGGGGGACGTATGTCAACATCTGTTGCCGCAGCGGTTGCACGCTCTATGCGGATGCGGCGCTGACGCAGCCCATCGACGACACCGTGTCCATCGACACAAGCGGCGAAGAAATGACGGTCTACGTCGTGCCCGATGCGCCGATGAACTGAGCGTAAAAGCGCGAAAAGCGGCGGATCAAAAAATCCGCCGTTTTTTTTCAAAAAGGATGAAACATTTTTCGATAAATTCCGTCTAAATAATACAGGAAAAGGCTCGGTGCGAGAATTAAGGAACTCTTAAATAATTTGTAACCAAATCGCGCCTGATTGTAACGACTTCCTCATAAGATGAGATTATAATGGACCCAAGATTAAAATTGAGGAGAAACTGCGATGGCAAATGACCAGAAGCCCGTCATTTCGGTGCGAAAGCTCCGAAAGGTGTACATGATGGGGCAGGAGCACGTGGTCGCACTGCACAATATTGACCTCGACATCCCGCGGGGCGAGGTGTGCTGCATCTTCGGCACGTCCGGCAGCGGCAAATCGACGCTGCTCAACCAGCTGGCGGGACTCGAAAAGCCCACGCGCGGCGTGGTGCGCATCGGCGGCGTGCCGATCTCACAGCTCAACGAAAACCAGCTCGCGGCCTTTCGGCAGAAGCACATCGGCTTCGTCTTCCAGTCCTACAACCTGCTGCCGGAGCTGACGGCGGCGGAAAACGTGGCCATGCCGCTGATGTTCAAGGGCATCGACCCGGATGTGCGGCTGCTGGAGGCGAAGAAAATGCTCTGCCGCGTGGGACTGAAGGACCGCATGGACCACTTTCCGAACCAGATGTCCGGCGGACAGCAGCAGCGCGTGGGCATCGCACGCGCGTTCGTCACGCACCCCGAGGTCGTGTTCGCCGACGAGCCGACCGGCAACCTCGACTCGAAGACAACGAAAGAGGTCATGCACATGATCCGCGGCTTTGCCAAGCGCTTCCACCAGACGATCGTGCTCGTCTCTCACGATCCGGAGATGACCGAGTATGCCGACCGCATCGTCACGCTCATCGACGGCAGGATCGTCAGCAACGTAGAAAATCAGGTCAAGGCGGAGATCGACGCCGCACCCTACATCGAATAACGGAGGAAATCGAACATGAAACGCATCTCAAGATCCCTGCTCTCGCTCTGCCTTGCCTTTGTGCTGTGCGCGGCGCTGCTGCCGAACGTGAATGTGGCAAAGGCTGCTGCTGATGTCGATAAAGAGGCCACGGCACCGAAGACGACCAGCTTTTTGATCACCGGCTACCGGGCCAGCAGAAGCAGCATTTACACCGGCGATACGGTGGATATCACGGTCTACTTATCCCGCACGGACGGCAGCAACGATTCGATCCGCGTCGTGCGCGGCCTTGACAGCTTTCAGGACGGCACGGGCGCTGTTGCAAGCGGACAGAACGGCGAATATACCGTTACGTTCACCGGCCTGACCTACACCGGCGACAGCGGCAAGCAGCTTGCCTTTACAATTTATTATGAAGGCAACGGCGGCGGCTATCAGGACGGCAACACCGTTCCGGTGCGCGAGTGCGTGCCCTACACCGAGCCGAAGCCCGCCCCCGAGCCGACGCCGGAAGTGATTCCCGAGCCGCGCGCCGTCTTCAACTCCGACGGCACGAGCACGTCTATTGCCGCGGGCGAGACGAAGACCATCACCGTTTACATCCAGAACGCCGGCACGACCGCCATGCGCGACCCTATCTTGACGCTCAAATCCTCCGGATCGCTTCTCATCATGGGCAGCCAGGACTACATGCTCGACGATATCCGCGCGGGCCGCGACACGGCCGTCACTGTGACGGTCAAGGCGCCCGACAAGATCGAGTCCCAGATGCAGACGATCGACGCGAGCCTGTCGTTCTACTATGACAACGGCACGCAGCTCACCGGCGGCAGCGCCAGCGGCAGCGTGAACGTTCTCTCCACCGTTACCAAGGATACGAAGGACGAGGAGACCATTGCGAGCCCCACGCCCATCGTCATTCTCTCGAAGTACAACTACGGCGGTTCGTCCGTTGCGGCGGGCTCAAGCACGAACCTGAGCTTCTCGTTCACGAACACCAGCAAGACCATCAAGATCGAAAACGTCATGGTCACCGTCACCGGCGGTCAGGACCTGATGCTCAACGGCTCGACGAACACGTTCTACTTTGAATCTGTCGCCGCGAGCGGCAGCAAGACCGTCACCGTGCCGATGAAGGCCGCGCAGCTCATCAGCGCCAGCGCGCAGGGGGTGCAGATCGCCGTCACCTATGAGTATGTCGATCAGAACGCCCGCAAATCCGGCAGCGCGACCCTCTCGCTGAGCGTGCCGCTCTACCAGCCCGACCGCTTTGAGCTGAGCGAACCCAAGACCTCCTACACCGGCTACGTCGGCGAGGAGACGAGCCTGACGATCGACTATGTCAACAAGGGCAAGAGCGCCATCAGCAACGTTGAGGCGACCATCTCCGGTGACATTGATTCTCCCACGCCTTATCAGCGCGTCGGCACGATCGACGGCGGCAAGAACGGTACCATCGCCTTTGCCGTGACCCCGCAGCTGGAGGGCGAGAATCAGGTCAAGATCGTCATTACCTACGAAGATTCCAACGGCAACACCAAAGAGCGCGTGTTCGAGGCAACGGTCGAGGCCATGGCCTATGAGCCGGCCGACCCCGGCATGGACGATCCCGGCATGATCGACCCCGAGCCGCAGAGCACCTTCCCATGGAAGTACGTCATCATCGCGGGGGTCGCCGCGCTCATCGTCCTTCTCATTGTGCTACGCATCCGCAAGAAGAAGGCCAAGCAGAAGGCCGAGCAGGCCCTCTGGGACAAGTGGGACGAAGAGGAGCTCGCCGAGGAGAAGCAGGAGGCAGCGGAAGCCGCGGCGGCTGAAAACAAGGAGACTGCGGCCACGGGTGCTGAGGAGCAGAAAAAATGAGATTCGCAGACATCCTGAAAATGTGCTTTGACAGCCTGTCACGGCGCAAAGGACGCACGATCCTGACGGTGCTGGGCGTGTTCATCGGCTGCACGTCCATCATCGTGATGGTCTCCATCGGCGCGGGCATGCAGGAGTCCTACGACCAGATGCTCAAAAATATGGGCGACCTCTCCATCATCGAGGTCTACCGCGGCTACAACCAGAATACCGGCACACAGACGGAGAGCAAGCTTGACGACAAGGCGGTCGAGAGCTTCCACGAGATCGCGGGCGTCAAGGCCGTCATGCCCAAGGCAAGTCTCGACGAATATAATGTAAGCTTCAAGGCTGGCGTCAACGGCCGCTACACGGCCAACTGGGTCAATTTTGCCGGCATTGACTCGAGCGCCCTTGAGGACATGGGCTTTGAGCTGATGGACGGGCGGTATCCGGAGAGCAGCGACGAGGTGGTCGTGGGCCAGTATTTTGCCTATAACTTCTTCGATACGCTGATGCCGGACGGGCGAAACTATGTGGACCGTTACGTCTGGGATGAGAACGGAAATATTGATACCGAAAATGTTCCCGACCCGTTTTTCGACCCGCTCAAGACGAGCATCACCATGGTACTCACACCGTATGACAACGGTACGGGCACCGAGCCCACGCCTTACGAGGTCGAGCTAAAGGTCGTCGGTGTGCTGAAGGAGGACCGGGGAAAGGGCTATGAGACGAGCGACGGCGTGATGATGGATATCAATGCGCTCAAAGCGCTTATTCAGGACCTGACCGGCAAGACCGACACGAAGTTCGAGTATTCAAGCATCAACGTCAAGGCTGAGAGCCTCGATGCCGTGTCGGATGTGGAGCAGTCCATCAAGGACTTGGGCTACAGTACGTATTCTATGCAGAGCATGCGCGACGAGCTCAACAAGCAGACCCGCCAGATCGAGTTGATGCTCGGCGGCCTCGGTGCGATCTCGCTTCTGGTCGCGGCCATCGGCATCACGAACACGATGATCATGTCCATCTCCGAGCGCACGAAGGAGATCGGCATTATGAAGGCGCTCGGCTGCTATGTGCGCGATATCCGCGCGATGTTCCTCATGGAGGCGGGCAGCATCGGCCTTCTCGGCGGCATTTTGGGGCTTATTTTCAGCTTCATCATATCCGTCATCATCAATCTGTTCTCGTTCGGCGCGTTCGGCGGCGGGGGCGTCACGTGGGAGCTTATCAAGCAGGCGCTCATCGGCGGCGAAGACGTGGTGCGCACGTCCGTCATCAAGCCGGAGCTTGTGATTTTCGCGCTGGTGTTCTCGGTGCTGGTCGGACTGGTGTCCGGCTATCAGCCCGCGAACAAGGCGGTCAAGATCTCGGCGCTCGAAGCCATCCGAAACGAATAAAAAGATACAAAAAAAGCAGCAAAACGAGGCGGCGTCCGGCAGGTCGCCGCCTCGTTTTCGCGCGGGCTTTGCTTGACCGCAGTGCAGCGTTGTGGTATCATATACCAGTAAAATTTTTTATCAAAACAGGAGGCGATCGCCTTGGCAACGGTCAAACGCAAATCGACGGTCCCCTATTACGCGGCGGCGGGAACGTGGGTCATCTATGCGCTGCTCTTTCCGCTTTACCGCGTGCCGCAGTTCATCTTTATTGCCATCGTATCGGCGGTGGTGTATTTCATTATGAACGCCGTGTGCGGCACTGTGGAGGTCACTGTGCCTGACCCGCCGAAAAAGGAAGAGAGCACCGGCAACCCCGAGCTCGACAAGATGATCAAGGACGGCAATCTTGCCATCTCCGAGATGAAGCGTCTGAATGATTCCATCAAGGACGCGAAGATCTCTGCCGACATCGACCGGCTCGAGGACCTGAGCGCGAAAATTTTCGCGCAGGTCAAATCCGACCCGTCGAAGCTGCCGCAGATCCGCAAGTTCATGGACTACTATCTGCCAACGACCCTTAAGCTTTTGAACGCCTATGACCGCATGGGCGCGCAGGGCGTGAGCGGCGAGAACATCGACGCGACCATGCAGCGTGTGGAGAGCATGATGAGTACCATCGTCGCCGCTTTTGAAAAGCAGCTCGACATGCTCTTCGGCAGCGAGGCGATGGATATTTCCACCGACATCACGGTGCTTGAAAACATGATGAAGCGCGAGGGGCTCAGTGAGGACGACGGTGAGCTGCATGCCGAGTCCGGCACGGCGACCGCCTCGCAGGACGACATCAAGCTCGAGCTATAAAGGAGTAAGCGATGCGAAAGAAAGTGATGGCGTTCAACGCCAAGGTGAACGCATGGATCATGAAGCGCCTCAAGGGCGTGTGGCTCGACCCGATCTTCTGTGCAATCTTTGCCATCATGTGTGTGGCAACCATCATCGGCGCGCTGCATCTGCACAGGGATACGCTTTACTATTCCGCGCTGATCTGGGCGTTGGCCACGCTGCTGTGCCTGCGCCGCATCCAGCGCATCAAAAAACACGAAAAGGAACAGGCGGAAAGCCAGAAAACGGAGGAAAACTGATATGAGCGAAAACATGATGCCCGAGCTGACCCTGAACCCCACCGAAGCGGCGCAGGAGGCCGTCCCTGAGCTGACGCTCACGCCCGAAGCGCCTGCCGCGCCCGAGACGGAGAAAAAGGAAGTCGAGCCTGTCAAGGTCGATGAGAGCATGCTCACCGAGCAGGAGAAGAAAGCCGTCGACGAGTTTGTGAAGAAGATCGACATTACGGATACGAACCTTGTGCTCAACTATGGCGTGGCCGCGCAGAAGAGCGTGGCGACGTTCTCTGAAAATGCCCTCTCCTCCGTGCGCAACAAGGACTTGGGCGAAGTGGGCGAGACACTCTCGAACCTCGTTGTCGAGGTCAAGGGCTTCGGCCAGGAGGAAGAGAAGAAGGGCCTCGCCGGTCTTTTCCGCAAGCAGAAGGATAAGCTCGAGCTGATGCGCGCGCAGTACGGCAAGGCCGAGACGAGCGTGAACCGCATCGTATCCGAGCTTGAAAAGCATCAGGTCACGCTGATGAAGGACATCGCGATGCTCGACCAGATGTATGAGCTGAACCTCAAGTACTACAAAGAACTGACCATGTATATCATCGCGGGCAAGAAGCGCCTTGCCGAAGTCCGCTCCGGCGAGCTCGAGGAGCTGCGCAAAAAGGCGGAGGCGAGCGGCCTTGCCGAGGATGCGCAGGCCTACAACGACTACGCGCAGAAGTGCGACCGCTTTGAAAAGAAGCTGCACGACCTGGAGCTGACGCGCATGGTGTCGCTCCAGATGGGCCCGCAGACGAGACTTTTGCAGAACAACGACACGCTGATGGTCGAAAAGATCCAGTCCTCGCTTGTCAACACCATCCCGCTGTGGAAGAGCCAGATGGTGCTTGCGCTCGGCATGGAGCACAGCCGTCAGGCAACGGCCGCGCAGAGCGCCGTGGCGCAGACGACGAACGAGCTGCTCAAGAAGAATGCCGATATGCTCAAGATGGGTACGATCGCCACGGCCAAGGAGGCCGAGCGCAGCGTGGTCGATATCGAGACGCTGCAGCACACCAACGAGCAGCTCATTACCACGCTCGATGAGGTCGTGAACATTCAGCGCGAGGGCGCGCAGAAGCGCAAGGAAGCGGAGGTCGAGCTCGGCCGCATCGAGGGCGAACTGAAGCAGAAGCTCATGGAGCTGAGAAGCTGAGAACGCTCCGGATAGGAGAAACATATGAAATTCTTTCAAAAACGCGGTGTCGCCATCGTCGTGCTGATTCTGGCGATCGTCGCATCCAGTGCGTGGGGGCTGCACAAAGCGCCCGCCGTCTCTACGCCGGAGGGCGGGGAAAAACTCGATCCCTCACTTTCTGCGGCGGCCTTTACGCAGTATGTGCGCGATGATGCCGGTGTTCTTTCCGACAAGACTGAGGAGGCTATCGGCCTCTACAACGCCAACTGGGACAAGATGTTCGGCAGCATCATGGCCGTCGTGACGGTGCAGTCGTCGGATAATCTCGAGAATACGGCGTATGACTATGCGGACACGATGCAGCTTGGCTCAAATGACGCCATTCTTGTCATCGCCAAACAGCAGCAGGACTATTATCTGGTCGCCAGCGGCGATTTCTATGATCTGCTCAGCGGCCTTTCGCAGAGCTTTGTTGCCTCCTGCATGGCGGATAACGTGCAGAAGGGCGACTATGACGCGGCGGTGCGCTCGCTTTGCGCCGCGCTCCATGTGGAGCTGAGCCAGCAGTATCAGCAGAGCGAGGCGGCGCTGGACGAGGCGGCCAACGGTGTGATGTTCATCATGATCCTCATCATATTCTTTGTCCTCTGGATCATGCTTGATGGCATGCGTTATCGCCGCTATCGCCGCCGCTACATGATGCCCGGCATGGGCATTCCGACGGTGGTGTACCGTCCCATCTTCTGGGGACGCCGTCCTCCGCGCGGCCCACGCCCGCCCCGTTCGGGCGGCCCGAGGCCCCCGCAGGGAGGGCCGAGACCGCCTTATAGCGGCGGCAGCTCCGGCGGCAATCGCCGCCCGCCCCAGCCGCCGAGACGGCCTTCCGGTTCCTCGGGTAGCAGCTTTGGCGGATTTGGCAGCAGCGGCCGCGGCGGCAGCTTTGGCAGCGGAAACTTCGGCGGATTTGGCGGCAGCAGCCGTGGCGGCGGATTCGGCGGTGGCGGCAGCTTCGGCGGCTTTGGCGGCAGCCGCGGCGGTGGCTTCGGTGGAGGTCGCAGCGGCGGATTTGGCGGTGGCCGCGGAGGCGGCTTCGGCGGAAGACGCTGAAAAGCCAAAAACCCTGACACAAAACGAAAAGCACGTCTGCTTGGCAGGCGTGCTTTTTCTTACTTTGATTGCGGCCTGAAAGGCGATGACAGACTGGCTCGCACAGCATTGTAGATTTTCCGGGGAATACAATGCTGCTTATCGGATCCTCTCAAGTGCAACAGTGGGATCGCAGAGGAAAGCCTCACTCCGGTACTGCCCCGGCCAAACGACCACAATTTTAATATCCGGATTTTCTTTTGCCCGTTCAAAGAAAAGAGCAGAGGACCTGCGGCGCAGGTCCTCTGCTCTTGGTGCGAGTGGTGATACAGAACTTTTTGAAAAAGCCAGTAATATCAACG
>OGME01000452.1_pt1 | contig 39589 bp, 39 predicted proteins | sample 1572981 | NCBI WGS metagenome assembly OGME01 (sample SAMEA2581902, study PRJEB24529) | metagenome | biome: Human gut stool | place: China | collected 2011
TGTCAGCAGCCCCCGTTTCGTGGTCTGCGTGTAGTTCCTTGTAAACTGACCTAAGAAGTGTGCCAAAACAAATTTCTTCTCAAAACTGGCCGTTTCGACAAAAATCATTCACTTTTTTTCGTCTCTCGACGCAAAAAGTGGGATTTGCGCCATAGGTGCAAATCCCACTTGCTGCAATTATTTTTTGCTGCAAAAATCATTTGATATCATACTTTTTGAGGTAGTGCTGCAAATTCTGGCGGCTGAGTTTTAGGAGTTCCGCCGTTTTTGTCAGGTTCCTGCCGCATGCGGCAAAAGCCCCTTCGATGATCTTTCGCTCATAGTCGGCGCGCATCGCGCTCAGACCTGTGGCATACTCCTCCCGCCGCGCCTGCGCACCGGAAAAGTATGGTGGCAGGTCGCATTCGCGCAGCACGCCGCCCTCGCAGACGTTGACGGCATAATCAAGAATGTGGAACAGCTCGCGCACATTGCCCGGCCAGCGGTGCGCATACAGCCGGTTCCAAAAGCCCTGCTCGATCTCCGTAACAGGCTTTCCGGCAATGTAATACCGCACGAGCGCCTTTAAGTCGTCTCCGCGCTCGCGCAGCGGCGGAATCTCGATCATAATAGAGGCAAGGCGGTAGAAAATGTCACGCCGCAGCTTCCCGCTTTCCATCAGCGCATAGGCGTCCTCATTGCAGGACGAGATCACGCGCACATCGATGGGCGTCTCTTTCGTTCCGCCCACGCGGCGGAGCTTTCCCTCCTGCAAAATGCGCAGGAGTTTTGCTTGCATGGCAAGGCTCATCGAGTTCACTTCATCCAAAAAGAGCGTGCCGCGGTTCACCTCTTCCAAAAGGCCCGCTTTGTCTTCGCTGCCGGTAAACGCCCCCTTGACCGTGCCGAACAGCGCCCCCTCGATCAGCGATTCCGGGATCGCCGCGCAGTTGACGGCGACAAAGTTCTGCTCTCGACGCGGGCTGAGCGCGTGGATACCCTGCGCAAAGATCTCCTTGCCGGTGCCGGTTTCTCCCTGAAGAAGAATGCTGCTCTCATTGCCCGCCATTTTGTGCGCCAGCATCACCGCAGCGGTAAACTTCGGCGAGCTGCCGACAAGATCACTGAGCGCATAACGCAGTGCGCCGCGCGGATGCACTGCCGGCGTCTGATGCTGCGCAAGCGTGCGCTGATCCTCGTCCAGTTCAGCCAGGAGCTTTTTCGTCGTCTCCATATTGCGCTCGATGCTTACCGCACCGAGCAGGCGTCCGCCCCGCATCACAGGAAACGCCGCGTTGACCGTTTGCAGCTCCTTTCCGGTCGTGGATTTATACTGATCGTACCGCCCCCTGACGGTCTGCTTCGTTTGCAGAGCTGCAATGGTCGTGCTGTAATTCTCATCCACATCAAAAATGTCCAGCAGCTTTTCGCCCTGCACCTCCACGTTGTCAGAAAGATCCATCATCCTGCGAAACACGCGGTTATAGTATACGACCCGCAGATCCGCGTCATAGACCTGCACACTGTCAGAGATCGCATCCAGCGCACCCTCCAGCAGCTTTTCGCGCATATCTTCCCGCCGTGCAAAAATGCTCTGCGTACCATCCGGCAGAGTGCAGCGCTCGATCATAAACCGGTGTCCCAGCCACAGGAGTGATTTTTTCTGAAGAGATCCCACTGCGTTTCGGGCAGCTGCAAAAGGCTCAGGCCTGTCCAGCCTTTGGTGTGCTCTTCCGCTTCCGGAGATTCAAAATGCTCATACCACTCCACACGCCGCACGACCATCCGCTCGTCCAGCATAACAACAAAGTCGAATAAAGAAGCCATACCCTCTCACCGCTCCTTCCCCAAAATTTCCGCACACAGCCGCTTCTTCGCTGCTTGCTATGATAGCATTTCTCCCATAGGCTGTCCAGAAAAAGCTCATAAGCCCGTCCTAAACGCAGCGCGTTAAAAAGTGCATTATAGATTTCTTCGCTTTCCGGTATTTCCCTTGTGCACTATATCACATTCGTACTTCATCATTTATTTCGCCGCTCCTTTGCCGTACGCTGTTTTCAGGCAAAGAGGCGTTGTTCTTAAATATGGTCAATTAGGTTGGGCTATCATCTCCCATCGCCCGCATCTGCAGGTGATGGTCCTCGGGAATCGTCGTGCGCTGGGCGACCCGCGCGACAAAAGCGCCGCACGGAACACGGATACTGCCGCCGAAGCGGCAAACCGAAAAGTCCGTACGGTGCGCCAGTCCACAGGCCGACCTTAGACTGCTGCAACAGGCAAGAGTGGTTCCGCTTTTGCAAAGCACACTATCGCCGAAACAATGGAACGTGACAAGATCAACAGGAAAAATAGCCCCTGATAAGAAATAATTACAAAAGAGAGACCTGAACCCAAAGGTGGGCTTTCAAGTCTCTCTTTTATGTAGTTAGACTTATACCTAATGAATTCAAACTGCTGATTCGACGGCTTGATCAAAAGTCTATATGTCACTTCAAAATAGAGTCCAAAATCATATTTTGTTCCATTCTCTAATGCTGTTTGGCTTTTGAAAGATTAAATGCAGGTCATACCTCGATTTAAAGCCTTCATGTTCAAAAGAACCAGCTTGGCCCTCTTACCAGCAAATATCTCGGTGACCATATGCTCGATAGTCTATAACGCCCGCAACCACGCACAAAGTGTAGCTCATTGTGCAAATTCGTCGAAATTTATAGTTGACATTATTAACATAATATGTTACATATGCAGTATCGAGTTTTGTAAGAGTCTCATGGCATAGTTCCGTGGGAACAGAATGAGCAGAATTGTTGATGGTATATTTTGAATAGCAAGTAACGCTGCTGCTTTCGTTTAAAGCGATAGATGCCTATTATATATCCGATAATTATGTTGTCCTGAGACCTTACGCTCATGTAGGGTCTCTTTCTTTTTCAGGACTCGAAATATTTTATCGGAGGTCAAAGTAATGACCGAAATGCAAAAGCAACTATCCGCAGCAAAAAAACTTCCCGATTCTTCTGTCGCGCTGATCCGAGTTGACCGCATGTATGAGTCTCTGCGCTACAATGATTATTCCGCTCAGAATGGGTTGGGAGAAATTGTTGACAACTCCGTCGAGGCAAAAGCGGCTCATATCAATGTTGTAGTAACCATTCAAAAAATGTCCAAACTTGGGAAAAAAAGAGCGGCTGATCAGATTACAGAAATTTCTGTAATCGACGATGGTTACGGAATGAAGCAAGACACACTGCATCGATGCCTTGCATTAGGTGAATCAATCCGTGAACACAGTGACAAACGTGGAATCGGACGTTTTGGAGTTGGCATGACCTTAGGTGGCATTTCTCTAGCAAGACGAATCGAAGTCTATTCCAGAACTGGAGCAAACGAAGATTTTCTTTATACCTTTATTGATTTGGACGATATTCAGAAAGGTAATCTGATTCAAATTCCGGAGCCAATTGCGCAAGAACCACCTCAAAGTCTGTCTAACATTTTGAAGAATTCCAGCGGTACAATCGTCACTCTAAAGAAATGTGATCGAATTGAAGGCACTGTCGATTTTTCTAATTATCTGGGACAGACTTACCGTAAGTTCATTGAGCGCGGACTGGAAATAACATTAAACGGTGAGCGTGTCTATCTGCACGATCCTCTGTACATGGCCAGTCCTACAATCTTCGATGAACAGCAACTCCGCACAGAGGGCTCAATTGAGCCAAAAGCCACATCTCTCGGCGAATTTCATCTTCCTCGCGAGATTCCGGGAAAGGATGGTCAGACTGCAGATGTCGTCATCCGAATGTCTTTATTACCTGCAGAATGGCGTACTACTGCCGGTGCTGGCGGAAGCCCCGAAGCAAAAAAGCGTAAAATAGATAAAAACGAAGGAATCTCTATTTTAAGAGCTGACCGCGAGGTTTTCTACGGACACGTTCCTTACATTACCGGCAAAAAGGGTGAAGCGCGAGCCTTAGATATTGACCGCTGGTGGGGATGTGAGATTTCTTTTCCTCCAGAACTCGATTATGCTTTTCAAGTTAGATATATCAAGCGTGGTGCAGAACCCACTGCTGATTTAAGGGATCAAATTCGAGATATCATCGGAGATGTTGTTCAGACAGCGCGGAAAATTGTTCAAGAAACATGGAACATGAATAAGTCGGAAGCAAATCGGCGTGCTGGAAACTTTGGTAGAGCAGAAGAAGCAATGGCCAAAGCCGGTGAGATTCTTCCGCACGGCAAGAAAGGAAAAAGACTCACCAAGTCAGAAGATGAGCAACAAATCGATGCGTTGGCGGCTGCTGCGCTGGGCGCTGATCGAGAAAATATAGAGAAGCGGAAAGAAAAAAAAGCAGAAATCAGGAAAAAACCGTACTCTATCGAACCCGTTAGTTATCCTAAAACCATCTTATTTGATACCGTTCACCTTCTGAATAACACTATTATCAAGCTTAACGTAAACCATCCATTTTACAAAGAGATCTTAGAACCACTCTGTGGAAATCTTGCAGATTTTGAAGCAAATCAAGAACGTCAGGATATTAAAAACGCCATTTTGCTCTTGCTCTTCTCCTACGTCAAAGCAGAATCCATGTTTGACAACCATGAGATTCTTTTTGAAGCTCTCCGCAGTCAATGGGGTACGGCATTAGCCACCGCTCTGAGCGAGTATGATCGTGAGGCTCGTTCTTAAATAGATACGATCGCCCACCCTAATCCTGTTTGTTCCGTTGTGCAGTAACTCAAGTTCTGCATATATTCTCTTGGCGATAGAAGGCCACCACTTGAAACAACTTCTTGTGGTGGCCTTTCTTATATCAAAATCCAAAGTGGTATAAGGGCTGCGATCATGCCATCAGTATCTTTTCATACCTTTCCCAATTCCCGCACCACTGCGGCGATATCCCCGTCGATCAAAATCGACCGTTCTTCGATCTCGCGCAGTGTGCTTGCCTGCCCCATGTTGATGCAGGCGTAGGTGGCCTTCGGGTTGCCCGCCGGCATGCGGAGGAACGGATATTTGATGATGACCGGCGTGTTGTAGCCGACGCCGAGCTCTAAAAAGAGGATCTTTTGTCCGTCCCGCGTGCGGAGGAAATTTACGTACCGCTCCGCCGCAGCGTGCCAGCCCTCGTCCTCGGCAAATTTGTTGTCGCAGCGCAGGTTCATCGTCATCGGTCTGCCGCAGTGCGGGCAGCCCGGAAGGAGCTCCGACGGCACCTCCATCTTTGGCGTCGCGTCTGCAGACGGTGTCAGCACACCGTCTGCTACGGTGAAGCCCTGCGCTTCGACCATCGCGCGGACGGTTTTCTCGTTGTCAAACGTCTCCTGACAGCACGGCTCACTGCACTGAAACAGGCCGTAGTCGCCCTGCGTGTAGAAAAGATGCTTTTTGTCAAAGCCCGCCTTCTGGAAGCAGTGGTCGACGTTCGTCGTGATGACATAATAGTCCTTGTCCCGCACCAGCTCGAGCAGAACCTCGTGCACGCTTTTCGGCGCGTTTTGATAGCGGTTGATGAAGATATACCGGCTCCAATAGGCCCAGAACTCCTCCTGCGACGGAAACGAATAGAACCCACCGCTGTACATGTCGTGGAAGCGGTATTTTTCCGCAAAATCCGAAAAATACCGCTCGAACCGCTCACCATTGTACGTGAAGCCCGCCGCGGTGGACAGCCCTGCGCCCGCGCCGATGACGACAGCATCCACCTCGTCAAGCGCGCGCCGCAGGCGCGCAATTTGCGCCGAGAAGCCGCTCGTAGATCGTTTTGTCGAGATCCTTGAAAACATTGAAAACCACCTTTATTTTACTGCCCGTCTCCACCTTATAGCGCCGCACGGTCTCCACGGCGATCTCCGCCGCGCGCTCGTTTGAAAAATGGAACACACCTGTCGAAATGCAGCAGAATGCGATGCTTCGCACACTGTTTTTCTCCGCAAGTTCCAGACAGGATCGGTAACATGACGCAAGCAGCTGCTCGTCCTCTCTTGTCACGCGGCCCGAGACGATCGGGCCGACCGTGTGGAGGACGTAATCGCACGGCAGGTTGTAGGCCTTCGTGATCTTCGCCTGCCCTGTCGGCTCCTCGTGCCCCTGCTCTGCCATCAGCGCGGCGCAGTCCTGACGCAGCTGCACGCCGGCATAGGTGTGGATGCAGTTATCGATGCAGGCGTGGCACGGGATGTAGCAGCCTGTCATACCGCTGTTCGCAGCGTTGACGATGGCCCCGCACTTGAGGCGCGTGATGTCCCCCTGCCAGAGGTAAAGGTCACCACTGACCGGCCGCAGATCGTCGAGGTCGGTAATGCTCTCGTCTGCCAGCTCTTGCCGCAAGTACTCGTCCTGCACGCGCAGAAACGCTTCGTCTGCCACTTTCGGCATACGGACATTCATCAGCGAGCGCAGCAGCTTGCGCTGCTCCCCCGCGTCCCGCGGCATGTTCAGGCTTTGGTATTCCGTTTTTTCGTTCAATAGCGACCGGATCAGGTACAGCCGCCGCTCCGCCTGCGTCATGTTTTGCTCCTTTCTCCGGGCTTCTTACTTGTTGGGGAAGAAAAAGCCCACCGTCATATCAAGATAGTTCATTCCGTTGTAATCGGGGTACTGAGAGAGCACCTTGGCTTTCATCTCGTCGGCGCTTTCGCTCTCCAGCGCGATCTCCTTGAGGTTCGTCAGGTAGTCCACCTTGGTCTGCGCATCCTTCAGGTCTTCGGGCGTGTAATGCGCGGTCAGGACAAGGTCAAAGCCCTTGCGGATGTAGTAGTTGAGCTGGGAAATGATGCCGTCTGCATGCGGGCAGCCCGCCACGATGGAGTGGCAGTCATGACCCATCATGTGCGTGTAAACGCAGTTGATCTCGGGAATTTCAAGGTCAAACGCCTCGGCATTGGGCTTCACAACAAAGCGGATGCCCGCAAGCTCGATCTCGCCCTCCTCCAGCACGTGATCCACATCGCAGATGGCGGGATCGAAGCTGTCGCCGAACGCGTTCTTGAAATTCGCGACCAGCCCTGCACCGCCGCCCGTCGTGTTATAGGCGACGGAGGATTCGGTGCCGTAGGCGGGGACCTCCGGCAGGAAGGACGCGCCCGCCGCGTGATAGGCAACGAACTTCGCCTCGACCGTGACACCCTCGCTCTTAAGGAAATCAGTCAGCTCGCGAATATTGTCAAAAAAGCACGGCAGCTCGATCACGACGCCGCGGCCTTTCTTTGCCAGCACAAAGACCTCGTTGTCGATGAGGTCGCGGGTCTGATAGGCGTAAAGGGTGACGCCGTTTTTAGTATAGACGTCCACGCGGCCCTTGTCCAGCGCTACGGTACGGTCAGCAATCTTGTTCATGATAAATATCTCCAAAATGTTTTGTACTCGAAAGGTTGTATTTTTCTTTCGTTGGCCTTATCATAGCGCCATAGAGAACTTTCGTAAAGTAAGCACAATATTGTGGTGTAGTTACCAAAAGGATACTATTGTATATTTTCAACACTTTTTTCACAGCTGATGGAGTGATACCATGATCGACAAAATGCTCATTCGTGGGGCAAAGGTCCACAATCTTAAAAATATCGACGTCGACATTCCGCTCGGTAAGATCGTCGGCATCGCGGGCGTGTCCGGCTCAGGAAAATCCTCACTGGCGCTCGGCGTGCTGTATGCCGAGGGCTCGCGTCGCTACCTTGAAGCGCTGTCCACCTACACGCGCCGCCGCATGACGCAGGCATCCAAAGCGAGCGTGGATGAGGTCTTATATGTTCCCGCCGCGCTGGCGCTGCACCAGCGCCCCAGCGTGCCCGGCATCCGCAGCACATTCGGCACGGGCACAGAGCTTTTGAACAGCCTGCGTCTGATGTTCTCGCGTTTAGCCAGCCACCGCTGCCCGAACGGGCACTACGTCCCACCTTCCCTACTCGTTGCGGCGGGCAAAGAGCTCGTCTGTCCCGAGTGCGGCGCGCATTTCTACGCGCCGTCCGCCGAGGAGCTGGCGTTCAACTCACAGGGTGCCTGCCCAAAGTGCAGCGGCACAGGCATCGTCCGCACCGTCGACTTAGACACACTCGTGCCGGACGATTCCCTGACCATCGACGGCGGCGCGGTCGCGCCGTGGAACAGCCTGATGTGGTCGCTGATGACCGACATCTGCCGCCAGATGGGCGTGCGCACGGATGTACCGTTCCGCGACCTGACCGAAAAGGAAAAGGACATCGTCTTTCACGGCCCCGCGGAGAAGAAGCACATCTTCTACCACAACAAGAATTCCAACCAGGCGGGCGAGCTGGACTTCACCTACTTCAACGCCGTCTATACCGTCGAAAACGCACTCGCCAAGGTTAAGGACGAAAAGGGCATGAAGCGCGTCGAAAAATTCCTCAAGGAAGAGACCTGCCCCGAATGCCACGGCACGCGTCTCTCTTCTGCCGCCCGCGCGCCGAAGCTGCGCGGCATTTCGCTCGACGAGGCCTGCGCAATGACGCTCTCGGACCTTGTCGACTGGGTGCGCGGCGTACCGGAAAGCCTTTCTGAGGAGATGCGTCCGATGGCCGAGAGCATCTGCGAAGCGTTTGAGAGCACGGCAAAGCGGCTCATCGACTTGGGCCTCGGCTACCTGACGCTCGACCGCTCGGCCTCTACCCTCTCCACCGGCGAGCGGCAGCGCATGCAGCTCGCCCGCGCCGTGCGCAACCGCACGACCGGCGTCCTCTATGTGCTCGACGAGCCGTCGATCGGCCTGCATCCGTCGAACATCGTGGGGCTTACCGGCGTGATGCACGATCTCGTCGCCGACGGCAACTCCGTCATCTTGGTCGACCACGACACGCAGATCTTGAAAGAGGCCGACTGGATCGTCGAAATGGGCCCCGAAGCGGGCGCTAAGGGCGGCCATGTCATCGCCGAGGGGAACATCCCAATGATCGAAGAAAACCCGAATTCGCAGATTGGGCCGTTCCTCTCCGGCAAGGCTGAAACAAAGCTGCGCGAGCGCGCCAAAAAGGACGAACTGTTCGCAAACGGCACGGTTCATCTGTCTACTTCTCAGATCCACACGGTCAAGCCGCTTGAGGTCGACATCCCCAAGGGCCGCCTCACGGTCGTCACCGGCGTGTCCGGTTCAGGCAAGACGACGATGGTGCTCGAGAGCCTTGTCCCCGCGCTGGAAGCGAAGATCAACGGCAATCCCCTGCCCGCGCACATTCGCTCGGTCGAAGCCGACGGCATCGCGCATGTCAAGCTCATCGACGCGACGCCCATCGGCATCAACGTCCGCTCCACGGTCGCGACCTACGCGGGCGTCCACGACGAGCTGCGCAAGCTCTACGCCAAGTCGCCCGACGCGAAGGAACACGGCTATAAAGCGAGCGATTTTTCCTACAACACCGGCTCTCTCCGCTGCCCCGGCTGCGACGGCACGGGCGTTGTAAGTCTCGACGTGCAGTTTCTGCCCGACGTCAACATTCCCTGCCCCGACTGCCGCGGCTCGCGCTACGCAAGAGCCGCCTATGGCGTGAAGCTCACGAACAAGGCGGGCGAAAACGCCTCGCTTCCTGAACTCATGGACATGGACGTCAACTCCGCCATTGAATTCTGCGCGGACCGGAAGACCGTCAGCCAGAAGCTCGGCATTTTGAAGCAGCTCGGCCTCGGCTACCTGACGCTCGGCGAGGAAACGCCGAGCCTGTCCGGCGGCGAGGCACAGCGATTAAAGCTCGCCAGCGAGATCGGCCGCACGCAGACCGACTCTGTCTTCGTCTTCGATGAACCGTCGATCGGCCTGCATCCGCTGGATGTTCGCGTGCTGCTCGGCGTCTTCCAGGCGCTTTTGGACAACGGCGCAACGGTCGTGGTCATCGAGCACGACCTCGACGTCATCCGCAACGCGGACTTTCTCATCGACATGGGCCCCGGCGGCGGTGAGGCCGGCGGCAGGATCGTCGCCTCCGGCACGCCGGAGGAAATTCAATTGAACCCCGACAGCATCACCGGTCAATATCTGTAACACGAAGGAGGTCATACCATGGAATTACCCGCCTGCCCCGTCGAGACGACGCTCATGCTCATCGGCGACAAATGGAAGGTGCTCATCCTGCGCGACCTGATGGACGGCACCAAGCGCTTCGGTGAACTTAAAAAGTCCATCGGCCATGTGACGCAGAAGGTGCTGACCGCGCAGCAGCGCGATATGGAGGCCAAGGGCCTGCTCACCCGCAAGGTCTACGCCGAGGTACCGCCGCGCGTGGAATACACGCTGACCAAGACCGGCTACAGCCTAAAGCCCATCCTCGATTCCATGGTCGTCTGGGGCACACATTACAAGCAGCAGAATGCCGCGCAGGAGGAACACCATGATCCGTGAGATCTGCAAAGACGAGACCTTCCTCGCCCAGAGGGCCGAAGCCGCCACGGCGGACGATCTCAACACCGCGCAGGACCTTCTCGACACGCTAATTGCCCACAAGGACGGCTGCGTCGGCATGGCGGCGAACATGATCGGCGTCAACAAGCGCATCATCGTTTTCGACTGCGACGGCGAATACATGGTCATGTTCAATCCCATCATCGTCAAAAAGTCCGGCCCCTACGACACCGAGGAGGGCTGCCTGTCCCTCACCGGCACGCGCAAGGCAAAGCGCTTCCAGACCGTCAAAGTCCAGTGGCAGAACGAAAAATTCCAAACACGCCTCAAGACCTTCACCGGCTGGACGGCGGAGATCATCCAGCACGAGATCGACCACTGCGAGGGGATCGTCATCTGATCAGAGACAAGCTCTCTCGCAGGGCAGGCTTATTCTATGCAGCAGATAGCCTCCAGCGGAATTTCCGTCTGCTGCAACAGCAAATTAAATACGATCAAAAAGTACCGCCTCTGGTTGAATTCCGGAGGCGGTACTTGATCTCTTCTATTTTTTAAACTCATCACGCGCTGTAATTTTCCCCAACCGTACCAGACGCGCCGCGATTCCCCCCGTCGAGCGCTTAAAGTAAGCACAAAGTTCTTTTTTGCTGCTGCCCGTGTCATACATCCGGCAAAGCATCGCATCATCCTCCGTTGTCCATGGTTTTCCCGCATTCTCTGGCGGTTTCTTTTCGGGCTGATCAGAAAGTTTCTGCAAAATGTAATGGAATGCCCGCACAACATCCCCCCGATTGCAAACATGCTCCTCCGGCAATACCTCACCGGTCATCGGATCCACGCCGTCCGCCAGTGTCTCCAGAATTTTCCTTGCCCGCTGCAAATCCATGGTATTCTCCTCCTCATCTGTAGTTTTGTTATTATACTCCGCCCGTCTCCGTTATGCAACAAAATACTTTTTTTGATTGTCTTATTGTATTTATATTAATCTCAAATCTTTTGTCCTCAACATTTCGACATCGCAGCCCACCAAGTTTCCTTCCATCTTTTGCGCTTTTGTACACCTCCCCCGCCCTTCCAAATTTTTGTTCAAAATGCACAAAGATCATTGCTGTCAAAAGTCATTGACAAAGCTCATTTACCATAGTATACTGTAATGAACGTCCGCACTTTGTCGAGCGTCTCCATCGTAAGTGCTTGGGTAACATCTGTGTTTCCCATAGCCGGATGCCCATAATCTGTTAAACAGATATGCTGGATTCATAGATGACTTTTGCCCTGCCCAGAAGGGGCATGTCAGATCTGCTGCTCTACGCATCTCTGTTTACAGAGATGCGTTTTTTCTGTCATAAAAAATTTGAAAAGGGAGCAGTATCATGACAAAATTAGTATTTCCAGCCAAAAATTTTCGCAAGTTTGACGATCCGTTCGAAAGCGAAGATAATTTCTCCGGACCGACCAAGTACCGTTTCTATGCTCATGTCAAGGACATTCCGGAAGAACTTCTCAACTGGATGGACACCAACCCCCGCGATCAGAACCTGAAAACCGATACCGCTAAGGCCATCATTGCATCATTGGAAAATGATGCAGTGCCGTATTTTCATCTGTGGAACCGAGGCATTTTGATCTCTGCCGACAGCGTTACCTTTGATAATCGAAAAAATCTTGTTGAAATCAATCTCGATACCCCGACCCTGCACGGCAACATCGACGGCGGTCATACGCTTAAAATCATCATCGAATGCCAGCACAAGGTAAGCGATGGAATCCTTTCCAAAATGCCCAACCAGTATGTCGAAGTCGAAGTCATCGTCGGACTCGATTCTCCTGAAGGGCTGGCTGAGGCACGCAACACCAGTGTCGCTGTGGACCTCAAGAGTATGGAAGAACTCAGGAAGAGCTTTAACACGCTCAAGGACATCTTGAATCCCTGCTACATTGACGGGAATCACTACATCGACCGCATCGAATTTCATCAAAACCAGATGCGATCTAAAAAGGAAAAGAATCCCATTGACATCCGAGAGGTTATTTCCATTCTCAATATGTTTAACCTCAGCCTGTATCCCAATGATCGGGACAGTTCCCACCCAATTCAGTCTTTCAGCGGAAAAGAAGTTGGTCTTGAACGCTTTCTCCACGCTGGATTGGACAAGGATGCCTCTGACGAAGCGTGCCGTGAAGCGCGCGAAAAAATTCTCAAACAGATGGCTCCTATTATTCCTGATATTTTTATCCTGTGGGATACCGTTGAACGCCACTTTACCGACGCGTCGGAACTGATTGGAAAGCGCTATGGTCGTAAAAAGTACTCCAATTACGACAAGGAAACCCGTCCCCCCGCCCTGTTTTCCAACGCACCGCTCGACTATTCGGTTCCCCGCGGAATTCTCTATCCTCTGGTTGCTGCTTTCCGTGCGTTGATCAGCGTTGATGAAAGTGGACAGTATTGCTGGTCTGTTCCCCCACTGAAAGCTTGGGACGAAACTAAGGCAACCCTAGCTGGACATGCTCTGGCCACTTCGGAAGAGCTTGCCAATAATCCGGCAAATATTGGTCGCTCCGTCAACCTCTGGGGAAACGCTTTCATGACTATCTATGTATACTCGCTTGAGAGCAGGCTTGGCGGTCGCTGAGCGCTTTAGCATCGAGCAAAGCAAATGATAATTAACAAAGCCGCCGACTTGGAAATTCCAAGCCGGCGGCTTTTCTTTGTTGTCAAAATTTCTCAGAGGCCCTTTTCCAGTTCCGTCAGGTGAACCAGAAAGTCTCCGCCGTATCGCTGTTCCTGGTCAAGCAGAACAGCACCGCGATCAATATGCGCTTTGACATAATTGGGGAAAAATTCTTCATCCGTTAAATGCCTCTGTGCATGTAGCTCCATCAGGCACTTATAAAGTGCGTCTGCATCTCCTGTTATGGTCTGGCGATTCAGTTCCCTCCCTAATGTGTTAGTGTGGAAATCCTCTGCGCACAGCTGCTCCCCAGATCTCAGAGAAAGCGCCATAGCAAGCTTCACCAGTGTATAGCATTGCAGTCCCTCGCTGCCTTCAATCCGGTCGAAAATTTCTGCAGACCTTTTTGACGTTTTCAACTTAAATGCCATATCTACACCTCAAAATAGCGATTTTCCTGAATATGTGTCTGCTTATCTAACCCGTATTCCAGCATATACACATGGGAGATCTGTTCGCTCATCGCCTGCAAATGGTGATTTGACAATTCTTCGTTTGTTGAAAGGATCAACAGCTGTCCGTTGAGTTTCTTGAAAAAAAACTCCGTGATATTTGCTCTGTGCTCTGTATCAATGCGCGCAAACGGCGTATCAATAATAAACGGCAGCTCATTTTTGCTCTGCTGCATCATCGCCCAGTAAAGGGACATGACAAAAATCTGCTTCTCTCCGCTGGACAGCTGATCTTTATTGATCTCTACAGGAAGCACAATTTTCTCATTCTCACAGGAAACTGCTTTTCTCAGTTCTGCAGCGGAATCCGCATGGCAGCGCTCTTTCAGCGCAGCAACCGCAGTCTCCCCCAACGCGTCTGTCGCCGCTGATACTCCCCCCGAGCGCAGCAGTGACAATAGATTCTCTCTGTCGATCTCCGTCTCTCTGAGGATATGGACGGAAAAGTTTCTGTCGATTTTTACATACGAAAAAAAGTCTTTCTTGCGGATCAGCTCTGCAAATTTTCGATTCAGATCACTCTCCACCTGTTGAATCAGGTTGGTATAAAGCGTATCCTGTAATTCCTCCAAGAGTAACAGCATCTTCCCGGAAACATCTGATACAGAGTTTACTTTGAGTTCCTCTTCAAAAGCCCTTCTCAAACTGTTCAGTCTGCTCACTTTTTGTTTCAAGTCCGTTTCCTTGAGTTCAATAAACTCTTTCGTATGCTGGCACTTCAATTCAGCAACCCTTTTTTCTTCTTTCAGCACCGCAATCGTTTTCATATGACCTTCTACATCCTCGATGCTCGAATTCTGGAGGTTGTTTCGAATCTTTTTACTCTTCTCAAGCGATGCATTGGTTCTCTTTTGTAAACGAGCAAGGACTTGCGAATCAAAGGTGCTCACTCTGCTAAGAACGGACTGCACCTGTCCTTCTTCATCGCTTGAAAGGCCAAACAGTGGCTCAAAGTGCTCCCACTTCTGATCCAGCAGATAATCGCTGATACTCTTCAACAGGCCACGTGAATCTTTCTCCGTATAATGATTGTCAATCGAATTGAGCGCCTTTTCCAAGACGGCGGCAAACTCCTCCTTTTCAAGACTTCTTCTTAGCGCCTGATCCGTCTGATACTCTTTCTCTGACTGTATCTGCGGCAAAACCCCGCTCACCAACTCGGGAATCATCGCAAACGGCAGTAAATCCGTTGCATAGGTCTTCCGCTGCCAATTCAAGCGTTCTCGTTTTTCCTCCTCAGTCTTAAGCTGGTCATGAAGTTCTGTCCACTTGTCTATGGTAACGCCGCCACGATCTTCATAGTTTCTCTCCTCCTGTTCGATCTCTACACCGATTTCCTCAATTCTCTCTTTGATCTGTACAAACTCCTGCTGAAGTACATCAACTTCCTGCCGCTTTTCATCCACCTCCGCACAAGCGCTCAAATACTCCTGCGCGCTCCCGTTTTGTGTCCCCTCCGTTCCTTTCAGCACACGCCTGACCTGGTCATGCAGAATATCAAAGGTATCGTTTCCGCTGAGCACCATAAGCGCGTCGCGAATGTTTACCTCCTTGCTGCTCAAGAAATAGTCTGCAATCTTTTCCCCGTCAAAGAAGTATAATTTCAAAAGATCCGGCGGAATCAGGTGGATCAGATAATTCTGGAAATTGAGCAATTCTTCCTCTTCCAGTCGACAGCCGTTCTTCCAGACCGCTAAGTTCTCACAAATCGTATTTTGCGGCCATGTCCAGGTTCGACGTATGGTGTAATTGAAAAGGTCTGTATTATCTACTTGCTCAAAGTCGATTTCGACAAATGCAGATGCATTTTTTTCGATACGCACCTGATCGTTAATAAGGTCATAAATCTCAGCCAAATACCGCTTACCAGACGTTTTAAAGCCAAACGCAAAGTTACCGTAGAGACATACCTGTATCGCCGTAAACAACGTTGTCTTTCCAGCTCCGTTTTTCCCTCCAATTACAACAACACGTTTTCCCGAACGATTCACCTCAAAGTGGAATTGATTATTTCCGCGGTAAGAGCCAAAATTATGAAGCGTTATATTTTTAATCCTCATGATTTAAGCCCTCTCTGATCGCTTCAAAATGCAGCCAGCCTTCATTCAGAATTCTCTCAACATTTCTCGCCGCCACCGCGGATCGTGTGTAAAATTTCGAATTGTCGACTGAGATCATCAGCTTCGACACCAAATCGAACGGAACATCATATTTTTTGCAGAGCTCACGCAAAAGGTTGATCGTCTTTTCGTCATATTTTGCTTTCCGGTAGCCATCCCAGGGGAGTTTCTCACCTTTCACCTCTGCATAAATTTCCACCAGCGCTCTGCGTGACAAATCTCCTTCATCTTCCCAGAATTTGTCGATTACTTTTAGTTCTTCCATTGTAATCAGCTCAAATCCCGTCTGGACTTCAAGTTCAAGCAATTTTCTGAGAATTTGCTGCCGAGCCTCCATCGTAAATGGCCCCCGTCCATATTCTCCCGTTGCCGTTAGGTAGATGGATCCATTTCTTCTTCTGTAATCCCGTGCCTTGGGATTTGCTCGTAGTTCTACCAGCCAATTTCGAAAATCTCTAAGCGGGATCAGTTCTGTTGCGCCGTGGTCGATAAAGTTCTTCAGCGACTTATCCTCCTTAACCATGGTGCAGATCCAGCAGCCAAAGCGTGAGTTGCCGGTCACCTTCATATCGTCTTTATCGACCTGGCCAACAACACTGTCTTCTTCCGAAAGATTTTCCCCCTGATATAAATTGTAAAGGTAATTATTGTCGGTATTCCACGCACTCTTTCCCTCGTTTCTCAAGAGATATTCCCACACGTTTTCATTCCGCACCTCTGACAGGGGACTATACACATACGCTTTGGGAATCTGGGGATGCGGCGTTAAAATTTTTCCCTCGATTTCACGCGAAGAAATGCTGCGGGATCTTGCAGCACTCTCCGCTTTCCGAACACCGAGAAGAATCACAATTTCGCCATCTTTTTTGATAGTATTATAAGTGAATGCATTAGATGGGTGAATCTTCAGCCGCTCCGTACACCAGCGGAATCCCGGAGCCTCTGGCGTTGGATAACCAAGGCCGATAACACGGCTCCAGAATGTCTGTCGAACATCCGGATAAATCATATGCGCCTGTACATTTAGATTCTTTTCCTTGCTCGCCGCGTTGATCGCACTGCTCATTTTGTGCATATAAGCTTTGACGATCGGATTCTCAACCATCGTATCTGACGTCACAATATATACCGGTTTCCAGCGTTTCTCTTTCGGCAGCGATTCCAGCATTTCGAATACTAACTGACAAAGCAGCGTGGAATCCTTTCCTCCGCTGTATCCGATCATCCACGGTCGCCGGTCATGGAGATAAACAAGCTCCATCTCCTCTTTGATCCTCTGATACTCTTCAAACATAAAAATTACTTCCTGCCAAGACCTTTACTCAAAATACGATGAATCTACACGATAAATCTTGATGCTGTCCTCTGTTGTAATACCAACTTCATATTTTATCATCAGCGCGCTCAGCATCTCCCCGTCAATCAACTTGAGATTTTTCTGCTGTTGCTGCTCTGCATATTTTCTTGCCTCATTGGAAAATGTTGAAGTCGTAATAAAAACGCCTTTTTGAACGTTCTGCATTGCCCCGACAAACGCCTGTAAATCCTTGCGTCCCACAGAGTTTTTCAATGCATAGCGCTTCGCCTGCAAATAGATCAGATCCAGTCCCAGCTTGTCTTCACTGATAATCCCGTCAATACCGCCATCATGTGATCCTCCAACAACAATGCCTGACGATGCATCATAGCCATATCCCATTTTCAGCAGAAGATCCACCACCAGCTTTTCAAAAAAGCTGGGATCGTTTCGCAAAATCTGTCGTTTGAGCTCTGCTTTGATGTTCGCCAAATGTTCTTCATAGGAGCGTTGAATCTTTTCCTCAGGTAATAAATCTGATTGTCCTCGCACCTTCGGCACTTCTGCAGTTGACGTCTTTGTCTTAGAATCAATCAGCGCATAACATGGCTTCTTCCCCTTGTAATCAACAATTTTAAAGTATTTTACCGGACTGGCTGTCGGAAAGTCCAAACCCAGGCAATGCCGCCGAATCATGCTGTTCACAACCGCATCCGGCTTTTTAGCAGGAAATGTGTAAAGCTTTCTTCTTATGATTTCGTCATACGCTTCTTTGCTGGTCATTCCGTACTCTGCCGTTTTCAAAACGATTTTTAACGTTTCTACAATCGTCATAATGCTCTCCTACCCCTTTCAAAAAAGCGTTCCTTTCTTAGTTCTTGAATTACTTACCCCTACAGTTTCCTAATCCGTCTTCAAATGACATTAAAAAAGCCCTGCCGGTTAGCAGAACATCTATCCACGCGGTCATGTGCTAAAGCACTATTATATTATAGATTTAGTTATTATATCAAAATCTGCAGAAGAAAGCAAGAATATATCAAAAGAACACCGCCTTCAATCGGCAGTGTTCTCTTGATTCTTCATCTGTTCAATTTGCATCTGGGCATATTCCTCTGGAACATCTTTCCAGCCTATCCCCAGATAATCCAGCACCTTTCCCCATCCGTATGGTTTTCCTTCCTCATCCACACAGCACCGGTTCATCCAGAAATCCCACTCTTTGTAGTTTCTCTCTCGAAGACGGTCAAATCGGTGCGGCCGCTTTTCCAATTGAATACCAAATCCACACATCGAGCATCCGGTTCTCTGTTCTTCAGAGGTGTACAGATTGCCATTCTCATCTTTCAGAATGCTTCCATAAATTTCAGGTACTGGAACATCCAGATCAAGCGCCAGCTGCAGCAAATCCTGCCGGTTAAAAATGGCAAACGGTGCCGAACGGATCGTTCCCTGCCCAAAGTAATTGCAGCCATGCAGCATCAGTGCTTTTTCTCTGCGGCCTCCTTCAGAAGCCATCAGTCCCAGATATGGCACGCAATGGTGCTCCTTTGCCCAGTCTGTGCAGGGCTTTTCCTTAAGATAATAGCAGCACTTTGACGACACCTTAAAGGGCGCAATCTGATAGTTCACGCCTTCCGCCTCATTTTCCAAACCGCCAAATTTTTCAAGCCAACGCTGCGCCAGCTTCATTCTCGAATGTTTCTGAAACCCGCCATATTCGCCTGTTTCTCCCGTTACAATGGCATGCCGCACTGTCTTATTATTGGGTGTCGGGTTCTGAAGCAATTCGATTTTACGGGCAGTTTCCTTCGAAAGCACAGGAAATCCGAACTCCTGTAGCAATTTCTGCTTGTTCCAATGCGTCCCATCTTCCCTCACCGCAGGCGGCAATGAAATCACACCAAGTTTCTTATGAACTCTCTGAATACTCACATCTTCAAGCGAAGAGACTGACACCGCCGGCACATCAATCCCGATTGAACGCAGGAACAGCAACAGTGTAATGCTGTCAAGTCCCCCGACTGATACGTAGCAATCTAAATCTCTCTTCCCACACTCGTTGTAAAATTCCCGCGCTCTGATCTTTGCATAATTTACTTTGAAATCATAAGGCATATTCTGCTTTGCCTTGAAGCTGGCAATCTTACTTCCGGAATCAGCAGAATTTGTTGTGTTTTGTGTCATCTTTTCCATCCAAAGGCTCTCCACAGTATTTTTTCTATCACTTTCAGTCACCCTGTTGTCTATTACGGTCAACCGATCATTAGATTAACATATCTTATCAATGGGTAATTATAAATTATATCATACCTTTGCCGAGTCTTTTTGTCAACCGGCGATTACGAAATCGCATACCGCTCTCCCACTGCCCGTCTGCTTTCTCTCGCACTTCTCATTTGCTCTTTTTCACTGTTTGCATTTTTCTTTTCTCTCCATTCCCCACTTAATTACCGTCCACAGCGCGTTGACCAGCACTCAGCCGAGGCCTGTTGCCAGCGCGACGGCGGGGAGGCCCATTTTGCCGACCAGCAGCCACGAGAGGACGACTCGCAGCGCGATGTGGCTCGTCGCACCGAGGAACGGGACGCACACCTTCCCGATGCCGTTAAAATAGCCAGCGAATGTGCTGCCGGTGAAGCAGAGCGTGTAGAAAAGCGCCACGAGCTTCAGATAGTCGCGCGCATTCTCAAACGCCGCGCCGCTGCGCGTCCCGAGCATAAAGCCGACCGACGTGCTCGCGCTAACGTACATGATGAGCGACATCGCAAGCCCCATCGCAAGCATCAGAAAAAGGCTGCTGCGAAACGATTCCTTCACGCGCTCTTCTTTCCCTGCTCCCCGATTCTGTGCCACGAGCACGGAGGTCGCAGCGCTGCCGCTGTCGCCAAACGAGTTGGCAAAGCCCTCGATGCGCGTCGTCGCCGTGTAGGCCGAGATCATGTCCGTGCCGCCGGTGTTGACCGCGCCCTGCACCAGGAGCTTTCCGATGTACAGGCTCGACTGGTGCAGCGCCGTGACGAAGCTAAAATGCGCCGTCTGCTTCAATAGCTCTCCATCCATACGGCAGTCCGCGCGGGCAAAAATGAGCTCCGGTGCCTTGCGCCGCAGGTAGAGGATGCACAGCACCGCCGAAATGGCCTGCGACGCCGCCGTCGCCTACGCCGCGCCCGCAACGCCGACAGCGGCGAACTCCAAATCGCCCGCAAAGCGCCCGAGGATAAAGGCGTCCACCGTGTTGTAGAGCTGCTGCAAGATATTGCCCATGATGAGCGGTGCGGCCAGGCGCAGCAGATGCTGCGGGATGCTGCCGCTCGTTAGATCGTAAGAGCGTGCCATAGTTTCCCCCATTTTCAAGGATTTGACAACAGCATACACCCGCGCTACACTTTGCGTAAACCGATGATCCATCAAGCCATCTTTGACAATTTCGCAAAGGAGAACGCCATGGAACTCGATCGCTACCGCGCGCTCGTCTGCGCCATTGAGACCGGAAGTCTGTCCGCCGCCGCGGAGGCGCTGCAATACACGCCCTCCGGCGTGAGCCGCATGGTCGCGGCGCTTGAGGAGGAGACGGGCGTTCCGCTCCTGCTGCGCGAGCACAGCCGCGTTCGCCCGACAAAGGAGTGCGAAAAGCTGCTGCCCGCCATCCGCAACCTACTGCACGCGGGCGAGAGCTGCGCCCAGCTCTCCGCGCAGCTGCGCGGGCTGGATGTCGGCACGGTTACCGTCGGCACGGCATACAGCGCGTTTTATTCGCCGCTCGCGCGCATCATATCGGATCTCCACGCGCGCTACGGCGGCATTCAGGTGCAGCTGCGCGGTGGGTACAGCACAGAGCTGATCACACAGCTCAACGCGCACCAACTCGATCTGTGCTTCATCTCCGCGCGCGAGGGTGGGCATGACTGGCTCCCCATCGGCTACGATGAGCTGACGGCCTGGGTTCCCGCTGCGCATCCGATGGCATGGCTGCCCGCGCTGCCGGTCGCGGCGTTCGCCAAAGAGCCGTACATCGAGACCTATCCTGACAAGGACATCGACAACGCGCGCAGACCGCCGCTTCGGTTATGCGGCCATCCCGCTCGCCGTGCTGCTCGCCTTCTCTCGTCTTTATTTATATGTGCACTTTCCGAGCGACGTGTTCGCCGGCGCGGTGCTGGGGCTTGTGATCGGTGAGCTCGTCTCCCGTTATGCTTCAAAGCTCTTTCAAAAGCGCGGATAATGGTGCAACCCCCTTCGCACAGGGCAAACTTCTTATTATTTCCAGATAAAATTAGGGTTCTTTTAAGGTGCTGTTCATACTGTATTCATATTCCCTGTGTAGTCTAAGCGCCGGTACAACAGAAAGGGTGATAATTTGAACAAAACATTTGGCAAAAAGGCCGGGGTGCAGATTCTTTTTCTGCTGCTTGGCCTCGCATTCCTCGTCTACGGCGCATCTCGCGGCGAGGCGGGCGTCGTGCTGAACAAGGCGATCAAACTATGTCTGGAGTGTGTGGGCATTGGATAAGAAAAAAACGTTTTCCTTTCTGCTCGCCCGCTGGCGCGGACTGGTCCAGGCCTGCGCGGCTCTGCTGACGAATCTGCACCTGCCGAACTTCCTCACGGGTACGCTCTATCGCGGCGCAGGCAAGACCGTGTGCGTGCCGGGACTGAACTGCTACTCTTGCCCGGGTGCGGCGGGCGCGTGTCCCATCGGCTCGTTTCAGGCTGTCGTCGGCTCGTCGAAATTCAGCTTTTCCTATTACATCACCGGCATCCTCATCCTGCTCGGCGTGCTGCTGGGCCGCTTCATCTGCGGTTTCCTCTGCCCGTTCGGCTGGTTTCAGGAGCTGCTGCACAAGATCCCGACCAAAAAGCTCTCCACCAAGCGCCTAAAGCCGCTGACCTACCTCAAATACGTCATCTTGGTGGTGATGGTCTTCCTGCTTCCGGTGCTCGTGGTGAACGAAGCTGGCATGGGCGACCCGTTCTTCTGCAAATATCTCTGCCCGCAGGGCGTTCTGGAAGGCGCCATCCCGCTCTCGCTTGTCAACAGCAGCATCCGTGCCGCGCTCGGCAAGCTCTTTTCGTGGAAGCTCTGCGTGCTCATCACGGTCGTTGTGCTGAGCGTCATCTTCTACCGCCCGTTCTGCAAGTGGCTCTGCCCGCTCGGCGCGTTCTACGCGCTCTTCAACCGCGTGTCGCTGCTGTCGATGCACGTTGACGAGAGCAAATGCGTCTCCTGCGGCAAGTGCGCAAGGACCTGTCCCATGGACGTGGATGTGACCAAAACGCCGAACCACAGCGAATGTATCCGCTGCGGCAAATGCGTGACCGCCTGCCCGACGGAGGCCGTCCGCTTCCGCTACGCCTTCGGCAGCGGCGGAGCATGTTCCAAATTGTCTCAAAAACCGATCATTGAAGAAAACAAAGGAGAATAAACCATGAATTTTAAGAAGATCATTACGCTGCTGCTCGCCTTTACGCTGACGCTTTCCCTCGCCGCCTGCGGCAGCAAGGGCGACGGCAAGGGCGATGGCGATGCGCAGGGCGCGACCGCCGAGGAGATCTACGCCCAGATCCAGGAGCTCGCCGACAAGGAAAACGCCATCATGGAAGAGAACCTTGAGCTGTGGCAGAAGCTCTTCGCCGCCATGAACGAAAAGCGCGACGAGATCCCAGATGAATCGAACTACGGCGCTTACCTGCTTGCCGCCCTCGACCTCGTGAAGGACAAGTTCACCGAGGACGAGCTCAAGACGCTGACCGAAGGCTCCGAGCAGATCCGCGACCTTGAAGACCAGATCCAGCCCCTGCAGGAGCAGTATGCCGCCCTTCAGCCCGCGGGCGACGGTGAAGACGGCGGCATGAACGATTCCGTCCCGGCCTTCCCCACCTTCACCGGCAAGGACCTTGACGGCAACGACGTGGACAGCAGCATCTTCTCCCAGAACGCTGTGACGGTCGTGAACTTCTGGTTCAGCGGCTGCAAGCCCTGCGTGGCGGAGCTTGGTGATCTGAACGCCCTCAACGAGACGCTCAAGAAGCAGGGCGGCGCGCTCATCGGCATCAACGTCGATACCCTCGACGGCAACGCCGATGCGATCAGCACGGCCAAGAGTCTGCTTGAATCCAAGGGCGCAAGCTACCAGAACATCTACTTCCCCTCCGACAGCGCAGCCGGCGACTTTGCGGGCGACATCATGGCCTTCCCGACCACCTATGTCATCGACCGCAGCGGCGCCATCGTCGGTGAGGCGATGCTCGGCGGCATCGACAACGAGGACAACATGGCAGCGCTCCAGACGATCATCGATCAGGTGCTCGCCGCAGATTCCGGCAAATAAAACATCTCAAAAACGCGCGCAGGAGGTTTCTCTTGCGCGCGTTTTGTTTTGCTGGTAGAATAGGTTCAAATTCTGGAAGAAGCGAGGGCTTTTTATGACGCCGACAGAACTGCTCGCCGCGCTGCACACGGCGGAAAAATTGAAGGACACCACCCGCCACTGCTACACCTCCGGCGGTCGGCACGAGAGCGTCGCCGAGCACAGCTGGCGCATTGCGCTGATGGCGTTTTTCCTGCGCGATGAATTTCCCGAGGCCGACATGGACAAGGTGACGCGCATGTGCCTCATCCACGACCTTGGCGAGTGCTTCACGGGGGATATCCCCGCTTTCGACAAGACCGCACAGGACGAATCGACAGAGGAAACGCTGCTCTACCAGTGGATCGCGACACTCCCCTCCCCCTGCCGTGAGGAAATGCATGCATTGTACGACGAGATGGCCGCGCTCGAAACGCAGGAGGCCCAAATCTACAAGGCGCTCGACAAGCTCGAGGCCGTGATCTCCCACAACGAGTCCGACATTTCGACCTGGGAGGACCACGAATACGACCTCCAGCTCACCTACGGTGAGCAGAACGTCGCCTTTTCCCCTTACCTGACGGAGCTTCGTCAGGCTGTCCGGCAGGAATCGCTCGACAAGATCGCACGCGAGGGTAACCGGCGCAAATAAAATCTTTCGCAGCCCATGTACAGCAAAAAGCACTTCCCGCCGCTGGCGGGAAGTGCTTTTCTATGTCTTTTATTCCACGATCTCCGCGTCCAGCAGGTCAAGGATCGCCTGGTCAGCGCTCCAGAAGTAGGACTCCTCGCCGAGAAGCTCAGTGATGCCCGCGCGGTCAAAGTAGCTGCGCACCGCCTCGGTCATGCCGCAGCAGGCAACCGTCTTGCCCTGACTCTTGAGCGCCTCACACAGCTCGAGCATCGTCTGCGCGCCCGAAACGTCCACGCTCGGCATACCGCGCATCGACAAGATGATGTGGTCGTACTGCGGCATCTCCGCCATGCGGTGGTTGAATTCATCCACCGCGCCGAAGAAGAGCGCGCCCGTGATGTACGCCACGCCCGAGGTCTCGAGGATCGGCGGCTTGCCGTCGACCGAGCGGAGCTTGTTCGTGTCGATGCTCGAGAAGTTGATGCGGATGTGACTGGACTTTGCCATGTACAAAATGGCGGAGTACACCACGCCGAGGATGATGGCGACCGTCAGATCAAAGACGACCGTTGCGAGCATCGTGATCAAAAACTGGCTGATACCGGACTTGAACTTGCGGCGGAAGATGTAGCGAATACCCTCCCAGTCGTTCATGCGCCACGCCGTGACCATCAGCACGCCCGCGAGCGCTGAGAGTGGCAGGCGCGCCATCACACCGCCGAGCAGGAACATCGAGGCGAGCAGGAACAGAGAATGGAACACGCTCGTAAGGCGCGTCTGCTGGCCGGACTTGACCGCTACGCTCGTGCGTGCGATGGCTGCGGTCGCGGGAACACCGCCAAAAAGCGGCAGCAGAATATTACCCACGCCCTGTGCGATCAGCTCCTGATCGGCGTTGAACGCTTCGCCCTTCATGCGCGAGGCCGACGCGCCGCAAAGCAGGCTCTCAATCATGCCGAGCGCCGCGATGGTCACGATGGGAGAGATCAGGTTTTCCAGCATCGTGAGGTTCAGACCGCTGAGCGACAGGCGGTCGGCGAGCAGGAGCGTCTTGGGAATGTCGCCGACGACAGCGAGCTGATCCATGCCCGCGACTGTCGCGACAATCGTCGCAAGGATGATGCCGACGAGCGAGCCCGGCACACGCGCGCCCCATTTTTTCGGCCAGAAGACCATCACCAGCACGACGAGAAGGCCGATGAGCACCGCCTGCATGTTCGGATGGAAGCCAAGACGGCCATAGGACGCGATCTTTTCCAAATTCGAGCCGCCCTCCGACACCGTGCCGAAGAAGTTGTCGATCTGGCCCATCGCAATGATGATGGCAATGCCCGAGGTGAAGCCCATGATGACGGGCATCGGGATGAAGCTAATTAAGCGACCCAGCTTGAAGACGCCCGCAAGCAGCAGCAGAACGCCCGCGGCAAAGCAGGCGAAAAACACGCCCTGCAAACCATACTCCGCGACGATGCCGACGAGCACTGCGCTCATCGCGCCCGTCGGGCCCGAGATCTGGTACGACGCGCCGCCGAGGATGGCGATGACCACGCCCGCGATGATGGCCGTGACTAGTCCCGACGCCGCGCTGGCGCCGGACGAAACGCCGAACGCCAGCGCCAGCGGCAGTGCGACGGCGCAGACCGTCAGGCCCGCCATCATGTCGGCGAGCAGCTTTTTCGAGTTGTAACCCGAAAACTCGCGTTTCAGGCTGCGAAAAAATGCAGAAAACATAGAAACCCTCCCAAAAATACACATACCTGCATACTATAGCACTTGCTCGGGAGGGGCGCAAACGGTAAAAGGAACGTATTTTAACGAGTTTTTAACACGATTGCGTCGCTTTTGCACAAAAAATGGCGCATTTTTCCTCCAAATACGAAAAAGAGGCGCACTGCGGGAAATCCCCGCGGTGCGCCGCGCTCCGTTTAGGCGGAAAATCAGGGTGCTTACTTGAGCTTCTTGCCGTCCTCGAACGCTCTACCGACCTTTTCGCCCAGAGCGAAATAGTCGTGGTTCGCCGAGTCAAACGTGATGATGTGCAGCTTTGCAACGTCCAGCTTGCCGTTTTCGTCGAGCGCACGCTCGTCCACGCTGACGTTCACGACCTCGCCGAGCAGCAGCTCGGTCTCCTCGTCGAAGCTCACAAGCTTGCACTCGAGCGTGAGCGGCAGCTCGTCGATCATCGGCGCATCCACATGCTCGCTCTTCGTCACGTGGAAGCCCGCGCGCGCCACCTTGTCGGGCACGCTGTTGCCGGACACGATGCCCACATAGTCGCAGGCGACCAGATGCTCCACATCGCCCATGCTCACGGTGAACGCGCCGCGCTTTAAGATGTTCTTCACGGTCTTGTGACCGCCGCTTAAATACATCGCGATGCGGCTGCGGTCAGCCACGCCGCCCCACGCCGCGTTCATCGCGTCGGGCGTGCCGTCCTCACCATAACTTGCGATGATGAGCACGGGCTGCGGATAGATCCAGGGCTGTGCGCCAAAATTCTTTCTCATGTCGAAATCCCTCCAAAATAAATTTGTCAACTGATTTTATGGCCCGATCTTTTCGAGCTTCGCGCGCAGCGAAATGCTGCGCGGCGTTCCCATGCCGTCAAACTGGATAACATGCGCACCTTTGTTCAGGTCTACATCCAGCACCGTTCCCTCGCCGAACACCGCGTGGCGCACGCGCTGCCCGATGGGCAGCGTGCCGTCGCCGTCGTCCTCGCGCAGATACTTGTCTCGCCGCGCGACGTCATCCACCGCTTCACGCAGAAGCGTCTCGTCGACCTCGTGCGTGAACGACAGAAGCTCGCGGTCGATATCCAGCAGAAAGCGCGAGGGATAGCGCGGCGAGCCGTCGAAGTTCCGCCCGTCGGCCTCGGAGAGGTAAAGCCCCTTCTCCGCGCGCGTCAGCGCGACAAAGGCGAGCCGCCGCTCCTCCTCCATGCCGGGGAGCGTTCGCACCTTGCGCGAGGGGAAAATGCCCTCGTTCATGCCGCAGAGGAACACGTGCGGGAATTCGAGGCCCTTCGCCGCGTGGACGGTCATCAGCTTCACCTTGTCGCCCTGCTCGGCGACATCGCCGTTGCTGAAAAGCGCGATGTGGGCGAGGTAATGCTCCATCGTGCTCTCCTCGCCGCAGCTCGTCTCGTATTCGTAGATGGACTGCTTGAGCTCGGCCAGATCGTCCAGCCGCTCCTGACTGCCCTCGGTGCGCAGCGTCTTTTCATACCCGCTCTTGTCCAGAATATCCGAGAGCACCTCGGAGATGGGTCGGCCCTGATACGAGTGCGAAAAGCGCTCGATCAGATCGACAAACTGCTTTGCCTTCGTGCCGCTGAACACGCTGTCTTCGAGGTGGTTTTTGAGCGTTACATAGAGGCTCGTCCCCTCTTTTTCCGCCGTCTCCTGTAAAAAGGCCATGCGCCGCTTGCCGAGGTTCCGCTTCGGTGCGTTGGCAATGCGCCGGAACGACAGATCGTCCTGATAGGCGATCATCCGCAAATATGAAAGTGCGTCCTTGATCTCCATGCGGTCGAAAAACTGCACGCCGGAGTAGATCGTATAGGGAATTTTTTCGTGCATCAACGCCTCTTCCACCGCGCGCGTCACATAGTGCGCGCGGTAGAGGACGGTCATATCCCGCAGCGGCACGCCGCGATCATGCAGCCGCTGCATCTCGCCCACCATCCACTGTGCCTCCGCCTCCTGCGTGTCGGCAAAGTGGCAGATGACCTTCTCGCCCGAGGGCTTTGTCGGGAGCAGGTCCTTTTTGATGCGGTGGCCGTTTTTTGCGATCAGCGAGTTCGCCGCCGCCAAAATCTCCGGCGTGGAACGGTAGTTTTCCATCATCATGATGGTCTGCACATGCGGGAAGACCTTGTCGAAATCCAGCAGATACTTGACGTTCGCACCGCGCCAGGTGTAGATCGTCTGGTCCGGGTCGCCCACGATGAAGAGGTTGCCGTGATAGCCGCACAGCACCTCCATCAGCTCATATTGCAGCGCGTCGATATCCTGAAACTCGTCGATCATGATGTATTCGAGCCGCTGCTGCCACTTGAGCCTGATGTCCTCGTGCTGCTCGAAAATATAGAGCGAGAACTTGATGAGGTCGTTGTAGTCGAGGCCGAAGCACTTTTTCTCCTGATAGAGATAGCCGTAGAAGATGATGTCCCCCGCCGTGTCGGCGCGCTCGTACTTTTCGCGCAGCGTGTCGAGCGACATCGTGATCATGTCCTTGTAATACTCCGGCTCCTTAAAGAGCTTTCGGATCTCGATCATGTCCCGTGCGGCGGAATAGGTCATGTCGCGCAGCGTGAGGCCGCGCTCTTCGTAGATGATGCCAAGCATCGCGTCGATGTCGGAATTATCCAGCACGAGGAAGCTCTTCGGGTACTGCACCGCATGGCTGTCCTCCTGCAAAACGGAGACACAGAAGCCGTGGAACGTGTTGATATAGCCCGTGTCGTTGTCGCCGGTCAAGGCGTGGATACGCTGGCGCATCTCGTTGGCTGACTTGTTCGTAAACGTCACGCACAGGATGTTCCCCGGCAGGATGCCGATCTCGTTGACAAGATACGCAAAGCGGTGCGACAGCGCACGCGTCTTACCCGAGCCCGCGCCCGCGATGACGCGGACATACCCCTCCGTCGCCGTGACGGCCTCGTGCTGCGCGCGGTTCAGTCCCGCAAGCAGATGCTCCATGCGCTGTCCCCTCCCCTCTGCAAATTTCTCAATGGCGGTATTATAGCACGGTTTTGATAGTCAAACAAGTGTTCGCTTGAAATCTTCTTCTCTATTGCACAGCGAGCTTGCTGCTTCAAGCTTCATTCCACCGCAAAATGTGCGGCAGGAGCTTTTCAAGAAGCGCATCACGGTTCTGCTCGTCAATGAAGACAAGCTCCGCGTTCTCATGCCCGCGCACGGCGCGCAGGAACGGTGTGTCCTTCGGCTTGACCGCGGCCAGCACCGGCGTCTCGCCGTCCAGCGCGCGCATCACCGTAGACTGGAACGCCCTGGCGTCATTTTCGAGAAAGCCGAGCTCGTCCATCAAAATGATGCCGCCTTCCGGCGCGGACTCGATGAGCTGTGCGCCGAGCGTGTCGAACACCTCCGGATGGCGGATGCTCGAGCGGCTGTCGCACGTTCCGACGAGATTCGCCGCTTCATTGTGCCGCTCGTCCTCTTTCTGCGATGCGGGATAGAGGTAAATCGGAAAAAAGCCGTTTTCGTCCGCGATTGGCAGACGTTTTGTCACAAAGCCGCCGACCTCCCGCGTGCTATGCTCCAGCAGGCGGCGGATCAGCGTCGACTTGCCGACGCCGCGCTCCCCGCAGATCAAAAGATGGCGTCTCATACTGCTTCCTCCTTCGAAATAGCCGCCGTCTCAATGGTGAACAGGCACAACGCCTTTTTGTGCGGCAGGTAGTAGGGAAATTTCTCCGACGGCCCCGCGGTCAGGCGCGCTTTGATCTCATCCTTGGAGAGCGTTTCACTTCTACTTCGGTTATAGAGTGCAAAAAAAGCGCTCCGCCGCCTCGAGCGAACGGAACGGCTGTCCGAACTCCGCCGTGAAGCGCTCCACGGTGTAAGGGATACCTTTTTCGCGCAGAACATTCTCCGTGCTCCCCGCCGTGTACTCGCCGAGGCTCACCTTTCCCGCGCTGAAGCGGTGGTGCGAATAGTCCCGCTTGACGAGGAAAATTCTCCCGCGGCACTGCTTTCTCGCGATGCACAGCGTGTCCTCCGTGCGGCCAAAGAGGCAGAACACCATCGCGTCGTAGGGCTTCTCCGGCGCAAGCGTCTCCATATCGCCGCAGCGCGCGGTGACGCCCTCTATCAGGTGAGCTTCCAGCGTTTTGATGGCCAGCTCGTCGGCGTCCACCGCCGTGACATGGCGGCAGTACGGCTTCAGAGCAAGGCTCAGCTCGCCGATGCCGCAGCCCGCATCGCAGACGTGCGCGTCTTTGGGAAGCTGCGGCGCGATCCTCTCCGCGATGGTCTCATAATAGCGGTTTATCGCCGCCGCGTCGCGCAAAAACGCGATGCTCTCCTCCGTCCAGAACATGCCGCATTCTCCTCTTTTCATTCAAACTGCTTCATGGGCAAACCGGTACCAGCGCAAAGCACCGCTTTCACGCAAGACATAGCCTCTGAATATCAATATGCCTTTATAGAATCACTATAATTCGCCGTGCCGTCTGTTGTCAAGCTACAGCGAGTACCGGTGTCGTTTGAAAGCGCCGTTGCTATTTTTAGTCGCTGACTCAAAGAGGATATTTAAGAAAAAACAGCAGGAAGCCGGTGCGATACGCCGGCTTCCTGCTGTTTCTGATTTTTATAGAGGCTCAGCCCTTTTTGAAGAATGCGACCGCCACCACGCCGGGGCCAGTGTGCGTGCCGATCACGCTGCAAATGAGCGTGGAGTCGAGCGAGTCCGCCTTGTCCTGCCAGATGTCGCGGCTGTCCTCGACATATTTTTTGAGATACGAATCGCTCAGCCCGCTGTATCCGAGGATGATCGGCTCATCGAAGTCGATGCCGCCGCTCTCGTGGATTTTCTGCACGAGCAGGTTGTTGCCCTGCTTCGACCCTCTTGCCTTACCGATAACCTGAATCTCGCCGTCGACGACGGTGATGACCGGCTTGATGTTGAGAAGTCCGCCCGCAAACGCGACAGTCTTCGAGATACGCCCGCCCTTTTTGAGGTATTCGAGCGTGTCGAGCAGCGCGATGAGGCAAATTTCGTCGCGCTTTTTCTCCAGCGTTTCGGCGATGGTCTTCGCGTCCATGCCCTTGTCCGCGCACTCGAGCGCGTACTCGGCGAGGATGCCAGAGCCGATAGCCGCGCTCTTGCTGTCCACAACGTAGATGTTGTCGTACTCCGCCGCGGCGATGCACGCGCTCTGATACGTGCCGGAGAACTTCGACGCGAGCGTCACAACGACCGCGCTGTCGCCCACCGACGCAACGTCGGAGAAGATCGCGTCGAATGCCGCGGGCGACGCCTGACTGGTCGTCGGCAGCTCGTCGCTCTCGACAAGCCGCTCATAAAAGCGGTGCTTGTCGATGGTCACGCCGTCGATGAACTCCTCCGCGCCAAAATGCACCGTGAGCGGCACGATGCGAAAACGGTCCTTCATGCGCTCGGGCATGTCGACCGTCGAATCCACAATGATCTGAACACTCATGCTTTTCCTCCGTTATTGTTCGTCGCGGGCGGCTCTGTCGCCCGCGGTCTTCTTATGGGTATAAATCCGTTCCAAATTCTCGCTCACGAGCGCGAGCGCGCGGTACATCGTCTGCCGCTCGTCCTCGCTCAGGCCCTCAGATGCCGCCTCGACGATGCGCATGATCTTCTCCCCGATCGCGCGGCCGACCGCCTTGCCCCGCTCCGTCAGGCGCAGTGGGCTCTTATAGCGCTTGCCCGCGCCGCTTGCGCAGGTGATGTAACCGTTTTTCTCGAGGTCGTCCAGCGAGCGGGAGATGGCCGCCTTGTCCTCGTCGCAGCGCTCGCAGAGCTCGGCGGCTGTCATGCCATCCCGCTGGGAGAGGTAGTAGAGGCAGGACACATGCGGCCCTTTCAGTTCGAAGTCCGCCATTTCGTCCGCCTTGATGCGCTTGATGCTGCGGCTGATACGCGCAATCAGGACGGTAAAGGTCTCAAAGCGCTCCTCCATTGGTAATTCTCCTTTTTCCTATTTGTTGACAAATCAACAAGCTCGTTTATCATAGCGCATCAATGTTGATTTGTCAACAAGTTTTTATATGAAAAAGGAAGGACCTGCTCACAGTCCTTCCTTTTGGTATTTCTTTTACTGGATACCGCCGCCGCTCAGATCGTACTCCGCGGTGATGTCGTTCCCGTCTTCGTCGTAAAACCGCAGCGTGCTGCGGTCGAAGTCATAATCGCCGAGCTGTGGAGAAAGCTCTGTGCAGAACAGGAAATGCGTCTTTCCCTCCGCATTTTCCATCGTGCAGGTCTCGCCGTTCTGCGTCATAGTGATTTTTGCGATGCGGCCGGTCACATCGCGCCCGCCAAAGAGGTAGTAGGCTTTCTCCCCACTGCGCACAACGCCGTCATGGAAGCTCCCGCCGCCGTAGCCGAGGCGCACAATCTTGTAGCGGCCAAGGATATTCCGTTCCAGCTTGACATAGCCCAGATCTATGTCCTCGCCGATCTCCATGAGATACCACACCGTATTTTCGAGTTCAACACTGTCGTACACCCGAATACTCGGCGAGAGGGGCTGGGGCCTGCCGATATTGTAAAAATCACAGATATGGTCCGGCAGCGTCGCCGGGTCCAGCGGAAAGGTCGTGCTCCGGATGATCCCCACGGCGCACAAGGCCAATATCAGCACTGAAAGTATGGTAATGCTCACTTTCTTGCCTGTTTTCATATTGTTCTCCTTTTTTGTTCAGGGGGAACTCAGAATGCCACGTGCATGAACAGCGCCACACAGCACAGGATGACCGCGAGCGGCACGTAGACGAAGCGGCCCACGTTGTACCACAGCGCACCGCGCTCTTTCTTGCTGCCGGTGTTCACGGCGGCGAGCAGCTCGTCCTTTTTCATCACGTAGAACCACGAGATCGCGCCGAGCGTCGCGCCGATGGGGATAATATAGATGGAAACAAGGTCCATCCACGGGCCCCACTTGCTGATGGGCTCCATGAAAATGCCGATGCCGAGGCACAGCACACACAGGATCGCCAGCACCGCCGTGCGGCTGAGCTTGGGGAACTTGTGCAGCAGCGATTCCGCCACGGCCTCGAACATGTTCTGCAGCGAGCTCACGCCCGCGAAGATCATCGCAAGGTAGAGGATGATGGCGAACAGCCGCCCCATCGGGATATCCTGTAAAATGGTCGGCAACGTAACGAACAGCAGGCTCGGGCCCGCGCCGACGTCCAGCCCGTAGGAGAAGCATGCGGGGATGATGACGAGCGCCGCAACGACGGCGGCGATCGTGTCAAACAGCGCCGTGTGCTGCGCGACGCCGACGACGTCCTCGTCCTTCGAGAGGTACGCGCCGTACACGATCATACCGCTGCCCGTGACGGAGAGGGAGAAGAACGCCTGTCCCATCGCCCAGATCCAGATCATCGGGTCCTTGAGCGCCTCCCAACGCGGAGTAAACATGAAGCGGTAACCCTCCGCCACATTTGGCAGCATCGCCACGCGCACCGCGAGGATCAGGAAGATGATAAAAAACAGCGGCATCATGATCTTGTTGGTTTTTTCGATGCTGTGCGCGCCCAAATAGAGCGTCAGCAGCGTCCCCACGACCACGATGATGTGGTACGGAATGACGGAATACGGTGTGGAGGAGAACGTGCCGAACCACGACGCGGTGTCCGCCGTCATCAGCGTGCCGACGAGCGAATCCACCAGCGCCTTTAAGATGTACGTGACGATGACCGCGTAGCCGAACGCAATGCACAGCGAGCCCGCGAGCGGCAGCCAGCCAAGAAGGCCTCCTACCTTGCCTGCGCCCTTGCCGCGCGTCGACCACGCTTTTTCATACGCGCCGAGTGTACCCGTCGCCGCGTGGCGGCCCATGGCGAACTCCGCGGGCAGACCCACGTAGCTGAAAATGAAAATAAACAGCAGATAAATGAGCAAAAATGCCCCGCCGCCGTTGCTGCCAAGCTTGTTCGGAAAGCCCCAGACGTTCGCCATGCCGACCGCTGAACCGACGGACGCCAGAATAAAGCCCCATCGGCTCGCAAAGTTTTTGGTGTTCTTCATGTTTTCTCCCATCCAGGTGAAAAAATAACCGCGTAAGCATTCCTCGGCTCACGCGGGCATCAGCCTGTCTCTCATCAGATTTTGTACGCAGGATACACAACGCATGAAAATCCTGCTCTTATATTTTATACATTTTAATGCCGCTGCACAAAAAAGTCAAGCGCTCGAGCGGTTTATATTATGGCTGTTCCAGCTTTTTCCTCACCGGCGCGCGTTCTTCCCGCACCGCGGCGCAAGGGTCTCGTAACAGCATCGCAGTAGATTTGTTCATATCTTTTATGATATGATCGCCGTACCAAAAGGAAAATGAGACATTACAGGAGGATCATGATGAGCGCCTGCATCTTTTTCGCTTCCGACGCGCCGCTGCCGGAGGTCTTTCCTCTGCCGGAGTACGACTACCTCGTCATCAATGTGGACGACGGTACGGTCGACGATGGCGGCGCGGACGACAACTTCGCGCTGCGCACTTACCCAGACAGTTTTCTCTATACCGACAAAGCCTTTGCCGTCTGCCTCGACTGGGCCTACTATACCGAGGGCCGCGCGCGGCAGCTGATCGACTACATTGGCTCTGCCCTCGAATCCGCGCCCTGCGTGGAACTCTGGCACGTCTGGCAGGGCGGCTTCTACTTGTTCGAGGAGCGTCCCGTCGTTCACCGCGCCGCTGTGCGATTCGATGAATTCGTCGTAGACGATCTGCGCGAGCTCGGCGAAACTGACCTCTGGAACAACAAGGAGACAAACCGGTTATCATTTTACTGCCTGACCGTCACACGGTGAGCAGTATTTTCCATACTTTACAAAACGAGGTGACTCCCATGTCTCATTGCACCACATTCGCCGAAGCAGGCCACCTTGTGGACGCCGGCCGCTGTGCACCGTTTCTCCTGACGCTGTGTGAGGAGGGTGAAAACGAGCTGCACATCACCATCTGCTGCGCTAAAGCGGAGCCAAATGCACAGACTCCGTCCACAGGAAATACCGCCCTCGACGACATTCTCGCGCACTGTACGCCGCTGTGCCCCGATGAAAACGCCAAGATCGAGCTCATCTTTGAAAATTACCTGCTCTATCAGGTGCGCAACGAATCCTACTGCGTATTTGACGCAGACGAAGTCCACAGCGGCACCTATCTTTACACGTTCGAACGGTCCAAACTGCTCGACTATCTTCCCCGTGCCATTGATGTCCATCTTATACCCGATGGAACGGACGCTCCCGCATCGTGGAAGCACTACGGCATTTACACGCAGAATCAGATCATCGACATCGTTGCCCCGTCCGAACCCACGGTGCGCACGTCCTTTTGACGTACACGCGCATATATTATGTCAACAGATGTTCTATTCCATAAGACAGTCAAAAAGAAAAAGCCCGTGTCGTGAGACACGGGCTTTTTGAACCTCGCAGTAGGGTGAGATTACTTGATCTCGACCTTCGCGCCAGCCTCTTCGAGCTGCTTCTTGAAGTTCTCGGCATCCTCCTTGGACACGCCCTCCTTCAGAGCCTTCGGAGCGGACTCGACGAAAGCCTTGGCCTCGGCCAGACCCAGACCGGCGATCTCGCGGACAGCCTTGATGACCTTGATCTTGGCAGCAGCGTCGAAACCGGCGAGGACGACGTCGAACTCGGTCTTCTCCTCGGCAGCGGGGGCAGCACCGCCGGCAGCGGGAGCAGCCATAGCAGCGGCGGAAACGCCGAACTCTTCCTCGAGAGCGTGGACGAGCTCAGAGAGCTCCAGGACGGTAAGGCCCTTGATTTCTTCGATCATAGCGGTAACTTTCTCGCTCATTGTAATGATCCTCCAATTTTAAGATATTTGTTTTAGTTTTTGAGTTGGGTGCAGACGATTACTCTGCGGAAGCTTCCTCGGCGGGAGCACCGTTCTTCTCGGCGATCTGCTTGAGGACGCAAGCCAGGCCCGAAATGGGAGCCAGCATGGTGCCAAGCACCTGTGCCTGCAGGACGGGCAGTGCGGGGATCGCGGCCAGAGCATTGACGGTGGCCATGTCGACGACCTTGCCGTCCATGAAGCCGCCCTTGATCTCGAACTTACCGTTGAGCTTCTTGGCAAAGTCGGCGATCACGCGCGCGGGGGCGACGGGATCGGCAGCGATGGCAAGAGACGTGGTACCGTTCAGCTGATCATCGAGCTCATTGAGGCCGACGTTGTTGAAAGCAAAGCGGAGCAGGGTGTTCTTGACAACTGCATACTCGACATCGTTCTTACGGCACTCAGCGCGGAGCTCGGTGTCTTCCGCGACGGTGATGCCCTTGTAGTCAACGATAACGCCGGCAGCTGCGCCCTGCAGCTTCTCGGTCAGAGAGGCCACGATCGCCTGCTTTTCAGACAGAACTTTTGCGTTAGGCATTTCTTGAGTTCACCTCCATTGGATTTTGCGGCACGCCCCGCGTGCCAGGGGAAAGAGGCGTTCTAAAAAGGAAACCGTCCTCATGCAGGACATGAGGACGGTAAAGCAATCAATAAATGTTTGCCATCCTCGGCAGGACTTACGAGACGAATCTCACCTGCTGTCTTTGGAACGCTCTAATAGTATATCCAGAGTTGGCAACATTGTCAACCCCAAATATCGTTTTTTCCGCAAAATACCCCATATTTGCGCCGCACACAGCGCAAATCAACTTAAATCACAATTTGCCGCGACATGCGCGCCAGAAAAATACCGCGGCTCAGCCGCGATCGCGCGGCGACACCAGTTCGCAAACTGGTGAGGGGGAATCTAAAGGGGGGACAGCGTCCCCCTCTTTAAGTTTTCTTAGATCTTTGCGGTGTTCATCTTGACGCCGGGGCCCATGGTGGAGGCGGCGACGCAGGACTTGATATACTGGCCCTTGGAAGCGGCGGGCTTGGCCTTGATGATAGCACCCATGAGAGCGTTGAAGTTCTCAGCGAGCTTCTCGGGGCCGAAGGAAACCTTACCGATGGGGCAGTGGATGATGTTGGTCTTGTCGAGACGATACTCGACCTTACCGGCCTTGGACTCCTGAACAGCCTTGGCGACGTCGGGAGTGACAGTACCGGCCTTCGGGGACGGCATCAGGCCCTTAGGACCGAGCACCTTACCGAGACGGCCGACAACACCCATCATGTCAGGGGAAGCGACGACGACGTCGAAGTCGAACCAGTTTTCCTTCTGGATCTTCTCGACGAGGTCCATCTCGCCGACATAGTCAGCGCCGGCAGCCTTGGCAGCCTCAGCCTTGTCGCCCTTGGCGAAGACGAGAACGCGGACGTTCTTGCCGGTGCCGTTGGGGAGGACGATGGCGCCGCGAACCTGCTGGTCAGCGTGACGGGAGTCGACGCCCAGCTTGACGTGCAGCTCGACGGTCTCGTCGAACTTCGCGGAAGCGGTCTTGCAGATCAGGCCGAAGCCCTCTGCGGCGTCATACTGAGTGTTCTTTTCGATCTGCTTTGCAGCATCCTGATACTTTTTACCTCTAAACATTGTTCACACCCTCCTTATTCTTCGACGACAACGCCCATGGAGCGTGCGGTACCGGCGATCATGCTCATCGCGGACTCGAGAGTGCTCGCGTTGAGGTCACGCATCTTCATCTCAGCGATCTTCTGGACAGAGGCCTTGGAAATGGTAGCGACCTTGGTCTTGTTGGGGACGCCGGAGCCAGACTCGATGTTGCATTCCTTCTTGATGAGGACGGCAGCGGGAGGAGTCTTGGTGACGAAGGAGAAGGAACGGTCGGCATACACCGTGATGACAACGGGGATGATGAGGCCCATGTCGTTCTTGGTGCGCTCGTTGAATTCCTTGGTGAACGCAGCGATGTTGACGCCGTGCTGACCGAGCGCGGGGCCAACGGGGGGTGCGGGAGTTGCTTTGCCTGCAGGGATCTGCAGCTTAACGTAACCGGTGATCTTCTGTGCCATGAGAGGCACCTCCTTAATATTGAATGTGGTAACGACCGGCGATTCCGGCCGCCCTTGGCGAGACTGAACGTCTCTCCCACGTTTGCCGCATACGCGGCTCATCGCTTTTAGCGGTGATTACGGTTCTACGACCTCGACCTGATCGAGCTCCAGCTCGACCGGCGTTTCGCGTCCGAACATGGACACGACCACGCACACCTTGTTCTTCTCTGCGTCGATCTCTTCGACCGTGCCGAGGAAGGACGAAAGCGGGCCGTCGGTGATCTTGACCTGATCGCCAACATTGTAGCGCACGACGATCTCTCGCCGTTCCATGCCGAGCGCCAGGACTTCCTCTTCCGTCAGAGGAATGGGTTCATTGTTCGCCGTGCCGACAAAGCCGGTCACACCGCGAATGTTGCGGATCAGATGCCAGGTGTCGTCCGTCATGATCATCTTGACGAGCACGTAGCCCGGGAAGACCTTGCGTTCGACTTCCTTCGTCTCGCCCGAGTCGGTCACTTCCGTGACGGTCTCCAGCGGGATCTGGATGTCGAGGATCATGTCCTCCAGATGACGGTTGGCGACGAACTTCTCGATGGCCGTCTTGACTGCGTTTTCATAGCCGGAGTAAGTATGCGCGACATACCACTTAGCATTATCAGCCATGACTGCTCTCCTGTCAGCCCGCGAGACCGATCAGCAGGTGCACTGCGGAAACGGCCACGTAGTCGAAGATCCAGATGCAGGCGCCGACGGCGAGGGAGCACAGCAGCACAGTGCCGGTGTTCTTCGCAGTGGTGGATGCGGTGGGCCATACGACCTTTTTCAGTTCGCTTCTCATTTCACGGAACCACTTGCTGCGGTCCTTTTTCTTCTTTTCTTCTGCCATGTTTCAACAGCCTTTCCTAATTACTTGGTTTCGGTGTGGACGGTGTGCTTCTTGCAGAAGGGGCAGTACTTGTTCAGCTCAAGCTTGTCCGGGGTGTTCTTCTTGTTCTTCATCGTGTTGTAGTTTCTCTGCTTGCACTCGTTGCATCTGAGCGTGATCTTAATGCGCATCTAACGGCACCTCCTTATTTACTCAGCTCCGTTTGCCAAAAGCGGCATGAAGCTGGCGATTGCCTCCCTGCTCTCAAATTTGAGGGGTGCTTTTCCCTTGCGTGCCGAGAAGCAAAAGCGCGCAAAAAGAAAGCCCTCTTTCACAGGTAAGTAAGATGATACCACATGGTATGTCCAGCCGTCAAGCACTTTTTGCACGATTTTGCAGAAAATCGTGCAGATTTTGCGCTCTTTCCCCTGTTTTTTCTCTCCCGCTGCCTCTCTTGACGCGATTTTTCCGTTTCCGCACGCCACCTCCCTGCCCTGCGCTTGCTTTTTGGGTGAAAATCCTGTATGCTGGCAGTCAAAAGAAACGCTCAGGAGGCAATTTTATGAAAATCATGGCCATCGACTACGGCGACGCGCACACCGGCGTCGCGATCTCCGACCGCACGCTGACGCTCACTGGATTTTCGACCGTTATCACCGCGTACCGGCCCGAAGCGGTCATCGAAAAGCTGCTGCCGCTCATCTCCGAGCACGAGGTCACAGAGCTCGTGCTCGGCCACCCGCTTAATATGGACGGCACGCGCGGCCCCCGCGCAGAAAAGGCCGAGGGCTTTGCCGAGATGCTGCGCGAGGCCACGTCGCTCCCCGTCACGCTCTGGGATGAGCGCCGCACGACCGTCGACGCGCACAATATTCTATTAAATAATGGCAAGCGCGCCAAGGAGCGCAAGAAAACCGTCGACGCCGTCGCGGCGAGCCTGATGCTTGAAGGTTACTTAACCTTCAAAAAACGTCAAGGGTAACATATCACAGCGCGGCAGCGCTGTACTCTATTCCCCTGCGCCGCGCAGGGAAGCGAGTCAAAGGGGCCATTCTCTTTCGCAAAAGAGAATGGCCCCTTTGAAACCCCAAGAGAAAGGCTTCCATTGCAAGCGAGCAGCTCGAAGAGCTGCAATGCTTGCCGATTGCACTGCCCAT
>OGME01000460.1_pt1 | contig 39279 bp, 40 predicted proteins | sample 1572981 | NCBI WGS metagenome assembly OGME01 (sample SAMEA2581902, study PRJEB24529) | metagenome | biome: Human gut stool | place: China | collected 2011
ATTAGCTAAATCAGAACTTAAACTTGCAAACTGGAAGCTCGGATTCCAATTCAGCTTACTATTAATTATGCACAAAATAACAACATTTATTCACTAGAAAAATAGATTGTTGATTGTAAAAATGTAACAAACTGTAGCAAAATGTAAAAATAGATGTTAACAAACTGTAGCGAAAAGACGATATAAATGATACAAATCGTAGCAAATGGAATTGCGATGAAAAACAAGGAGGTTAAATCCTCTCCTCACAAAAAGGTTCGGATTTTTCCTTCGGAAAAACAAGGAGGATTATGTTAAAGATTTCACTGAAACAAGGTCAGTATGTAAATATCGGAGATAACATCCGCGTAGTTTATGTGGGTGGAACAGGAAATCATGGAAGGCTTATGATCGATGCTCCAAAAGAGGTCAAAATCGCAAGGAGTACCGTAGAACAAAATCCGGAGCGCAGGAAAGATACGTATTATCCGGAACCGGCGATCTCAAAAGAAGCACAGGACGAGATCAAGAAGATTTTATGGAATGAACGCATGAAAGCGGAAACAAAAAAAGATGCAGAAAGAATGAGCCGTTAAGCTCATTAAAAACATCGCACAATCATCTGGTAATAGACAGGGCACAACCCGGGACGCTCTGTTTATTATAAATAATGCCGGAAAAGGAAGTCCGGCAAAAAAACATAATAGCTCATCAAAAGGATGAGACAAGGAGGATTATATTATGGTAGTACAACACAATTTACAGGCAATGAATGCTAACAGAATGTTAAATGTAACAACAGGGGCACAGAGTAAATCAACAGAGAAATTATCTTCTGGTTACAAGATCAACCGTGCAGCAGATGATGCAGCAGGTCTTTCAATTTCTGAGAAAATGAGAAAACAGATTCGTGGTCTGGATCAGGCATCTTCTAATGCACAGGATGGTGTATCAGCAGTTCAGACAGCAGAGGGTGCGTTGACCGAAGTTCACTCCATGTTACAGAGAATGAATGAGTTAGCAGTACAGTCTGCAAATGGAACGAATGCACAGTCTGATCGTCAGGCGATTCAGGACGAGATTGATCAGCTTGCAACAGAAATTGATCGTGTATCAGAAACAACAAAGTTCAATGAAATATATTTGTTAAAAGGTGATACAAAGACTGCAAGTAAGGCTTCCTTCATGAAGAGTACGTATGTAATGGCTAAAGACTTGTATGCAAAAGGTGGAACAGCTGTACTTACTGCGGACCAGCTTAAAGAAGAATTAGCAAAGGGAAATAAGGTATATACAAAGAAAGAAACCAATCCAGGAGACCAGACAGATGCTGATATAGCAGAAGCTGGAAAAGATTATGCGTATGCAACAAAATTATACGATGCCAAGGGTAAAGAAGTATCAGCAGAACAGATAGCTGATTCAAAAAATGCAGATGGAACAGCAGCAACTAATTATTATGTTAATGATAAAGGTGCAGTTGCAAATGCTATTACGATTACAGCAGCAAATGCTAAAACAAAAAACATTGAACAGTTTGACGTAAATGGTGAGCTTTCCTTTAACCTTCATGTTGGGGCAGATTCAGCAGCAGATAATAAGATTGCAGTCAAAATCGAATCAATGAGTGCAGCAGGAATTGGTGTTAAGGGTCTTAAAGTTGATACAGAAGATGATGCTACAGCAGCAATTGACCGTATTGCAGAGGCAGTAGCAAAGGTTTCTTCCCAGCGTTCCGCTCTCGGTGCTGTTCAGAACAGACTTGAGCATACGATCGATAACTTAGACAACGTTGTAGAGAACACAACAGCAGCTGAATCCCGTATCCGTGATACAGATATGGCTGAAGAGATGGTTAACTACAGTAAGAACAACATTCTTGCACAGGCAGGTCAGTCTATGCTTGCACAGGCTAATCAGTCTACACAGGGTGTACTCTCTCTGTTACAGTAATTTGTGTAAAAATGCATCAAAAAAGAAGCCCACAGTTTTTGTGGGCTTCTTTTACTAAGTTATTGCTGTAGCTTTTTCAATTCATCAATTGATAGACCAGTAGCACGAGAAATATTCTCTAAAGACAGCAGGTTAAGTTCCAATAGATGACGTGCAGTATTAAGGACGCCCTTTTGAATTCCACTTTTTTCGCCAGCTTCATACTCCGCCTTCCGAAGTTTTTTCTCTTCTTCTTCCTTGTCATATTCAAATATACTCATACTGATAACCTCCGCGCGGTTCTTTCGAAGAAAATCCGCAAGAATATTTTCTTTGATACATTCATCTACAGCGTATTCTACTGCCTGATTAAGAGACATACTGGATGCATATTTTCGAACTTTTGCAACATATTGTGAATATTCTTTTAATGTCCGGCAATGTTCCATAAGAAGAGCATTATGCCCTTCGTTAATATTTAAGACTGTTACAATAAGTTCAAGTTTTGGTTCACCGGACAGATTCTCAAATGCAGAAGAAAGTTTGTGCTCAGAGTAATCAGAAAGGGTGTCGGTTCCATTATAAAACTCAATAAAATTAGGAGCAGGTATCTTTTGCAGGCTGGATGAGTATAAAGATTTTTGATCCAGCATTTTTTGATATTCACTGCTAATGTAAAATAAATCACGAAGTGGCATATTTGGATTGTAAGTCGACTGATGTTCGTACAGGTATAAATTCGTGTCAATGATAAATGCCAGATCGTTTTTCATTCCCATATAGATAGCGTTTTCCAAAGTAACAATCTCTAAATCATCCGGATTCGTATAGTCTCTGCTGTTTACTGCATTGTAAAGCGAGAGCAGATTCTTTTTGTCTGAAAATAACATCCGGAAAACAGTATCTTTGTAGTTGCGATTTGCAGAAACTGCTCCTGCTGTAGTTGATTTGTAACGATCTTGTGGTCGCATTGCCATAGGCTTTCCTCCTTATCACGGTGGACGGCAGATGCACATAAATGCATCGTGCCTCCGGCAGGAGAATAGAGCATTGTAAAAATAGTTTTCATCCGTTTCCTGCTTTTAAATTGGTTAATGGGTAATAAAAGCATAGATACGAAATGAATGACACCGATTGTTTTTGATAATCGAGTGCTTCCTAGAATACAGATGGCTCATCAGCCACAAAGATTTTGTAAAATATGCTTTGGGATATTGTATCATACCAACATCAGAAAATGCAATTGAGAAAATAGTAAAATTTTAAATATTATGAGTACTAAAAAAATGAATAAAAGCATTCATTCAAATCTCCGCAACAGTAGCCCAAACAAAAGAATCATGCTACAATGAACCAAAGCAGATAAAAATAGCAAGGGGAATGTCACATAAATAACAAAGGAGACCATCAGACATGAACATAAATATTTTATATGAGGATGAGGAGGTTATTGTCTGCGAAAAACCGGCGGGGGTTGCGGCGCAGACAAAACGGTTAGGACAGGCGGACATGGAAAGCCTTCTGAAAAATTACCGGGCAGGAAAGGGAGAACAGCCGTATATCGGGGTGGTACACAGGCTGGATCAGCCGGTGCGCGGAGTGATGGTTTTTGCCAAAACAAAAGAGGCTGCGGCGGATTTAAGCCGTCAGGTGCAGACAAAAATGGCAGATAAATTTTATTATGCGGTGACAGACGGTGTGCCGGAACAGAAAAAAGGTACATTGGAAGATTACCTGCTCCGGGATGGAAAAACAAACATTTCAAAAGTGGTATCTAAAAGTACGGAGGGCGCAAAGTCAGCAAGGCTGGACTATGAAGTGACCGCACAGAATAAAACGAACGCCATTCTCCGGATCCGGTTAGACACCGGAAGGCATCATCAGATCCGGGTACAGTTAGCAAATGCAGGAATCCCGATCGTAGGGGATACGAAGTATAATTTTAAAGAGACAATGACACGGAGTGGAAACGGTCTTTTACTCTGCTCTTATAAAATCGGATTTAAACATCCAAAGACACATAAAAAAATGGAGTTCGAAATCAGGAATCCATTTCTCATCTGAGACAGAAACGCAGGAGTTACAAAGGACTTCTGCGTTTTTGCTATAAAAATAGTTACTGTTCACTCAGCAGTAAAACACTTGCTGTTTTGCTGCGTAAGAAAGTGATTCAGGAGTGAGCAGACTCCTTTTGTGAAGCAAAAACTGAAATGAGTCAGCGAATCGTTACTGGAACGAAGTATGAGTGAACAGTAACGAAAAATAGAATAAAATCACGAAAAATGTCGAAAATAGAGTGGTAAAATAAGCATAATGTGCTAAAATACAAATAGGATTTAAAATTGGGTTCATAAAATAAAAAAGATGTAGTGAGAGGTATGGGTATGAACAATATTAAGGTGAGAACAAAATTAGTCATTGTAATGGTGATTGCACTGATCGCACTGGCACTATGCGCCGTCATTTCCAACACAAGCCTGTCAGGACTTGGAAATAATGCGTTAGACATTATCGAGAATGATATGCGTTCCTCGTATGATGAACAGATCAAGGCACAGGTAGATAATGTAATATCTCTTTGCCAGAGCATTTACAATCGGTATGAAAAAGGTGAATATACCTTAGACGAGGCAGAAAAACTTGCAGCAGACCAGATTCGTGATCTGCGTTACGGCAATAATGGATATTTCTGGGTAGATACCTATGATGGAACAAACGTAGTCCTTCTCGGCAATGACACAGAGGGAACAAATCGTATGGATGCAGTGGACACCAATGGATTTGCGTATATGCAGGCAATCATCAGTGCAGGAAGGCAGGAAAACGGCGGTTTTACGGATTATGTATTCCCGAGAGAGGGTGAGACGGAACCATCTCCAAAACGTGCTTACAGCAAGGCATTTGAACCATTTGGCTGGGTACTTGGAACCGGAAACTACACGGACGATATTGATGAGGACGTATTGGGTGTGAAAAATGAATTTTCTTCCTATGAATCCAACAGCAGAATGGCGATCATCGGAATCGCTGTTGTCATGGAAGTAATCTTAATTTTAGTTCTGACACTGATCACAGCCAGCATTGTGAAGCCATTGAAAAAGAGTCTTACCCATATTGACGAGATAGCGCAGGGCGATTTTTCAAAAGAATTTGAACAGGATCTGTTAAAGAGAAAAGATGATTTTGGACAACTGGCAGATTCACTTGAGAAAATGCGCTCTGAGATGAAGGAACTGATTGGAGAGGTAAAATCAGAAGCATTAGAGATCACCGGCATGGTGCAGGAGATTGATACAAGTATTCGGGCATTAGATGATCAGATTGAAAATGTATCTGCGACAACGGAGGAGCTTGCGGCAGGTATGGAGGAGACAGCGGCATCTTCGGAAGAGATAAATGCAATGTCACATGAGATTGAGAGCGCTGCGAAGAGTATTGCAGAGAGATCTCAGGATGGCGCTAACGAGGCAGATGAGATTAGGGAACGTGCTGTGAAAATCAAAAAAGATACAGACGAAAATGACAGACGTACCAGATCGATTCATGAGGAGATTAATGAGAGCCTGACCAAAGCACTCGAAGATATTAAGGTTGTGGATCAGATCAATGTTCTTGCCAAATCAATCATGGATATTACCGGACAGACGAACCTTCTGGCTTTGAACGCATCCATTGAGGCTGCCAGAGCGGGAGAGGCAGGAAAAGGATTTGCGGTTGTTGCGGATGAAATCCGAGTATTGGCAGAGCAGTCCAAAGCAGCAGTTGCCCATATTCAGGAAGTGACTGGCAATGTGACCGCAGCCGTTGAGAATCTTGCAAATGATGCAGAGAGGCTGCTGGAGTTTGTCGGAAATGATGTTGTGGAGAGTCTTGGAGGATTTGCAGAAATGGCAAATTCCTATAACAGTGATGCTGCCAATGTAGATTCCCTTGTAACAGATTTCTCAGCGTCATCGGAGCAGCTGCTCGCATCCATTAACGGAGTGATGGATGCTATCTCCGATGTCAGCAAGACTGCGACAGAGGGAGCTACCGGAACAACGGATATTGCTGAAAAAGTAGGAAACGTTGTGCAGGAGGCAGAGGCAATTAAACAGAAGGCAGAGACAACCTATCATTCTGCTGAAAAACTACAGAAAAATGTGGAACGTTTTATTGTTTAACGGATATGGGATATTGATATAGAATGTGACAAAACAGCAAGCGTGTTTTGGGAGCAAAAGGGAATCGTATGATAGATAAGTATTATAACGGGGTTATTGAACAGGTTGTAAGTGGAATTGGGAATGTAGAACATAACAGTATCCTTGTGCGGTATAGCAATGATTTTTCCATATGGGATTTAGAGAGTGTCAATCATTACAAGGATCAGTCAGACATCTTTTTTACCTGTCATGAGTTTTCTTATAACAAGATTGCAGAGGCTTATGAACCGTATCTGGGACTGATCCGGCAGATGTTTCACAGGTATTGCAGTGGCACACTGGAAGAGTTTATGGAAGAATGTGATGTCTACAAGCTTCAGAGACCTGTATTTGAAAGTTATTTTGAAAACGGATTTTGCGAGAGAACGGAACAGATCCTGATCGATGAGGTAGAGTATGAGCAGGAACGCATGCGCAATTCGATCGTGACGATGCTTCAGAAATTATCAGAGATCCGTCCGGTCGTCATTGTGTTGAACCGCTTTCAGCTGGCTTCGAAAAGTACCATGCAGCTTACCAACAGACTGCTTCAGACAAAGAATAAAAATATCGGCATTGTCTTGGGAGTCAATGATGTGCAGTCGATTCCGGAATTTGCACATGAAGAGTGGGATGCAATCTGTGAGAGTATGGATGACCGGAACATGGTGTACCATATCGGAAATGCAGGCAGGAACATGGAACCGGATGTCATGGACTATTACTCTGATTATGAGAGTGACGATGGCTATCGGAAACTGAATAATCTGGTATACTTTCTGGATTTTGACCAGGCAGACCATCATCTGAGCAAGATTGAGCGCCGGATCAAGTTTGATAACTTTACGATTTCTGAGAAAAAGCATTATCAGCTTTTGCTGTTACAGATTATGGTGTCGGTACTGCAAAGAGATATTGCGAAGGCTCTGGAATCCTGCGAAGATCTGGAAAAACTGCAGGATCAGGAGAAAGAGGGAGCATTTTATTATAATTTCTGGATGGCAACTTCTTACATGTATCTTGGCAAATTAGAGGAAGCCATGATTTATGTACAGAAGGCAAAGGAGTGCGGAGAAGCGCTTGGGGATGATTTTTTAGTGTTCCGTGCGGAACTCTTAAAAGCGCAGAACCAGATGTCCGGCTGGTGCAATATTTTCTTCTGTGCCCAGGATATTGAGATCAGCGATAAACTGATCGAGAAGCTGAATGCGTACCATTACAAAAATCATCTGGCGCATATTTATATTTATGCATACGACAATAAACCGGAGATCGTGGCAAAGGCGTACCGGTCGGAAGCATTTTTGATTTATTTTTCCAAGGGCGTTGCGCTGGCAAAAGAGATTGGCAATGAGCAGCTTATCAGCATTGCATACCGGAAAAATATCATGATAGCATCCACAAATGGCGAGTACGAAGTTTCCCTGTTATATTCGATCCGTACTTATGAGGCGATGAAAGATGTTGACAGCGTGGAGGGTGGAAGGATCTATTCCGGTATTGCGTATAATTTATGCGCAATGGGAGAAAATGAGAGAGCCAAGAGCTATTACAACAAGGCAATTAAGATATTATGTAAACTGAGAAAGCCGGAGGATATTGCAGAAGTACACTATAATATGTCATTGAACTGCGTTATGCTGGGGCAGTATGACAAGGCGCAGGAATACCTGACACAGTGTATGAAAGCGATTGAAAAGCTGCATCTGAACAGTCTGCGTGTCTGCAATCTGTCCAAACTGTACGGATTGTTTGCTCTGGTTTCCATTTTGCAGGGAAACCGTTTTAACTGTGAGCGGTATCTGTATAGCTGCCGCCAGTTTTTGAATTATATTTTCGAGAAGGAAAAGACAGAAAACAACCTCGCCACTGTGCATGACTACGCAAAGGCAGATGATGATATGTTCCTCTATACGTTTTCCAAGGCATTATTAGCACAGCATGACGGAGACAACGAGGAGGCGCTAAAATTATATGAGCAGGCAGATATTTATTTAAAGAGAGCAGAGGGAAACCAGTTTTTCTGTTATGTGCTGTTCCGAAGGAACAGGATGGAATGCTTCAGGAATGCAGGAAAAGAGATCCTTTATGAGCAGGAAGAGTTTATTTTAAAACAGTATGAAGAGACACATCGTATCATGTTCCATGAGTACGCGGAGGATATGAAAGATCTTCTGCCACCGGTAGATGACGACTGTGAGGAATTATCAACCAGGGAAATCGAGGATCTGTTAAAGCAGGAGAGCGTGGAGCGGGCATATAAGAGTAAGAAAGAACAGCTCGACTTTATTTCTATCTGGCAGAAACTGATCGATGTAAATGGTATCACTGCAAAAGAGATGCTCAATATGGTCATGAAGACATTTTTAAATCATTTTGACGTCGACCGGGCAGTCTATATCCGCTATAGCGAGAGGGTGCCGCAGGTACTTTACAATGACACAGAGAAAGAGATGACGCCGGAGATCATGAAGATCATGGAAAAATCCATGCGGAAAAATGCGGGTGGATTTGTGATCTCCAAGATCAGCAGCAATTATTCTGAACATCAGGATATCACATCGATTTTTGGTGATGAAGATGTGTGTTCTATGGTGGCGATCCCATTTTTTAACAACGCAAAAATCGAGAATATTGTCATCACCTATGTGCTGATGAAGGATAACTGGCATTCCTCGGTGAACCGTTATATGCTTGATGAGGACGATCTGAACTTTTATCAGCTTCTGTTCCGTGAGGTGCGTTACGCATTGAACAGGCTTGATGCCTATGACAAGATTTATGAGATGAATACAAAACTGTATATGTCGGCAGTTACAGACCAGCTGACAGGGTGCTATAACCGTGAAGGGTTCTACCGCAAATTAGACGCACTTCTGAAAGAGATCGCAGGGGAAAAAAGAAAACCAAAGCTGGGAGTGATGTTTATTGACCTGGACAATTTCAAACACTATAATGATACGTACGGACATGATGTGGGCGATTTCGTTCTGATCAAAATGGCTGATATTTTTACGGAAGTCTGTGGAAAAGATGGTTTTGTGTGCCGTTATGGCGGGGATGAGTTCCTGATCTTCCTTTATACAGATGACAGGGATATTTTCAAAGAAAAGGCAGAGCGTATCTATCAGATTATTGATGAGGCAGACGGATTTTCGGCGGAGATCAGTGAAAAACTCGGACAGTCATTCTCAATCGATAAACAGCATCAGATCTCCTGCTCCATCGGTATTGCAGCCGGAGACCATATCTGTACGGAAAATGATATGACAGAGATGATCAAGAGGGCGGATGATCTGTTATATTCGATCAAAACAACGACAAAAGGAACCTATCGTATATGAAAATCGTTTTACCTGAGAAAGTAACTTATATTATTGACACACTGACACAGCATGGCTTTGAGGCCTATGCTGTAGGTGGGTGCGTCCGTGATACGATGTTAGGACGGATTCCTATGGACTGGGACATCACGACATCAGCAAAACCGGAACAGGTAAAAGAGTTATTCCGACATACCATAGATACTGGGATCCAGCATGGAACGGTTACCGTGATGCTTGAACATGAGGGATTCGAGGTGACCACATACCGTATAGACGGGGAATATGAGGATGCAAGGCATCCTAAGGAGGTACAGTTTACTTCCAATCTGTTAGAAGATCTGAAGCGCCGCGATTTTACGATCAATGCCATGGCTTACAATGATAAGGATGGGCTGGTCGATGCGTTTGATGGTGTGGGAGATTTAGAGCGCGGTGTGATCCGGTGCGTGGGAGCTGCTGTGGAGCGTTTTACGGAGGACGCGCTTCGTATGCTGCGTGCAGTGCGGTTTGGAGCGCAACTTGGCTTCTCTATTGAAGATGAGACAAGAGAGGCGATTGTTTCCCTGGCACCAAACATTGCAAAAGTGAGTGCAGAACGTATTCAGATCGAAATGGTAAAACTTCTCACGTCCGGACATCCGGAACTGCTGCGCACGGCCTATGAGACAGGACTTACCGCAGTTTTTCTGCCGGAATTTGACGAGATGATGAAAACACCGCAGAATAATCCGCATCACTGCTATTCCGTGGGAGAGCACACACTGCATGCCCTGATGGAGATACAGGCAGATAAAGTGGCGCGTATTACAATGCTGTTACATGATGTGGCAAAACCGATGTGCAGAACCACAGATGAGCATGGCGTGGATCACTTTTATGGACACCCACAGGAAGGAAGTCTTGTGGCAAGGAAGATTTTGCGGCGGCTGAAGTTTGACAATGATACAACCGACCGGGTATGCAGACTGATTTTATGCCACGACGACAATCCACCTTTGCAGGAACGGGCTGTCCGCAGGGCAATCTATCGGAACGGTGTGGATCAGTATCCATTACTTTTTGCAGTAAAAAGAGCGGACATGCTGGCACAGAGCGCATACAGGCGGGAGGAAAAAACAGAGTATTTAAAGGAATACGAAGAAATATATGAGCAGATCATGGCGAAGCGGCAGTGCCTTTCCATAAAGGAACTTGCGGTTACGGGAACGGATCTGATCGCAGATGGAATGCAGCCGGGAAAGGCGATCGGCGAGACGCTGAAACAGCTTTTGGAGCATGTGCTGGAACACCCGGAGGACAACACCAAAGAAAAATTAATGGAACAGGTTCATAATATCGCATCCCCTCACATATGATGAATTGACACGGCAGGAGAGCATTTTGCTCTCTTATCGCAGATTCATCGTATGGAGGGGATTTTCATGTATATCAGGCCGGAACAGATAGCAGAACAATATGAGATGGAGGTAAAGTCTATTTCGAAGGGAAGAGACTGTTTTTTGTGTGAAACAGATCTCGGAATGCGCGCACTGAAGGAGTATAGGGGCTCTGTGGAGCGTGCAGAATTTCTGGCTGGAATGCTTGATTTCCTGAAAGAGCAGAATATTGTGGCAGAGCAGATCTTTTATACAAAAGAAGGGGAAATTTTTGCCAGGGACGAAGAGGAACAGAATTATCTGTTATTGTCAGTTTTCCGTGGAGCCGAGTGCGATACGAAGAGCAGGGAGGACATGGTGTATGCGGTAAGACTGCTCGCTGGTTTACATAATGCAACTGAACAGTATCCGGACGAGGTGCCTGAGTTTGTAAAAATGAATCCTAACGCCCTGCTTTTGCTTTATGAAAAACATAACCGTGAATTGCGGCAGGTGCGCAATTATATCCGTGGCAGAAAACAGAAAAATGAGTTTGAAGAAATGTTCATGCGCCAGTTTGCAGGTTTTTTTGAAAAGGCACAGGCTGTCACAGAGCAGCTGCAAAATATGGAGATCTGTGAAGAACTGACCGGATTCTGTCATGGCGACTATAATCAGCACAATGTCGTTTTTTCCAGAGAGGGCGTGGCGGTCGTCAATTTCCTCAATTTTTCCTATCAGATCCGGGTGAGTGACCTCTCAAATTTTGTCCGGAAGATGATGGAAAAAAATAACTGGAACACATCGCTTGGAATGGAGCTGATCGGGGCATATGATTCCGTGCGGAAACTAAAACCACAGGAATTGTCCTATCTGTATTTTTACCTTGCATACCCCGAGAAATTCTGGAAAATTGCAAATCATTATAGCCAGTCCCACAAAGCATGGCTTTCCGGCAGAAACACCGAAAAACTCAGCAAGGTGATCACACAGGAGGGGGCGAGGGAGCATTTTTTGCAGACGCTTGCAGGGAAAGTGGGAAATGGGATATAATTAGGTAACAGCGAAACTTTTTTTTCACAATTCTATTTACGCTTTGATGAGTTTCGCAATTTACATAAGAGGTGATACGTTGAGAAAATTAAGATACATGTATTATAGCATTATTTTAAGTATGATTTTATTAGCGGGTTGTGGACAGCAGACAAGACCGGTCTCGACTGCACAGTATTATAATCCGGCGAAAGAGACAGTGGCAGATACTGAGGAAGCAGAGGGCGCAGGGGCGGAGACATCGATCGGAACCGATCTCTATCTGATCATTGGCAATGACATGACCAATGAACAGTTGAATTTAAAGCAGCTTGCATCAGGAAAGCAGTATCTGTATGTTTATTCATTGTCTACAGACTTTCTGGATAAATACGGAAACAGTGCAACAACGATGGATTTTGAGCCGGGCAGGGTGATCCATATTGGAAAAAAAGATGGCGAAGGACGGCTCTTGCAGGCACAGATCGCGGATGAAGTCTGGGAATATTCGGATATCACAAAATATTCGGTAGATACAGAGCGTGGGATTTTCAAAATTGCGGATTCCAAGTATTCGTATGACGCAGATTTGTTCGTGGAATCGAATGGAGAAAAAATCCGTCTGTCCGACCTGAACGAAAAAGATGAGATCCGTGTCGTTGGAATCGGAACAAAAATATTATCCGTATCCGTCACTACCGGACAGGGAACTCTGGAGTTAAAGAATACATCCGTATTTGAGGGAAGTTTTATTCAGGTGGGAAGTAAGATTTTTGCACAGATCACACACAATATGAAGCTGGAGATCCCGGAGGGAACTTATACGGTTACCGTTGCAAATGAAGGATATGGCGGCAGCACAGAGGTGGAGATCGCAAGAGGGGAGAACTGCACGCTTGATCTGGATGAATTAAAAGGTGAGGGCCCTAAGACTGGAAGTATCATATTTTATATTGATGTGGAGGGAGCAACGCTTTCCATTGACGGGGATACCGTGGATTACAGTGCACCTGTGGTACTCACCTATGGTGTGCATGAACTGCATGCGGAGGCAGAGGGATACGACGATTTTGATAAAAAGCTTTTTGTTAACTCTGCGGCAGCGAATATCGATATCTCTCTTACCGGAGACGGTACTACGTCAGACAATGACATGACAGAGGGCACAGAGTCTGTGGAGGAGACCGAAACTGCTGAGACAGAGACAAAAGACAGTGAGGAGGAGACAAAGAGTACAGAAAAAGATTCGGAGACGACAGACAAGTCCACGGACAAAGATGTGACATCTGATTATCTGTCCACACTTTCTGATCTCATCACGTCGTTGAATAAGTAAGAAGATGTAACTATTCAGAACCTCATTCGCAAAATCGTTCTCTCAGAGCTTTCCTTGAATAACAAGCATGCTTGTTATTTGCTCATTGTGGTTACTTCGCCAAAGAAATTTTCAAAATTATGCTCATTCATGCAAGCATGATTCGCAAATTTTTGAAAATTGCCCTGGCTCTGAATAGTTACAAAAAAATAACTTGAAAATAGCGGCTGACAAAGCTAAACTATAAACGAGATTAATACAGGGAGGAAATAATTATGGGATACAAAGAAATGTATGAAGAATGGTTAAACAATCCATACTTTGACGATGCAACAAAAGCAGAATTAAAAGCGATCGAGGGGAACGAAAAAGAGATCGAAGACCGTTTTTATATGGATCTTGAGTTTGGTACGGCAGGTCTCCGCGGCGTGATCGGTGCCGGAACAAACCGTATGAATGTCTATACAGTCCGCAAGGCAACACAGGGACTTGCAAATTATATCAACAATGTGCATGCGCAGGAGAAAGGGGTAGCAATTGCATATGATTCCAGACATATGTCACTGGAATTTGCAGATGTTGCTGCTTTATGTCTTGCTGCAAATGGAATTAAGGCGTATGTATTCGAATCACTTCGTCCAACACCGGAACTTTCCTATGCAGTCCGCAAGTTAGGTTGTACCGCAGGAATCAATATCACAGCCAGCCATAACCCACCGGAATACAATGGATACAAAGTATACTGGGAGGATGGCGCACAGATCACGCCACCTCATGATACCGGAATTATGGCAGAGGTGAAGAAAGTAACAGATTATGCGGCCGTTAAGACGATGGACAAAGATGCCGCAGTTGCAGCAGGTCTTTATCAGGTGATTGGAGCAGATATCGATGATCCATACATAGAAGAACTGAAAAAACTGATCCTTCATCAGGATTGTATTGATAAAGTGGCGGGAGAGTTAAAAATCGTGTACTCTCCACTTCACGGAACCGGAAATATCCCGGTGCGCCGTGTGTTAAAAGAACTTGGATTCAGAAATGTATATGTCGTTCCGGAGCAGGAACTTCCGGATGGAGATTTCCCAACCGTAAGTTATCCAAACCCGGAGGCAGCAGAAGCATTTGAATTAGGACTTGCCTTAGGTAAAAAAGTGGATGCAGATCTCATCCTTGCAACAGACCCGGATGCAGACAGACTGGGCGTTTATGTAAAAGATTCCAAGACCGGGGAGTACCACAGCCTGACAGGTAACATGTCCGGATGCCTGATCGGTGACTATGTGATCGGTCAGAGAAAAGCCCTGTACGGACTGCCGGAAGACGGAGCATTTATCCGCTCGATCGTTTCCACCAATATGGCAGATGCAATTGCAAAATATTATGGAATCCAGCTTGTAGAAGTTTTAACAGGATTTAAATTCATCGGACAGAAGATTCTTGAGTTTGAAAAAACCGGAAAAGGAACCTACCTCTTTGGTATGGAGGAAAGCTATGGCTGTCTGACCGGAACATATGCAAGAGATAAAGATGCTGTCGATGCTTCCATGACACTGTGCGAGGCAGCAGCTTACTATAAGACGAAGAATATGACACTCTGGGATGCTATGCTTGCAATGTATGAGCGTTACGGATACTACAAAGATGATGTGACTGCTATCACTTTAAAAGGTATCGAGGGACTTGCCAAGATCCAGGAGATCATGAATACACTGAGAGAGAATGCTCCGGCAGAGATTGGCGGTTACAAAGTAACGGCAGTGCGTGATTATAAGAAGGACACCATTACAGATACGGCAACAGGCGCTGTAAAACCGACCGGTCTTCCGGCTTCCAATGTTTTATATTATGAGTTGGAGGATGATGCATGGGTATGTGTAAGACCTTCCGGAACAGAGCCGAAAGTAAAATTCTATCTCGGTGTAAAGGGAACGTCTTTAGAGGATGCAGATGCAAAATCCAAGGCATTGTCCGAAGCTGTCCATGCAATGATCGGAAAAATGTTATAACATATGGAAAATGCCTAAAAATGCCCCAAAATGGGAAAATTTCTTGACAAAGACATAGAAAACAAGTATAAATATGGATGTAGGTATTTTGGAAAAGAAAAAACCTCATATATCATAAAGTGAAAATCCAGAGGAGGAATTTTTAACATGAACAAAGCAGAATTAGTTGCAGCTATGGCTGAGAAAGCTGAATTAAGCAAAAAAGACGCAGAAGCAGCATTAAAAGCATTCACAGATGTTGTTGCAGAAGAATTAAAAAAAGGTGAGAAAATCCAGTTAGTTGGATTCGGAACATTCGAAGTTTCTGAGAGAGCAGAGAGAACAGGACGTAACCCACAGAGCGGTAAAGAGATGGTTATTCCAGCTTCTAAAGCTCCTAAATTCAAAGCAGGAAAAGCTTTAAAAGATATGGTTAACGCATAATTCTTTTTTAAATATGAATGTTTAGCGGGCTCGGATTTTCCGGGCTCGTTTTTTGTGCAGCAGGAGACATCGTTTCTGTTGGATAAAAAACATGCCGCAGGGATGTGTAACCTGCGGAATAAAAAGCAAGAGGGGAAAATAAAAACAATGAGATTAGATAAATTCTTGAAAGTGTCACGACTCATCAAGAGAAGAACGGTTGCGAATGAAGCGTGTGATGCAGGACGTGTGATGGTGAACGGAAAACCGGCAAAGGCTTCCGTCAATGTGAAAGTCGGGGATGTAATCGAGATCGCATTTGGAACAAAAAGTGTGAAAGTGCGTGTGCTTGATCTTCAGGATACAACGAAGAAAGAGGAAGCAAAAGACCTGTTTGAATATATAGCCTAAATATATTCCATATCCACATTAGCCAGCGCAGTTATTTTTGAGGGCATAAATCAGGGAACCTTCTCATATATAGAATATAGACAAGTGCGGAACTCATAGAAAACATTCAAAACGTAAGTAGGAGGTTCGCAATTACCTGTATATATGAGGAGGAGATTTATGGATGAGAAGAATAATGTGACAAAATCCCACAAAGTGCTTTTGGCAAACCGGAAAAATGGCGCATTCAGCGGTGTGGTGGATGTACTGTCTTTTGATGTGGCAGAGATATTGCTGGAGACGGAGCTTGGGATGCTTCTAATAAAAGGACATGACCTTCATGTAAACCGCCTTTCACTGGAAAAGGGAGAAATCGATATTGAGGGACGGATCGATTCCCTGACCTATTCAGAGCCGAAAAATGTTGCAAAACAGACGGAATCTCTTCTTGGAAGGCTTTTTAAATAATGTCTGGATTTGTGCGGCTGGCGGAAGGAATCCTGTTTTGGCAGGTGCAGGAGACCGGAAGCAGGGTGAGCGAGGGGATTTTCACAGAGGCAGTTTTTCTCGGAATCTCGGTTCTGGTGGGGATGGGACTATTCCTGCTGTACGATATTTTTCGTATTTTCCGAAGAATCGTGCCACATGGCGCAATCTGGATTGGAGTGGAAGACTTCTGTTATTGGTTACTATGCACTGCTGCGGTTTTTCTGATGCTGTATCAGGAGAATGACGGTATGATCCGGGGATTTGCCATTGGTGGTGTTATTTTTGGCATGATACTGTATTTTTTCCTCCTCAGCAGATTTGTTGTAAAGATCAATGTGTGTATTTTGAAGAAAATACTTGGCATTGCGGGAAGGATAACCGGTTTTGTGACAAAACCTTTTCGAAAGATTGGCAGGAAAATCATAAGTTTTTTATGTAAACAGTTGAAAAAATGGATAAAAATGATTAAAATGAGTTTATGTAAGCTTTAATGCGTAGATTTAGAGGGGTTCATCATGGCAAACGCGAAAAGAAGACGTAGAAAAAACGGAAACAGAGCTGGAAGAATGTGCATTACCTGTATTGTATTTGTGTTTGCAATTGTTATGTCAACACAGATCATTAAGGTATACCAGAAGGATCAGGAATATATTGCCAAACAGGCGGACTTAGAACAGCAGCTTTCCGCAGAACAGGACAGACAAAAAGAGTTAGAAGCATACGAGACTTATACAAAATCACAGCAGTATGTCGAAGATGTCGCCAAGAGCAAATTGGGGCTGCTTTATGATAATGAGGTTGTATTTAAAGAACAAAAGTAACGATCGCATTCGTTGGATCGTGAGCGTGATAGATAAAAAATGGGACTGTTTTTTGTACAGTCCCATTTTTGTATTTCAATGTCAACCTTGAACAATCGTCTCTATCTTTTGTAATTCTTCTTCTGTGAAGTCTGTGTGTCCGATGATCTTAATGTTGTCTAAAATCTGTTCCGGTTTGGAAGCGCCAATTAAAACGCTGGTTACTTTATCATCCCTTAAGATCCAGCTTAAAGCCATCTCAGCAAGGGTCTGGCCACGTTCTCCGGCAAGTACATTTAAAGCCTGGATCTGTGCAAGCTTTTCAGGAGTCAGGGCGGATTCCTTTAAGAAACGTCCGTCTGTGGCAATGCGGCTGTCGGTTGGGATACCATTTAAGTAACGGTTTGTCAGAAGTCCCTGAGCCAGAGGAGAGAATGCGATAATTCCCTTCTTAAGTTCATAAGCGGTATCTTTTAATGCATTATTTTCAATGGTGCGGTCAAAAATAGAGTAACGATTCTGGTTAATGATAAATGGACACTTTAAGTCACTTAAGATTGCAGTTGCTTTTCTTAAAGTCGGACCATCATAATTGGAAAGACCGACATAAAGTGCCTTTCCGCTCTTTACGATAGAATCTAAGGCGCCCATCGTCTCTTCCAGTGGTGTCTCCGGATCCATTCTGTGATGATAGAAAATATCAACATAATCCAAACCGAGACGTTTCAAACTCTGGTCAAGACTTGCGATCAGATATTTGCGGCTTCCCCAGTTGCCGTAAGGACCTTTCCACATATCAAAACCGGCCTTTGTGCTGATGAGAAGTTCATCACGGTAAGGATGAAGTTCCTCCTTCATGATCTTTCCGAAGTTGCGCTCTGCGCTTCCGTAAGCAGGACCATAATTATTGGCAAGATCAAAATGTGTGATTCCGTGATCAAATGCGGTGAAACACATCTGCTTCATGTTTTCGTAAACACCCGTGTCTCCAAAATTATGCCATAAGCCTAAAGATACTAATGGAAGCTTTAAACCACTGTTGCCGCAGCGGTTGTAAACCATCGTGTCATATCTTTTTTCATCTGCAATATACATTATAAAATCTGCCACTCAAAATGTGTTGAAATATACTCAAACACATCGAGAAATTGAAGTCCTTGCGGATACTTCTTACTGCTTCATTGTGTATGCTTTGGCGATTGTAAACAATACGCTACTCACAAGTTCTTGTACACTCCACAGTCGTAAATTCCTGCGATAGCCCGCAGTACATACTTACGTTTGCGTTGATTATGCAACTTCGTAAGTTAAAGCATCTCTTAGATTAAGAGCAGCGTTAAAATCCCTGTCCTCGACATAGCCACAATCACAACGGTATATTCTATCTGAAAGCTTCAAATCTTTCTTGACAGCACCACAGCAGTGACATATTTTGGATGATGGATACCATCTGTCTACGACTCTTAATTCAATACCATTTTCATCACACTTAGCTTTAAGCTTAGTTCTAAATTCATAGAACTTTTGTGATGCAACGGCTTTTGATAGATGTCTGTTCTTCATCATTCCTGATACATTCAAATCTTCAATCGTTATATAAGATGGCTTGGCTTTCACTATCTCGGCTATTGATTTATTGATATAATCAGTACGGATATTATCTATTTTATGATGAAGTCTTTGCACTTTGAGCTTTTGCTTTTGTATATTCTTTTGAGTGGACTCTCCTTTCTTTAAATTTTCATACTTGCGTGAGAGGCATCTTTGTTCTCTGCACAGTTTCTTTTCCAATTTCTTAACTTTTGCTGACTTATTGATATTTTTATAAGTTTTACCATTAGAAACAATCGCCAGGTCTTTCAAACCCAGGTCAATTCCCATGCCGTCATTACTATTATCAGTAATCTTAGCGTCGGGAATTTCTACAAGAACTGACACATAATATCTGTCTGCTTTGATGGATACTGTACCGCTTTTGATTTTCCATCCATCTTTAGTTGTTGGTATATAGCCTTTTTCTTTAATGCGTACCCAACCTAAAGTTGGTATGTTTAACTTATGCCTCTCGCATCTACAGTCTTTAGGATTATTCTTTACGAAATACATTTTTATATCAGACTTACCTTTCTTTTTGAAATTAGGAAAAGCACTTTGATGTTTAAAAAATCTTGTAAATGCAGTACATCCGTCTTCAATAGATTTTTTTACAGCTTTTGAATATGCTTCTTTAATCCATATTTTATCAGGATTATTAGGAATGTACTCATTATTGAGCCATACGCTGAAACTCTTGCCAGTCATAAACTTTTCACCGTTATCATATAAAGTTTTGTTGTGACCGAGATAGAAGTTATAGACGTATCTACAAGTGCCGATAGTCTTGTTAATCTTGATTTTTTGCTCGACTGTCGGATTTATTTCCGTTTTGAAGCTCTTTAGCAATTTCCTCATCCCCTTCTATTTGTTTTTTATACTTACGAAGACCGTACAATCTGCAAGAGAAAACGTGAAGTATAGATACAATATCCTGTACAAGTTCTTCTTGCGGTGATAGTTCTTCATTATTCACTACCACTATGGTTGTATTGAACTTCATACAGAATTTTTCAAACCAATCATAGCCAAATCTGACAAACCTGTCTTTATGTGTAACTATGATAGTTTTGATTTTTTGTTCCATTACTTCATCTAATAATTGATTCCAATTTTTACGATTGTAGTTAAGCCCACTTCCATAATCTTCAATACATTGATCTACAATGATACCTTTAGCATTGCAAAACTGACGTAAAAAAGTTACTTGGTTTTGTAAATCATCTTTTTGGTTTCTTGTAGACACTCTGGCATAAATAACAATCTGACGATTATCGTTTTCAATATTTATGCCCTTAAACTGAAGATATTGGTCATAAGTATAATAACGCCTATCAGTCGGAGTGCGATTTGCTTTCAGAATCCCCTCTCTGTCCCAACGTTGTAACGTTTTGACTGAGACACCCAATAATTCAGCAAAATCTTTTGGTTTGTAATTAGTGATATTAGATGTGTTCATAACAATATCCTCCATGAGTATATTTTAACACATTTAATCACTATTGACAATGTTTTTGATTACTTAAAGTTTCCTCCTTTCAAAATGAGGGTGTGTCAGGTAATGTGAAAATCATTCAATTTACGCTATGAATGAGTTTTTCAATTACCGGATGGCTTATAAGTATTTTACTTCACGTAGGTGCTGGTGTACAGTGTCAAAATTTCGTTTCTGTAACTTATTTTGAATGATTTAGTACCTTAGCCTCCTAAAAAACCCGAACTCCCTTCAAGCACCACAAACAGACATTTGAGCGGAATTTTTGGCGAAAACTTTTTTTTGCCACGACGTTCCTTTGACAAACATTTTCATGGACAACTCCTATAATCGTGGACACGGTTGCAGGACAACTGCAAAACATAGATACATGAAAACTTCAAAGTTGTCCGGCGTACAGAAATAGATAATTGCGAAACTCATAAAAGCCTAAAATGAATTGTGAAAAATTGACAAAAGACATGAAAGACACTGGGGAGCCGCCGGCACTTAGAAGGCAGGCACAACGGTAAGTTGTGACTGGCTTCTTAGTACCGTTGCGAGCGACACGTAGCGGAAGCGTGTCTTGAATGTTTTTGTTAATTTTGAACAATTTGTAATAGACTTGGAAGAGTTGCGCAATTATCTATGCGTACAGAAACAATAAAAGGAGATTATGTCATGAAAAAAAGTGCAGGTAAACAGATGATAACGATTGCGGGAGGCGTTCTTGCATGCAGTATGCAAATGATGGGCTGCTATCCACTTGCCCCAGCGTATTTTGCGGCAGCATTTTTGGAGGGAGTAAACGGCGTGTGGCTGACGGCTGCGATGTACATAGGAATGCTTTATTTTATGCCATTGACGGCAACGGTAAAATACGCAGTGGCGCTTCTTGTGACTGCAGGTGCGATCAAACTGGTAGAGTGGGCGAACGAGGGCTGCCCCGCATTTCTGGCTGCAATCCTGACAGCAATCACGACGATGATTCTGTCTTTCTGTGGCGGACTGCTGGAATGGAAAGACCAGCCGGAGGTTCTGGCGGTGTTTCTGGAAGGGATCTTTGTATTCGGCGCGGTGATCCTTTTAAACCGCGGCATTCATTTTTTTATGGAGTGGCAGGGGCGTGGAAACAGGATAGAGCAGGAACCTGTGGACAGAGGCAAGGAGGAACGCCTTTCAGGGTATGCAGAATCGTTTCAGGGATTGTCACAGATTTTTATGAATATGAGTAAAAAAAAGGAGCAGTACACGGCGGAGGAACTCGGACAAATGCAAAATGAGCTGACCGGAAGGCTCTGCGCAAACTGTGACTGCTGTGCGATATGCTGGGAGCAGGAATCTACACCGTTGTATGGAATTTTGTCTAACATGATCACGTCGATCCTGAATGTGGGGATCCCGGCAAAAGAAAGTGAGGAGGAACTAAGCCACTACTGCAAACACAGCAAAGATATGGTGGAGGAGGCAGTGCGTGTGTTTGAGAAGGCAAGCTTAAACCGTGCGTGGTACAACCGTCTGTTGGAAAACCGTCAGACGATCGCAGAACAGCTCGATGCGATGGCGTACATTATGAAAGACTGTGCGAAGGAGGAAAAACTGCTGGATACGCAGGAGAAAAAGGCGTTGGCAGAGATACGCTACCGGGCAAAAGAGAGCGGGATCGTCATTGAGGAAATGCATTTGTATGAGAATCAGGAGGGACGTCTGCGGCTGACAGCGGGACTGCGCAGTAAAATGGGCGGCTGTGTTTCTGTGAAATCATTTCTCGCAGCGGTCAGCCATGCGCTTGGAAAAGATATCCGTGCTGCCGCAGACTGCCGTTCATTTATCTCAAAGGAACGCACCGATTTTTTGTTTTACGAGGATACAAAATACCGCAGTGTGCAGGGGATCGCACGGCTGAAAAAAGACGGTGCACAGATTTCCGGGGACAATTTCTCGTTTCTGGAGCTGGAGCGCGGCGATCTTCTGCTCGGACTCTCGGATGGCATGGGCTCCGGCAGTGCCGCATGCAAAGAGAGTGAGATGGTGTTAGATCTTGTGGAACGCTTTTTGGAAGCCGGTTTTTCAGTGGAGACAGCGATCCGTATGATGAACTCGGCGATGGTGATGAAAGGGGAGAGTGATCTGTATTCGACCGTTGACCTGTGCATGGTGAACCTCTATGATGGGGCGGCGGATTTTTATAAGATCGGAGCAGCGGGAAGCTTTATCAGGCACGGGCAGGAGGTGACAAGTTTTGCTCCGGATTCCCTGCCGGTCGGCGTCGGGACAAACCCCGAGATCGAGCATAAAAAGATAACCCTGAAAAACGGCGATTTTGTTGTCATGGTCACGGATGGTGTGTTAGAATATCTGCATGTACCAAATCCGGAAGAAACAATGCAGGAGATCATTGAGAGTATCAACACCAATCATCCGGGCATCCTGGCGAAAAAGATTTTGGAGCGGGTGCTTCTTTTTACAGGGGGAAAGGTTTCGGATGATATGACCATTCTTGCGACCTGCATCTGGGAGAAATAGATGACAAATGAACTTTTAAACGAATGGAAAAAAGAAAAAATAGTGGAAGACGGGGACATAGTACTCGCAGGGGTATCCGGCGGTGCTGATTCCGTCTGCCTCCTGTTGATGCTGGAGCAGTTACAGAAAAAAACAGATTTTTTATTGGAAGCAGTCCATGTGGAACATGGCATCCGTGGGGAAGAGAGCCGGAAAGATGCAGCGTTTGTGAAAAACCTGTGTCAGGATCATGGGATCAGATGTCATATATTTTCAGTGGAAGTTCCTGTATTTGCGGAGAAACATGGTCTTGGCCTGGAGGAAGCAGCGCGCATTTTAAGATATGACTGTTATAAGGAAGCGGCAGAAAGCGTAAAAAAGGAATTTCCGGAAAAGAAGATCAGGCTTGCGCTGGCGCATCATGCGGAGGATAACGCAGAAACGGTTTTGTTTCAGATGGTGCGCGGAAGCGGACTGGATGGGCTGTGTGGCATGAGCCGCCGCAGGGATGAGGGGATTTACGAATTGATCCGTCCTCTGCTTGCGCAGCCGCGGGAAGAGATCGAGGCATTTTTAAAGGAATGCGGGCAGTCCTATTGTACGGATGAGACAAATCTGGATACAGAATACAGCAGAAACCGTATCCGGCATCAGGTGCTGCCGGAACTAAAGCAGATCAATGGGCAGGCGGTGGCACATATCAACCAGAGTGCGGCGCTTCTGCAGGAAATGAGAGATTTTCTCAATGAGGAGGCAGAGCATATCCGGGAAATGTATGTGGTTGAAAAAAGCGATGGCATACAGCTTTATCCGGGCGTGTGGGAGGAGTGCCACGAAGTTGTGCAGCGGGAGGTTCTCCATAAGGCGGTCGGAAAGGTGGCAGGATCGAAAAAAGATATCACAAGAAAACATATAGAGAGCGTGAGAAACCTTTATTTTTCACAGGTTGGACGATATGTGGAACTGCCATATCAGGTGCTGGCAGAGCGCAATTATCATGGTATTTTGCTGAGAAAAGAGACGGAAAAAAAGAGGGCGGATAACACCTTTTTGATAGAGATACCAAAGGAGAGTCTGCAAAAAGTTTTTGATGGAGAGACACTGGAACTGGAAGTGCCGGGAGGCAGAGTAAGGTTTTGCGGACTCAGCCCGGAGGGGAAAATCGGGGAAATTGATAAAAAATCATATACGAAATGGCTGAATTATGATAAAATCAAAGTTGGACTGCAAATCAGAACCAGAACCGCAGGAGATTATCTTACGGTGGATGACAGGGGACACACAAAGAAACTGAAAGAGTATTTTATTAATGAAAAAGTCCCAAAAGAGATGCGGGATACCATGCTGCTCCTGACGGAAGACTCTCATGTTGTATGGGCGGTCGGACAGCGGATCAGTGCAGATTATAAAATCGATGAAAATACAAAAAAGATATTAGAAGTACATTTTTTTGGAGGAAATTATCATGAAAGTAAAGAATATTAGAAAGTATCTGACAGAAGAACAGATCACAGAGCGCGTAAAAGCAATGGGAGAACAGATCAGCAAAGATTATGGCGGTGAGACCGTATATCTGATCTGCATTTTAAAGGGATCGATTTTCTTTACCTGTGAACTTGCTAAGCGGATCACCTCTCCGGTAGAGATCGATTTTATGTCTGTTTCCAGTTATGGTGCCGGCACAAGTTCCAGCGGTGTTGTCAAGATCGGAAAAGATCTTGATACTACAATTGAGGGAAAGAATGTCCTTGTGGTCGAGGACATCATTGATTCCGGAAGAACACTGAGTTATCTGCTTCAGAACCTGAAAACAAGAAATCCAAAGAGCCTGAAGTTATGCACACTGTTAGATAAACCGGACCGGCGCGTGTGTGATGTGAAGGTGGATTATGTCGGTTTTGAGATCCCGGATGAGTTTGTAGTAGGTTTTGGATTAGACCTTGACCAGCAGTACAGAAATTTGCCATACATTGGATGTGTGGAACTTGAGGACGAAGAATAAAGGAGAGCAGCTTTGAATAGTAGGAATAATAGTTACAGAGGCTTTGGGTTTTATCTGGTGCTCATTCTGATCGTAGTTGGTGTCTGGTATTTCCTGGATGGAAATACAACCACAAATTCTTATACAAGAGCAGCTTTTGAGAAAGACATCCAATCAGGGGATGTAACAGCCATTGATATTGTGCAGAATCGTGAGATTCCGACCGGAAGTGTGAATCTTACATTCTCGGATTCCACACAGAAGGTGCTGATCGTGTCAGATGTAAATGAGATCGTATCTTATCTGCAGGATCAGGATATCACTTATTATACGATGGAGAATGTTCCGGCGGAGAGCTGGATCATGACACTGCTTCCATATCTGATCATATTCGGGGCAATGTTTATTTTCTTCATGATCATGACCAATCAGGCAGCGGCAAACGCGGGCGGCGGCAGCAGCAAGATGATGAATTTTGGTAAGAGCCGTGCAAAGCTGATGCAGCCGGATGCCAAAAAAGTGACATTTGCCAATGTCGCAGGTTTGAAAGAGGAAAAAGAGGAGTTGGAGGAGATCGTGGATTTCCTTCGTGCGCCGCAGAAATATACCGCACTCGGTGCAAGAATCCCGAAGGGTGTCCTTTTAGTCGGACCTCCTGGAACCGGTAAAACATTGCTTGCAAAAGCAATTGCAGGGGAAGCGGGCGTACCGTTTTTCAGCATTTCTGGATCTGATTTCGTGGAGATGTTTGTCGGTGTCGGGGCATCCCGTGTCCGTGACCTTTTTGAGGAAGCAAAGAAAAATGCACCATGTATCGTCTTTATCGATGAGATCGATGCGGTGGCAAGACGCCGCGGAACCGGTATGGGCGGTGGACATGATGAGCGTGAGCAGACATTAAACCAGATGCTTGTTGAGATGGACGGTTTTGGCGTCAATGAGGGCATTATTGTCATGGCGGCAACGAACCGTGTGGATATTTTAGACCCGGCTATCATGCGTCCGGGACGTTTTGACCGCAAAGTGTATGTCGGTCGTCCGGATATCGGCGGCAGGGAGGAGATCCTTGCCGTGCATGCTAAAAATAAACCGCTTGGTGATGATGTGGACTTAAAACAGATCGCACAGACAACCGCCGGATTTACCGGAGCTGATCTGGAAAATCTTCTGAATGAGGCGGCGATCATCGCTGCAAAAGAAAACCGTGCATACATCACACAGAATGATATTAAGAAATCCTTTGTAAAAGTCGGGATCGGAGCAGAGAAGAAGAGCCGTATCATTTCCGACAAGGAAAAGCGGATCACTGCATTCCATGAAGCCGGTCATGCGATCTTATTCCATGTACTGCCGGATGTAGGACCTGTGTATTCTGTATCCATTATCCCTACCGGAGCAGGTGCAGCGGGATATACCATGCCACTCCCGGAAAAAGATGAGATGTTTAACACCAAGGGCAAGATGTTACAGGATATCACCGTTTCACTCGGAGGACGCGTGGCGGAGGAACTTGTCTTTGACGATATTACAACCGGTGCTTCCCAGGATATCAAACAGGCAACCAAGATGGCAAAAGCGATGGTGACACGCTATGGTATGTCGGAGAATGTCGGACTGATCTGCTATGATAATGATGATGATGAAGTGTTCATCGGAAGAGATCTGGCACACACCAGAGGCTATGGGGAAGGTGTGGCAACTGCGATCGACCAGGAAGTAAAACGTATCATTGATGAGTGTTATGCCAAGGCAAGACAGATCATTACAGAAAACCGCAGTGTTTTAGATGCCTGTGCCAAACTTCTGCTGGAAAAAGAAAAAATCAGCCAGAAAGAGTTTGAAGCGCTCTTTGAAACGGATCATGTTGTTTTATAAAAGCATTTACAGGAAATTATATTGACACAGAGCTGGATGTATATCATCCAGCTTTTTTTTGAACGTATATACTTGTGGAGGTGAAAATGGATTTTAGAAATTGAAATAATAGATGTAAAACGTTATGACACATGGAGGGCTTTATGGTAAAATATTTATTGCACAATGGAAACAGAAAATGAACAGATTGTATAAATCGGGAAGATTCTGGGATGGTAATGATGCCGGAGTTGGAACAGACCAATGGATCATATAAAAATATTTTTGCCCATGCAAATGAAGAGGAGTGTCCACAGAAGAGGGGAGATAAGGAATGGAGAACAGGAGCATTATTACTTTCACAATAATAACAATTGGGCTCATTTTAATATTTAGATTGAGAAATAAAGACAGACAATTTACCAAAATAGAAGTAAATGGAAAATTGAGCAATATACTGTTATTCCCAGTCGCGATTTACGGAGAGACAACAATTATGTCAATGATTATATGCATAAGCTGCGAAATTTTATTTGTACTGTCAATGTTTCTAATGTATGTATTAAAAGTAGACAAGCTTTTTGTATGTTTTTTTTGGGGTGTTTTCCAAATATTTTTTGTATTTATTGGTGCAGGAGTTGAGTCACTGGCAGAATGCAAAATACAAGAGAAAAAAGGGCAGAAAATTTTTTGGTTTCTATTTGGAATCATTATGATAGTTGCGCCGACTATTTGGATGGCATCACAGATACGAGAATTTTTGGAGGTAATATAATGGAACAAAAGGATATACAAGCTGAAAAACAGTTAATTCAGACATGGAAAAGTATTATGTTTTTGTCATGGTTTACCAGTATTGTTGGAATTGGATGCTGGATTCAGGCTGGGAATGAAATAATTGTAGGAAATATGAATAAGGGCGTTATATGGTTAATATATGGAATGGTACATATAATAGTAGCTTGTTTTGGAATTCGATTTTCTAAAAGGAAAAACGAAAAATTACAGGATTCAAAATATATTGTGAGAAGAAAAAAAGGAATTTGTATTTTAGGCATTGTAACTTATTGTGTGACAGTTTGTGTGTTTTTACTGACTTTGATTTTTTTAGAAATGAGTTATATAGCGTTTATATATATGGCTTGCTGTACCAGTTGTCTGCTGATAATTTCTTTTTTCTGGTTTTCCATGTACCGAGAGCAAAAGATCATAGTGAGAGAAAAGGAAATTGTCATTTGTAATTTTTTTGGAAAGAGGAGAATGATTGACAGGCAGGAGATAGGCCAAATTACAAGTGATCAGAATCATGTGCGGTACGGTTTTATGAATAAACAGAATCAACAATTGTTTGCAGTATCCGTAAACATGGTCGATGCAGTTGCATTTATACAAGATACGCTGGATGAATTAGAGAAAAGATAATGGAAAAATAATAGGTAATATTGCACCAAAATTATGTTCAAAATTTGCACCATATTTAAAAAAATTGATTTCACATGAAGAAATTGGAAAAGTAGACGATCGGCTTGTAAAATATGCGGGAAGTTGCGCTCCAGATTCTAAAGAAGCTTTGGCATTATTAATAAAGTATATTGGCGCAGAGGTGGTATATGATGTGTTGGTAAACAGAATTAATGGTGGATTAGATACAAAAATAAATATAAATTTCGATGGAAAGGAATAACTGAAGTGGAGACTGAAAAACAAGTTGTGTGTTCAGGAAGAACAGCATTTACACTTATGCTGGGAATATTTTTTTGGTTTATTGGAGTAGGTGTTACTTTACTTATATTAATTTCAGAGGCAACATATGAAGTGATAGGTGTATTCATTCTATTTTTAATATTATGTGGAGTAGAGGGAAGCTATTTTCTTTTATATTGGTATAACAAAAGAATCATTGTTACATGGAATGAAATTATGTATCGTTCGATTTGGGGATTAGAGAGAAAATATTCTTGGAAAGATGTCAAATCCGTGTGTTACAAGTCAACAGGAAGAGGGGCAGGTAGGATTCTTATTCGGACGAATAAAAAAATTTATATTGAAACAGGAATGATGAAAAGAAGTGAAGAAGCAGAGAGACTAATAAAGGAAAAAGGCTATTTGCAAGTAAATCTAATTACAGATAGAAAAAAAGGATAAAAAGATATTAAATTATAGCGAAAGTGTGCATGTTATGTGAATGCTGTAGGTCATATTATTTCACATAAACATAAAGGAGAAGGAATGGAAGAAGAAGGAAGAAGCAGGAAGAAGTGAGGAAACCTATGGATATGGCATTCATATGGCAAAATAAGTATTTTAGGATTGTTATGTGGAATAGGTGTACAGATTACCAATATTATAATTGTTGTATTGTATTTGTTTTTTGATATAAGTAGGGAACTTTTAGGAGCATGTTGGGTGACAAGTCTTATAGTAGTTCTTTTTGTGAGTGGAGGTCTTGGTTCAAAATGACATTTTTGCTTATATTAATTATTTTATTTTATATTGTGTTTGGCATTGTAGATGTACGGTTTGGTTTTCTGTGTAAGAAAGAGCAACGTAAAAATAAAACAATTGCGCAGATATATGTGGGCACGAAAAAGATTGTGTGGATTTTGGGAACTATTTTTTTCTTAATTGGAATTTTGGAAGTTCTACTTTTACTATTTAGTTTCAATATAGTACCATTATATGTATTTTTGGTTATGTGCATTGCTGTACAATGGGGATTTGCAACATTTTTATGGAATTATTTTTGTTATTCAGCAGTGTTTATGAATGAGGAAAAAATTTATTTTTATCATAAGAGAAAAAAGCAGGAAATTTCTTTAGAAAATATTGCAGAGATTAAGGCGGCTTTAGGAAATGTCGCATATACTTTTTTTGATGAAAATAATAATATGTTATTTGAAGTACAAATGAAAAAAGAAAACGCATATCAGTTGGTGGAGTATATCAAGCAAAGGACTTGCACCTTTTAAATTTGAATACAAAGGATATCAGGGGGATAGCTGGAAATTTGAAAAGTGTCGGTGAATTGGGGAAATATAGTCTTGATTGGTGGGTACAGTATGCAACCAATAAGAATTTGAAAAACACATTGAAAACATCACAGACAGCGGAAGAGATGGCTGCATTAGAGGGAATAAGTTTAGGCAGGTATCGGCGAACAACAAGGGCACGTAAAATTTGGAAAGGGAGATTTATTATTCATTGGCAACTACTGCATTGGCATCATTAACTTCAGCAACATTAACGGGTTTTTTGGGAGGCAATGATGAAAAAGAATAAAGAAATATTAAAGTTCACAATTGGAGGAGTTTTTGCATATATGCTTCCGTATCTGATAGGTGTGTATATGGGCTTTTATCAGGGGGCTGATTTGCAATTTATGCTTCAAATAGCTGGTTTTGTAACAATATTTATTGTGGTTGGCGGGCTGATCTGGTTATTTAGAAAACAGTATGACTCCAGAAAACTAAATGGATACATTTATTTGTTTGGTTCATTAGGTCTTTTGATGGAGGTAATGTTCTGGGGTAATATTTTTGGAGAAAAGAGAGTTATTGTTTGTATAGTAATCTACATAGTTACTTTTATTCTTGGAATTTTGATTTTATTGTTAGCAATGAGAAAAATTATAATTAAGAATAAATTGATAAGGGAAATTGGAAAAGTAGTTGGTACAGTCGGTGGTTTTTTTATTATATTTATGGTACGGGTTGGAAAGGCATTTTCTGGTCGCAGAGGTGAAGTGATATTCAGAAACATGGATTCTGATGATACTATGAAATTAATGTGGTCTTGTATTTTGTTTTTGGCATGTATATATGGATTGATTTGTTCCATGAATATCACTAGTTTAGCAATAGAGGATTAGCATTAGTAAACCGTTTGACCACCGTAGCGCAGAATGGACAGACATTAAGAACATACAGCTATGATGCATTCGAGAACCGAAGCAGTAAAACTGAATATCAGACAGCAGGAGGGCTGGTGACAACTTACAGGACATAGAATGGAGGAAAGCATTGCAGCAGGGGATGCAGCCCCGGAACAGACCAATGGATCTGGTGGATTTGAATGGTATGTGGCCACAGTTTCCCGATTATCTGATAGAGGGAAATGAGGCGCATCGGTTACTTCAGGCAAAATTCATGTCAGAAATATCTGGAGGGTAGGTAGAATATCGAATAACAAGCAGTATTGCTTCTAATCCATCAGGAACCGGAAGAGCAGACATCGTATATTTTAATTCATTAACCAAAACAGTAGAAGTATATGAAATAAAACCGGGATCATATACGCCAGGAACTATAAATTATGCGGCAGGGCAGAGTCAATTACAAGGTTATATTGAGGCGTTAAATCATAATGGACAGATTATTAATGGTTGGAAAGCTGCAAAAGGTATAAGTTTGAACTCGTATTTTAATACTATTACAATTCCAAGTGTGGAATATCCTGATAAGGAGATAATACATCATGTATATGAAGATGGATTGATTAACTATTACTATAGAAAGAAAAAAACACAGGAAAAACCAGTAACAGCATCGGAAAAAGTAAATGAACAGGAAAGAAATTATTCTGGTTTAAAGAGGATAGGAATTTTTGCATTGGGAAGTGTGCTTTTTTTAGGAGCAGTAGTTTTCTTTGTGGATGATATTTTTGGGGGAGTTGGTGTTGCGGATGATGGAATAGCAATGAGTGCGGCATCAGCGGCAGTTGCTTTTTGGGGGATTGCATTTACCGGTAAGAAGCGGGACAATAGTTGTAGCATGAATTAGCTGTAAATAAATATTAAAAGTAAGGAAGGAATAACAATGAACGACAAAATAAACAGAGGACAACTTGTCAGAACATATATCGGAGAAGGACTTGCGCCTTTTAAATTTGAATACAAGGGATATCAGGGGGATAGCTGGAAATTTGAACGAAATATGAAGGGTGCAGTTCAGACAATCTCTATATATCCATATCGTTTTGACCAGAGCATGATAACGTTTGAGTTATATACAAATGTAAAAAATTCGGAGTATGCAAGTAAAATTGGAACCAATGTGGTATCAGCCAGTATGCTGGATGGAATTGTATCCAATGGTCAGATACGTGGTTACTGGCAGTATGGGAATGAACAGGAACTGATTCAGGTGTTGGGTGAGATGAAAGATGTTCTCATAAAAAAGGGGATGAAAATATTAGTTGAGTTAAGTAAGGGACTGGAGGAACCGGATACTGCCGAAATGTACCGGGAAGTTTATTTTCATCATGATGAATTATGCGAAAAATTTATGGAAAAGACAGGCATTGTGGTAACAGGATTTGATGAGGAGAATATCGACCGGTGGTTTGAAGTAATAGAAGAACGTACAGCAATATTAAAGCAGGGTGATTACGAGGATGCAAAAGAGGAACTGATGGAGATTGCCGCATTTCTCGGAAATCAGCTTGTAAAATATCTTGGTGGACGCTGGTTTCATTATTTGTCAGAAAATCATGAGAGCTGTGGGGTTGAAAGGTGTAAAACGTTAAATTCGGGACTAAATTGCCTGAGTGTGGTAGTTGGCGGATACACCCAAAATGGGATGAACTGGGTTAAAAAAAGTATTTTAAACAGATATCAAGAACGAAAAATTTAATACAAGAATATTTAGGGAACGAACATATCACTATTTTAATCAGTTAAGTTACTTATGGAAATAAAATCATAAAATTAATTATTCATGGTTCTTGTGAATGGCATTGATTTAAACGATGGAAATATGGACATGGGAAAGATGAAGAGTGTTTTGGATGCAGATGTCGAGAATATCAGGAATGCAAAGGCAACTGTTGAAAAAATGATCGAAGAAAAAATGCTTGGAACAGAAGCGGATGGAACCATCGGTGTACGTCTTGCGGATGGACAGATAAATTACCATGATAAAAAAGGGCAGGAATATATTGCGAGAAATACGGCGCTGGAATTTCTGAAAGAAACGGAACAGGTATTTCTTTTTTCTATTGTGAAGATGGAAAGCTGAAAAAAGCAGAAACGGACAATGGAAGCAGCTGCCGGGTAGAAATTATACAGATTACCGATACAATGCGGTAGGAAAACTTGAAGAAATCTTACATAAAGGAGCAGATAAATCAGCTGTTGCAGGAAACAAATGCAAACGGAACGAAAGATTATGCGTATGACCACAGAGGAAATTTGTTATCCGTAACAAGCGGTGAAGAGGAGAAAGAAACATGCATTCATTAGTTAAAGGTATAATTCTTTCCGTTTGGATTTGGTTTATTATAAAAGTATCTGAAAAAGTTTCGGGCAATACAAAGCATCAAATTCAAAACGAATTTTTATATTATTTTATATGGCTATGGCATTCATATGGAGAAATAAGCATTTTAGGGTTGTTATGTGCAATTGGTGTACAGATTACAGATATCGTAATTGCAATATTGTGTTTGTTTTCAGATATAAGTAAGGAACTTCTGGGAGCATGCTGGGTAACAAGCTTAATAGTGGTTTTGTTTGTCAGTGGTGGGGTCGGAATCATAGAGACAGGAAATGAATCGAAAAGATGGTTGGAAAAAATCGCAATGTATTTGATAAGTATAGCTGTATTTTTTGGAGCAGCATATTTCCTATATCCAATGTTACAATATATATTCAAATTTTAAAAGGGAGATTCTAGGATGGATTTTTTGATTATATTAATTGATTTGGTTGTTATTGCACTTGGGATTGTAGATGTTCGGTTTGGTTTTATATGTAGAAGGGAGCAACATCAAAATAAAATGAATGCACAGATTTATGTTGGGGATGGGAAGATAGTATGGATTTTTGGGCTTATCAGTTGGGTGGCTGGAATTTTGGAAATGATACTTTTACTAGTTAGTTTCAATGAGTTAGCATTTTATATATGGCTGCTTATATGCATTATGGCACAGTGGGGGATGACGGCATTTCTATGGCAGCACTATTGTTATTCGGCAGTGTATTTATATGGGAAAAAGATTTATTTTTTTGACAAAAGAAGAAAGCGGAATATAGGGTTAGAAAATAAAGTAGGGATAAAGGCAGCATTAGGAAATACAGTATATGCCTTTTTTGACGAAAATGATAATAAGTTATTCGAAATTCAAATGAAAAAGAAAAATGCAAGTGAATTAATGCAGCTTATCAAAAACGAAATAAGTAATAGAAATCCATGATTTTTTGGAGGTGGCATAAGGGGAAAAATGACCAATTTTATATACATTTTCATGATAATAACACTGATATGCATAGGTGCGGGTATAAAAGCATTTAATAGTGAGGATAGCGATACAAAAACTACAATAAAAAATATTCCAAATGGAATAAAAAAAGTTTTGCTGATTGGTACAAATGTTCAGAAAACAGATATTACAATTCTGATCGGAACAATTAATTATTTAATGTTTACAATTGGAGTGATTTGCATTTATGTATTTGCAAGTCATGAAACAAAAGTTGAATTGCAATATAAATTGTGTGTGGCATTTCTTGTAATGTTATTTTTGGAAACGTTTATTGTGGTATCAGTTTCGTATAGAGAGAAAAAAACACAAAATAAAGCAATGAATATACACGAAACCATTTATATATCACATGCAGAAAAAGAGATTGAATGTGATATGTTTTCGAAATATATTATTTTATCTAACAAGCGATGGAAGGATGCGAAAGGAACTGTATATATTTTTCCTGCGACGTTATTTCATGAAATGGATGCAGATGGAAATATATTTAGAGAGACAGAAAAAGGAATAGAATATTTGTCAAATATAGGTGCATATAAGAGTCTGGCAGAGCAACTGGTAGATGAAGGTTATCAGACAGTTCGGTTTGAAACAAAAAATATAGCCGATAGAAGTATGTCACTTGAAGAATTATTAAATAAACTTGTGGATGTAATAAATAATATTCAGAGTGTAACAGGTAAATATCCTATTTATCTTATTGGTCATAATAGTACATGTAATATATTATTATTGTTACAGAAAAAGATAAAAACACAGGGAATGATATTGTTATTTGGTGGTGGAGAGACAGGAAAACAGGGAATTATATTCAGATGCAGACTTGATCGTTTTGGTAGAATCAAAAGAGTCTGGCAAAGGGAAGTAGAAAGGGAATATGAAAAAGCAGAGTCACTCATAAAAGAAAATAATGTAGTTATGGCATATGGAGAATTATTTAATATGGAATCAGAGTTTTGGATTTCAATATTAGCAGAAATCGAAAAGCCGATTTTGTGCATATCTGCGGAAGCCGACTGGAATTATAACGGCGAAGAAATAGCTCAACATGTACAGAATGAAAATGTAAAGTTTAAAATATTGCCGGATGTAGATGCTACGATGAGACTGGGGTTTAGAAATCATTTGGCAGCTAATAATTTGACATATATGGGTTATCTGAATCGAAAAGGGGTAACAAAACCAGAGGATGGAAAAGATATACCCTGTTATGCAGAAGATATAGGAAAATGTATTATGGAATATATGGAGCATTTGCAGTGAAAAATGAGTGATTAGGTGATTGGGTTTGGATTTCGGAGGCAATTGCCTATTTAATTGTAATATTGGAAATTGTTACGATCACTGTCCTTGACATTAAGGATGCAAAAATAAATATTGATTTCAATGGCAACATATGAAGTTAAAGGCATATTCAGTATCTGCTTAATATTATGTGTTTTAGAAGGAAGTTATTTCCTTTTATTTTGGCACAATAAACAAATTATTTTTACATGGAATGAAATTATATATCGTTCAATCTTTGGAATAGAAAAAAAATATTCTTGGGAAGATGTTAAAACTGTGTGCTATAAGTCTATAGGAAGAGGGGCAAATAGGATTCTTATTCAGACAGATAAAAAAATATATATTGAAACGGGAATGATGAAAAAATGTGAAGATGTTGAGAGAGTAATAAAAGAAAAGGGTTATTTACAAGTAAAAATCAAATAGGTATAGTGATTGAGAGTAGATCTTATTAGAATAATCTTACTGTTACAAAGCCTTGGGAATCGGCGGAAGCCGGACAAAGGACAGAAGATATGATGCCGGAGTTGATTTTGTTAAAGAATTGACTCTGTTAAAGCAGGAATGTCATACTATATTTGGCAAGCATTTTCAAATTTTGGAGGGGTTTCTGTGGGAGGTTGTGTTTATATTGTAGCAGATTATGCTTCTAAAAAAATATTTGAAGGATGTCCTGCAAGTGAATAAGTAGTCACGCTATGTTTCATAATAAAAGGAAGTTGAGGAGGGAATATTTCATCAATTGCCCATGATGAATGTGAAAAAAATGGTAGTATATTATAGTTTTGTATTTTACTGTATGGTAATGTTTAGTTTTATTGCTTGCATAATACTCTTATGTAAAGCTTTTGGCGGAGTTATATTCGAGGTTCAGACTTATATAAACAGCAAAAGAGAGGTAGAGGTATCGCCAAGAGGAACCCGGATATTTTCTAAGTGGTTTGCTGGAATATTAGGGATATTTTTTATTTATATTCTGGCTGGGTACTATATGCCGGTTATTCTTTACACACCCAGAATTTTATCAGGAGTATCTATTGGAATACAAGGGGAGGTATTGTCAAACCATCAGGAAGAAATTGCATTTATCTGGATAGCAGTCGCATGTTTCTTATTTGTACTTACTGGAAGAAGATTGTTACTTGCCCTGACCCAAAGGGTGCAGATAAAAAGAAAGCGTACAGAAATCTATTTATGGGGAAGAGAATATTGGATTTTACTTTTGGTACAGGCATTAGCAACATCAGTGTGTCTGTTTGTATTAGTGGGTTCTCTTACCGGCGGTTATACGGAGGCGGTTGAGAAAATATGGAAAATTTCTGCATGGGCTGAATATATTTTGGCACTGATCAATGGAATGTATACACATCAAAAACTATTTATTTTCGATAATGGGGTAGTTACATATCATAAGTATCAGAAGGAAGGATTTGGGGAGAAAGAAGATTTAGAAATCGTCGAAGATGACAGTGACAGGATTTTGATCAGATTTAAGGGTGAAAATAAATTTGAATTGGAATGTGGTACACCACGGGCAAAAGAAGAGTTAATACATGTACAGAAAATGTTGGCTGAAAAAAAGGCGGAAAAGACGATAGAAGAGACACGCACCGATGAAGAAGTATCTACGGAAAAAAGGAATACGGCAGTTGATAGTGCAGGAAAAGTAGAACAAAAAATAGAATTACACAGTCTGGAAAATGACAGTAAAGTACAATTGGCAAAAGAATGGTTTATGGTATGCAAAACAAAAAATAATATGCAAATGCTATATTTATGGAAAGGAACCGAGAACCGGCATATAACGACTGCAAAATGGAGTATAGAGCATAAGGACGGAGAATTGAATATTAAGGGAAAAATTACATTTGCCCAGATATTTTTAATACTATTTATAATAGTTGAAATTATATTTGCAGCAGGGTTTACGTTTTTTGGAATAGCTGCGATATTAGATAATGACATGGTATTCGGGGAAAAAGTATTGTTTGTATGCTTTATGTTAGTATTGGATCCAATGTGTATCTTCTTATGTTATGTGATAAATAAGATTTTCAATGTAGAGCCTGTTAAATACCTGTATAAATATTTGAACAATATTCAGAAAAAATAATTGTAATCACACATTTTTTGAAAACAGAAATATCTGGAGGGCAGGTAGAATATCGAATAACAAGCAGTATTGCTTCTAATCCATCAGGAACCGGAAGAGCAGACATCGTATATTTTAATTCATTAACCAAAACAGTAGAAGTATATGAAATAAAACCGGGATCATATACGCCAGGAACTATAAATTATGCGGCAGGGCAGAGTCAATTACAAGGTTATATTGAGGCGTTAAATCATAATGGACAGATTATTAATGGTTGGAAAGCTGCAAAAGGTATAAGTTTGAACTCGTATTTTAATACTATTACAATTCCAAGTGTGGAATATCCTGATAAGGAGATAATACATCATGTATATGAAGATGGATTGATTAACTATTACTATAGAAAGAAAAAAACACAGGAAAAACCAGTAACAGCATCGGAAAAAGTAAATGAACAGGAAAGAAATTATTCTGGTTTAAAGAGGATAGGAATTTTTGCATTGGGAAGTGTGCTTTTTTTAGGAGCAGTAGTTTTCTTTGTGGATGATATTTTTGGGGGAGTTGGTGTTGCGGATGATGGAATAGCAATGAGTGCGGCATCAGCGGCAGTTGCTTTTTGGGGGATTGCATTTACCGGTAAGAAGCGGGACAATAGTTGTAGCATGAATTAGCTGTAAATAAATATTAAAAGTAAGGAAGGAATAACAATGAACGACAAAATAAACAGAGGACAACTTGTCAGAACATATATCGGAGAAGGACTTGCGCCTTTTAAATTTGAATACAAGGGATATCAGGGGGATAGCTGGAAATTTGAACGAAATATGAAGGGTGCAGTTCAGACAATCTCTATATATCCATATCGTTTTGACCAGAGCATGATAACGTTTGAGTTATATACAAATGTAAAAAATTCGGAGTATGCAAGTAAAATTGGAACCAATGTGGTATCAGCCAGTATGCTGGATGGAATTGTATCCAATGGTCAGATACGTGGTTACTGGCAGTATGGGAATGAACAGGAACTGATTCAGGTGTTGGGTGAGATGAAAGATGTTCTCATAAAAAAGGGGATGAAAATATTAGTTGAGTTAAGTAAGGGACTGGAGGAACCGGATACTGCCGAAATGTACCGGGAAGTTTATTTTCATCATGATGAATTATGCGAAAAATTTATGGAAAAGACAGGCATTGTGGTAACAGGATTTGATGAGGAGAATATCGACCGGTGGTTTGAAGTAATAGAAGAACGTACAGCAATATTAAAGCAGGGTGATTACGAGGATGCAAAAGAGGAACTGATGGAGATTGCCGCATTTCTCGGAAATCAGCTTGTAAAATATCTTGGTGGACGCTGGTTTCATTATTTGTCAGAAAATCATGAGAGCTGTGGGGTTGAAAGGTGTAAAACGTTAAATTCGGGACTAAATTGCCTGAGTGTGGTAGTTGGCGGATACACCCAAAATGGGATGAACTGGGTTAAAGAAAGTATTGTGGATATGTGCGAGAATCGTAGGAAATAGTTGAGAAAGTATTTAATGAGTGAATCAAAGGTATGTTTTAGGTGGAAACATGGACAGAAAATAACAGCAAATGATCTTGTACTTGCACTGAATGAGGCATATGGATTAGGGATGGATACGGATAATATTTTCAGCTGATATCAGTATAAAGTAATTGTCAGTAACAGAACGGTGTATAAAGAGTTTGAAATTGCAGCATAGAAAAATCAAAAGAATAGAAAGTTAAGAGGAATATAGTTATGTTGTCTTATAATAGTATTGTCTATATTGCATACACTTTGGTTTTGATTGTAATAATTACATGTTTGACATACATGAATGCTGAGGCATGTTCTGGTTATGATCTGGTAGAAAAAACTGAAATGCAGGATGAACGAATCGGAAAAATATATATGGGTTTCTGTAGTGTGTTTATAACAGTGGTAATGGTTGCATTTTCTATAATTTGGCCGCCAGTTCTTTTGGATGTGCCGGAATACCTTAGCGGAACTGGC
>OGME01000465.1_pt1 | contig 39146 bp, 35 predicted proteins | sample 1572981 | NCBI WGS metagenome assembly OGME01 (sample SAMEA2581902, study PRJEB24529) | metagenome | biome: Human gut stool | place: China | collected 2011
ATCCTGTCCCTGTTCGTTTGGCTGTGCGCGGGGCTGCTGTCTTGCTCCGGCTTCGTGTTCAAGCTGGCAAGCGGACTGCTCTCCCTGCTGGCTTTCGCCGTGCTGATTACCTACTCCGCAAAGAACGGCATCATACTCCTTGTGCTGGCGTTTCTGATCAGCCCGATGGGACTTCCGCTGCTGGCTGTGCAGTGGCTGGGCAAGCTGCAAGACGTGAACGCTGCCATGAAAAACTTCATCCATAGTTAAAGCGCAAGCCGGGGCGAACGCCTCGGCTTGCTTTTCTAAAATCGTTGTTTACTTTCTTGCTAATATCGGATATAATATTAGCAAGAAGGAAGTGATAACATGACCGCCTATGAACGGCTTGACCTGCTTTTTCAGCAAAACAATGGGATAGTCAAGACAGCGCAGGTTTTGGAAATCGGTATTGCCAAGTCCACGTTTTACGCCTACGCCAAGCAGCGCGGCGTAGAGCAGGCCGCGCATGGCGTTTATGTTTCGCCAGATGCATGGACGGACGCCATGTACCTGCTGCACCTTCGCTGTGCGCAGGCCGTATTCTCCCATGAGAGCGCATTGTTTTTCCATGACCTGACCGACCGGGAGCCGAATCCGTATTCCATCACGGTCAAGACAGGCTACAATCCTGCCAGCCTGCAAGCGGATGGCATCAAGGTCTACACCATCAAGAAAGAATTGCATGATGTGGGAATCGTCACGATGAACACGCCCTTTGGCAACCCGGTTCCCGTCTATGATATAGAGCGTACCATCTGCGATCTGATCCGCAGCCGCAGCGGGATCGAGATGCAGACCTTTCAGGATGCACTCAAGCAATACGCAAAACGAAAAGACAAGGACTTGCGGAAGCTGATGCGCTATGCGCAGATGTTCCGTGTTGAAAAACTGCTTCGGCAGTATTTGGAGGTACTTTTATGATAAAGACTGCACGGCAGCTTAAAGACCTGATCCGCAATCTCTCCAAGGACAAATCCGCAGATGCGCAAATCCTGATGCGCAATTACATGATGGAGCGGTTTCTGGAGCGCATTTCTCTCTCGGAATACCGGGACAAGTTCATCCTCAAAGGTGGGATGTTGGTGGCTGCCATGGTCGGCCTTGACGCCCGCTCCACAATGGACATTGACGCAACCGTAAAGGGTGCGACGGTCAGTATTGGGGAAGGGGAAAACATGATTGCCTCTATCATCTCCGTGCCGGTGGACGATGGCGTGGAGTTCCGGGTGAAGCGCATTTCCGAGATCATGGACGAGGCCGAGTATCCGGGCATCCGTGTCAGCATGGAAACGGAGTTTGACGGTGTGATAACGCCGCTCAAGATCGACATTTCCACCGGTGACGCTATCACGCCCCGCGAAGTGCGTTACAGCTTTAGGCCTGCATGACGGCATCCTGCATGGCGATAGCGATCTCGGCGTCGCCGTTTAAGATGTTCTGGATGTTCTGGCCGGTGGCGTTGGTCGCCTCAGCGGAGGTCTGGTAGCTGTACTCCTTGAGGGCGGTGGCAAACGCGCCGCCGATGGGGAAGTAGATACCGGAGGTCGGGCCGGTGCCGACGGTGATGAACTCCTTGGCGCGTTCCTCAGCCGTCAGGCCCTTGATCTCGCCGGTCTGTTCGGTATTCGCATCGGTATTGCTGTTGTCGGTGTTGTCGGAAGCGGTATCACCGCAGGCGACGAGCGAGAGCACCATGATCAGTGCCAGCGCGAGGGATAGAAACTTTTTCATCTTCTTTTCTCCTTTTCCTTAATTCTGTTGGTACTGGTTCAAAAGAGCAGCTCCTGCACTTTCTATATGTGAATAATATGTGAATTTTTTGACTAATCAAGAGTCTGGCGGGGAACTGTTGTTCTCCGCGCGTGAACGGTTTTTTTCGGCGTGTGAACAGGAACACGCAGGAAGGTTGCGTTTTTCTGCGTTTTCTATAACTTTATTTCAAGTTTCCGCTCTTGAAATATGAAAAAGGCACTGCTATGCTGTCAATATACAGATTCTTAACATGAAGGGGCGCGGCGTATGCAGAATAACCTTCTCTTTTCCCTCATCCTGAACATCAGCCTGCTCGTGCTGATGGCAACGGTGCTGACGGAGCTGTGCCCGCTGCGCCTGATGATCAAGCGGCAGGAGCGCTCGGTCTACAACCAGCTCTTTTTGGGGCTCATCTTCGGTCTGCTCTCCATCAGTTGCACGTATACGGGTCTGTCGTTCGAGGGTGCGGTCGTCAACACGCGCGTTGTCAGCACCCTTGCCGCCGGTCTTGTCGGCGGCCCCGTGAGCGGCGTGTGCGCGGGATTGATGAGCGGCGTGCACCGCTACCTTTACAATCCTTCGGGCTTTACCTCGTTCGCCTGCGGCATCGGCACGTTCGGCTTCGGTGTGTTCGGCGCGGTGAGCTACCGTCTGTTCTCGCGCCGCGGTCGGCGCACGCTCGACCTGATCCTGTTGACCATCGCTGCCGAGCTCATGCAGGCGGCGCTCATTCTTTTGCTCTCCAAGCCGTTTTCCGCGGCGCTCGCGCTCGAAAAGGCGATCTTACTGCCGAAGATAATCGTCAACTCCGTCGGTCTTGTCGCCTTCATGCGCATTCTCGACCGGCTGAACCGCGATCTCACCATCGAGCTTGTCGAGCAGCGCGCGGTGGCGCTGCTCATCGCGCAGGAATGCCTGCCGTATCTGCGAAAGGGCATCCGCAACCGCGAGGGCCTTCAGCGCGCGGTGGACATCGTGCGCGAAAAGCTGCCGCATTTTCAGGTCGCACTGACCGACCGGACGCAGGTACTGGCCGCAAGCGGCTGCGACCTCCCTGCCACTCCCCTGCCCATTGCCGCGCGCGAGGCGATGGCCCAGCAGGAAACCGTCGTGATGGAGGTTTCAAAGGGCCGCCGCAGCGCCATGCTGTCCGCTCCCCTTGTCACGGACGAGCACGTCATCGGCTCGCTGCTGCTCATCGCGCCGACGGGACCGAACCTTGTGCTGGACGCGGACGTCAAAACGCTCGAGAGCCTCGCGCAGTTTTTCTCTGTCATGCTGGAGCTCGGCGAGACCGAGCGTCAGATCACGCTGCGCAAGCAGGCGGAATTCCGCGCGCTGCAGTCGCAGATCAACCCGCATTTTCTCTTCAACGCGCTCAACACCATCTCGGCGCTGTGCATGACCGACCCCGACCGCGCGTGCCAGACCATTCTGATCCTTGCCAACTACTTCCGCCAGACGCTCACGATCAACGAGCCCTTCGTCCCGCTCGAACAGGAGATCTCCAACGTGGACAACTACCTCATGCTGACCGAGGCGCGCTTTGAAGGCGCGCTGCATGTCGAATGCGAGCTGCCGGACGATCTGCGCGCGCTGCGCCTGCCGCCGCTCATTCTGCAGCCCATCGTGGAAAATGCCGTGCGGCATGGCTTCGTCGCCGTGGACGACCGGCGCGTGGCCATCAGCATCCGTCAGGACGACAAGCGCGCCTATATCCGCGTGAGCGACCAGGGCCAAGGCTTCCCGCCGGAGGTGCTCAAAAAGCTCGAAGACCCCAACGACCCGACCTACACGGGCCTTTTCAACGTAAGGAAACGCCTGCGCAGCATCTACGGCGAGCAGTGCGACTTTCATATCGACAGCAGCGGCAAGGGCTCGACCGTGTCGTTCTCGCTGCCGCTCATCCCGCCGGAAATGCCGGACACTGAATAAGATGAGGGTACTTCGATGCGAATTGCTGTGATCGACGATGAAAAATATTCCCGCGTGGCGCTTGTGCGCCAGATTAAAAATTTTCTGCCGCACGCCGAGATCTTTGAGGCCGGAAGCGGTGCGCAGGCGGTAAAACTGCTGGAAAAGCACACGTTCGACATTCTCTTTCTCGACATCTACCTCGGCGATATGGAGGGCACGACCATCGCCGCCCTCGCCCGCCGTCTGTGCCGCAGGCAAAGATCATCTTCGCCACGGCCTACTCCGACTATGCCGTGCGTGCCTTCGAGCTGCGCGCAGACGACTACCTGCTCAAGCCCTTCGACCCTGACCGCATCCGCGAGGCGCTCAAGCGCTGCACCGCCGAACCCGCGCCCGCCGTATCGGCCGCGCCGCCCGTGCTGCACCGCATCGCCGTGAACAGCAACCGCAGCACCACGCTGCTCGACACCGATGAGATCACCTACATCGAGACCGACGGCATCGGCCGCGGCTGCATCCTCCACACCATCTCCGGCAAGAGCTATCCCGATACGACCTCGCTCGGCGAATACGAGAGCCGGCTCGGCGAGCAGGACTTTTACCGCATCCACAAGACCTGTCTCGTCCACCTGCGCTATATTGTCAGCATCTTTCCGTGGACGGGCAACAGCTTTGCCCTGCGCGTGCGCGGCACGGACTCTGTGCTGCCCATCAGCCGCGAGCGCGTGCGCGAGCTGCGCCGCCGGCTGAACATCTGACCGCTTCCGTCACTGATCAGTTTCCATAAAATCAAGGTGCAGAGCAAGGACGCTCTGCACCTTGATTTTATATTCCGCCGCTTAAGGCGCATACAATCGGCGCGCGGCGGTTCCCTTTTCCGCCGCCCGATATGGTACTCCACAGTTCTCGTTATCCGCGCCATCCCGTTTTTCATGGATAAATATGCCAAAGCAACGCTGCAAAAGCGGTCGAATTCCTGCGAATTCACACTTGCGGCGCGGCGGGGAACGCAGTAGAATATAGGCAATATTGGTCAATGACCGACAAGGAGTATTCATTATGCAGCAAAATGCAAAATTCATCCGTAAACTGCCCATCCCGATGGACATTAAAAAAGAGTTCCCCGTCACGGAAGAGGTCGCCAAGGTGCGTGAGGCGCGCGTGGAAGAGATGCGCGCGATCCTCGACGGGCGTGACAGCCGCCTGATGCTCATCATCGGCCCCTGCTCTGCCGACCGCGAGGACAGCGTGATGGACTATGTCTGCCGCCTCGTCCCCCTGCAGGAAAAGGTCAAGGATAAGATCCTGATCGTCCCGCGCATCTACACGAACAAGCCGCGCACCAACGGCTCGGGCTACAAGGGCATGCTCCACCAGCCCGACCCGAGCAAGAAGCCCGACATGCTCGAGGGCATCATCGCCATCCGCCGTCTTCACACCCGCGCGGTGCAGGAGACCGGCTTTGCCTGCGCCGACGAGATGCTCTATCCCGAAAACTACCGCTATCTCTCCGACATTCTGGGCTATGTCGCTGTCGGCGCGCGCTCGGTCGAGAATCAGCAGCACCGCCTCGTCGCGAGCGGTATTGATGTGCCCGTCGGCATGAAGAACCCCACGGGCGGCGACTTGAGCGTGATGATGAACTCCATCTATGCGGCGATGGGCGACCATACGTTCCTCTACCGCGGCTGGGAGGTCGAGACCGCGGGCAACCCCTATGCCCACGCCATCATGCGCGGCTATGTGAACGAAAAGGGCGACAGCCGCCCCAACTACCACTATGAAGACCTGGAGCAGCTGCACAAGCTGTACGCGGAAAAAGGCATCAAGAACCCCGCCTGCATCGTCGACTGCAACCACGCCAACTCCGGCAAGCAGTATTTGGAGCAGATCCGCATCGCGAAGGAGGTCCTGCACTCCAAGCGCCACTCGAATGACATCAACGCGCTCGTCAAGGGCCTGATGATCGAGAGCTACATCGAGGACGGCAACCAGAAGATCAGCGAGGGCACCTACGGCAAGAGCATCACCGACGCCTGCCTCGGCTGGGAAAAGAGCGAAAAGCTCGTGCTGGAGCTGGCTGATTTGCTGTAAGCGGTAAAAATGAAAAAAGGCGTCCGTGTTCCAAACCTGTTCGGGACACGGACACTTTTTACTTTTCACGGCACCGCCGTCCAATCACAGGGCACTCACGTCCTGTTTTTTCTTGTGGTATCATGCCGCCATTGCCTGTCACGTATGCTTTCGATTTTATTTTCATTTTCCTTTCTGTTGCCAAAAAACGCGGCGTATGATATCTTGAAAGAAAAGCCCCCGGTCAAAACTGTCTTGGAGGTACGCCATGCCGAAGCGAAGCTGGAATTTGAACACCGTCTACATATCCGAGCGCCTGCAGGAGTGCCTGCGCCCGATCTCGCGCTGCGCGCTCACCACCGTGGTCGCGCCGATGGGCTACGGCAAGACGACGGCGGTGAACTGGTATCTTTTAGAGCGCGCCAAGCTCGACGAAGCCGCCGTTGTGCGTATCAGCGTGTATTCGGACAATCTGGCCATCTTCTGGAAGAGCGTGCAGGAGGCCTTTTCCCACGCGGGGTTCGACTTTCTGCGCGCCTACCCCTGCCCCGACGACGCCGCGGGCGGAAGCCTCCTGACGGACGATCTCTGCCACGCGCTCGCGGGCAAGCGGCCCTGCTATATTTTCATCGACGACTTTCACCTCTTGACCGACAACCGCGTGCCCGCCTTTCTCTGCACGCTGACGAACCGCCTGCCCGAAAACGTTCACCTGATCGTCGCAAGCCGCGACCGCTTCCTGCCCGCGGAGGAGATCCTGCGCCTTGGCGGCAGGCTCTACACCGTGGGCACCGAGCAGCTGCGCCTCAACCACACGGAGCTCTCGATCTACGCCCACCGCTGCGGCACGGAGCTCTCGGACGCGCAGATCGAATCGCTGCTCTATTCGAGCGAGGGGTGGTTCTCGGCCATTTACTTAAATCTCCGCACGCTGCACGAGCGCGGCGAGCTGCCGAGCCGCAGCTCGGATATCTACGCGATGTTCTCCGCCGCGATGATCGACCCGCTACCGTCAAAGCGGCGCGAATTTTTGGCCGTCATGGGTCTTGCGGACGAATTCACCGTCGAGATGGCCGAAACCGTCACCGGCAGCAAAAACACCGCTGCGATCTTACAGACGTTGACCGAGCAGAACGCCTTTGTCAAGCGCCTGCCGGACGGCGTAACGTTCCGCTTCCACCACATGATGAAGGACTGCGCCGAGCGCACGTTCCACACGATGGAGCCGCGGCGGCAGGCAGTTTACCATAATAGATATGGCGAGTGGTACAAAACGCATGGGCAATATCTGCATGCGCTCAAATTCTACTGTCTTGCCAAAAACTACGACGCGGCGCTGCGCGTCATCCAGCGCGACGCGGGCATCCTGCTCACGTCGCTTGGCGCGCAGCAGGTGCTCGACTTCATCGCCCACTGCCCGGTCGAAACGCTCAAGGAGCACCCGCTTTCGCTCCTCGTTCTGATGCGCAGCATGTTCACCTGGCGGCAGATCCCAAAGATGCTCGAGCTCAAGGAGCTGCTGCTCGCCGCGATCACCGAACACCCCGACTGGCCGGAGAGTGAGCGCGGCGACCTTCTCGGCGAGTGCGACCTCATCATGAGCTTTTTGATGTACAACGACATCTCCGCGATGAGCCGCCTGCACCGCAGCGCGAGCGCGCAGATGTCGCGCCCCGCCATCAGCATCCAGAAAAGCGGGGGCTGGACGTTCGGCTCGCCGTCGGTGCTGATGATGTTCTACCGTGCGCCTGGCGAGCTGCAAAGCGAGCTCCAAGAGATGGACGAGTGCATGCCACACTACTATAAGATCACAAACGGCCACGGGCAGGGCGCTGAGACCATCATGCGCGCGGAGGCCGACTTCATGCGCGCCTGCTTTGCCGACGCGCAGATCATGCTCGAGCGCGCCTATGCGCAGATTGACGGCAACGGGCAGGAAAACATGGCCTTGTGCTGCGACTTTCTCGCCTGGCGGCTCTCGCTCTGCACTTCTTTCACGCCGCGCGAGTCCTTTGAGCAGCGGCGCGAGGCGCTGCTGCAGCAGCACAACGTTGCATGGCTCAACATTCTGCAAAGCTCCTGCGCCTATTACTATGCGCTGCTGGGACTGCCCGAAAAAATTCCTGCGGTCTTCCGCGAGCATCAACTCGCCTCCATCCACTTCCTCGCGCCCGGAAAGCCGATGATGGAGCTTATCGAAAATCAGGTCTACCTCGCCCAGGGCGAATATGCCAAGGTCATTGGCCACAGCGAAGCGCTGCTCGGTATGTGCGAGGCGATGCACTATGCGCTCGTCGCGCTGCACATCCGCCTTCAGACCGCCGCGGCCTACGAAATGCTCGGCAAGCGCGAGACGGCAGATGAACTTTTGATCTCTTCCCTCGCCGCAGCGGAGCCGGACGCGCTCTATCTGCCGTTTGTCGAAAATTACCGCTATCTCAAGACGGCGCTCACGCGCGGCGCGGGTGCGAAATTTGCCGCGTTTGTCCGGACGGTCACACCGCTTGGCGAGGACTTTGTGCGCCGCTGCGGCGAAAAGCGTGCGGAAGGCTCCCGTCCCGCCGCCCTCGCGGGCCTCACCGAGCGCGAAAGCGCCATCGCCGCGCTCGTCGCCAAGCGCCTGAGCAACCGCGAGATCGCCGAGCAGCTCTTTTTGTCCGAGGGAAGCGTCAAGCAGTACATCAATCAGATCTACTCCAAGCTCCTCATCACGGGCGACGTGCGCACCAAACGCAAGCGGCTCGCCGAGCTTGCCGCGCCGAAGAGCTAAGGCACAGCAGGGACGCAGCACGCCTATTTTGCATTGATATTCCCAAGAAATTATCTAACCTTTGGTTAATACCAACTTTTTCCGATCCACCGTACAATGGCTGTACGGTGGATCTTTTATTTTCCGGAGGGGAGGAATGCCTTTGTACCGAAAATACATCTCAGCCGTCACACCGCTCCCGGACTACATTCTCCGGGTGGACTTCATCTCCGGCAGCCGCCTGCTGCTCGATATGAAGCCGCATCTCGACAAGCTCCGCTTCCGCCCGCTTGCCGATCCCGCGGTGTGGAACAGCGCCATGACGAACGGCATCTTTGTCCGCTTCGACAACGTGGAGCTGAGCCATGACGAAATTCTGTCCATGGCGGAACGGGCGCACTGAGCGCGCCGATTTTTGAAAATTGAGAGGAGAACAACATGAAAAACGCTTGTAAACACTTTGCCCTTTGCACTCTGACACTGATCCTTTGCCTCGCCCTCGCCGCCTGCGGCAGCGACAACTCCGGCGACTCCGCGGACTACGGCAACGACTCCACTGTGCCGTCGACGATCGACGGCTTTGTCAAGGAAAGCTACGACAGCTATGATTACAGCGCTTTCGAAGGTTACTATCTGCCCGACAGCGGCACGGACTTCGACTATCTCATCATCGACACCAACGGTTCGCGCTGGCGCATCGGCAGCAACGACGACCTCGCCGCCAGCGGCTATTTGCAGTACGACGCGGACTATGACTGCATCTACGCCTACAACGAGCACAACGGCGTCGCCTATCAGTTCTCCGCCGACGGCAGCAGCGTGAACATCTATTCGCTCGGCTCGTTCACCTATGAAATGAGCCTCGACGAGTTCGACGCGCAGGCCGAAGACTACAACAGCAGCGACAGTTCGGTCGATCTCTCTTACCTTGCGGGCATCTGGTATCTGGACGGTGATCTCGACGCCGACAGCTACATCTACATCGACAGCAGCGGCGGTCTCTGGGGTCTCTACGAGCGCGCGCCCGGCGCGGAGACGACCGAGGTCGACGGCGGCTTTATCTCGGCCCCGACCGATGTAGACGACGTGTACTATGCCGTTTCCACGACGTATCAGGACGTCACCTATGAATTCACGCTTTTTGACACCGATTCCATCGTGTGGGGCGGCGAGAACGACTACTACGAGCGTCTTGAGTAAGCCGTTTTGAAACGTGAAGAAGGGAGAAAAGAAGATGAAAACTTTCCATCATTTCCTTGCGGTGCTGCTTGCGGTGCTGCTCTGCCTGAGCCTGACCGCCTGCGGCGACAGCAGCGATGACGTCACGGGCGACGACTGGCGCGCGAGCGGCGTGGTCGCCGCCGAGGGCACCATCACGCACGAGGGCGAGGGCAGCGTCAAGGTTCTCGTCACCGTAGGACCCGAGAGCGCGGCCTTCTACCGCGACGAGCCAGAGCAGGAGCTCTTCGACAGCGTGTCCTTCCCCGTGACGGTCGAGGACGCGAACGACGACGGCACGGGCTTTGACATTTCGTTCGACGACATCACCGGCGATGGCGAGAGCGACGTCGTCGTGACATTCCAGCACGCCGACATGAGCACGACGCAGATGGTCTGGTTCTGGGATGCCGACGAGCGCTATGTCTTTGAGCCGGATTACTCCTACTTCCACGAAAACGGCGTGCAGACCAACCTGACCGACACGCCCTATTTCTCTGACAACGGCTTACAGATCAACGCTGCGGTCAACACGGGCACTTATCTTCTGGAAAACGGTGTTGCCTGCTACTCCGGCCTTGGCGACGGCTATGAGAGAAATGACTGCTACTGGGAGATCGTGAAGCACAGCGACCAGTCGCACGACGGCATCCGCGAGATTCAGTTTGACGCCATCTGCTACATTCCCGAGAGCTCCATCCCGTACTTCACCGAGCAGTACATCACCAACACCGACAGCGAGCTCTACGACTACTACACTGGCATGTGGTTCACCGCCGCCACCGCCTACGGCAACAGCCAGCGCGGCGACAACTACTATGTTCATACCGTCAATTATAACGGCAACGAATACCTCATCGAATTTGCCTACTCGACCGACTGGCAGTACAACGTCAGCGATTGGGCGATGGTGCTGACCAAGAGCTACATGGTCTACCTGCCCGACGATTACGACGGGCTGGTCTTCGCCGCCATGCCGCAGCTCGACAACTATAAGGACTGCGCCAGACGGATGCAGCTCGATAGCATCGCGCCCGAGGCGAGCATCATGGACATTGACCTTGTCGACCCCTACAACACGCTGTTTTTCAGCATTTGCTACTAAAAAGGCGGTGAACAGCATGACGCACCGAACGTATCTTCTGCCGCTCGTGCTCGCGCTGCTGCTCCTGCTGAGCCTGACCGCCTGCGGCGACAGCAGCTCTGATGATCCGCAAAGCGGCTATGAGACCGTCATGGACATGGAGTTTCTCGACGGGATGTGGAGCATCGACGGCACCTCGAGGCTGTACTTTGACAGTGAGGAGGGCTTCTATGCCTACCGCACCGGCTGGGGTCTCGGCGGGCGCGGAGAATTTGAATTGTCCGAGGCGAGCGGCCGGCCGATGATCTTTTTCAACGGCTTTCTCTACAATTTTCTCCTGCGCGACGACGGCGTGCTGCTACCGAACCAGAACGGCGAGGGCAGCGGGCTCACCATCCACCGCCACACCTTCCTCCGCGACGACGAGGCGGAGATCGTCGAGTGGGATAAAAGCAACTGGGACGGCATGTGGCAAAACGCCCTGGGCGAGACCATCGTCATCGACTCGTCCCTCATGCAGTACATCGCCTGCTCACCGGACTATTCCATGAGCGGCACGATGAACGACGAGGGCGAGGGCATGGGCCTCTACCTCTACGACAACGGAACGCGCGCCTACCTCTGCCCCAGCGACGACGGCAATAGCTTCACCCTCTCCGCCGAACGCTTTGGCCGCTACGGGGACGATCAGCACTTTGACGGTGTCTTCTACCGCAACGCCGACTTCTACACCTACACGGACATGGAAAACGCGGAGTTTTACGAAGACGAATACTCCACCTTCTATATCTGGTACTACGACGGTGTGAACCGTTACCTTCTGGGCAACGATTATACCATCGGCGACGACGGCCTTGCCTACCACGACGAAGACGGTCTCGTCTATCCCGCGGGCTGGATCCCCGAAGCGCCGTATGATCCCGCTGACGACTGGGGCGAAAACTGGATGGACAACTGGGATATTTGAAAAACGCCATGATAAAGGATGGATGTGAAATGACAGGAAGAGGAAAACTCAGCGACGCCGAGCTTTCGAAAAAGCTCGGGCACTATCAGAAAATGTCGCGCATCTGGATCCTGGTGGGCCTTTTTGGCGCGTTGAGCGGCACGGTCTCGTACTTTGCCGTGCGGGACACCGCGCTCAAGGCCATCCTGACGGGGGTGCTGTTCTTCGGCGGCGTCTGCTGCGCGGTCTTTTTGGGCGGCAGCGCGCAAAAGAAGCTCCAGGCCCTGATACAGGAGCAGTTTGGAGACTTTTTCCGTGCGGAATGGGAAAAGGCCTTCGGCCCGGATATGCACACACCGGAAATGTGCGTTGACGAGCCGTTTCTCCGGACGTTCCACCTGCTGGACGGTCAGTGGGAGGAATGTACGGTTGAGAATTTCCATGAGGGCGATTATCGCGGCGTGCATTTTTCCGCCGCCAACGTGCGGCTGGACCATGTGTATGAGCGAGGGTGCGGTCACGAAGGCTATGAGACCTGCCACGAGATGGTCTTCAAAGGCCTCGTGCTGCGCTGCGAAACGCAGACGCCCGCCCCCTCCCCCGTCCTCGTCAACGCAAGGACGGAGGACAGTCCGCGCGGCGCGGCGACGGGCGATGCGCTGTTTGACCGATGCTTCTGCGTCACAGCAGAGCCGGAGCAGGATGCCCTCCCCCTTCTTGCCCCGCAGTTTATGGAGCTGATGAACGAGTTCAGCCAGCGCGTCGAAGGACAGCTTTTGGGCTTCCGCTGGGAAGGCCGGGTGCTCTCGCTGGCGGTGGAAACAGACTATGGCTTTGCCGCCGTTGCCAGTAATGTAGACCTGCGCGACCTTGACGCCCTGCGCCGCAGCTATTGCACGTCGCTGCACGCAATGGAGGAAACGCTGGATCTTCTGCTGAAAAACACCGCTCTTTTTGCGGCGCGGGACTGAGAAAGGATGATACGATGGAAAAAAATCAAACAATGACAGACGAACAGCTCGCGCGCGAGCTGCAAAACGGCAAGCGCGGCGGTGGCCGCGGCAAGCTCCTCACGGTGATTGGCTGCGCCGCGACGGCGATCGGTATTTTCACCTCGGTCACGCCGCTGACGGTCATCGGCATCGTCGTCGCGCTGCTGGGGCAGGGCGTTCTGAACAAGCACCGGAAGGCCGCCGGAAAAGCGGTCTTTGAGTCCCTCGTGCCGGAGATCATGAACGCGAATTTTGAAGACGTGCAGCCCATCGGAAAGCAAAACCTTGTGGATATCAAGGGTTCAAACATTCCGCTGCCGTCATACGTCTACGACAGCGCCAGCGGCCGCATCGACTTCACCTACCGCGGCCTTACGTCCGAGCTCTGCACCGTCACGCTGACGGACGTGACCGAATACCTCAATGAGAACAACGACATGATGGAGTCCGCCGAGCGCGTGGTCTACAAAGGTCAGTGGATGGCCTGCGAGCTTGGCAAAACGTACCCCGCCGAACTCACGTTCTGGCCGCGCGGCAAGCTCGACAAGCTCTTCCGCGCAAAAACCATCAAGACGGACTATGAAGATTTCAACAAGCACCTCAACCTGAGCTGCGATGATGCCGACTGGGCGCTGCGCTTTTTGAGTCCAAGTCGCATGGAGCGCATTCTTGCGCTCACCAATAGCGCCTTCGGCGATTTTTCCGTCAGCCTGCACGCCGATGGGACGCTATACATCGCCGTACACAGCGGCCGCGGCTTTTTCGATGTCGGCAAGGGCAAGGAGCCGCCCGACGCGCTGCGCCGCCGCTTCACCCGCGAGCTCAAGTGGTGCACCGACATGATCGACGTCTTCCGCCCTGCGGCGGAGTGAAGGAAGGAGCGTCTCATGCAGCTTTGGGTCGCGATACTGCTGTTTTTTCTGTCCATCGCGGGCGTCGTGCTCTCAGCGCGAAAGCTGAGGCATAATAAGCCGCTTCGCGTCGCCTGCATCGCGCTCTGCGCCGTGATCGCCGCGGCCTGCGCGGTCTATATCGCGCTGACGGTGATCATGCTCTACGCGGCGAGCACAAAGTGATCTTCTGCACTTCATGCAAAGGAAAAAGCCCATCAGCTCGACGAGCTGATGGGCTTTTGTTCTGCAATTTTGGGTGGAAATTACGCTTTTTTACTTCTTCTCCACCGCGCGGCCGATCAGGTAGCACACCGCGGCGACCACCATGCCATTGATCGAGGCGATGCCCCAGTGCACCAGATTTGCTACCACCGCGCCGAGCACCACGCCGATCACCGCGAACCAGTTGACCGTCTCGCTGACCTCCACGTCCTGATATTTCTCCTTGTTCAGGAAGTAGCCGAGCACCAGAATGATACCCACTGGCGGCAGGGTGCAGTTCAGGATGTTCAGCCAGCCGCAGAAGTTCCAGTACAGCCAGACGGCGAGCACCGTGCCGATGATGCCGGAGACAAGCACCATGGGCTTCTTTTTCTGGCCGAAGATGTTGGCAAGGCCGAGGCCCGCGGAATAGAGCGCGTTGTCGTTCGTCGTCCAGATGTTCAGGCCCAGGACCAGGATGGCGAGGTAGAACAGGCCAAGGTTGATCATCACCTCGAAGATGTCGTTGCCGCCCACATAGACCGACGAGACACCGCCGAAGAAGAACATCAGAGAGTTGCCGATGAAGAACGCGATCACCGTTGTGATGGCGCCCACCTTGCCGCTTTTGGCAAAGCGGGAGAAGTTTGGCGTCGCCGTGCCGCCGGAGACGAACGAGCCAACGACCAGTCCCGCGCCGCCGATCACCGTCAGCGTGCCGCTGGACTTGGCAAACTGATCGACGATCGTGCCGTCGCCGCGCATGACGGCGAGGATCATCGCGACCGTACCCAGCACCGCCACCATCGGGACGGCGATATAGCTGACGATCGTGAGCGACTTGATGCCGAAGTAGGCCGAGGCCGTCATGCAGATACCGGCAACGATCACCAGCGCCCACTCCGCCGTCTTGCTGCCGCCCAGCAGCTCATTCGCGACCGGGATGGCAAACATGGCGATGCCCACGCCGAACCAGCCGATCTGCGTGAACGAGATCATGGCCGAGGGCAGATACGAACCCTTGACGCCAAAGGCCTTGCGGGCCAGAAGGTCGAGGCTCATGCCCGTCTCCGCGCCCACGTAGCCCAAAAGTCCCGTGTACAGGCTCAGGATCACGCCGCCGACGATCATCGACACGACGAAGCCCTGAAAATCCAGGCCGTCCGCCAACTGCTGGCCCACCCACATGCTCGCGGAGAAAAAGGTGAAGCCCAGCATGATCATAAACATGGTCACGATGCCGCGTCGGGCGCTTTTCGGCACGATCACCTCTGCGTAGTCAATATCCACTACCGTCTTTTCATTCTTCATGCGTTCTGTCCTCTCTGATCTATAAATTTTTTAAAGGATATACTTTCTCAGGGTCGTGGTAAACTCGTCGATCCGCTGGCGCGCGATCTCCTTCAGCGAGACATCGCGCATGCCCTCCACAAAGCCGCGCTCCTGCTGATAGAGCCAGCGCGTCGTCTTTTTGTCCAGTTTTTCATAGTGACAGTCCTTCAGCCAGTCCTCATAGGAGATCGGCAGCGGATGCCCGAGCTTTTCCTCGAGCAGCGCTTGCTTGTCGATGCTGTCGGCGCGCTCTAAGATGCCGTTCCAGAATTCGAGCACCTCTTCAATATGCTCGTGGATCTCGTAGCGGCGGGCGCCGCCGTCGTAGATCGTGCACTTTTCAAAAAGGGGATTCTGCATCGAGAGCGTCTCGCGACGGAAGGCAGGGGCAATGATGCCGCCTTTCCAGTAGAAGTCGATCAGCGCGCGGTTGATGCCGGAAACGCCCTTGTTTCCCTCTTCATAGCAGCTGAAAATGCCCTCGTAATACACCGTGACAAATCCCTCAAAGCCCGGCCAGTACACACGGATCTCCTGCGTCAGCTTTTCCAGGATCTCAACGCCCTGCGTGCCGCCGATCGTGAAGAGGACGATATTGCGCAGCTTGGCCCCCTGCTTGCGGTAATAGTCGATCACATAGCGCAGGCAGTTCACAAGCGTCTCGCCGGAGGCGATGATGTCGCCGATCAGCAGCGTGCTGTTCGGCACGGTGGCAAGCTTGCAGTATTTGATCTCAAGGCCCGTCATCTCGCCGTTTTCAAAAACGCGCTCGCTCGACATAAAGCTGATGTCGTGGACGCGGATGTGCTCTTTGTAGCAGCTCTCCTCCAGCGGGTAGTTCAAGGCTCCCCGCAGGATCGAGAGGATATTCGCCGACGTGATCTTCTTTTTCTCCTTCAGGTAATACATCATCTGCGAGGTCGCCGTCACGAGCGAGGCGTACACCTCGTAGCCCACCACCTCCGGATGGTTCATCAGCTTTCGCGTCTCGGCCTCCGAGACAATGTAATACTCGTTGAGGAAGTGCCCTCCCTCCAAACGGTAGCAGTCCACGCCCTGATCGCAGAACTCCGGCACGATCTGAACGTCCTTCCAATTTTCGATCATCGCTCTCTCCTCCTAAAAAAAGACCACCTGTCGAGGAATCGACAGATGGTCCATATACTAAATATGAAAAACAAAAAGGAAAACGAAATGACATTTGTTGCGTTTTTTCAGCAGCATAGCAGACGTCCTCCCTTTTTTCAACTTATGACATTATATGGATAACGTCATATTTTGTCAATACGCATTTTGCAATGCGGCGCAAGGGCCGTTTTCCTATTCCCTGCGTACCCGCAGGGTGCGGACAAAGGGGGCCATTCTCTCACGTGAGAGAATGGCCCCCTTTAGATCCCCCAAGAGAACGCGAGGGGAGTCCCCCTCAACCCCCGACATTGGCAGTCTCGATCTTGAAGAACTGCACACGCTGCGCAATCGGGTGCAGTGTACATGGCTTCGCCATGAATCTTCTGCGAGTCGTTACCGATTGCAACCGCGCCTTACTATCGTGAGGCGCGAGTGACGTTCCCTCGGCGGCGGACTGCGTGCGGAATACGGCATTGCTGCGCTCGCCGCATTGTAGGGACTGGCGGTAGACGGGAATTAGGTTGCACTACTACAAGACTGGCAGAGCGGCAGCGGATAATAGAAGCACACCAAATCGTATAGCAGGCATCAACGCGACAACACCGCGCGCAGGCATTTCCATTCCGGAGGCATAAAGGTCATTCAAGCCCGGGACTGCCAATCAAAAGCCTTTCTCTTGGGGTTCCAAAGGGGATATTCTCTTTCGCGAAAGAGAATATCCCCTTTGCCCCTGCCGTCCACAGGCGGCATATCCCTTCGCACCTGTGCGAAAAGCAGAAAACCGCTATATGGTTTCTGTAAAAATGCAAAACTTTTGCTTGCAAACTCCCTTTTCCGTGTTATGATGATGACCGAAAAAAAGAACGTGCAGTGCACATGGCAAGAAAGAGTGATCGATTTGTTGGATTTTTTGAAACAGGAGGGGCTGAGTCCCGACCTTTTGGCTGGCATTCGTGAATTTAACGCGCAGTATCCGACGCCGCCGGAGCTGCAAAACCGCATCCCGCAGCCGCGGTATCACTATTACGGAAAGGACGTATGGGAAGAGGCGGTCGCCGCCATTTTGTGCGGGGAAAATCTGCTGCTCGCGGGCAGCAAGGCCACGGGCAAAAACGTACTGGCGGAAAACCTCGCCCAGGTCTTCGCCCGTCCCGCATGGGACGTGTCGTTCCACGTGAACATGGACGCCGCGAGCCTCATCGGCATGGACACGTTCGAGGGCGGCGAGGTCCGCTTCCGCCCCGGCCCCGTGTACCTTTGCGCAAAGCATGGTGGCTTCGGCGTGCTCGACGAGATCAACATGGCAAAGAATGAGGCGCTTGCTGTACTGCACGCGACGCTCGACTTCCGCCGCGCCATCGACGTTCCCGGCTACGAGCGCGTGGAGGTCGATCCCGCCGCGCGCTTCATCGGCACGATGAACTACGGCTATGCCGGCACACGCGAACTGAACGAAGCGCTCACGTCGCGCTTTGTCGTCATCCAGATGCCGTCCATCGACCAGGACGGTCTTGTGCGGTTGCTTAGCGATGAGTTCCCGACGCTTGAAAAGAAGTATAAGGAGCAGTTCGCCCAGCTGTTCCTCGACCTGCAGAAAAAGTGCGAAAACGCGGAGATCTCCGAAAAGGCGCTCGACCTGCGCGGTCTTCTCGACGCGCTGCGTCTGATCCGCCGCGGCGTGGGCGCGAACCACGCGCTTGACATGGGCATCACGAACAAGGCGTTTGACTCCTACGAGCAGAGCCTAATCCGCGACGTCATCGCCGCGCGCATCCCCGCAAAGCTTGACCGCAGCCGTCTGTTCATCGACTGACATGGAAACGTCAAGCTATTCCGCCCAGCAGCGCCGCGCCATCAACCTCGTTTGGACGGCGAGCGGGGACTATCAGTTCGAGCCGCAGTTTTTAGCGCTCAAATCAAACGGTGAGCCGGACTTTTACATGAACTGCGTCATCGGCCTTGTGCACAAGTGGTTCGGCGACAAGATGCCAAAGCGTCTCTTTGCCTACTGGGCGGGCGACGCGCGGCAGAACGTTTTCGACGAGCTGTGCTGGCTGGCGCTCGAGAACGCGGCGTATGAAAAGGAGCTGCCCGAGCGCCCTGTGCTTACCGATCTCCGCCGTAAGCACGCGGAGGAATTCTTCGCGTCGGAATACCAGCTTTCGCGACAGGAGTGGATGGAGAAAAACCAGCTCGTCTACGCCGTGCAGTCCGACCGCTGGAAGACGATCCTCGGGCAAAAGCCGCCCATTCTCGCCCCGTGGGAAAAGGGGCTCGCGCAGGCGCTCGCCTGCCCCGGCACGATGAACGCCGCGGAGCTTGAGATCGCCGTGCGCGCGGCATTTGAAAAGTACCTGCAATTCGATGGCACGGTACATAAAAAAGGCGGCTTCCAGCTGCACTTTGACGACAAGTGGGCGCCGCTTCTCACAAAGCTCCTGCCGACGGAGATCGTCCGCACGGACGATCTGACCATCGGCCGCTCCGCCATGCCGGGCGAAAACGGCATGGTCAAGGTCTCGAACGCGCTGCGCTCGCGTCTGCGCTCCAATGAGCACGAAACGGAGGACCGCGGCTACATCGAGCGCTGCTTCGGCCGCAGCATCTATTCGCCCGACAAGCTCGTGCGCATCGAGCAGCAGCTCTGCACCGGCAACCACTTAGGCTGCCACCTGTGGTTCACAAGGGGCGCGAGCGCGTCGGACCAGCTCATCAGCGCGGACACGCAGCGCCTTTACGAGCAGGCTGAGGAACAGGCCAGGCTGAACCGCGCCGCCTTCGCGCGCGACCTCGATCTGCACCAGAGCGCGCTCGCGCGCCTGAGCGAGCAAATTCGAAACTGCCTGCTCGTCCACCAGCAGCCCGAGCGCATCCCCGCCCGTCAGGGCTGGCTGGACGGGACGAAGGTCTGGCGCGAACCGGTGCTGCACGACGACCGCGTATTTTTACGCAGCGACGAGGAGAGTCGCCCCGGCTTCGCCGTCGATCTGATGCTCGACGCCTCGGCCTCGCGCCTGCACTGTCAGGAGGCTATCGCCATTCAGGGATATATCTTAGCCAAAAGCCTCGCCTCCTGCGGCATCCCCGTGCGCGTGACGAGCTTTTGCAGCCTGCGCGGCTACACGGTGCTGCGCATTTTGAAGGATTTTGGCGACAAAAACGGCGAACGAAACGTTTTCAATTACTTCGCCGCGGGCTGGAACCGCGATGGGCTCGCGCTGCGCGGCGCGGGCGAGCTCATCAAGTCCGCACCCGCGGAAAAGCATCTGCTCATCCTGCTGACCGACGCCTCACCCGACGACAGCCACAAAATCCTGCCGAGCGGCAAAGTCCCGCTCAGCCGCGACTACGACGGGCAGACCGGCGTCGATGACACGGCGGAGGAGGTGCGCGCCCTACGCGCGCAGGGCATCCGCGTCGCCGCCGTCTTCATGGGTGAAAACGCGAGCGTTCCCGCCGCGAACGCCATCTATGGCCGCGACCTTGCGCGCATTCGCCGCATCGACCAGCTCGCCGCCGCGGCGGGTCGGCTCATTCAGGATGAAATCCGCGAACTCAGCAGCTGACAAAAAGGATCCCGAAAGTTGAACTTTCGGGATCCTTTCTTTTATGTCAGGATGTGCGAGAGCGTCTCCATCAGCCGCCCTGCCCCGATGGGCTTGGCAATGTGGGCGTTCATGCCCGCGCGGATGGTCTTTTGCTTGTCCTCTTCAAAGGCGTTGGCCGTCATCGCCACGATGGGCACGTTGGCAACGTCGCTTGGCAGCGTGCGGATCTGGCGCGTGGCGGCCTAGCCGTCCATCTTCGGCATCTGGATGTCCATGAGCACCAGATCGAATTCGCCCTGCTTCGAGTCCTGCAAACGCTCGCCGGCGACGTCGCCGTCGTCCGCGGTATCGACCGTGAAACCCGCGTCCTGCAAAATTGCCTGCGCGATCTCCTGGTTGAGAAGATTGTCCTCAACCAGAAGGACCTTTTTGCCCTCAAAGCGGTACGGCGCCGCGGGCGTCTCCTCTTTTTTCACGCGGTAGGGCTGCGAGAGCACGTCGCGCAGCTCGGACATGAACAGCGGCTTGGAGCAGAACGCCGTCACACCTGCCTCGCGCGCCTCCTGCTCGATGTCCGCCCAGTCATAGGCCGTCAGAATGATGATGGGCTTGCTCTCGCCGATGAGCTTGCGGATGCGGCGCACGGTCTCGATGCCGTTGAGGTCGGGCATCATCCAGTCAATGATGTAGGTGCCGAACTCGTCTCCCTGCTCCACAGCGACCTTGGTGCGCAGCACCGCCTCCTTACCCGAGAGCGTCCACTCCGAGCGCATGCCGATCTCCTGCACCATGCGGCTCACACTGATGGCCGTGTTGGAATCGTCGTCCGCCACAAGCACGCGCACGCCCTGAAGCTGCGGAACGGCCTCGTACTTGGCGGAGTTGCCGAGCACCTTGAACGGGATCGACACGGTGTACTCCGTGCCCTTGCCCTCTTCGCTCTCGACGCTGATGGTGCCTCCCATCATGTCGACGATGTTCTTGCTGATGGCCATGCCGAGACCTGTGCCCTGAATGCCGCTGACCGTAGCGCTCTCCTCGCGGGTGAATGCCTCGAACAGGTGCTTCTGGAACTCCTTGCTCATGCCGATGCCGTTGTCCTTGACGTGGAACTCTTAGGTCGCGTAGCCGTTGGAAAAGCCCGGCTTCTGAATGATGCGGACGATGATCTGTCCGCCGTTTTTCGTGTACTTGACCGCGTTGCTCAAAAGATTTAAGAGTACCTGATTGAGCCGCAGCTTGTCGCAGAGGATGTCCTCATTGTCCACATCCACCGCGTCGATGAAAAACTCGATATTTTTCGACACGATGTTCGCGTTGACGATCGTGCGCAGATCGTGCATCACGTCGGGCAGATGGACTTCCTTTTCCTCAATCTTCACACGCCCGCTTTCGATGCGGCTCATGTCCAAAACGTCGTTGATGAGCGAGAGAAGATGCTGGCCGGAGGTCGAGATCTTCGCCAGATAATCCTGCACGAGCTCGGGCTCGTCCACATGCGCCGCCGCCAGCGCCGTGAAGCCGATGATGGCGTTCATGGATGTGCGGATATCGTGCGACATATTGTTGAGAAACGTCGTCTTCGCGCGGTTCGCGCGTTCGGCGGCGTTCAGCGCGTCGACGAGCAGCTCACGCTGCCGGTATTCCTTCGTCAGCGCCATGCCGATCAGGATGAGCGCGAACGCCATGGAGTAAAACGGCAGCTCGGGGAAGACATACTGTAAACTCATCACGCAGACCGGCAGCGCGTAGGTCACAAAGTACAGCGAGCGTTTTCGCCCCCTGATGCTGCCGCGCAGCATCGCGGCAAACAGCAGCACATACAGGACAAAGGCGATCGTGCTTGGCAACATATTCGCCTTTCCTCGAATATACTCTCCCTGTGCCGTCACGGTGTAAATGATCCCCGTCCAGTGGTCGGCCGCCACCAGCACGATCGTCGCCGCATAGACCCAGAAGAGGACCCAGCGAAACACCTTCAGGCTTTCCGGCCGCATATTGCGCGCCACATACTGCGCAAGCGAGATGACTGCGAGCACCATCGTGAGGTAATACAAATCGAGGATCACCATTCATCCCCCACGGTGCGCAGGGACCGGACTTGTTATGCACCAGTCCCCACGCGGCGTCCGCCGTGGCAAACAGCAGCGCCGTGGTGTTGAGCACAAAATAGCTCTTGTCGCTGAATCGCTTTGTGATCGCCGCACTCATCCAGATCACGGCAATGATCATAAAGCAGAACATCGTCATCTGATGGTAGATCGAACTTGTCACTCGCTTACTTCGCCCCTGCTTTCTCGTTTGGAATCCAAATCTTTACATTTTCTTAACTATACCGTCCTTTTGTCCATAAAGCAAATCTTTTTGCAAAATCATGCAGAAAAACGTCGAAATACATCCATTTATTTTTTCATTTGCATCTTGCGTGCTTTTGCTTTATGCTGTTTTTATAGGGACGCTTCGCATTAGATACGTCCCAAGCAGTAAACAATCCACCGCAGGAGGATCAAAATATGAAAGCAAAGGTTTATTTTTCCAAGCAGATCACGCCGAAAAAGGTCGTGGAGCTCTACAAGGCCGTGGGTCTCGAGCTGCCCGGCAAGGTCGCCGTCAAGGTGCACTCCGGCGAACCGGGCAACCAGAACTTTCTGACGCCCGAATTCTGGCAGCCGATGGTCGAGACCGTACACGGCACCATCGTTGAGTGCAACACCGCCTATCCCGGCGAGCGCAACACGACCGATGCCCACCGCCGCACGATGATCAAACACGGCTGGAGCAAGCTCTTCGATGTCGACATTCTCGATGCCGAGGGTCCCGATCTTGAGCTCCCCATCCCGAACGGCAAGCGCATCCAGAAGAATCTGGTCGGCAAGGATATCAAAAATTACGACTCCATGCTCGTTCTTTCCCACTTCAAGGGCCACCCGATGGGCGGCTTCGGCGGCGCGCTCAAACAGCTCTCCATCGGATGCGCGTCCAGCGCAGGCAAGGCGAACATCCACGGCGCGGGCAAACCCGAAGAGATGTGGACGACCGAGCAGAATGCCTTCCTTGAGTCCATGGCCGACGCGGCGGAGTCCGTCGTCAAGCTTTTCGACGGCAAGATCGTCTACATCAACGTGATGAAGAACATGTCCGTCGACTGCGACTGCTGCGCCGTGGCGGAGGACCCGTGTATGAAAGATATCGGCATTCTCGCCTCCCTTGACCCCATCGCCATCGACCAGGCGTGCCTCGACCTCGTCTACGCGTCCGACGATCCGGGCCGCGACCACCTCGTTGAGCGCATCGAGAGCCTCAACGGCGTCCACACCGTGGAGGCCGCCGCCGAGCTCGGCTTCGGTTCGAGAGAGTATGAGCTGATTGAGCTCTAAGAAAAATCGCAACAAAAAAGGCGATGGCCGCACGGCCATCGCCTTTTCTTTTGCTTCTTTACTTGATGAACCAGATGTCCATATCGACGTTGCCCTTGATGCCGTCCACGCTGCCCTTGGATGAATACTGCCACATGGCAAAATCGTAGTAGAACGAGGGCGCGTCCACATCGTAGCGCGCATACCACAGCGGGTAATCCATGACCTCGCTGAGGTCATACTTGACGTAGCCCGCGTAGTCGGTGATGTAGATCATCGGGTCGTAGCCCGCGTCCTTGATGATCTTGCAGAAGGCGTTTGCCGCGGCGCAGAGCACACCGGTCTCGATGCCGTAGGTGCGCGCCTCACTCTTACCGATGACCTCCCAGTCGAAGACGACGGGGCCGGTAATGTTGTGTCCGCGCAGCTTGTCGAGGACATGGTATGCTTCCTCCTGCGCCTCCGCCACGCTCACAGCCTGGGAGAAGAAGTACGCGCCCACCTGAAGGCCCGCTCTCGCCGCGCCGTCGGCATACTCGTCAAACTTCGTGTCGTCATAGATCGCGCCCACAGTGTAGCCGCGGCCGCCCACGCGCGCGATGACAAAGTCCACATCAGTGCGCGCGACCGCGTTCCAGTCCACATCGCCCTGATACTGCGACACGTCGATACCGACGCGCGTGCGCACACTGGGATCGTTGTAGGTCATGATGCTGCCGTTCTTGACAAACGCGTTCTTATTATAGCTGTTCGTCGGAACGCCCTCGAGCACATCGAGCGTGTAGTCCTTGTAGTAGATCTTCTGCTTCTGGTCGAGCGAGCTGAGCTGATAGATGCGGTAAACGATCGTCGCCACCTCCGCGCGCGTGATGCTGCTGTTGGGGTAGAAATACGTCAGGTCGCCGACCTTCGTGCCGATGAACACACCCGCTTCATAGAGCGCCGTCACATAGCCGTCGTTCACGTCGGCAAAGGGAGAGGTCGTGTTGGATGCGCCATAGCCCAGCGCCTTGGCCGCAAAGCGCGCCACATCGAGGCGGCTGATGCCGTTGTCAAGCTGATGGTCGCTGTAATTCTGCGCGGCAAAGCCCATGGAATAGGCGTAGGTCGCGTAGCCGCTTGCCCAGTGCGCCGTGCTGGGCTTCTGCTCCTTGTGGCCGGTCGAGAGCAGCACGAGCTTGAGCATTTCGCCCGTGCTCGTGGGACGGTTGGGGGCAAACGTGCCGTCGCCGTTGCCGCCGACGATGCCCTGCTCGCTCAGCTCCATGACATAGTTATAGAACCAGTCGGACTTGTTGACGTCGGTATAGGTCTTGCCGGTGTAGCTCGTCGCCGTCCACTGCGCCGTGACGACCGCGTTGCCGTTCACGATGCTGTTTTCCGTGATGGTCTTGCCGTCGCTCGTCTGGAAGCCGGCAAAGCCGTAGCCGAGCTTTTCCGCTTTGGGGAAGCTACCGTAGGTCTTGCCGATCTCGTAGACGGCAAAGTCCGTCTCGTAGGACGTACCGCTTTCCATATTGATGATGAGATACGCAAACTCGTTCTCCGCCGCGCGGGTGCTGTCATCTAAATAAATGGCAGCCTCCTGCAGGCGGCGGTCGGCAAGGCCCGCCTGGGCCTGTCCGCCGGAGTGGCACCATTCGCCGAACGCATGCGCCACTTCAAGGCGCGTCGCGTCCTTTTCGCCGCGGGCGATCTTGACCAAGTCGCTCGTGCCGCTCATCCAACCAGTGCCGAAATTGTAGCTGAAGCAGATCAGCGCGTCGAACTGCCCCTGCGTGGGCGTGACGTCGTAGCGGTCAAAAAAGTCGTTGAGCTTGGCCTCATACGCCTCGACCTTACTCATCAGAAGAAGCTCCGCCTCTTCGCGCGTGATGCCCTCGGGATAATCCTCGGCACCGCACTCCGTGCCGTAGCCGATGTACCACTTGCCGCCGGAGGAATACTTCTCCGCGCGGAAGCCCTCTTCCTCTTCGATCTGCGCAATGGCCGCGTCGCCCGCGCGCATCAGCCGATTGCTCGCCATCGCGGCGGGCACGCAGAGCTGCATGGCAAGGCACAACGCCAGAAGCATGGCCAGCGGCGATCTCTTTCTCATGTTCTGCTTCATCTCGTTCTCTCCTTTTGCCGGGATCGGGCGAAAACGCCCACTCTCTAAAATGTCTTTTCATGATACCACAGGTTTACATAAGAATCAACCAAAAAGCGCAAAAAATGCCGCCCCGTGTCGAACCGGGCGGCATTTTCATTATAGCAGCGCGTCGAAGAGCGCGTCCATGTTGTCGTCGGAATACTCGACCTCCGCGCTGTACAATCGGCAGAGCTCGATCTGGCCCTCCACCGTGAACTCGCCGTGCAGCAAAAGGTGCAGCGCACCAAGCGAGAAAAGCAGCCGGACAGACAGCACGGCGAACGCCGCCTTGCTGCTCACGTCCCCGTCGTCGAGCGCCGTCGGCACGTGACGATAGAGGAAGTAGACGAGCAGCTGCTCATACTCCGTCTCGCGTCCTTTCATGTGCGCGGCAAAATCGTCGAGCGGCAACTCATCTGCGTGCTCGCGCAACGCTTCCAAAATGCCCGTCCACACCTCGTCCATACGCTCGAGCGAGAGATAAAATTCTGCCCACTGTGCAAGCGGGACGTCCGGCACGTGTGCACCGCAGGCCGATAAAATCTGCTCTATTCGCCGCTCGATCGGTTCCTCACGGTTTTGCGCAAGGGTGAAAAGGCGGTCGCGCAGCGTGAGCAGCGCCGTCTCCTCTTCATCAAGCTCGCCTTCGCCCGTCGTGACAAGCATTGTTTTCTCCGGCCTGGTCAAAATGAGCCGCGCGGCCTCCTCGCAGCAGAGGCCAACGCCAATCTCCGTGCGCTCCGAAAAAAAGCTGCGGTAGCGCGGGTGGTCGGTGCAGATCTGGCAGAGCATACCCTCCCCGCCGTATAAAATGAGATCGCAGAGGTTTTTGCCGTTCAAAAACGGGCAGCGCTCCTGCTCGCTGAGGATAAAGTGCGGCATCTCGCCGCTGCGGTCGATACATTTATGCAGGCGCTCGCCCATCTCGCCGCCGATCTGATCGTAGGCGGCGAGGGAATCCCCGTCCACGTCGATCTCCCAGCCGATGCAGCAGTTGTGTCGGCAGCGGTCGGCGATGCAATGGAAAAGCGGATAATAGTCCGGATAAGCGTTCTGCACGGCGGAGTCCTCCTAAAGTCGGTGCTGCGCGGTCATAAATCGCGCGTTGCTTCATTATAAATCTCGCAGGCGCGCATTGCAATGAATTTTCTCCTTGCCGCCGCGAAAGAGATATGATATAGTAAAATATATGCGGGCATGATGAAATTGGCAGACATGCGAGATTTAGGTTCTCGTGCCGCAAGGCGTTGGGGTTCAAGTCCCCATGCCCGCACCAAAAAGCATCGAAAGTTTCGACTTTCGATGCTTTTTGGTTGCAAAAATTCCGCAAATAATAGCTTCACCGATTTTCAGCAGCAGTGCCTGCACCGCTCAGCGCTGCGCTTCCCGCAGCGAGAGATATTCGATGAATTTTTGCACAGCAGGCGTCAGATGCGCCTGCTGTTTCATCGCCAGAACGATCGGACGGTAATACGGCTGTTGCAAGGGGCGCACCTCGATCCGATAAGGGATGCGCTGCAAAATCAGATCCGGCAGAATGCTGACACCCAGCCCCTTTTCGACCATCGCCATAATGGCAAAGTCCTCCCATGTAGTGAAGCGGACGTCCGGCTGCACATGGGTGCGCTCCAGCAGGTCGGAAACCTCGGTTTTTCCGCCGTGCTCCAGCAGCAGAAACGGCAGGCCGTCCAGTTCCTCGACGGCCACGGTCTCCTTTGCGGCAAGGGGATGTCCCATCGGCAGCACGGCCTTGTACTCGTCCTGCTTGAGCAGGAGCGTGTCGAATTTCGGCAGCGTCGGAAGGCGCAGAAAACCGCAGTCCACCCGCCCTTCGTCGATCCAATGCTCGACTTCATCGTAGTCGCCGAGCAGCATTTCATACTCGATGCCGGGGTAGTCCTTTTGCAGTACGGCAAAGATATTCGGCAGCCAGTTGATCGCCACGCTCGCAAAAGTCCCGATGCGGACCACACCGGTCTCTATCCCATTCATCCGGTCGATCTGCCCCACAAGCTCCTGATGGTCGTTCAGAACCTTGCGCAAAAACGGCATGACCTGCTCACCAGCAGAGGTCAGGCAGACGCCGCTCTTGCTTCGCTCCAGCAGCGTCATACCCCATTCGCTTTCCAGGTCTGCGACCATTTTGCTGATGGAGGACTGCGCGTAATCGAGCTCCCGTGCCGCGCGGGTAAAACTGCCCTGTTCCACCGTTTTGATAAAGGCGAGATATTTCAATAGAGGATTATCCATATTGCATCTATTCCATTCTTCGATTTTGACTATCTATCATATTCGCTTTTCATATTTTAATGTCTCCTGTATCATATTGCAAGACTGATTAGGAGCGAGCGAATATGAATGGGAAAACCTCAGAAATGGACATGCTGCACGGCCCGCTGAGCGGAAAGCTGCTGCTTTTTACCCTGCCGATTGCACTCAGCAGCATGGTCCAGCAGCTGTTCAATGCGGCGGACACCGCCGTCGTCGGCTACTTTGGCAGCGAGGGCGCGCTTGCGGCGGTCGGGACGAACACCGAGATCATCGCCTTGATCGTCACGCTGTCCTCGGGTCTGTCCATCGGCGCGAAGATTTTGATCGCGAACCGCATCGGGCAAAATGAGATTGATGAACTGCCCGCCGCGGTACAGACGGCGATGCTTTTGGCCGCTCTGATCGGTATGGCGGGACTTCTTTTGGGGCAGGCTGCCGCGGCGCCGCTGCTTGAGCTCATCCAAACGCCGAACAGCATTTTTGAGGAAGCGGCGCTTTACCTGCGGTTCTATATGCTCGGCTATCTGTTTTTGCTGCTGTACGACTTCGGCGCAGCCGTCTTGAGGGCGCGCGGCGACAGCCGCTATCCGTTCCTTGCGCTGATGCTCTCGGGCGTTGCGAATGTCGGACTCAATCTCTTTTTCGTGGTCGCGCTTCGCATGGGAGTCGCCGGGGTTGCCGCTGCTACCGATATCTCCACTGCGCTCTCAGCGCTGCTGGTGATGCATCGGCTCAAAATGGACGGCTGTTTCACCTCACTTTCCGCGAGCTACAATTTTCGCTGCGAATTGCAGGGAACATCCTGAAGACCGGCGTTCCCTCCGCCATGCAGGGCGCGGTGTTCTGCTTTGCCAACATCTTTGTGCAGGCGTCGGTCAATCGCTTCGGTGAGACAGCGATTGCCGGAAGCACGATCGCCATGAATTTTGAATATTTCACCTACTACATCATCACGGCGTTCAGCCAGACGGCGACCACGTTCACCAGCCAGAATTACGCCGCGGGGCAGCGCGACCGGTGCAGACGCATCCTGTGGCTGTGCCTTGGGCTATCAACCGTTTGCAGCACAATCCCGATTGTTACGATCGTCCTGTTCCGCGACTTTTTCTCGTCCCTTTTTATGCAGGAAGCCGCCGTGATTGAGAGCGCCGCCGTGCGCATCCTATGCATCCTGCTCTTTGAACCAGTCTGCAATCTGTACGAGATCCCGGCGGGCGCCCTGCGCGGCAGCGGGCACGCGCTGTACCCCGCGGTCAGCACGATGCTCGGCACCTGTGCGTTCCGCATCGTCTGGATCTGCATGCTGTTTCGCGCGCATCCAACGCTCCCGATGCTGTACCATGCGTTCCCTCTTTCATGGGCCGCGACGATTTTGCTGGTGAACCTCGGCAGCTTGCTGATTCTCCATTTTCGGAGCCGCTGAAAAAATGACACCGCACGGCAGAAATAACTCTGCCGTGCGGTGCGTTTTTACTTTAATTTGGTTCGTCAGGCATGGGGGACGAGCGCGCCCTTCCGGCTCGAGCGGATGAGCATGCCAATCACAAAGCCGACGAGTGCAGGCAGCAGCCAGCCGAGGTTCTTGTCGAACAACGGCAGATATTTTTCCGCAAAGGCGATAGGCACATCGAGGCGGAGCGAAGTCTGCACCGACGCGGGCAGCGTCTTCATGCAGTCGAAAATAGCGGCTGCCCATGTACCGATCATCGTTGCGACATACACGGCACGGTCATGAGCGAAGAACTTGCCGATAAAGGCCAGCAGGATAAGCGCAATGGCCGGGGGATAGATGAGCATGAGCATCGGGACGGAATACTCGATGATGGCGCTCAGTCCAATGTTGGAAACGGCAAACGAAAACACCGTGAAGAGGATCGCCCAGGTGCGGTAGGAAATTTTGCCGTTCGTCATCTTGACAAACGTCTCCGAGCAGGCCGTGACAAGGCCGATGGAGGTCTTGAGGCAGGCAAAGGTGATGGTGAAGGCGAGGATAAACTGGCCCACGCCGCCAAGGTAATGACCCGCGATCTGCGTGAGGGCGATGCCGCCATTTTCGGACAGCTCGAAAATGCCTCTCGACTGCGCGCCGACCAGAATGGACAGCACGTAGATCAGCGCCATCAGCGCACCAGCAAGAAGACCGGAGGAGAGCACGTCCTCGGCGATGATGTCGTCGTTGTTGACACCCATGCGGCGAATGACGTCGATGACCACGATGCCGAAGGCGAGACCGGCGATGGCGTCCATCGTGCCGTAGCCCTCAATGAGCGCGGGAAAGAAGGAACCGTTCTGATAGGCCTCCGTCGGCTCGACCGAGGAGATCGCTGCGCCGGGGGAGAGCAGCGCCGCAATGATCAGCACTGCGAAGAAGAACAGGAAGAGCGGATTGATGATCTTGCCGATCCAGAGGGTGATCTTACCGGGGCGCAGCGAGAAGAACAGCACGAAGGCGAAGAACGCCGCCGAAAAGACAAGCAGATACAGCCACTCCGGAGAATCCGCGCCCAGCAAGGGCGTGATGCCGGTGGTAAAGGAAACTGTTGCGCATCTCGGGATGGCGAAGAGCGGGCCGATGGTCAGGTACAGAAGGCAGGTAAAGAAAATGCCGTAGCCCTTGCCGACCTTGCTCGAGAGCGTCTGCAGGCCGTCGGAATGCGTGATGCCGATGGCGGCGACGCCGAAGATGGGGATGCCAACCGCCGTGATGATAAAGCCGATCATGGCGACGACCGCGTTGCGGCCGGCCATCTGGCCGAGATGTACGGGGAAGATCAGATTGCCAGCGCCGAAGAACATTCCAAACAGCGTTCCGGCGACGAGAATCTTCTGCCGGAAGGTCAATTTTTTAGTAGTCATGGGATAATCAACTCCTTTGTGTTGAAAATATTACACCCTGCACTTGAAAAAGAGAAACGCTCGGTTATAATAGGTATATTACAAATCAAAATACCCTTTATAGGAGTGGGGATATGGACAGCAAAAAATTTGAAATTTTGATGACCGCCGTCAACCTCGGCAGCTTTTCCAAAGCGTCTGAGGTCGTGGGCTACACACAGTCGGGGCTGACGCACCTCATCAACGGTCTGGAGCGCGAGATCGGCATGAAGCTCATCCAGCGCGACCACAGCGGTATTTCGCTGACAGAGGACGGGGAGGCGCTGCTGCCCGCGATCCGCGAATACCTCAGCGCGACGGCGAAGCTCGAAAACCAGATCGAGACCATCACGCAAAAGCGGACGGCGACGATCCGAATCGCCGCTTATGCGAGCCTTGCCATGCACTGGATGCCGGAAATTCTGTACCGCTTCCGCCGCGTGTGTCCGGAGACCGACGTGGATCTTCGCATGGTGGACCACGAGCTCGAACCCTTTGAGCTGCTCGAGGAGGGGCGCACGGACGTCATCTTTGCCGCGCGGCAGAGCCACATCAACTGCGACTGGACACCGCTCTACTACGACGCGATGTACGCCATCCTGCCGGAGGACTATCCCACCGGCAGCGAAGAGACCTTTCCCATCGAGGAATTCGACGGAAAAGAATTCCTGATGCCCTACGGGCGCTTCGACATCGACGTGAACGCTGCGCTGAGTCCCAAAAAGGTGAAGCCGAATATCCGCCCCTGCCATGTGGACGATGAAACGGTCATCCGCATGGTCAGCAAGGGCCTTGGCATCACAATGATGACGGAGATCATGATGCGCGGGCGGACGCACGGCGTAAAGACGCTGCCGGTCAGCCCGAAAACGGGACGGGAGCTCGGCATCGGTATGCACCTGAGCAAGAACACGCCAGAGGAAATTCTGCGTCTGCGCGAGTGCGTGCTTGATTTCACGCGCGAGCTGATGTGAAAATTTCCCATCCGCGATTTAGAAACGGCTGCCCCATCAAAAAAGTAAAGCAGGGCGCTTGCCTTTTAGGCAAGCGCCCTGCTTTGTCGATTTTGGGAATGGTCTTATCCTTCGATTTTTGCCGAAGCCGCGCCATCACTCTTTTGCAGATGCGCATAGCGGCGCGAGGGGCGGAAGTACAGCACCGCTGCCAGCATTAGAAGCGCCGTGGTCGCAAGGCTGATGGGGAAGACCAGCATGATGTTCATAAACGTCTTGTACTGCGGGAAGACCCAGCGCAGCCAGCTCAGGCGGACGCCGCAGACGCCCAGCATCGTCAAAACGGCGGGCGGCAGTGAAATTTCAAAGCCGCGCAGGTAGCCGGAAAGCACCTCGTAGCAAAGGCTGAACAGGTGCGACGGCATGATCAGCATGAGGCGAATATAGCCCGTCTCTACCACCTGCGGGTCGCCGTTGAAGATGGTGAGCAGCGACTTTCCGAAAAAGAGGATCAGAGCGATGGCGACGCCGAGGCTGATGATGCCCTCGAGAAGACACAGCAGCAGCGTTTTCTTGCAGCGCTTGATCTTGCCCGCGCCGAAGTTCTGCCCGACGAATGTCGTGCAGGCCTGCGAGAAGGAGTTGAGGATATCGTAGGTGATGACCTCAATGTTGTAGGCCGCGCTCGATGCTGCCATGACGACCGTGCCGAGGCTGTTGATCGCGCCCTGAATGACGATATTCGCGATGGAGAACATCGCGCTCTGCACACCCGCAGGTACGCCGATGCGCAGAATTTGCTTGAGGCACAGCCCGTCGATGCACAGCTTTTTCGGCTCAAGGCGGATGACCTTGTCCGTTTTAAGCAGGAAGACCCACAAGATCGCCGCGCTGACCGCGTTCGACAGCACCGTTGCGATCGCGACGCCGTCCACGCTCATGTGGAGTGCGGCCACGAAAAAGAGGTTCAGGATCACGTTCAGAACGCCGGAGGCCGTCAGCGCGATCAGCGGAATTTTCGTCTCGCCCACGCTGCGGAAGACCGCCGCCTCAAAGTTGTAGAGCAGGATCACCGGCAGGCCCGCAAGATAGATGCGCAGGTATAGCAGCGCCAGCGGGAACACATCGTCCGGCACATTCAGCTGATTCAGCAGCGGAACGGCGAACAGCTCACCGATGACCGCCGCGATCAAACCGCCCAGCACCGCCACAACGATGGAGGTGTGCACCGCGTGGTGCACCATCGTGTCGTTCTTTTCGCCGATGGCGTGCGCGATCGTCACGTTTGCGCCCAGCGCGATGCCGATGAACAGGTTGACGATCAGGCTGATGATCGAGCTGTTCGTGCCGACGGCCGCGACCGCCACAGTGCGGAGCTCGCCGGTAAAGTTGCCGATGACGGCGATGTCCGCGGCGTTGAACAGCTGGCTCAAAATCGCCGTGGCCGCCACCGGAACGGCAAAGCGCGGGATCTTATCCCAGAGCGGTCCGTGAAGCATATCCAATGATTTTTTCTGCGCTGCAGCTTTCAACTCTACCGCCCCTTTCCGCAATTTGTCTGGCCTATGATATCACGCTTTGGGCCAAATGCAAGAGGCAGAAAAGCCAAAAGTGGAGCACAGCGCAAAGAATGCTTTGTTTTGCTGCGAAAAGCGCGGATACTCACAGGCATTCCTGCAAAATTTCGTAGATCTCGTCGTGCGTCAACTTTTTGCAGCAGCCAGCGGTGATGTTGGTAGAATCCGCCACGGCGCGGAAGTCGGTGTCGGCGGGGATGCCCAACTCCGCAAAGGTAGTGGGCAGACCGATTTCCTTAATAAACGCGGCCAGCGCGTCGATACCGGCAGCCGCGGTCTCCTCGTCGCTGCCCTTGGGCGCAATGCCCCAGACGTTCTGCGCCCAGCGGGTGAACCGCGCCGCACCAGACTTGTAGATGTGGCGGTACAGAACGGGATGGATCACCGCCAGGCCCGCTCCATGGTTGCAATTGGTGTAAGCGTCCAGCTGGTGTTCGATCTAATGCGCCTGAAAATCCGTGACCTTGCCGATCTTCAGTACGCCGTTCTCTGCCATGGCGGACGCCCACGCCAGCTTCGCGCCCTCCTGCACCTTGGCATAGGTGGGGTTGGACATGATGCCGGAGAACTCCACAACGCACTTACCCTGCGCGTTCAGGATACCCATGATCTCATCGTACACGCCGTTGCACTTGATGGAGCCGCCGCCATAGGCCAGCATGATGGTTTCGCCAGAGTTTGCGAGCAGGCCGCCGAGGTACTCCTTCACGCCGCCTTTGCCGAAATATACCTTGGTCTTGTTTTCAAAAATAAAGTTATTCATCATAACGCATCCTCTCTGACCGTTTTTCTTGCGGTATTCGCCGCTGTTTGCTATCATTGCCGATGGCAGCTTCCGGTTGATACTGCCGATTATAAATACCGGTTGTAACAACCGGTCAAGAGGTTTTTGAGGAAAAAACACAATTTTTACGCAGCAGAGAGGGATTACCATGCGCTACACCATGATGCAGGTCTGCAAAGAGACAGGGATGACCTATCAGGCCTTAAAATTTTACTGCAACGAGGGGCTTGTCCCCAATGTCAAGCGCGACAAAAACAACCGCCGCGTGTTTGACGAGCGGGACGTCGCGTGGATCAGCAGCCTGACGTGCCTGAAAAAATGCGGCATGAGCATTCAGGAGATGAAGGACTGCCTCGCTCTCTGCCTGCAAGGCGAGCGCACCATCCCGCAGCGCAAGATCCTGCCGGCGCAGAAGCAGGAGGCACTGCGCGCAGGCATTCGGGAATTGCAGGACAGCGTCGCCTACATCGACTGGAAGCAGAATTTTTACGACGAAGTGCTCTCCGGCAAGCGGCCGTATGAGAGCAATCTTATTCGGGTGGAAAAATAGGCGCAAGGCTGGCGTCAGCATAAAAAGCAGGAGGCATACCGCTCGGTATCGCCTCCTGCTTGCATTCCTGCCGTATTTCATCCCAGCGCCACGTCCAGCACCATCATCAGGCTGAAGCCCACGGCGAAGAACACCGTGCCGATGTTGGAGTGCGCGCCCTGCGACATTTCGGGGATCAGCTCTTCGACGACGACATAGAGCATCGCGCCCGCGGCAAAGCTCAGAAGATACGGCAGCGCCGGAACGATGAGCGACGCGGCGAGTATCGTCAGCACCGCGCCGATGGGCTCGACGATGCCCGAGAGCACACCGCCCCAGAAGGCCTTTGCCTTACCCATGCCCTCGGCACGCAGCGGGAGCGAAATGATCGCCCCCTCGGGAAAATTCTGGATCGCGATGCCGAGTGAGAGCGCCAGCGCGCCCGCCGCCGTGATCTGCGCGCTGCCGGAGAGATAGCCCGCATACACCACGCCGACGGCCATGCCCTCGGGGATGTTGTGCAGTGTGACGGCCAGCACCATCATCGTCGTGCGCTGGAGTTGGCTCTTCGGCCCCTCGACCTGCCCGCTCTTGGCGTGCAGGTGTGGGACGACGTGGTCGAGCAGCAGCAAAAAGAGAATGCCGACCCAAAAGCCGAGAAACGCCGGCAGAAACGAGAGTTTCCCCATCGCCGACGACTGCTCGATGGCGGGGATCAGCAGGCTCCAGACCGAGGCCGCGACCATCACGCCCGCGGCAAAGCCCGTCAGCGAGCGCTGCACAGCGTCGCTGAGCGACTTTTTCATGAAGAACACGCACGCCGCGCCGAGCGACGTGCCGAGAAATGGGATCAAAATGCCGTAAAATGCTTCCATGTCGTTCACTGCCTTTTCTGTGTGAAATATCAATTCTGTTAAATGTATCTAACTTTTGGACATAGTATACCAGTGAGAGCCGCGGGATGCAAGTGCCGCGGGGCGCGGAATGGGAAAATCCTATCGCGGCGAGCGGGGCGAAAACGCGTAGAATGCACAGAAAATATCGCAAAAATTTGCAAACCGCTCTTGCAATGCGAAAATCGCTGTGCTACAATACGCAAGGTCGATCACCTTCCCGAAGGCAAGCGGGAAAGCAGGATATATTGGAAAGCTGCCCTGCGGCGGCTTTTCAAAAGACTGCGAGTTAGAGCGAACTAACCGCTTGCGCCGCGCCGGTGGGAACATCATATCAATAGGAACAAGTGCCGCCTGATTTCAGGCGGCACTGCTTTTTGCGTTTTCGTCAAAAACAAAATGTTCAAACTTTCCTTTAGTTTTTTAGGTTGGCGGGCAATAATGACCTCGTTCCAAGGGGCAGCCTCGTTGGCAGCAGCGGTGACATGTTCTACATCACGAACACCCACTGCCTGCTGACGCTCTCCGGCGTGAATATCGTCAACAATGATGCGGACGGCGCGCTGCTGCGCGTGGTCGGCAACAGTGCCAGCCGCGGCTGGGGCACCGCCGGCAGCAACGGCGCACAGGTCGAATTCGCCGCAGACGGTCAGACGCTTGCAGGCGATATCATCGTCGATACCGTCTCAAATCTCACGATGACGATGAAAAACGGCAGCACCTTCACCGGCACCATCAACATCATCGACAATGCCGAGGGCGGCACCGCCGTCAGCGACAACGTGATTGTCGCGATTGAGAACGGCTGCACGTGGAACCTGACCGGCAACTGCACGCTCACGAGCCTCACCAACAACGGCACCATCAACTTCAACGGCTATACCATCACGCTGCAGACGGCACGGTGCTGAAGTGAGCCCGCTTCACCCCTGCTGCTGTATATACTCCTCAATGGTGCGCAGGAAGGCCTCTCCGTAGCGGGAGGCCTTCCGCTCGCCGACACCCGAGACCTCAAGAAGCTCGGAGAGCGAGCGCGGCGCTTTCTCCGCCATGTCGGCGAGCGTCGCGTTCGAAAAGATGACGTAGGCGGGAACGCTCTCGCGTTTGGCAAGCTCCGCGCGCTGGGCGCGCAGCGCCTCGTAAAGGCTGTTTTCCTCGAATTCGTCCGAAAACGCTCCGCGCGGGCGCTTTTTCTCTGTCTTCGGTTCCACCCGCTTCTGCATCAGCACGCATTCGCCGTCAAAGAGCACGGCGGATGCTTTTTTTGTGGGCCTGAGCGTCGAATAGCGCTGGTCGACCTCGAGATATCCCGCGGATTCGAGGTATTCGATGTACCGCTCGATGACGCTCGGCGACGTCTTATCCATGAGACCATAGGTCGACAAGCTCGCAAGGCCGAGCGACAAAAGCCGCTGGTCGCGGCTCCCACGCAGGACCTGAATGACGAGCGTTTTGCCGACGTAGTAGCCCAGCCGCTCGCGGATGCGCATGACGCACGATAAGATCATCTGCGCCGAGAGCGTGATGTCCTCGGTCTGGTAGGTCGCTTTACAGTTGGAGCAGTTCCCGCAGTTTGCGGGGTGTATCTGGCCGAAGTAGTCAAGCAGCCGCCCGCGCAGACAGTCGACGGATTTGCAGTACCCCGTCATCGCCTGTAAGCGCTCATAGTCGCGCTTGCGCACGAGCGCGGCATCCTCCTCCGAGAGCTGGTCGGCCCCGCCGTTTTCGATGAGAAAGCGCGCGGTCTCCACATCGGCGGGCGCAAAGAGCAGGACGCAGTCGGCATTCTCGCCGTCGCGTCCGGCGCGGCCCGCCTCCTGATAGTAGGCCTCAAGGCTCTTCGGCATGTTGTAATGGATGACAAAGCTGACGTTCGACTTGTCGATGCCCATGCCGAAAGCGTTCGTCGCGACCATGACGGTCTTGCGGTCAAACTGAAAATCGTCCTGATTCTGCTGCCGCTCCTCATCTGTGAGGCCCGCGTGGTAGCGCGTGGCGGCGATGCCGCGGTCACACAGGCTCTCGCATACGCGCTCGACCGCCGCGCGCGTCGCGCAGTAGACGATGCCGCTTTTGTCCCGCCGCTCGTCGATGAGCGCGGCAAGGGCGGAAAACTTGCTTTTCGGGCGGCGCACGTCGAAATAGAGGTTCGGACGGTCGAAGCCCGTCACGATGCGGTACGGGCTTTGCAGCTGCAAGAGCCGCAGAATGTCGGACTGCACCTGCTTTGTCGCCGTCGCGGTGTAGGCCGCGACAATGGGTCTGCGCGGCAGGGCATTGATGAAATCGACAATGCCGAGGTAACTCGGGCGGAAGTCCTGTCCCCACTGCGAAATGCAGTGTGCCTCGTCCACAGCGAGAAACGACACGTCCATCTCCTGCATCAGCGATAAAAAGCTGTTCATTTCCAACCGCTCGGGCGCGACATAGATGAGCTTGTAGGCACCCTTGCGTGCGCGGGCGTAGACCGTGCGGATCTGCTCGCCTGTCAGCGAGCTGTTGATGTACGCGGCGGGGACGCCCGCGCTTTTGAGCGCTGCGACCTGATCCTTCATCAGCGAGATGAGCGGCGAGATGACGAGCGTGATGCCCGGCAGGAGCAGCGCGGGGATCTGATAGCAGAGCGACTTGCCGCCGCCCGTCGGCATGACGCAAAGCGCGTCGCGCCCGGAGAGGATGGCGCCGATCAGCGCCTCCTGCCCCGCGCGAAACGCGCTGTGGCCGTAATATTGCTTTAAGATGCTGTACTGGTCCATGAATAGCGTCCGTTCCCGTTTTTCTATGATGTTACCCCAAGCGGAGCGAATTGTCCACGAAAAAATGCGGAAGTACATCGTCTCCCCTAAACCGTCCCACCTTTTAAGCGCTTATCCGGCAAATCGGGGCATTGCCCTCACAGGCAATGCCCCGATTTATGCATCTTTTATCAGCCGCGGCAAGCTGCGATAATCGCAGCAAAATCTTCCGCCTTGAGGGCGGCACCGCCAATCAGGCCGCCGTCGATGTCCGGCTGAGAGAGCAGTTCTGCTGCGTTGCCGGGCTTCATCGAACCGCCGTACTGGATGGTCAGCCCCTCGGCAACCGCTTCGTCGTAAAGCTCGCCTACTGTTGAGCGGATCATGGCGCAGACCTCTTCAGCCTGTGCAGCGGTGGCAGTCTTGCCCGTACCGATTGCCCACACAGGCTCATAGGCAACGATCAGGTGCTCCATCTGCTTGCTGTCGATCTCCTTGAGCGCAACCTTGAGTTGGGCGCGGATGATCTCATCCGTAATCCCCTGCTCACGCTGCTGCTCCGTCTCCCCGACGCAGAGGATCGCAGTCAGACCGGCATTCAGCGCGGCGGTCAGGCGGAGGTTGACGGTCTCGTTTGTCTCACCGAAGTACTGGCGGCGTTCGCTGTGGCCGATGATGACGTGCGTCACGCCGAGCGTCAGGAGCATATCGGTGCTGATCTCTCCGGTGTAGGCTCCGTTTGACGCAAAGTGGACATTCTGCGCGCCCACCTTGATGCCGCTCTCTGCCGCGGCTTCGCAGGCAGTCTGCAGGCTGGTAAACGGCGGGCATACGACCACCTCGCAGGCAGTGGTATCGGCTACAGCTTTGATCTGTTCTATCAGCAAAGATGTTTCCTCTGCCGTTTTATTCATCTTCCAGTTGCCGGCAATGACGGTCTTACGCTTTATATTCATCGTTTCTCTCCCCATTTATTCAGCCAACACTTTTTTCAGATTTGCAAACCGCGGCAGCGAGTCGTTCTTCGTCAGGCACGGCTCTCCCTGAATGAGCGGCAGCGCATAGTCGATAAAATCACGTGTCACACCGTTCCCCTTGGCATTGATCCAATCCAGAGGGACTTTTTTCTCCGCATTTGCGACCTCGGTGAGCGGCAGCAGCTTCGTCTTGCAAACGTAGTGGCCGTCCA
>OGME01000489.1_pt1 | contig 37932 bp, 36 predicted proteins | sample 1572981 | NCBI WGS metagenome assembly OGME01 (sample SAMEA2581902, study PRJEB24529) | metagenome | biome: Human gut stool | place: China | collected 2011
AAGTCTTTCTCTTGGGGTTCCAAAGGGGCCATTCTCTTTTGCGAAAGAGAATGGCCCCTTTGACTCGCTCCCCTGCACGGCGCAGGGAAACTCCTCCCGCATTGGTGCGGGAATCATTGCAAATTATTCTGCGAAAAATCTTTCAATTTCCCCGCGCGCAGCGGTGACGCTGCCTTGCACAAAATTCGGCTTGCCGCCGCCGCGGCCGTTCAGCTCGGCATTCATCTTTTTCGTGAGCTCACGAAGATCGCCGCCGACATGCCCGATGGCGTACTTGTACGCGCCGTCCGCGCCGGCAAAGACCGCGCAGCGGCCGCCGCAGTGGTTCGTGACCGCGTCGCAGAGCTTGCGCAGGCTGTCGCCGGACATTTCGTCCTCGAAGAGCAGCACGTCGCCCTTGCCTTCGTACTGCGCGGCGGTCTGGGCGAAGACGGACTCTTCGAGCTTTGCGCAGCGCTGCTTGAGCGCGGAAAGCTCAGCGAGCACGCGCTCGACGCCCGCAAAGCTCGCGTTCGGCTTGACGGAGAGCGCCTGTGCGATACGCACGTCCTGCGCCCAGCACTCCGAAAGGTAGCGGTGCGCGCGTTTGCCGGAAAGAAGCTCGATGCGAACGCCGTCGCGGAACTTCTGCACGGAGAGGAACTTGACGAGTCCCACCTGACCGGAACGCACGACGTGCGTGCCGCAGCAGGCGCAGCAGTCCGCGCCGGGGAAGGAGACGATGCGCACGTCGCCCTCGAGCGGCTTTTTGCTGCGGTACTCGACCTTGTCGAGCTCCGCGCCGCGATAGAACTGGATGTCGATGGGGTGATCCTCATAGATGTACAGGTTGGCGAGCTGTTCAATCTCCATAAGTTTATCCCACGAAATGTCGGCGTTGAAGTCGATCGTGACGACGTCCGCGCCCATGTGGAAGCCGACGTTGTCGCAGTGGAAGCGCTCGCAGATGAGGCCCGAGCAGATGTGCTCGCCCGAATGCTGCTGCATGTGGTCGAAGCGGCGCGCCCAGTCGATCTTGCCGGAGACGCTCTTTCCCACTTCAAGGGGCTTGTCACAAAGGTGCGTGATAACGCCGCCTTTCTCGTGGACCTCGAGCACGTTCGCCTCGCCCAAAACGCCGGTGTCATACGGCTGACCGCCGCCCTCGGGGTAGAAGGCCGTCTCCGCGAGCACAACGGCGTAGCCGCCCTTCACCTCGTCGCAGGAGACGACGGTGGTGGCAAAGCCCTTCTGAAAGGGATCTTCATAGTAGAGTTTTCTTGTTTCCATGGGGTTCTCCTTTAGCCGATCAGGCCGAGCGCCTGTTTTTCGTGCAGCACGCGGAAAACGTGCGCGTCAATATCGCTTTCGGCGATCTCGCCGGACTGGACGGCGGCGATCACCTGCGGGATCTGCGTCTGATAGTCGGTGGTCACGATCATGTCGTTGCCCGCCTGAATGGCCAGCACGGCGGCGCTGCCGTCCTGCGCGTAGGCTTTGACGGCATCCATCGCGAGATCGTCCGTCACGATGACGCCGGTGAAGCCGAGCGTGTCGCGCAGCAGCGTGTGGACCTTGGCTGAAAGGGACGCGGGATACGCGCCGTCCATGCACTCGACGATGTTGTGGCTCACGAGCACGAACGGCGCGCCCGCGGCGATGCCGGATTCAAAGGGGACGAGGTCGGACTTTTCAAACGTGGTGTACGGGCGCGCGTCGAGCGCGATGCCCGTGTGCGTGTCGGCGTTGTTGCCGTAGCCGGGGAAGTGCTTTAAGACGCAGGCGACGCCGGACTGCGCATAGACGGGCACGACGCTTGAGATATAGTCCGCGGTCGTCTGCGCGTCCTGCCCGAACGAGCGCGCGTAGATGAAGTTGTCGGGATTCGTCGACACATCGCACACGGGGGCGAAGTTCACGTTGACGCCGAATGCTTTGAGCTTCTGGTTGTAGCTGAGCGTTCGTTCTAGCAGCCCGTCGAGGCCGCCCGCGGCATAGAGCTCCTGCGGGGAGGGGAGAGGTTCGAAGAAGAGATTCGGGTTTTTGCTCGCGCGCGTGACCGTGCCGCCCTCTTCATCGCTGCCGATGAAAAGCGGAATGGCTGCCGCGGCCTGATAAGACGCGAGCGCCGCGGTGAAGTCGTCCTCGGTGAGCCAGTCACCGTTTGCATCCTTATAGTCCCTGCCGAAGAGCAGCAGGCCGCCGAGGTGATAGGTTTCGACGTCCTCCGCCGCGCCCGTTTCGGGGCAGCGGACGAAGAAGAGTTGGCCGACTTTTTCCTCGATGCTCATATCTGCAATGATGTCGTTGATGCGCTCATCGGGCGTTTTTTCCACCGGCTGCTCGATAGGAGGTTCCGGCGTCGGATCGACGGCGGGTTCATCGGGGGTGTCGTTTTTCGCGCCGCAGGCGGCGAGAAGCAGAACCAGGACGAGGGAAAGTGCGGTGATCTTTAACTGTTTCATGGCGATTCTCCTTTTTATGACTCGGAAATAAAGTGCTGTTCGCGGTAATACTGCGCGCAGAGGTACCTGCGGCAGACCTCGGCAACATCTGGGGGCACGTCGAGCGTGATGGAACCGTCGACCATGCGGTAGCCGTCCTCGTGCATCAGCGGCGTGACGGCGCGCGTCTCGCGCTGGAGCTGCATGAAGCCGTCGCCCGTCCAGCCGCACTCGAAGAAGAGCTTGTCCATCAGAAAGCACGGGGAAATGTCGCCGCCGTCGCCGCGGAAGTCCTGACCGAGGGATTCTCTGGCGGCCTTGTTGGCATAGATGAGGTAGGGGGTGGAGAAGTAGTTGTAGAAGCCCTCCTGCGTGGACACGTCGAGGTCAACGCCCATTTCGGCGTAGACGCTGCTGCCGTTGCCCATCCACGGCTTGTGGTCGCCGAAGAGCACGAGCACGACGGGCTCATCGCGCGCTTCCAGCTCGCGCGTGAGGCGGCGCATCTGCTCGATCGTGCTGCGGATGCCGGCCAGGTAGTTGTTGATGACGCAGCAGCTTTCCATCGACCAGCCGGTCTTGGCGGGCGTGACGTACTCCTCCCAGTAGGTCTCGGAGCTGTACGGCCCGTGGTTCTGGTACGAGACGGAGAAGAGGAAGAGAGGGTCATCGTCCTCCGTGCGCAAGTCGATGTCGTTTAAGAGGTAGTCGACGAGCACGGTGTCGGACTTGAAGAGCGCGTCCTCGATGGAGATGAGGTCGCCGAAGCCCGATTCGTTAAAGACGCACTCGTCAAAGCCAAGGTATTCGTTGACGTTGCTGCGGTTGTAGAACCACGAGTAGCCGGGATGGCGGTAGAGCGCGTCGTAGCCCTGATCCTTGAAGTAGCGGACGTAGGAATTGATCGGGCCGCGGAACTCCTCGTGCCGGCTGTACCCCGTGAGGAAGCCCCATTCGGTGTTCGTCGTGCCGCCGGCGAAGATATTCGTGAGGAGGTTGCCCGAGACGCTGCGGCTCTCGAGCTCGTGCAGCGGCTCGTAGAGATTCCGCACGGCGGAGATTTCATTTAACTGGGGGAAGTCGGACAGGTCGGAGAATGCCTCGAGCATGATGCCGACGACCGTGATCTTCTGATCGTCGGGAATGTCGGTGTCCGCATACTGCTCAAGGATCTGCTTGGCCTCGCTCTCGCGGTAGCCCTCCGGCGGTTCGGGGAACATGTCCTGCACGCTGTGTAGGAACGGATACGTCGTGCCGCGAGAGATGTAGACCTCGACCGCCGACCACGGGGAAATGAGGTCGTTGTTGGCGGTCTCTTTGTAGATAGAAGAACTGGTGTAGAGCTCAAAATAGCACGCGAGCGTGACAGAGAGCATGAGCATGATGCCCGCAAGGCGGGAGCGCGGGCTCATGCGCTCTTTTCGGAGCATCAGGCACGAGAGCGCGAGCATCAGCACAAACCCCTCAAGAACGACGATCACGGGCGCGGAAATTTCGAATGTGTAGTTGCCCATGATGCCGCCCGCCGTGCGGATGAGCCGCAGGTCGGTGGCGAGCACGGGGTCGCCGCGCAGCTGCACCTTGTAGTAGCTCACGAGCGCGAGCGTGAAAAACGGCAGCGCCGAGAGCAGGTACGCCGCCCACGGACGAGCAAAGAGGAAAAAGCCGAGGTAGACGAGTAAGATCGGCGCGAGCAGGTTCATCATGACGAGCAGCGGAATTTTGAAATACGACTGCAAAAGCGCCGTCGCGTCGATGCTTGCGTAGGAATGCGCTGTGAGGTAGAGCGAGAGAAGGCCAATGCCAGCGCCCAGCACCGTGAGCCAGAAGAAGACCCAGATGCGGTGCACCCAGCGCATCACCGCGCCCGTCGACTCGTCAGGCCGCACCAGAGAAGAGAAAAAACGCATGTTGGGGACGTCCCCTTTCTGAAAGCATAATAACAAAGTATATCATTTCGACAGGAAAAACGCAACCGGACAAGTTTTCAACTTTGTGGGGTTCTTGCCGGCAGGCAGGGGTGTGGTAGAATAGTCCCGTTGAATGAAATAGATCGGGCAGGAGGAAAATTGATGGCGGAGCACATGCAGTTACGCGATATGCCAAAATTATGCGCGGAGATAGAAGCGTGGCTGAACGCGCGATACGGAGAAGCGGAGGGGAAAAAGCTCTGGGAGGCGACCGGCCGCCAGTATGGCGAATATCTCATAGAGCTCCCTGACTACGGTGGAAAAAGACCAGCCATACCCTCGCAATCTACGGCAGCATCGTGATCTTCTCCCTGTATCCTCTGCTGCCGGACCATCCGCCGGCAGAGAAATTGCAGGAGCTTGTCACGAGCCTTTTTATGTCGGGATTTGTAAAGCTGGGAAAGATTTTTGACTTGAACCGCAGCTTTGACATGTGGCTGATCGACAAGGTCTTCCAAGGAGTGGGGTAAAGGGACCGCAAGCTGTACGCGCAGCATCCGGTGTGCTTCTGCAATGTATCGAGCCGTACGACAAAAAAACGCGCCGCGCGATACCATTTTACGCAGTGCCCAAATGCGGAATTTGCGAAAAAGCACGATCTGATGCAGGTGCTGCCGCTTTTGAGCAATTCCGACTACTGGGGAATGAGCCAACTTCACGGCACCTTGATCCGCCGCGGCACCTGCGGAAATTCCGACAGATGCGACTACTGCGTGGTCGGGTCCGAAAATTCGATGGCTAAGGAATATGAGATCATAAAGGATGAAGCCGGATTTTTGGCGAGCCGGAAGATCGAAAAATAAAGAACAAAGGACAGCTCTCGAAAGAGAGCTGTCCTTCTTGCTATTTTGTGGAAAACTTTTCTCAGAACGCGCACTTTTCGCGCAGGAAGTCCTTGACCTGATCGATGGGGATACGGACCTGCTCCATGCTGTCGCGCTCGCGGATGGTGACGCAGTGGTCGGCCGCGATGCCGTTGGCCTCGTCGCCGACGGTGTCGAAGTCGAACGTGATGCAGTACGGCGTGCCGATCTCGTCCTCGCGGCGGTAGCGCTTGCCGATCGAGCCGGTCTCGTCGTAGTCGACCATGAATTCCTTGGAAAGCTCGTTGTAGAGCTCCATCGCGGGACCGGCGAGCACGTCCTTCTTGGAAAGCGGCAGGATCGCGGCCTTGAAGGGGGCGAGTGCGGGGTGGAAGTGCAGCACGACGCGCACGTCGTCGTTGCCCTTCTTGTCCTGGCCGACGACCTCTTCATCGTAGGCGTCGCACAGGACCGCGAGCACGCTGCGCTCCACGCCGAGCGACGGCTCGATGACGTAGGGGACGTATTCGACCATGTCCTTGCCCTCGCCCTCGCGATAGACCATCTTCACGCCGCTGGTGTTCTGATGCTGCGTGAGGTCGTAGTCCGTGCGGTCGGCAACGCCCCAGAGCTCGCCCCAGCCGAACGGGAAGAGGAACTCGAAGTCCGTCGTTGCCTTGGAGTAGAAGCACAGCTCCTCGGGATCGTGGTCGCGCAGGCGGAGGTTCTCGTCCTTCAGGCCGATGGAGAGCAGCCAGTTGTGGCAGAACGTGCGCCAGTAGTTGAACCACTCAAGGTCGGTGCCCGGCTTGCAGAAGAACTCGAGCTCCATCTGCTCGAACTCGCGCACGCGGAAGATGAAGTTGCCCGGCGTGATCTCGTTGCGGAAGGACTTGCCGATCTGGCCGATGCCGAACGGGAGCTTTTTGCGCGTGGTGCGCTGGACGTTATTGAAGTTGACGAAGATGCCCTGCGCGGTCTCGGGGCGGAGGTAGACGGTGTTCTTTGCGTCCTCGGTCACGCCCTGGAACGTCTTGAACATGAGGTTAAACTGACGGATATCGGTGAAGTTGTGCTTGCCGCAGGTGGGGCAGGGGATGTTGTGCTCTTCGACAAAGTCCTTCATCTCCTGCTGGGAGAAGGCGTCGATGGGCTTGGGAAGCTCGAAGCCGGTCTCGGCGCACCAGTCCTCAATGACCTTGTCGGCGCGGAAGCGCTCGTGGCACTCGCGGCAGTCCATCAGAGGATCGGAGAAGCCGCCGAGATGGCCGCTTGCTACCCAGGTCTGCGGGTTCATCAGGATCGCGGCGTCAAGGCCGACGTTGTAGGGATTCTCCTGCACGAACTTCTTCCACCAGGCGTTCTTGATGTTCTTCTTGAGCTCGGCGCCGAGGGGGCCGTAGTCCCAGGTGTTGGCAAGGCCGCCGTAGATCTCGCTGCCGGGGAAGACAAAGCCGCGGTTTTTGCACAGCGCGACGATCTTGTCCATTGTCTTTTCGGTGTTTTTCATGGTGAATTTCTCCTTTCGACATTTGGCTCAGGAGATAAAAAACGCCCTGAGCCTATTAAAGTAGGCTCAGGGCGAACAAATCATTGTCCGTGGTTCCACCTGAATTCCCCGCTGGATGCGGGGCACTTCGTTCCCTTGTAACGGAGGGACCGGCGCGGCATTTCCGCCGCGCGGCTCAAAAGCGCCGCCTTTTCCGTTCCGCAGGGACTTGCACCGGCCGTCCCCTCTCTTGAGCGGGTGAAAAGAAAAGGCTTCTTTCTCGCTGCCTTTTGTTGTGGTCAGCATACCATGACTGATATTGTTTGTCAAGACAAACCGAGAATCCCTGCGTACCCGCAGGGGAGCGGGCAAAGGGGGATATTCTCTTTCACAAAAGAGAATATCCCCCTTTAAATCCCCCAAGAGAAAGGTTTTCACATTGCAAACGAGCAGCTCGAAGAGCTGCAATGCTTGCCGATGCTACTTCCTGCGCGCGGCGTTGCCGCGTTTGGAGTTGCGATACGATTTGCCTCTACTCCTATTATCCGCTGTTGCGCAGCCGTTGGCGGCTTTGCCGCCTTACGGATGCGGCACACCCCTTGCGGGTGCCGCTCTGCCGATCTCGTAGCAGTGCAGCCTAATTTCCCTCTACCGAGGCACCCATCAATGCGGCGAGCGTTAGCAATGCCGCATTCCGCAGGCAGTCTGTCGCCGAGCAAACGTCACTCGCGCCTCACGGTAGTAAGGCGCGGTTGAGACCGGTGACGACTCGCAGGGATTCATGGCGAAGCCATGTACACCGCACCTGATTGCGCAGCGCGTGCAGCTCTTCAAGCTACAAACTGCCAATGTGCGGGGTCGAGGGGGAAGGCCTCTCGTCCCTTTCTCTTGGGGGGTGTAAGGGGGGCTATTCTCTTTCCGAGGAAAGAGAATAGCCCCCCTTTTGCCGTTTCCCTGTGCGGCACAGGAAAACTATTCCGCCCTCACGCAGTGAGAGCTAAATTATTCTTCCTCATGCGCCGTGACGGCAATATGCAGCTCATCGAGCTGCTTCTGCGTCACCTCGCTGGGCGCGCCCATCATGATATCCTGGGCGTTCTTGTTCATCGGGAAGGGAATGATCTCGCGGATGGAATCTTCACCGGCGAGCAGCATGACCATGCGGTCGACGCCCGGGGCGATACCGGCGTGCGGGGGCGCGCCGTAGCAGAAGGCGTTGTACATGGCGGGGAACTTGGCCTTCACGTCCTCTTCGCCGAGGCGGACGAGCTCGAAGGCCTTGATCATGATCTCAGGGTCGTGGTTACGGACCGCGCCGGAAGAGAGCTCCACGCCGTTGCAGACGAGGTCGTACTGGTCGGCGGTGATGGTGAGCGGGTCGATCTCGCCGCGCTCGGCCTTGAGCAGCACGTCGAGGCCGCCGGCGGGCATGGAGAACGGGTTGTGGCAGAACTCGAGCTCGCCGCTCTCGTCGCCGATCTCATACATCGGGAAGTCGACGATCCAGCAGAACTCGTAGCGCTCCTTGTCCATGTGACCCTCGCACGCGGGGCCGAAAGTCTTGATCATCACGCCGACGAGCTTGGTGGCCAGCTCGCCGCCCGCGACGAGCACGAGCGTGTTAGGCTCGAGCGGCAGGAGCTTGGAAGCAGCTTCCTTGTCGACAAACTTCGCGATGCCGCCGGCGAGGTCGCCCTTTTCGTCGACCTTGAACCAGTAGCCCTTCGCGCCCGCCTGCACCTCGCAGTCGGTCAGGAGCTTGTCGATCTGTTTGCGCGTGAGCGAGCAGTTGGAGATGGCGACGGCCTTGACGGTCTTGTCCGCAAGGACCTCAAAGCTGCTTCCCTCGAAGAGGGAGGAGACGTTCGTCGCGGTCAGGTCGATGCGCAGGTCCGGCTTATCACTGCCGTAAATCTCGAGCGCGTCGAGGTACTTGATGCGGCGGAAGGGAGGCTGAGAGGCGATGTCATACGTGCCGAACTTCGCGAAGATCGGGGGCAGGACATCCTCGCAGACGGCGAAGACGTCTTCCTGAGAGGCGAACGCCATCTCCATATCGAGCTGATAGAACTCGCCGGGGCTGCGGTCGCCGCGCGCGTCCTCATCGCGGAAGCACGGCGCGATCTGGAAGTAACGGTCAAAGCCGGAGGTCATCAGCAGCTGCTTGAACTGCTGCGGGGCCTGCGGCAGGGCGTAGAACTTGCCGGGGTGCTTGCGGGCGGGGACGAGGTAGTCACGCGCGCCCTCGGGGGAGGAGGCCGTCAGGATCGGGGTGGTGATCTCGAGGAAGTCGTGCTCCATCATGGCCTTGCGCAGCGCGGCGATGACGTTGCAGCGCAGGATGATGTTCTTCTTGACGGCGGGATTGCGCAGGTCAAGATAGCGGTATTTGAGGCGCTGCGTCTCGTCGGCCTCGCGGCTGCGGTTGATCTCGAACGGCAGGGAGTTGTAGCGGCAGCGGCCGAGCAGCTCGATCTTCTCGGGCACGACCTCAATGTCGCCAGTGGGCTGATTGGGGTTCTTGCTTGCGCGCTCGCGCACGGTGCCCTCGACGGAGATGGTGCTCTCTTTGTTGTAGCCCTTGATCTGGGCGAGCAGCTCGCTCGTCTCGACGACGATCTGCGTCGTGCCGTAGAAGTCGCGCAGCACCACAAAGGCGAGGCTGCCGCCGACTTCGCGGACGTTCTCCATCCAGCCGACGAGCTTGACGTGCTCACCGGCGTTCTGCGCGCGAAGCTCGCCGCAGTTGTGTGTACGGGATTGCATCATGGTAAAATCTACTCCTGTTTGTATATTATAAATTGGAAATTACTAACTGTATTGAAAATCGCCTGATTTTGTGCTCAGGTGGTGAAGGGCTTCGTCTTCGGGTTGACGATATCGCGCCAGTCGAGGTCGCCGCGGGCAAGGCCCATGATGAGCATTTCAGCGGTGGCGAGGTTGGTGGCAAAGGGGATGTTGTTCTGGTCGCAGAGCTTGGTGATATAGGTCAGGCTGTCGTTATACTGCGGGTTGGCGGGGTCGCAGAAGAAGAGGACCATATCGATCTCGTTGTAGGAGATGCGCGCGCCGATCTGCTCGGCGCCGCCGTGGATGCGCGCCATGAACAGGTGGATCGGAAGGCCGCTCGCTTCGCTGACCATCTTACCGGTCACGCTGGTGGCGCAGAGAGTGTGACGGGACAGAATGCCGGCGTAAGCCGTGCAGAACTGGACCATCAGTTCCTTTTTGTTGTCGTGTGCCATGAGAGCGATGTTCATGTAGTGTCACAATCCTTTCTGATGTGAATTTTTCTATTGTAGCGGCACTTTCATCGGTTGACAAGGGCAAGCAGGCTTTGAAAAGATGTTTGCGGGAAAAGCGTGTTTGCCTTTGTGAACCGGTGCTACAGCCGCATCAGACGCACGCGTTCGCCGCACAGGCGGCGGGCGATGTTTTCGCAGGCGCAGAGCGCGCCGGAGCGATACTTGAGGTGCTGGGAAAGTCCGCGCCCCAAAACGGCAGGGACATTCTCGTCCTCCGGAATGACGCCGAGCAGCGGAAGACCCGCGGCGTCGATGGCGTCGTCGATCGTGGTGTGCAGCGATTGCAGGAGCCTCCGCCGCACGCGGTTGACGACAAGGTGCAGGTATCCGCTCGGGAAGCGGTGTAGCTCCATCACGGTGCGCTGCGCGTCGCGCAGGCTCGAGGGGTCGTTCGTGGTGACGACCACGGCGCGGTCGGCGCAGCAGGTGGCAAGCGCGAAGGCTTCGCCGATGCCGGCGGCGGCGTCGATGAGGCAGAAGTCGAAATGGCGGCGGATCTCGTCGACAAGCCGCTGCATCTCGTGCTTGCTCGGCAGGCGCACGCCGAAGCTCACGGGCGCGGTGAGCAGATACAGGTTCGGGTAGAGCGGGTGGCGCACGACGGCCTGAGCGAGTGTCGTGCGTCCGGCGATCACGTCGGTGAAGTCCATGAGCGCGCGGTCCGAGACCCCGAGGTAGAGGTCGAGATTGCGCAGGCCGATGTCGCAGTCGAGCAGCAGCGTTTTTTTGCCGAGCTGCGCGAGCGCCATGCCGGTGAGCGTCGTGAACGAAGTTTTTCCCGTGCCGCCCTTGCCGGACACGACGGCGATGACCTGAGACAAGGCTCGTACCTCCTTTTTGTGAATTTGATGCGTTACAGCGGGGCTTTTTTGATCTTGGCGAAGGCGCGCGGATAGGCGCGCGGGGTAGGGGAGACCTTTTCGATGAGGACGAGGCGGTGGACAACATCGCTCGTGGGGATCTTGTAGTCCTCGACCTTGACGATGCGGCCGCCGAGCGTCTTGATGGCGCTCTTCGCCGCCGTGATCTCGTCTTCGGTGTCGACGCTCTTCATCGCGACGAATTGTCCGCCGACCTTGATAAGCGGCAGGCACAGCTCGGATAAGATCGAGAGCTGTGCGACAGCGCGCGAGGTGGCGATGTCGAACTGCTCGCGGTGCTGCATGGCGAATTCCTCCGCTCGCGCGTGGACGCAGGCGACGCGCTTTAATTGCAGCTCGTCACAGACCTCTTGCAGCCAGTTGACGCGCTTGCCGAGCGAGTCGAGCAGCGTGAGGTCGAAGTCATCCTCCAGAATGCGCAGCGGCATACCGGGAAAGCCCGCGCCGGTGCCGACATCGACGACGTTTTTGCCCGTCAGATCGACAAATGGCAGCAGCGCCGCGCTGTCGAGCAGGTGGAGCTGCGCGACGGCGTCAGGCTCGGTGATGGCCGTGAGGTTCATCACCTCGTTCTTTTCAAGCAGCAGGGAGGAGAAGCGCTCGAGCGTTTCCGCCCGGCTTACATCCAGCCCCAGCTCGCTGAGGCCCTGCAAGAGAAGCTCGTTCATTTGCTCTGCTCCTTCAGAAGGTCGCGGATCTCGGCGAGCAGCAACTCTTCCTTTGTCGGCTCGGGGGCCTTTTCGGGCTCCGGCTCGGCGGGCTTCGAGAGCTTGTCGTGCATCTTGTTGATGGCCTTGACCATGCAGAACACGGCGAACGCGATGATGATGAAGTCGAGGATGACGGCGATCAGGTTGCCGTAGTTGACGGCGATCTCGGGGTCGATGACCTCCTTGCCCTCCATGACTGCTTCCTTAAGCACCCACTTCCATGCGGAAAAGTCGATGCCGCCTGTCAGCATGGAGATGAGCGGCATGATGATATCGTTGACGACAGAGTTCGTGATCTTGCCGAACGCGCCGCCGATGACAACACCGACGGCCATGTCGATGACGTTGCCGCGCATGGCAAAGGCCTTGAACTCTTCAAAAAACTTCTTCATTCAGAAGGCTCCTTTGGCGGGATTTGAGGAGAAATACGACAACTAATCGTATAAAATGATGAAAATATACTATAGGGAATTACTTTTTCGGCGTGAGCACGGTCTTGCCGCCCATGTAGGGCTGGAGGACCTTGGGGATCAGCACGCTGCCGTCGGCCTGCAGATTGTTCTCAAGGAATGCAATCAGCATGCGCGGGGGTGCGACGACGGTGTTGTTCAGCGTGTGCGGCAGGTACATCTTGCCGTCCTCGCCCTTGACGCGAATTTTCAGGCGGCGGGCCTGCGCGTCACCGAGGTTCGAGCAGGAGCAGACCTCGAAATACTTCTTCTGGCGCGGGGACCAGGCCTCGATGTCGCAGGACTTGACCTTGAGGTCGGCGAGGTCGCCGGAGCAGCACTCGAGCTGGCGGACGGGAATGTCCATCGAGCGGAACAGCTCGACGCTCCACTTCCACATTCTGTTGTACCAGTCCATGCTGTCCTCGGGCTTGCAGACGACGATCATCTCCTGCTTTTCAAACTGGTGGATGCGGTAAACGCCGCGCTCCTCGATGCCGTGCGAGCCTTTCTCCTTGCGGAAGCAGGGGGAGTAGGACGTGAGCGTCTGGGGAAGGCTGCTCTCGGGCAGAATTTCGCCGATGAAGCGGCCGACCATCGAGTGCTCGCTCGTGCCGATGAGGTAGAGGTCCTCACCCTCAATCTTGTACATCATGGCGTCCATGTCGTTCTGGCTCATGACGCCCTCGACCACGTTGCCGTGGATCATAAACGGCGGGATGCAGAATGTGAAGCCCTTGTCGATCATAAAGTCGCGCGCGTAAGCGAGCACGCCCTCGTGCAGGCGCGCGATGTCGCCGAGCAGGTAGTAGAAGCCCGCGCCGGAGACGCGGCCCGCGGCGTCCATGTCGACGCCGTCAAAGCTCTCCATGATCTGCGTGTGGTAGGGAATTTCAAAATCGGGAACCTTCGGCTCGCCGAAACGCTCGACCTCGACATTGCAGCTGTCGTCCGGGCCGATGGGGACGCTCGGGTCGATGATGTTCGGAATCAGCAGCATAATCTTGTGGATCTTCTGCTCATACTCCTCTTCGAGCTTTTCAAGCTCGGCCAGGCGGTCGGCGTTCGCCTTGACGGTTGCCTTGATCTTTTCGGCTTCTTCGAGCTTGCTCGGGTCCTTCTTCGCCTGACCCATCAGCATGCCGATCTGCTTCGAGATGGCGTTGCGGCTGGCGCGCAGCTCGCTTGCCTCGGTGATGGCGGCGCGGTTCTTGGCGTCGAGCTCGATGACCTCGTCGACGAGGGGGAGCTTTTCGTCCTGGAACTTCTTCTTGATGTTTTCCTTGACCTGATCGGGATTTTCCCGCAGGAATTTCATATCCAGCATAATGATTTACCTCGTTATCGTTGTAAAGTAAATGACCATTTGACTTCTTATTTTACGCCGTCCGGAAACAGCTTGTCCACAATGGACTGGTAGCGCGCGGCGGGGGAGGGGGCGTCGTTGCCGGTGATACCGGTACGCAGCGGCTCCTTGGGCAGGAATTCCACCGTGCCGGTCTCCTCGAATGAGCGGATGTTGTCTTTCGCGGCGTCGAGATCGCCGGTGTTGTAGGCGTTTTCGATCTCAAGCAGCCAGTCGAGCGCACGCAGCTGGTTGGACTGAAGGCCGACGGTCTCGTCGAGCGCTTTTTTGTCCTCCTCGCTGTTGGCGAGCTGCTCTTCAAGCTCAGCGATGTGCGCTTCGAGCGAGTCGTTCTGCTGTAAGGTGCTTTGCAGGGCGGTGTTGCCGTCCTTGATCTCGTTGATGCTGCGCTGATTCATGAGAAATGTCCATAAAATCAGCAAAAATGCCACGGTGAAGAGGATCGCAACGTAAGTATATACTTTTTTCATGCGCTCGCGCTCGGTGGTGGGCTTTTCTTCGCCGGGCACGGGCGGCTTGTTCGGGTCCTTGGGGCCCTCGTGAATCAAATCGGACATGGTTATTCGCCTCCGTTCTTTCTGCGTTTGATGGCGGCGAGCGCTTCGAGCAGATCGTTTAAGTCGTCGATGCCGTAATAGTCGAGCTCGATGCGGCCCTTTTTCTTGCCGGACACGATGCGGCAGGTGCGGCCGATCTTATCGCTGAGCTCCTGCGCGGCCAGACGGCCGTAGCTCTCGGCGATGAGCTCGTCGTTCGTGGGTTTGCGCTCTTCCTTAGGATTACTCAGGCGCTTGGCGAGCGCCTCGGTCTGGCGGACGCTGAGACCCTGCTTGACGATCAGGTTTGCCGCGTCGAGCTGCAAATCGGCCTTGAGCGGCAGCAGCGCGCGGGCATGACCGCCGGAGAGGTCGCCGTTTTGCAGCATTTGCCGCACTTCGGGGCAAAGCCCTAACAATCTCAGACTGTTTGCCACGGCGGAGCGGGACTTGCCGACACGCTCGGCGGCCTCCTCCTGCGTGAGATGGTAGTTGTCCATCAGCGTTTTGTAGCCCTCGGCTTCTTCGATGGGGTCAAGGTCTTCGCGCTGGAGGTTTTCGATGAGCGAGAGCTCGGTCATCTTGCGGTCATCCGCCTCGATGACGATGGCGGGCACTTCGGCAAGACCGGCGATGCGCGCGGCGCGCCAGCGGCGCTCGCCCGCGATGATCTGATAGTAGCCGGAAGAAAGGCGGCGGACCGTCAACGGCTGGATAATGCCGTGCTCGCGGATGGAATCGGCCAGATCCTGCAGAGCCTCTTCATCGAAGTGGCGGCGCGGCTGATTGGCGTAGGGTTCGATCTGCGAGATGGGGAGGTAGAGGTTGTCGGACGTGTCGGTGCGCAGGGCGGCGTCGCCCAGCAGCGCGCCGAGCCCCTTGCCGAGCCCGCGGTTTGCATTTGCCATGGTGACTTCTCCTTTCTGTGGGATGAAGCGGGCGGAATGCGCCCTTATATTTAATGTATCAGCGGTTCTGCTTCAAAAACTCATTGGCGAGGCTGCTGTAAGCCTCCGCGCCGCGGGAGGTGCGGTCGTAGTAGTTGATCGGCTTGCCGTGGCTCGGCGCTTCGGAAAGGCGCACATTGCGGGGGATGACGGTCGAATACACCTTGCCGGGGAAGTAGCGCTTGACCTCTTCCGCAACTTGGAGGGCGAGATTCGTGCGCCCGTCGAACATCGTGAGCAGCACGCCTTCGAGCTCCAGGCCGGGATTCAGGCTGCGGCGCACCATGCGCACCGTGTGCATCAGGTCGGACAGGCCTTCGAGCGCGAAATATTCGCCCTGCACGGGAACGATCAGGGAATTCGCGGCGCAGAGGGCGTTGACCGTTAAGAGTTCGAGTGACGGCGGGCAGTCGATGAGGATAAAGTCGTAATTGGGCGAGAGAACGTCGAGCGCCTGCTTGAGCAGGAATTCGCGGTTTTCGCGGTCGATCATCTCAATACCCGCGCCCGCCAGCGCCTTTGAAGAGGGGAGCACGTCGCCGTAGCGCGTGTGCGCCACGCTGGCCGTGACGTCCGCACCGTTGATGAGCACGTCATAAACGCCGCGCGAGGCCGCCTTGTCCACACCCATGCCGGAGGTGGAGTTGGCCTGCGGGTCAAAGTCACACAGCAGGACGCGATTGCCTTTCTCCTTGAGGGAGGAGGTCAGGTTGACACAGGTCGTCGTTTTGCCGACGCCGCCCTTTTGATTGACGATTGCAACGATTTTAGCCAAAAAAACACCCACCTTAGTCATAGAAGCATTGATCCATTTTCATTCTTGTTCAGTATAGCACAAAACGGCTCAATTTCAACAGGGAAGCTCAAATTTTGCAAATTTGTTTCACGTGAAACATGACAAGGCGCAGACCTTTACGTCCCGATTTGCCCCTGTTTGGGCCGGTGATGGGGTATCGCCGCTGGGGCAGTGCTGAGGACAGAAAAGGGTCATGGTAAAGGCGCTGACCTTTACCATGACCTGAAATCAGTGTTTCACGTGAAACAAATCACTCCTGCGGCTGGGTCAGCAGCATCGTACCGTAGGGTTCGAGCGTCAGGCAGAGCAGACCATCGCCGCAGAAGAACTCCTGATGGGACAGGGCGTCCTCGGCGAGCGTGCCGTCCCACGGAAGGATGAGCGTGACGGGCTCGTCGCCCGCATTGACTGCCGTGAGGCAGTGGTCGTGCTCCGTGCGCCGCGAGAACGCCAGCGCGCGGCCCTGCGCGGCATGGTAGACGATCGTGCCGCTTTGCAGCGCCTCGTGCGATTTGCGCAGCGCGCCGAGCTGTTGGAAGTATTGCACCAATTCGGCATTCTCGCGTCCCCACGGGTAGGTTCCGCGGTTGAACGGGTCTTCAAAGCCCTGCATGCCGGCCTCGTCACCGTAGTAGAGCATCGGCGAGCCGGGGAAGGTGTAGAGGATCAGAGCCGCGAGCTTGAGAAGCGACATGCCGCGCGCAAGGTCGGAATCGCTGAGCTGATAGACCGCGCGCTCGTCGCGCGTCTGCGGCGCGGGGGAGGTGAGGCCTAAGATCGTCAAAAGCCTTGGCGTGTCGTGGGTCGAGAGGAAATTCATCGCGCCGTAGAACGCGGGTGCAGGATAGTTTTCGCGCAGCTCCTCCATGCTGTCGCGGAAGTATTCCGCGCCGCCGCCGAGCAAATAGGCCATCAGCGCCGTGCGGAACGGGTAGTTCATCAGGCCGTTCGTCTCGCGGCCCAAAAGGTACTTGCGGCGCTGGGAATAGGCGATCTTCGTCGTGCCGTCCTCCCAGACCTCGCCGAGAAGATAAGTGTCGGGGTTCTCCTCGTTCATCGCCGCGCGAATTTTGGCAATGAACTCGTCGGGGAGCTCGTCGGCTACGTCGAGCCGCCAGCCGGATGCGCCCGCGCGCAGCCAGTGCTTGATAATGGAATGAACACCCTCGATGATGTAGTCAACATAACTTTTTTCCAGCTCGTTGACTGCGGGCAGGTTCTTGATGCCCCACCAGGCGTCGTACTCGTCGGGGAAGGGGTGGAAGTTGTACCAGCGGTAATAGGGCGACTGCTCGCCCTGCGCCGCGCCGAGGTCGTCGTAAAAGCCGTCGGCGTTGAAATAGACGCTCTTTCGCCCCGTGTGGTTGAAGACGCCGTCGAGCATCACGTAGATGCCGCGCTTTTTCGCCTCCGCGCAGAGCGTGCGGAAGTCCGCTTCATCGCCGAGCAGCGGGTCAATGCGCTCATAATAGGCCGTGTCGTAGCGGTGGTTGGTCGAGGCCTCGAAGATCGGGCAGAGGTAGAGTGTCGTCACACCGAGAGAGGCGAGGTAGTCGAGCTTTTCCGTGATCCCCTGCAAGTCACCGCCGAAGAAGTCGCTGCACGTGATCTCGCCCTCGGCGTTCGGGCGGTATTCGGGAAGCTCGTCCCAATTTTCGTGCAGCGTGCGCGGGCCGACAAGGCCTGCAACATCACGAGATTTAGCGCGGCGGAAGCGGTCGGGGAAGATCTGATACGTCACGCCGCGGCCGAACCACGCGGGCGTTTTGTGTGTGTCGTCGTAGACCGTGAGCTGCCAGGGCTTGACCGCGTCCCACGCGCAGAGGCCGTTTTTGCCGTAGCAGCTCGTGCCGCCGTCCGCCCACGAGAGGCGGAAGTGGTACCAGACGAGCTCCACGGCATCCGGCGCGGTGAAGATGCCGCGATAGACGACGTGGCCGTCCTCCTGCGCGGGAGTAAGCTCCACCGTTGTCCATTGGTCGGCAAACTCGCCGTGAGCAAGCAGCTCACAGCGCGTGACCGCCGCACCGCGCTCGGGGCGAAAGCAGAACGAGACATCGGCGCCGCGGGGCACCGCGCCAAAGGGAGATTTGAAGAGAAGATCGCGCGGATCAAACCATTTAGTTGACATAATACATTCCTTTCTGCCAAATAAAGCGGCTGAAACAGGCAAAAGCGCGCCGAAACGGCGCGCTTAACCCAGCAGTGTATTTTCGCCCGTGATCGCGGAGGACGCGGACGTGTTGGAGAAGTAAGCGTTGAGCACCTGCACGGCGGTGGAGGCCAACGCTGCGCCGGAGCCGCCCTTTTCGATGACGATGGCGACGGCGATCTGCGGATCGTCGTAGGGGGCGAAGCAGACGAACGCGCCGTTGTTGTTCTTCGTGTCGCCAGTCTGGATCGTACCGGTCTTGGCCGCGGCGTCGACGATACAGTTCTTGAAATACTGCGACACCGCGCCGTCAGTCGCGAGGTCGTGCATACCGGCGAGGACGGCGGAGAGATTTTCGCTGCTCATTTCGACCCTTTCGACCGGCTCGGCGTCATAGACGTATTCGAGCGCACCGGAGCCGCTGGAGCGGACGTTTTTCAAAAGGTGCGTTGCGTAGCGGTCACCCCCGCCGCAGAGCGTCGCGATGTAATTTGCGAGCTGGAGGGGGGAGTATTCCTGATTCGCCTGACCGAACGCCGCCCACGGGGCAAGGTTCTCGCCCTCGTTCTGCGAGGGAAGGCGGCCCGCGGTGTCGCCGATCTCAATGCCGGTCGGGGAGCCGAGGCCGAATTTCGCGTAATACTCGCGCAGCGTGTCCATGCCCATGCGGTAGCCCATTTCGGCGAAGAAATAGTTGCAGGAGTTCATGATCGCGCCGCGGACGTTGAGCGAGCCATGGCCGCTGCGCTTCCAGCAGTAGGTGTAGCTCGCGGAGTAGCCGGGGTACGTCCACTTGCCGGAGTCGTAGATCTTTTCGCGCACGGTCGTCGCGCCGGATTCGAGCGCGGCGATGGCCGTCAGCGGCTTCAAGGTAGAGCCGGGGGCGTATTTTCCCTGCGTGGCGCGATTCCACATCGGCTGCAAGGGGTCGGTGGAGAGCTCTGCAAGGTCCTGACGGAACGTCGAGAGGGAATAGGTCGGATAGGACGCAAGCGCCAGCACGTCGCCCGTGCCGACCTGCACGACGGCCACGGCCGCGCCGCGGTCGATGCCGTCGGATTTTGTCATGGAAGAGACGGTATTTTTGAGCGCCTCCTCCACCTGTGCCTGAAAGTCGATGTCGATCGTCAGCGCCACGGTGGAGCCGGGCTTCGGCTCGACGGAGTAGAGCTCGCCGGTAATCTTGCCGGAGTCGTTGTCGAAGGTCACAAGGCGCTTGCCGTCGCTGCCGTGAAGATAGTCTTCAAACGCATTTTCCACGCCGGAGATGCCGACGGTGCTCGCGAGCGTGTAGCCGTCCTTATCCTTATAATCGTCCCAGTCCTGAATGCTGCCGGTGTAGCCGAGGACGTGGGCGGCATAGTCGGTTTCGTAAACGCGCACGGACGAGGTGTCCACCTGCACGCCGGCATAGTTGCCGTCCTTGATGAGGGAAATGAGCGAAACATCCACGTCGCTCGCAAATTCGAAGGTCGTGGAGCCGTTTATCTTGGCGGAGGCGAGGGAGTAGCGCAGCCCGATGAGCGTGCGCACCGTGCCGGTGGGCAGGGTTTCGTCGATCCCGTACTCGCTGCGCAGCTTCAGATACAGCGCAGAGCCTGTTAGCGTAGTGGGGAGGCCGTCGTCGCCGACGTTCTTTTCATTGATCCACTTGAGCGAGACGAGGTATTTGACGAGCGTTTTCGCGCTGCCGTTCGCGGTGTCGTAGGCGTAGGGCGAGGTCCTGGCGAGCGGCAGCGTGTCCTTAATTTCGACGCCCTGCGCGTTCATCAGTTCGATGACGCGCAGCAGCGCGTCGTTGAGCTCGTCGGAAGAGACGAGCGAGGAATCAAAATTCAGCGTGTAGACCGCGCGGTTCGACACGAGCACCTTGCCGTTGCGGTCGGTGAGGATGCCGCGCGAGGCCTTGACGGTCTCGGTCTTGGCGTTCGTGCGGATGGACTGGGCGAGATAATCGTCGCCGTTGACGATCTGCGCGTCGAACAGCGTGACGACGAACACGAGCGCGCAGAGAAACATCGCTGCGCCGAGCGCAATCAGGCGGCGGGTAAAGCGTTTGGGATCCATAGCGGCCTCCTTTCCTTGAGGCTTGGGGAAAATGGGGGAAAATCAGTCGGGGAAGATGCGGCGGATGGCGCGCAGCGCCGGATAGACCGGCAGAAGAAGCAGGCACGAGAGCGCCGTTTCGCGCGCGAAGAGCGAGAGCATCGGCAAAATGGCGGTCGAGCCGCTGCGCGGCAGCAGCGCGAACGCCTGCAAGAGGTCAACGAGCAGAAATGTCAGCACGGTCGAGAGTAGCGCGCGGGCGAAGCCCTGCTGCAATAAGCTGCTGACAACGGTCGAAATGAGCAGAGCCGCAAGCGTGAATGCAATGGTATAGAGGCACGCGAATGGTGCGGGGAGCACAAGGTCGCACAGCGCGCCGAAGACGATGCCCGCGATGACGGACGAGCGCGGCAGCTCGAACGATGCCATGACCGCCAAAATGACGGGCGGCAGAAAGGGGATGACGCCGAAAAACGTCATCGACCCGAGAAGCAGCCGCCGCAGGAAAAAGAGCGCCGCGGCGGCGAGCGCGTAAAACGTCCACTTAAGCGCGGTGGTTTGGGTGAGATTCATGCGCGCCTCCCTCAGTCGACAATGTCGTAGTCCGTGATGACGAACACCTCGGTCAGGGCGGCAAAGTCCATCATGGGCGTGAGGACCGCGTAGCGGGCAAGGCCGTCGTCGCCGGTCTGGAGCGATTCGACCGAACCAATGACAAGGCCGCTCGGGTAGTACCCGCCAAGGCCCGACGTGACGATCTGGTCGCCGATGAGCACCTCGTCGTCCGACGTGAGGTACGAGAGCTTCAGTTTGCCCTGACCCATCAGGGAGAAGTCGCCCTCCGCCACGGCGACCTCGCCGGTGCGGAAGATGCGCGCGCCGAGCTCGGTGTCCGTGTCGATGACGGTCAGCACCGTCGACCAGTTGAGGCCAACCTCGGAAATGACGCCGACGAGATACCCCTCGGCGCTGACGACGCAGTCGCCCACGGCGATGTCCTGATCGGTGCCGTGGTTGAGAGACAGCGACGACGTCCAGCTGCTCTCGCTGTGGGCGAGCACGGCGGTGGAGACGAATGTGAAGTCGCGCCGCTGCTGCTGGAGCTTCAAAAGCTCGCGCAGGAGCTTATTTTCCTCGCTGTCGGCCTGCGCCTGACGCTGCTGGGCGCGAAGGTCCGCGATCTCTTTTTTGAGCGCCGCGTTTTCCTCCTTGAGTGTGGTCGTGTCCTCGTAATACTGGCGCTTGTCGGCCGCCCAGTCGCTCACGGCGGTGGCGGCGGCGCGGAACGGGTACGTCAGCACGCCCGCGATGTTTTCAAGCACCGAGGACGTCGAGGAAAAGTAGGTCAAAAGGCTCAATGCCACGGCGACCGCCGCAGCGACGGCCAGAATGCGCAGCCCGTGCTGACGGAAAAATTCTTTCAAGGCTTACCCTCCTTTCATCGTAGGGCAGGGGAGAGGTTAGAGGAGCTTGACGCCAAAGCGCGCGAGCACTAAGCCAAGCTGCTCAACGGGCAGACCCATGACGTTGAAAAAGTCGCCGTCGATGCGCTCGACGAAGAGCGCGCCGCGGCTCTGCACGCCGTAGGCGCCGGCTTTGTCCATCGGCTCGCCGGTTTTGATGTAGGCGCGGATCTCGTCATCCGTCATCGGGCGGAAGAAGACGCGCGTGGACACGGCGAAGCGCTCTTCCTGCGCGCCGCGGCGAACGCTCACGCCCGTGCAGACTGTGTGAGCGCGGCCGGCAAGCTCGCGCAGCATGCGCAGCGCGTTCTCCTCGTCGCGCGGTTTTCCGAGGCGGTCATTGCCCAAAAAGACCATCGTGTCCGCCGTGATGATAAGATCGTCGGGCGCGCAGAGCGCGGCGGCAGCGTCACACTTCTTCTTTGCAATGTAGCGCACCGTGTCCTCGGGAGAAAGACCTTCCGGATAGCTCTCGTCAATGTCGAGCGAGAGGGTCTTAAAGTCCTCCACGCCGATGCGGGCGAGCAGCTCCTGACGGCGCGGGGATTGAGATGCCAAAACGATTGCCATGATATTGCCTCACTATTTGATAATAAAAAGTATAATCAAGATAAAAAATTACAATTTGGAATTCATTCTGCGCCGCGGTAGAAGAGACCGCGGGTGATATTCTCCGGCGCTTCGACCGGCTCACCCTGATACGCGCGCAGCACGCGGACGCATTCAGAGGCGCTCTCGGTCGTGAAACGGAGTTGGGCAAAGCGCAGACCGAGCGTCTGCCAGTCCTTCGATTTGTCCGCGAGATAGAGAATTTTGCCATTCTCAATCTCGCTGCGGCAGCCCCACGCGCGCAGCACGGGGAAGTGCTCGCCGCGCCGGTCGGTCAGCTCCGGCGCGCTTGCACACGCGCCGTCGCAGGGAACGGAGGCGGGGCGCTCGGTAAAGTATCGACAGCCGAACGCGTTCGCATTCAGGCAGTTTTCCGTGAGCATCAGGGGAAGGCGGCCATAGACGATGGCCTCGCACGGGAGGCACTTGCTGAGGTCCCGAATCTGCGCGTCGCGCAGCTCGAACGAGACGCACGCGCTCGAAAGTCCCTGTTCTTTCCAGAAAGCGAGCGCGGCGGAGTTGTAGACGTTCAGCGCCCAGTCGCCGTGCAGCTTGCAATCAAGTCCACGCGCGAGCGGCAGGTGGCCGAGGTTGGCGAGCGACACGCCCGTGACGCCTTTTTTGGCGGCGTCCTCGAGCAGCGCGCGCAAAATAGGCTCGTCCTGTGTGCGGTAGATGCGCGGCAGCACCGCGAAAAATTCGGTTCTGCCGAGATGTGGCGAAAGGTCGAGCTGGGGCAGCAGCTCGACAGGCACATACACCCGCGCGGGAGCGAGCGCGATCAGTTCCTCACTCAGCTGCTCGGCCCTGTGGAGGGAGACGGTCAAAAGCGGCTTGTCCGCGCCGTTTTTGACGATTGTTGGCGGAACAAAGTCGAATACGCGGTGTTTCGGCACGGCGGTGCGCTGCGCTTCCATCTGCGCAAGCGCTTCGCGGCGCAGGGCATTGAGCGCACCTGCGCTGACGGCGAGACCGCCGTCGAGTGCGACGGCGCACTGCGCCGCCGAAAATGCCGTGCCGCCGGTTTTCCTGAGGCGCGTTTCGACCTCTTCCGCGGTGACGGCGCGGCTGCGCGCCGCCTCGGGCACTGCGCCGGTGACGGTCACAGCATGGCCGTCTGCGTCCTCGGCTGTCAGGTGCATCGGCTCTCCGGCGCGGATGGTGCATTCTAATGTAAGCGGCACAAGCCGCAGATTTTCCTTTTCATAGCGCGCGCGAATCTCGCTGAACCAGTCCTCGGGCCATCTTGCATTTTCGGGCCGCGTGCCGAACATCTCGCGTCCGCGCACACCGCGGTAGTACCCCTCGGTAAAGCCGTCGCGCGAGAAGGCGAGGGCGAGCTTTTTCTGCTCATCCTTCGTCGGCGTGCGATGCTCGCGCAGAAGGCGCGCGTATATTTCCGTCACGGCGGCGACATATTCCGGGCGCTTCATGCGCCCTTCGATCTTGAGGCAGGCAACGCCCATATCCATCATCTCCGGCACGAAGGGCGCGAGGTTCGCGTCCTTCAAGCTCAGCGGATGGCCGTCCGCCCTGCCGGAAAAGCCGTAGGGCAGGCGGCAGGGCTGGGCGCAGGCGCCACGGTTGCCGCTGCGCCGCCCAATGACGGCGGACATCTCGCACTGGCCGCTGTAGCACATGCACAGCGCGCCGTGGACGAACGTTTCGATCTCGATGGGGCTTTTTTGGCAGATTTCGGCGATCTCCCCGCGCGAAAGCTCGCGCGCGAGCACCGCGCGCGTCATGCCGAGCCTTGCCGCTTCCTGAACGCCCGAGAGCGTGTGCAGGCTCATCTGCGTCGAGGCGTGCAGCGGCACGTCGGGAATAATTTTTTGCAGCGTCGCCAGAACGCCCCAATCCTGCACCAGGATCGCGTCCACGCCGCACTCCGACGCGGTGCGCGCCTCCGCGGCAAGCGCGGGGAGCTCGCGGTCGGTGACGAGCGTGTTGAGCGTCAGATAGACCTTCGCGCCCCGCAAATGGCAATAAAAGACCGCCGCGCGGAATTCCTCATCGGAGAAGTTCCTCGCGCTGCGGCGCGCGTTGAACGCGCCAAAGCCCATATACACGGCGTCCGCACCGCTCTGCACGGCGGCAACAAGCGCCTCCTGCCCGCCCGCGGGCGCTAACAGCTCCGTCGTCAAGGGTTTACTTTTTCTGCTGCTGGAGCTTGAAGATCTCGCGCTTGAGTTCGCTGACCTCGTTTTTGGCCTGGCTCGCCTCGTCAAGGTACTGCTTGACCTGACGGCGCAGCGCGTCGCCGGCCTCGCGCTCTTTGAAGAGCTCGTCGGTGATGTTCACGGCGGTCAGCACGGCGGCGTCCGTGCGGCCGACCTTGGCAGCGTCGAGCAGCTCGCTCATTTTGTCGTTGACGTAGGAGCCGACCTTCTGCATATAGGAGGGGGCTTCCTCGGCGACAAAGGTGTATTCCTCGTCGCAGATGGAGATCGTGATGCGGTTTTCCATGATTTGTGTGCTCCTTTCTATTTCGGCGTTGCACAAAAAAGGGCAAATTCCACCCATATAATCTCTAACAGTATAACACGGGAGTGAAAATGTGAAAAGGGGGAAGCAAAAAATTTCATGTTTACGAACGGGAAAATTTCATGTAGAATAATGGAATCGAAAATGGACGAAAGGAGGCGGGGAACATGGCAGGCTATGTGCTGCATTTGAACACCGAGGAGAACATCACGCTCTCATCGGCGACGGTCAAGCGATTGATCGCGGGTGGCAGCGGCGACGCGGCGCTGCTGTACCTCGCTATCCTGCATGCGCGCGGCGCGGCGGACTCCGGCAAGCTCGCGCGCGAGCTCAAGTGGGACGAAACGCGTCTTCGCGCGGCGGAGCAGGCGCTCTACGAGATGAAGCTCGTCGGCGCGCCGGAGAAGAAGGAGGAAGCGCCCCTTCCGCCGCCCCGGCAGCTCAGCGAGCCGCCCGAGTACACGCGCGAGGACATCGCGCGAAAGCTGGAGGGCGACGGGCGCTTCGCCTGCCTTCTGCGCGAGGTGGAGCACAAGCTCGGCCCGCTCTCGACCCCGTCGGTCAAGAAGCTGTTAGGGCTGTACGAAAACCTCGGCTTGCCTGCGGACGTCGTTTACACGCTCGTCAACTACTGCATCGCGAAAAAGGAGCAGCAGTTCGGCGAGGGGCGGCTGCCCAACATGCGCGAGATCGAAAAAGAGGGCTACGTCTGGGCGCGCAAGGAGCTCTTTTCCATCGAAAAGGCCAGCGAGTACATGAAGCGCGAGCAAGCCCTGCGCGGCAGGTACCCCGAGTACATGGCGGCGCTGCAAATGCAGGGCCGCGCGAGCGCGCCGAGCGAGGAAAAGTACCTCTCCGCGTGGGCAGAGATGGGCTTTCCCGCCGATACGGTGTCGGAGGCTTACGACCGGACGATCCTGCACTGCCACGAATTCCGCTGGCCGTACTGCAACGGCATCCTGAAGCGCTGGCACGAAAAGGGCCTGCACACGCTCGCCGAAGTGAAGGCTGAGAACGCCAGGGAGCAGAGCAAGCCGAAGAAGAACACCACCGGCGGCAACGCCTGGATGAAGGAATATTTAAATCAGTAACGAAAGCGGGGGAGAAGGATGTCTTACGATGGGCGGCTGATGCGCCAAGCGCTGGCGCGCTTCGACGAGGACAAGCAGCGCCGCGCGGAGAATTTTCGCGCGCATGAGCGCGCGGTCTATACCAAGTGCCCGCGCATTGAGGAGATCGACCGCGAGCTGTCGCACACGATGGCGAAGATCATCGCCTCCGGCCTGCGCCGCGGGACGGACCCGCGCCCGGCGATCGAGGCGCTGCGGGAGGAGAATCTCAATTTGCAGCAGGAAAAGCGCCTTCTCCTGACGCGCCTGGGACTGCCGGGCGACTATCTCGAGGAAAAGCCCAAGTGCTCGCGCTGCAACGACACGGGTTTTCTCGGCAGCGAGGTCTGCTCGTGCCTGCGCGGCTATTACGCCAGGGAGCAGAACAAGGAGCTCTCGGGCCTTTTGGACCTCGGCTCGCAGTGCTTCGAAAATTTCAACTTCGACTACTATTCGTCCGTGCCGGACAGCGACCTCGGCGTGTCGCCGCGCACGAACATGGAGCGCGTGTACGACATCTGCCAGGACTACGCGCACGAGTTTTCGCCCAAGAGCGGCAACCTGCTGCTGACCGGCGGCACGGGACTGGGGAAAACGTTCCTCTCCGCGTCCATCGCACGCGTCGTGAGCGCGAGCGGCCACAGCGTGGTCTACGACACGGCGGGGCACATCTTCGCCCGCTTCGAGGCGCAGAAGTTCGGCCGCGACGACGGCGAGAACGCCGACACCGCCGTGAGCCGCGCGCTCGGCTGCGACCTGCTGATTTTAGACGACCTCGGCACCGAGCTGATGACGAGCTTTGTCCACAGCGCGATGTATCAGATCGTCAACACGCGCCTCATCACGGGGAAGAAGACTGTTATCTCCACGAACCTGAGCCCCGACGAGCTCGGGCGGCGCTACGGCGCGCCGGTGCTGTCAAGATTGCAGGGAGAGTATCAAATGCTGCTCTTTTTCGGCGAAGACATCCGCCGGCAGAAGAGAAAATGAATACAAAATGTAAAAAAGGCTCCGCAGAATACTCTGCGGAGCCTTTTTTCTTGCTTTTTACGGCTTGTGGATCACGGCGACGGCGCAGGGCACGCGGCCGGGACAGTAGGCGTAGTCGACATCGTCGTAGCCCGCCGCGGCGATAAACTGCTTATACGTGTCGAACGTGAACTGACGCTTGAAGTCCGCGCCCGCCTTGCCGACGGTCGAGGCAAAGCCGCTCGTCTTGCCCGGCTCGCTGCGGTTCATATAGGTCGGGACGATGATCGTGCCGCCGCTGCGGCAGACGCGGTCGAGCTCGGCAAGGGCCTTGTACGGCTCGTCGAGCAGGTGGATGACATTCGCGGCGATGACCACGTCGAACTGCCCGTCCGGCTCGTCTAAATGCAGGATGTCGGCCTGGCGGAACGTGACGTTTGGCAGCGCGCCGTATTTCTTCTTCGCCCGCTTGAGCATGTTGGCGGAGAAGTCCGTCGCGAGAAGCGTCCGGCAGCGCTTGGCGATGGCACCGGTGAGAAGGCCCGTGCCGCAGGCGCATTCGAGCACCGCGTCGTCTGGTGTGATGCGGGAACTGACGGCGGCAATGAGCGCCTTGTGCGTTTCTTTATTAAAGATGTCGGCGAAGAGGTCATAGACCCCCGCGACGTTGTCCCAGAACATGAGTATTTTCCTCTCAACGTGATTTGTTTTTCTACACGATAGCAGAAACGCGCGGAAAATGCTACTCTCAAGAGAAAGAAAAAACGAAAAATTAGGGGAGAGGATCCTACTTTTTGTGCTTTTTATAAAAAGACTTGCCATCGGCGCACGGGTGGTATATAGTCTTTATAAAGATTTCGTAAAGAAACTGCATTTTTGCGTTAAGGAGTAAAACGATGAAACGAATTTGGCCGCTGTTTGCCGTGCTGGCGCTGCTGTGTGCGCTGACGATTCCGGCGCTGGCCGCCGCGGGGGGGACGGCGGACGCGGAGCCTGCTGCACAGACGGTGAGCGAGGAAGAGCTCGCACGCTCGGAGGAGAACACCACCAAGGTGCGCAAGATCTGGGCGGTGGCGGCGCTTATCGGTGTGGCGTGCTTTGGCGGCGCGCTGGGCATGGCGCATTCCGTTGCAAAGGCGGCGAACAACATGGCCGAACAGCCCGAGGCGGCGGGGCAGATCCGCACCTCGATGATGATGGGTCTTGTGTTTATCGAGACGGTCATCATCTATGCGCTGATCATAGCCATCCTGATCATCTTCGTATTGTGACGATAACGAGAAAAGTGGAATAGAGCGGCGGAAGGGGGCAGCACTGTCTCCTTCCGCTGCTCTATTTATTGAAGAAAAAGGGGAGGGGTCAGGGCTCTGTTAAGAAGACGAAAAGATGCTGCAAAGCGGCGGTTAATCATGAAGGAAGACTTGCATTTCCTGCGTGCAGGTGGTATAAATAAGTGCTGCATCCCAAGCAGAAATTGGATGATAGAAACAAAAGGGGGTAGGGCGCGTGGATAAGAAAAAGCGAACGCGCGAGCTGATCGTGTTCGCCGTGATCGTGCTGGCGCTGCTGGCCGGATGTTTGCTCACGCCGTCAGGCGGCGAGAGCGAACCGATCCAGGAGGTCATGCGTGACGCGGTGCTGCACGAGCAGAACAAGGTGAGCCTGTTTGGCCTGATCGAGGTGAACCCGGGGCTCATCTCCGCCTACATCGTGACGGGTATTTTAATAGTATTCGCCCTTGTGTGCCGGCTTTTTGTGATCCCAAAATTCAAATATGTGCCCGGCAGGTTCCAGCTCGTTTTAGAGCAGATCGTCGGCATGTTCGACGGCCTGGCCGAGGGCAGCAGCCCGCACCGCAATAAATTCCTGCGGGCGTACATCTTCACCGCCGGTGTTTACATCTTTGTCAGCACGCTCTTTGAGCTGCTCGGCATTCAGGTGGTGACCACATCAGACCACGCCGTCAGCCTGCCCGCGCCGCTGTCCGATATCAACGGGGCGATCGCGCTGGGCGTGATGAGCTACGGCGTGATCCTCTTCGGCGGACTGATCGCCGCGGGCGTGGGCGGATTTCTGCACGCGCTCAAGGATTTCTCACTGCCGATCTCGATGAGCTTTCGACTCTTCGGCGCGCTGCTTTCCGGCGCGCTCGTGACGGAGCTTGTGTATTACTACGCGGCACTTTCCTATGTGCTGCCGGTCATCGTGGGCGTGATGTTCACGCTGCTGCACGCGCTGATCCAGGCGTATGTTTTAACGATGCTGGTGTCGACGTTCTACGGCGAATCGACCGAAAAGCACGAGAAGAAGCCCAAGGCCAAGAAGGTAAAAAAATCCCGCAGCGAAACGGCTGCCTGAAGAAAGAGGTAAATTTGCCATGAAAACGATGAAGAAATTTGCAGCGCTGATGATGCTGCTGTGCGCGCTGATGATCTGCACCATCCCCGCCCTCGCCGCAAACGAGAGCGGCAGCGACAGTGATGTGACCGAGACCGTGAACGTCACGGCCGGCAGCAACGACAACGACGTGACCTCCGCCAAGGCGATGGGCTCGGGCGTGATGATCGGCATTGCGTGCCTTGGCGGCGCGCTGGCCATGGGCATTGCGGTCGGCAAGTCGAGCGAGGCCATGGCCCGCCAGCCCGAGGCCACAAGTCAGATCAGAACCACGATGATGATGGGCCTTGTGTTTATCGAGACGGTCATCATTTACGCCCTGATCGTGGCGATCCTCATTATCTTCGTCCTTTGATGAAGAACACTCCCAAAAAGGAGGGGCTTTGAATGCCGCTTAATATCAATTTGCAGCAGATCCTGCTGCATGCGCTGAACTTTGTTATCCTGTTCGGCGCGATGTATTTTCTGCTCTACAAGCCTGTGAAGAGCTTTATGGACAGCCGCAAGGCGCACTATGAGAAGATGGACGAGGACGCCAAGGCCGTGCTTGCCGAGGCCGAGAAGACGAAGGCCGGCTATGAAGCGCAGCTCAAGAGCGCCGACGAGGAGATCGCACGCCGCCAGCGCGAGGCGAACGAAGCCTTGCAGCACGCGGTGGACGAGCGCCGCGCGCAGGCCGAGCAGCAGGCGGGCGAGATCGTGCGCAAGGCGCGGGAAGATGCCGCGCGCGAGCATGAGCGCGTGATGGAGCAGGCCAAGGGCGAAATTTCCGAGCTGATGAGCGCCGCGGCGGAAAAGCTGGTGCTCTCCAGCACGTCGGACGCTTACGACAAGTTCCTGGACACGGCGGAGGAGCGCAAGGACAATGGCTGAGCGCACGGAGCATTTAGAGGCCGTACTGCTCTCTGCCGTGCGTCCGTCGCAGGAGCAGGAGAAGCGATTTCTGGCCTTCCTCGCCGAAAAGTACGGCGAGGGCACGACGCTTACCTGGCAAAAGAGTGATGACTACCCCGACGGTTTCCGCCTCGAGGTGGGCGCGGAGGTCTACGACTGGAGCGCGGGCGGACGCCTGAGCCAGTTCAAGGACGCGCTCGAAAAGCTCGCTGCCACGCAGGGCGACGTTATCCCGCTGCTGAAGGAGACGGTGCTCTCGTGGACGCCGCAGGCCATGGCGCAGGAGGTCGGCACCGTTCTGACCGTCGGCGACGGCATTGCCCGCGTGGACGGGCTGGAGGGCGCCGCTTATGGCGAGGTGCTGCTTTTCGACGGCGGCGTGCGCGGCATGGTGCAGGACTTATCCGAGGACAGCGTCGGCTGCATCCTCTTTGACGACGACGCGAGCGTCTGCGCAGGCAGCACGGTCCGCCGCACCGGACGCACGGCGGGCGTTCCCGTGGGCGAGGGATTCCTCGGCCGCGTGGTCAACGCACTCGGCGTGCCCATCGACGGCGGGGGAGACATCCGCGCCGACGGCTACCGCGCAGTGGAGAGTCCCGCCCCCGGTATCATCGACCGCCAGAGCGTCGACACGCCGCTTGAGACGGGCATTCTGACCGTCGACTCGATGTTCCCCATCGGCCGCGGCCAGCGCGAGCTCATCATCGGCGACCGCCAGACTGGCAAGACCGCTATCGCCCTCGACACCATCGTCAACCAGAAGGGCAAGGATGTCATCTGCATCTATGTCGCCATCGGACAGAAGGCGAGCTCCGTCGCCCAGCTCAAGAAGACGCTGGAAACGTACGGCGCGATGGATTATACGATCATCGTCAACGCCACGGCGAGCGATCCCGCGCCGTTACAGTACATTGCGCCCTACGCGGGCTGCGCCATGGGCGAATACTTTATGAATAAGGGCCGCGACGTGCTGATCGTCTACGACGATCTTTCCAAGCACGCCATCGCGTACCGCGCGATGAGCCTTCTTTTGGAGCGCTCCCCGGGCCGCGAGGCGTATCCGGGCGACGTGTTCTATCTGCACTCCCGCCTGCTCGAGCGCGCGGCGCATCTGAGCGAGGAGAAGGGCGGCGGCAGCATCACGGCGCTGCCGATCATCGAGACGCAGTCCGGCGACGTGTCGGCCTATATCCCGACGAACGTCATTTCCATCACCGACGGTCAGCTCATTCTGGAAACGCGCCTGTTCTTCTCCGGCCAGCGTCCGGCGGTGAATGTGGGCCTGTCCGTGTCCCGCGTGGGCGGCGACGCGCAGACCAAGGCGATGAAAAAGGCAGCCAAGACCATCCGCCTCGACCTTTCGCAGTACCGCGAGATGGAGTCGTTCACGCAGTTTGCAAGCGACCTCGACGAGTCGACGGCAAAGCTTTTATCCTACGGTCAGGGCTTGATGCGCATGCTGCGGCAGAAGCAGTTCCACCCCTACAAGCAGTATGAGCAGGTCATCCTGCTCGTCGCGGGGCTGAACCATGTTTTTCAGGAGATCGTGCCAGAGCAGCTTGACGCGTTTATCCCCGCGCTCTTGCAGCACTTTGGCGAGACGCAGGGCGCGCTGTGCAATGCCATCGAGCAGACCGGCCAGCTCAGCGACGATCAGCAGTCGCAGATCATCGAGATCGCAAAGGAATTTGTGCAAAGCTATTTTTCCAAATAAAAAGTGAGGTGACAGGTACATGGCGAGCATGAAGGAGATCCGCGAGCACATCGCGAGCATCCAGAGCACACAGAAGGTGACGAACGCGATGTACCTCATCGCCTCGACCAAGATGCGGCGGGCGAAAGAAGACCTTGCCAAGACGCGTCCGTTTTTCGACGCGGTCTCGACGCAGATCAAGCAGATCTTCCAGCACGCGGGCGAGATCGAGAGCCCGTACCTCTACCGGGGCAACGCGGACGATCTGGCCCAGCCGGGAACATACGCCTATCTTGTGGTGACGGCGGACCGCGGCCTCGCGGGCGCCTACAACCAGAATGTTATTCAGGAGACGATGAAGCGCCTTGAAAAGCACCCCGACAGCCGCCTTTTTGTGGTGGGCGGCAACGGGCGGCACTTCTTCTCCGGCCACGGCGTGCCGGTGGAAAAGAGCTTCCTCTACGATGCGCAGAGCCCCACGCTCCGCCGCGCGCGAGAGATCACGGCGAAGCTTTTGGATCTCTTCGACCGGGGCGAGATCTCCAAGCTCTTTATCATCTACACCGACCTTGGCAGCGGCGTGGACATGGACGTGCGCACCGTGCGCCTGCTGCCGCTGGAGGATGAGCACTTTGCCAAAGAGGAGACGGGGGAAAAGCCCATCCGCTTTGAGCCCTCGGCAGAGGAGGTGCTCGCCAGGGTCATGCCGGCGTACATCACGGGCTTTTTGTACTCGGCGATGGTCGACAGCTTTTGCGCCGAGCAGAACGCGCGCGCCTCTGCCATGGACTCGGCCAACCAGAACGAGGACGACATGCTGCGCGAGCTGCGGCTCGAGTACAACCACGAGCGGCAGGGTGCCATCACGAGCGAGATCACGGAAGTCTCCGCCGGCTCGCGCAGCAAGAAGAACCACATGAAGAAGGAGGCGCAGCATGCGCACAGGTAAGATCATTCAGGTATCGGGCAGCGTGGTGGACGTGCGCTTCCCGCACGGCGAGCTGCCGCGCATCCGCGAGGCGCTGTCCGTCGAGCTGAACGGCAAGCGCCTTGTGATGGAGGTGGAGCAGCATTTGAGCGCCGAAACGGTGCGCTGCATCATGCTCTCCGGCAGCGAGGGCCTCAGCCGCGGCATGACCGTCACGGGCGAAGGCAGCGGCCTTCGCGTGCCCGTCGGCAAGGCGACGCTCGGACGGCTTTTCAACGTCTTTGGCGATACCATCGACGGCGGCGCGCCGATCGGCGGCGCGGAGCCGCGCCGCAGCATCCACAGAAAGCCCCCTGCCTTCGACGATCAGAGCCCGAGCGTTGAGATCTTGGAGACCGGCATCAAGGTCATCGACCTTTTGGAGCCCTATCCGCGCGGCGGCAAGATCGGCCTGTTCGGCGGCGCGGGCGTCGGTAAAACGGTGCTCATTCAGGAGCTTATCCACAACATCGCCGTCGAGCACGGCGGCTATTCGATCTTCACCGGCGTGGGCGAGCGCAGCCGCGAGGGCAACGACCTCTGGAACGAGATGCACGAGAGCGGCGTTATCGACAAGACCGCGCTCGTCTTTGGCCAGATGAACGAAGCGCCCGGCGTTCGTATGCGCGTGGCGCTGACAGGCCTTACGATGGCCGAATACTTCCGCGACGAGGAGCAGCGCGACGTGCTGCTGTTCATCGACAATATTTTCCGCTTTGTGCAGGCGGGCAGCGAGGTCTCGACCCTGCTCGGCCGCATGCCCTCCGCCGTCGGCTATCAGCCGACGCTCGCCAACGAAATGGGCGAGCTGCAGGAGCGCATCACCTCGACCAAGAGCGGCTCGATCACGTCCGTGCAGGCGGTCTACGTTCCCGCGGACGATCTGACCGACCCTGCCCCGGCGACGACGTTCACCCACCTCGACGCGACGACGGTTTTGAGCCGTAAGATCGCCGAACAGGGCTTATATCCCGCGGTCGACCCGCTCGAATCGTCCTCCCGCATTCTGGAAGAGGATATCGTGGGCGAGCGGCACTACCGCATCGCGCGCAGCGTGCAGGCGACCTTGCAGAAATACCGCGAATTGCAGGATATCATCGCCATCCTCGGCATGGAGGAGCTGAGCGACACGGACAAGGTCACGGTCAACCGCGCGAGAAAGATCCAGCGCTTTTTGGCCCAGCCGACGTTCGTGGCCGAAAAGTTCACGGGCCTTCCGGGCGTCTATGTGCCGCTCGAGGAGACACTCCGCGGCTTTGAAGCCATTCTCTCCGGCGAGATGGACGGCTATCCCGAGATGGCGTTCTACAACGTCGGCACGCTTGACGACGCGCTCGCCAAGGCGAAGAAGATGGAAAGCGGGGAAGCGTGATGAAGACCTTTCCTCTCCGCGTCCTCGCGCCCGAGCGCACGTTTTTTGACGGGGCGTGCACATCACTCACCGTGCCGAGCATCGACGGCATGTACGGCCTGATGGCGCAGCACGAGGACATCGTGCTTGCGGTCGTTCCCGGCAAGCTGACGCTGCGGGACGCCGACGGCGTCGAGCAGATCGCCGCCGTGTCCGAAGGCGTGCTCAAGATGGAGCACGGCGAGGCGCTCGTGCTGGTGGACACGATCGAGCGGCCGGAGGAGATCGACCTCCACCGCGCCGAGGAAATGGCCGCCGAGGCGCGCGCCGAGCTCAAGGCGAAGCGCAGCGCGCAGGAGCAGGCCATTGCCAATGCCCGCATCGCCCGCGCGATCAGCCGTATCCACGTCAAGCACGACGGGAAATAAATGAGAAAACGAAAATTCGCACCGCAAGGTGCGAATTTTTTGGTCTCTCCGCCGACTTTCGCCCGTTTTTGCACACTTTTTGTGCTAAAAGTGGAGAAAAAGGAGGGGAAATCCATGGAAATGTCCGCAAGAAAGCCGCTACTCCCGCGCCGCGTGCTCGACCTGCCCATCGATGCGCTGCGCCCCAACCCCAACCAGCCGCGCATCGAGTTTGACGAGGCCTCGCTGCGCTCGCTGAGCGACAGCATCCGCCGCTATGGCATCCTCCAGCCGCTGACCGTCCGCCGCACGGACGAGGGCTACGAGCTCATCGCGGGAGAGAGGCGGCTGCGCGCGGCAAAGATAGCGGGACTGCGCGAGGTGCCGTGCCTGCTCGCGCGCTCGAGCGAGGAGGAGAGCGCGCTGCTCGCGCTGATCGAAAACCTCCAGCGCCGCGATTTGCACTACTTGGAGGAGGCTGCGGCCATCGCGCGGCTGATCGCGACCTACGGCCTTTCGCAGGAGCAGGCGGCGGAAAGGCTGGGGAAATCCCAGTCCGCCATTGCCAACAAGCTGCGGCTGCTGCGCCTGTCGCCCGACTGTGTGCGTCTTCTGCGCGAGCATGACCTCTCCGAGCGGCACGCACGGGCGCTGCTGCGCCTGACGGACGAGGAAGACCGCCTCAAAGCCTTGCAGGTTATCGCCGCACGCGGCTACAACGTCGCGCAGAGCGAGGCGTATATCGAAGAGCTTCTGAAGCTCAAGCAGAAAACGCCCCCGCCGCGCCTGCCGACCTACATCGTCAAGGATGTGCGCATCTTTTTGAACACCATCCGCCACTCGCTCGGGCTGATGCAGCGCGCGGGCGTCGAGGCCGACATGCAGCGCGAGGACACGGACGATGGCATCCTTTTGACCATCCGCATCCCGAAACGTGCAAAAGAGGCCGGATAATCCCGCAAAATTGTCACCAAATTGTGATTCTTTTTCTCACAAACTGTGGTATACTGAAACGACTGGCAGGGAAGTCCCTGTCCGGAAGATCGGAAGAAACAGGAGGAGCCAGCATGGATGAAATGAACGGCGCCTTTGAGGAAAAGAAGAGAAGAAAGGGCGGCAAGCGCCTGATGCAGCCGGAAAAGGCCGCAAAGGCGGCCAAGGAGCCCCGCGCAGAAAAGCCGCCGCGCGTTCCACGTGAAACATCGGGAAAGACCGGCAAGGTCGTCGGCATTGTCGCGGGTGTGCTCGTGGTGGCGTACTTGGGCCTTGGCGCGTGGGCGTCGGCCAGCCATAAAATTTATCCCAACGTGATGATGGGCGATACCAACTACGGCGGGATGACCGAGCAGCAGGTCGCCGAGCAGCTCAAAGCGAGCGTCGCGCAGGCGAAGGGCACAGATGTCGACTTTGTCCTGCCTGACGGCACGGAGGTCGCGCATGTTTCGCTCGACGAGATGCCGGAGTATGTCGACTTCGACGGACTTGCCAAGCATATCTACAACGTCTACGGCTGCAATGACAGCTTTCTGACCGCGGGCGCGAAGTATCTGCGCGCACTCTTCAAGCCGCAGGACGCCGCACAGGTGGTCGGCGCGGCCTACTCGCCCGATTTGATGGAGAATCTTGTCGACACGGTGTGCGACAGCATCAACTGCGACCCCGTGGAGTTTGCCATCAACGTGACAGAGGATGGCAAGGTCAGCGTGACGAAGCCGCAGGACGGCCGCGCGACGACTGATACCGCAAAAGACCAGATCGGCGTATACTTAAACGGCGCGTATTTGAGCGGCGGCGACCCGTCCGAGATCGTGCTTGAGCCTGCGAGCGAGGGCGGCGTCTACGATGTCATCCCTGCACAGGAGGTCGACCTGAGCGCGCAGCGCGAGGCCATCATCGGACAGAAGGTCAACGCGTCCTACGACAAGGAGACCGGCGCGGTCACGCCAGGCCACGCGGGCGTGGAATTTACGCTTTCTGACCTCGAATCCGCTTACAACGCCGCGGCGGCGGGGGAGACGGTCGAGTTGCCGAACGCCACGGTCGAGACGCCGGACGTCACGGCAGAGCAGCTCCAAAAGGTCCTGTTCCGCGATGTGCTGAGTACCTACACCACGAAGGTCGGCGGCGCGTCCGGCCGCCGCGCGAACGTCAAGCTGACGGCCTCGCGCATCACCGGCTACATATTGAACTCCGGCGAAACGATGAAATACGGCCCGCTCGTCACGCCCTTTACCGCGGCGAACGGCTACAGCACCGCGCCCGGTTACTTGCATGGCAAGACCGTCGATATGGTCGGCGGCGGCGCGTGTCAGGCGAGCTCCACGCTCTACGCCGCGGCGCTCTACGCCAACCTTGAGATCGTGCAGCGCACGAACCACGGCTTCGCGTCCGATTACATCGGCCTCGGCCTCGACGCGACGGTCGCGCAGGGCGGGCCCGAGTTCGAGTTCCGCAACAACACGATGTACCCCATCAAGGTCATTGCCGAATATTACACGAGCGGCGGCAAGAACTACCTGAAGGTGTCCCTCCTCGGCACGAAAGTCGACGACAGCTACGTGAAGATCAAGACCGAAGTGCTTGAAACCATCCCGTTCACGGAGGAAATCGTTGAGACCGACGAGCTCGCCCCCGGCGAGCGCAAGGTCGAGCAGACCGCCTACACCGGCTACAAGGTCAAGACCTACCGCAACGTCTACTCCGGTGACGGCAAGCTCATTTCGTCCACGTTCGAGGCGAGCAGCAATTATAAGGCGCGCAACCGCATCGTGCTCGTCGGCAAGTCCGCGGCGGTCACGCCGACTGATCCCGCCACACCTGTCGATCCCGGTACGACCACGCCGACCGACCCGACAACGCCCGTTGACCCCGGGACCACGACTGACCCGGGCACCACAACTGACCCCGGCGTGACAGACCCCGGCACGACCACAGAGCCGCCCGTCGAGCAGGAAAAGCCCGGTTGGCTCGATACGGGGCTCGACCGGTAAAAACAGCAGAACGAGAAAACGGAGAGGCATTTGCCTCTCCGTTTTTACGTTGTTCAAGCGTTATTCGCCGTCCGAGTCCATGTAGAGCTCTTCGGCCTTCTGCTGCGCGGCGATCAGCAGCGCGCTGGCCTCACCATAGTTCTGCCTGTCCATTTTCTCCAGCGCGTCAGTCACGGCGTTGAAGAGGAGCAGATACATTGCCTTGTAGTCAGTCATAGAACCACCCTTGAAAAATTATATAACGTTTTGTTATATAGCACAATATAACATTTTGTTTTACGTATACTTCTTTACAGAATCTAAACACGAATTCTGGATGGAGTGAAGCAAAATGTATCGACGCATTCGAGACTTGAGAGAGGACAGCGACCTGACACAAAAGAGCTTGGCGGACTATCTGAGCTGCTCGCAGGTCTGCTATTCCAACTACGAGACCGGCAAGCGCGACGTCCCGAGCGACGTGCTCATCAGGCTCGCACGGTTTTACCACACGAGTGTGGATTATCTTGTGGGGCTCACGGAGGAGCGGGCTCCTTATCCTAAAAAGAAATAGTACATAGTGCCATGTTCTCGCACGGGTGCGAGGGGGATACAGCGCGACAGCGCTGCTTTTGTCCCTGCGCTGTGCAGGGGGCGGGGGGAAGGCAGCGCCTTTGGCGCTGCACGAATCAAAGGGGATATTCTCTTTCGCAAAAGAGAATATCCCCTTTGGAACCCCAAGAG